>Ga0194121_10003970_pt1 | contig 21906 bp, 16 predicted proteins | sample TA2MahCa50mmetaG_FD_148609 | JGI IMG/M metagenome (GOLD analysis project Ga0194121, IMG submission 148609) | Freshwater microbial communities from Lake Tanganyika, Tanzania - TA2015020 Mahale Deep Cast 50m | ecosystem: Environmental > Aquatic > Freshwater > Lake | place: Tanzania: Lake...
TGTCTGTATTACCTTTCTCTAGAAAGTATGCTCCACGAGCATTGTCTTTATAAACAACACCCTTGTATATATCTTCTGGTTTATACCAAACATTATTATCACGAATCATTGCAGTACGATAAGAAGTTACATCAGTATCTGCGCCAATGGCAACCAGAATACCTGATTGATCGGCATCCATGTAATTTGCATTGATTGCTTCTTGTTCTTCTTTATTTGCAGCAACAACTTTATCAGCTGCCTTTTCAGCATCACTTTTATCCTCTTTCTTTTGACCCAATGCACCAGTCAATTCAAGATTGGCTATATTTGGTGCAACGTTGAATGCATTTGCGAGTAATGGATCATTTGCAATCGTAATCTTTTCATCATCTGTAAAGACAGAGTTGGTTGTTTCTTCCTGAGATTGCTGCTGACTTTGTGCAACAATCTGCTGCGCTAATTCTAATTCCTCGTCGGTTGCTTCAACTTCAGATACAATTGTGACCGCCATTAGCTCGGCAAAGGTGTTGATCTCTTCAATTGATTCAGACGAATCTGCTACAAATATTTCTTCTTGTTTTTCCTGTTCAATAAATTCTATTTTTTCTGATAGAGTTTCTTGTGTTGTATTCTCTTCGATTGCAGCAATCATTTGCACTTCTTCAACATTTTCATCAATCACTGTCTGCTCTTCTTCTATTTTTGCAACAACTGTAACTTTTTCTTCGCCTGAAGCAAGAGCTTCGGACTGTTTATTTTCCAGCTCTTCATTTACTATACTTTGATTTGTTTCACTTACAACTATCGCTGCAGTCTGAATCTCGCTTGATGCAGCTGCTATTGATTCAGCCTGATTGATTGAATCTGTGGCTGATTGCTCTGATGCTGCTGTAACAGCAGCAAGAGATTCTTTACCAAGTTGTCGTCCAGTTTCTAGTGCATCTATTGCACCAGCAGCCGTTTCTGTCGTTTCTTGTTTTGTTTCTTCAACACCTATGCTAATTGATGCAGCCTCTAAAGCAATTTGTGAATCTGCTAGCAGCGATGATGTTCTTACAGTTGATACAGTTTCTGTTGCTACAGAAGCGGATGTGATTACTGTAGATACTGATTGCGATGAGGAGGCTGATGTTTCTGATGATCCTGCAGCAGCAGTTCCTGCAACTGCTAAAGCACCTTCAAGTGCAGTCTTACCAATTGCATCTGCGAGTGCTGCTGCTTTTTCTTCGTCAGAAAGTTCGCGGCTTACAGCCATTGGCTCTGATGATACAAGTTTTAAAGTATCGTTTTCGTTATCACCATCAGCAAATAATTTTTCAAGATCTGTATCTAATAATATTATTTCTTTATCAGCGTTTGCAGTATATAATTTTTCCTCTTTATCTACAATTAGAATATCATCATCAGTAAAATTATCATCATCATCATCGCTTGTGTTAGCAAGCATCGTTTCATCAACTGCATCGTTTGTTATGCTGTCAATAATGCAGGTTGGATCAGTTGGATCAGTAACGCAATCGACTTCAGCAACAGGTGGTGGAATGTTGCTACCAAAATCGCAACTCTTCACAACACCACCAATTGGATCACTACCCCAGTCACCATTTGTACAGGCATATGTTCCTGCTTGGAACTCTTGATAGATGTAAACACCATCAGCACCATATCTCACAACACCTGGTTCGGTGAGAGTAAACAATTCATTCTCACCAGCCAGTCTTTCCCAATATGGAAAATCTGTTGGTGGTGGTGCAACTCCGTAAGTTAAACTTAAATCAAGGGCTCTTACTTGCGGACCATAATAGCCAGCCCAAAATCTATTATCTTTACCAGTGAAACTAATCTGTATTCGCCCAATCTCAGAAATATCATATGGGTCAGCAAAGTTTATCTCGCCACCAAATAATGTCCAGCCATTTGTAGTTTGACCAAATTGAAAATTCAAGTTTTCTAGAATGTTATTGTTTGGGTCATAAAATTTAATATTAGCAGACAAAGTTCCCCTGCTGAATTCTTGATTAAAATATTCCCAACTATACTTGAAACTATCAATCAAACTACCATTTGCTGGGTATTCACTTGTATCAAAAAGATTATAGGTCACTGTGCCTTGCGCATAACCAAATATAAAAGTACCAGTTTGTGTATTATATGCTGGAACATTACCACCTGATAATCCACCACCAGTCGTATTGAAATTAATGAATCCAGTCCATGTATAATTTGTTCCCTCTGGTGAAGGATTTAATGTAGTGTAGATTAAATTCTCAGTTTCGCCAGTTGGAGGCGATGCTGGAATATATGGACCAGGAGTGTACTGCTGCGCAAACGCAGGAGACACTATCAGGAATAATAGAGCGAGAAATCGCTTCATTAGCCACCAGCTGGTTGTGCTTCAGGAAGATCCTCTGTAGTTTCTTTCTTCCAAACTTGCCACCACTTTTTGCGGAAATCTGGTCGCTCTTCTTGGTTTGTTGCCCACTGTTCTGTTGCTTCTTTACCAATCTTACCCATGTATGGGCAAGGTGTTCCAGCCATTTCCATAGCCTTGAACACACGCTCGTCTTGGCACATCATTGATACAGCAGCAACCTTCATACCCATGTCATATAATGTCTTTGAAAGTTTAAGTCTTTCGCAATTCATATCGCGCACTGCCTTACCAGCAGATAGACCAATCACCTGAGTTTGAACAGCACCAGAGACACCTGATACACAAACATCCTGACTATATGTTGAGATCATTGGAGCAATCGCACTTGCAGGCGGTGCTTTGATTTCCTGCTCAACCTTTGTAATGTTTTCGTTACGATTAATATTTGTATTCGTATTCTCAGTCTTTACATTACTCTGACTTGTGCTTTCTGATTTGTTCACATTCTCGTTTTTATTTACATTAGTGCTTGTGCTTGTACTTACATTGTTATTATTATTTGTATTGCTACTAGTGCTTTCATTCTTATTTACATTCGTGTTTGTTGATGTGGAGGTGTTGTTATTATTATTTGTGTTAACATTATTTGAATTGATGTTTGTATTATTGTTATTTGTATTCGTACTTGTAGAAGTATTCACATTGTTGTTATTGTTTGTGTTTGTACTCGTAGAAGTATTCACATTGTTATTATTATTTGTATTCGTGGAGACGCTCACGTTATTGTTATTGTTTGTATTCGTGCTCGTAGAAGTATTTACATTGTTATTGTTATTCGTATTCACAGAAACACTGTTATTGTTATTATTATTCGTGTTTACACTCGTAGAGGTATTCACATTATTATTTGTGTTTACGCTCGTTGAGGTGTTTACATTATTGTTGTTATTTGTTGCAGTCGTGGTGTTTACATTATTGTTATTATTTGTAACCGTACCACTCTGAATGTTGTTATTTGTGTTTACGTTTGTATTGGTATTTGTATTTGTTGAACTTGAGGTGTTCGTATTTACATTGTTGTTGTTATTTGTGAGCGTTCCACTTTGTATATTATTATTCGTATTTACATTATTATTCGTACTATTCACCGTAGAGGTATTCACATTTGTGTTCGTAGCAGTGCTGGTATTGGTATTATTATTGTTATAATTCACCGTACCACTATTGATATTATTATTTGTGTTTACATTGTTATTGTTATTCGTCGAAGTAGAGGTCGACGTGTTTGTATTCACATTATTATTTGTGTTTGTGGTCGTTGCGGTGCTTGTATTTTGATTAATATTTGTCGCAGTGCCGCTTTGAACATTGTTGTTCGTATTTACACTCGTTGAAGTGTTTACATTGTTATTATTATTTGTGACCGTACCCGATTGAATGTTATTGTTTGTGTTTACATTCGTGTTGTTGTTCGTGTTGGTTGAGTTCACCGTCGAATTAGTGGTGACCGTTGAGACAGTTGTTGTTTGTGCGATCGCTGCTCCTGAAATGAGGAGAGCAAGTACAGCTGCTAGTATTTTTTTCATTTTACCCTCTGATTGTTAACATTACAAAACAATCAGCAAGGATAATAGTATAAAATACAGTATAACTAGTTTAATTGATCTTATTTATATTGATAAAACTTTTCTCTTCAAATTTTTCATAAATGTATTTACGCAGCGATAGCACTGATGAGAACAAATCTTCCATTAGCACCATAAGTTAAATTGACATTACTTGGAAGATTTCCTGTTCCACCAACTCCAGAATTAGAGAAATAAGGGTGTGTGTTGTTTCCTGGATTGAATTTATCTCCAGTATGTAGAGTTACACCACTCGTTACTGAACTATTTGCAAATCCACTGCCACCACCACCGCCGCCAACAACATCCCAAGCATAAGTGCCAGCACCACCGCCATAATATCCAGAACCACCACCAGAACCTATGAGAGTGCTTGGTCCACCTATTGTTCCACCAATTAATGCGCCACCAGAATTTGCTGTGCCCATGGATGTCGAAGTGGCGCCACTTCCTCCAGCACTCGGTGTTCCACCTCCACCCGTATAAGAATTGCTGGAGCCGCCTTCGTAGAATCCTCTTTGACCATTTGTTCCACCACCTGCACCACCACCAGAATTATTATTACTATTTCTATTAATTCCTGAACCACCGCCGCCACCAGCAATCATAACTGCATTGGCTTGAGTTTCTGATGTTCTGAATACTCCTGTATATGCGCCACCACTACCAGAACCCCAATTTCCATCAGCATAAGTTGTGCCACCACCGCCAACATCAGCATAATATGTGATGGCAGTAGAATTTGCGCCACGACCACCTCTACCAACTCGAACAATGTAAGATGTTCCTGCATCTAGGATCATAAATCCATTTGCAGATCCACCCCCACCACCTCTCATACTTCTGTGAGGAACAGTTGAACCATCAATGCTTCCTGTAGCACCACCACCACCTGCTCCCCACATCACAACATTAGCATTCATGCTGCTATTTGGTGTAATTGTCCATGTTCCATAGGTATCAAGAATTAGTGCACCATTTATTGATGTATCCCAAGTTGAAATTCCACTCACAGCTGGAGAAATGGTGAACGTTGGGTTTAGTGTTGTGGTAATACTAAATGCCTTTGATGATTTTTGCACTTCTAAGTCTGTTGCAGTTACTGTGAAGTTATAAGTTGTTTCCACTCCAGGTGGTGATGTAAGAGTTCCGCTGAGCAATCCATTTGCAGCCAATGTAATTCCACTTGGCAAAGAACTTCCTTCTGCAAGAGCATAACTTATTGATGAATCACTGGTTGCGACAAGCGTTCTTGACAATGCAGTAGATGCACCCCAAGATGTCAGTGGTGATGAAGTGACCCAAACAGGTCCAGCTGAGACAACCATGCCTGGAATGAATACTGCTGTTCCGCCGTCTGGATTGACAACGTATAGTGGATAGGTTGTTCCAGTAGAAAGTGCTGGCGTAGTGAACGAAAGAGAATTTGCATTTGTTCTAGAAACTGCTGGAACAGCAGCACCGTTCACATAAATCTGCACACCAGCTTCGAATCCTGTTCCTGTAAGAGCAATCGATTCGTTGCCCGTATTTACAGTTGCCGTTGCGCTATTTGGATAGGTGATTGTTGTGACTTTTGGTCCACCACCAGCAGAAATTTGTGCAGCCACAGTTGTTGTCAGCTGTGTTGTTGTAATCGTGTTTGATGTAATATAATTACCGTCTAATTTGCGTGCCATTTATTTGTCCTTCATTGCAGAAGTTGGTGGTGTGAAGTTGGCAGTGTAGCGAGCATAGCCTCTGGTGATGCGAATATCATCCATATAGCCATTGAATGGCCAACTGTATTCATTCGCCTGTATTCCCCAAAAAACTTTTTTGCTAGCAGAACCAAGACTATTTGCATTGGTATAACTTCGAAGTTGTGTACCATCCAAAAATAATCTTACAGTGGTGCCGCTTCTTGTTGCTGCAACATGATACCACTGATTTATAGCAATTGCTGGAGACGGTGCTGTGAAGGTACTATCTGCACTCGTCAAAAATCTGATTGATCCATTGTTTTGAATCTGGAATAACCACTCGTCTGAGGCTCCTGCATTATAATTTCCACCAATTACATAATAGCTCGCAGCCAAGGAACTCAATCTAAACCAGCACTCGATTGTAAAATCTGCTGTTCCAAAAACATAAGACTGTGATGTTGGTGCAGATGTTGGTGATACTATCCAATCTCCATTTCCATCAAACACAATCGAACCTGTTCCATACTTGTACTGCGCAGTGCTCACTTTTGCATCACCTACTGTTTCAAGAATATTCTTCGCTGTTTGATCGAAGATGCCAGCATTGGTGAAGTTGCAGAGTAGAGATGTGTTGGCGATGTTTGTGAGAGGAGATGTGGGGACTGTGATGGTTGATTGTGTTGGGTCGTAAACAGCAGTGCCTTTTACAACCCTAAGACTAGAAATATATCCATTTAAAGGATATGCTGAAGAAGGACCTAATCCAACCCTTGTAATATTTCTTGTAGTAGGTAGTGTGTAACCAGACGAACTAGATCCAAATGATGCGCCATTCAGCCAACCCCTAGTTGTTGTTCCGTTGTAAGCAATAGCAATATGGTTCCAAGTATTTGTTGGCGGAGGTGTAATAGATATACTTGCTGGGCTTCCAGAATTATTCCACATCCAATACAAAGAGCCTTCAATGAACAATAAATATTCGTGTCCATTACTTGTTGACCAGCTTCCAGCACCCCCGCCTCTAGCAAAAAATGTTATATTTCCAGTAGCAGCAAGATAAAACCAACATTCAACTGTGAATGTGGTATTCAGGTCAAAGGCAGTACTATCTGCAATACTCAAATAATCCCCAGCCCCATCAAAATATGCACTTCCACCCACACTCGCTGTTGTATAAGCAGCAGTTGGAGCAAATGGAGAGAATGCTTGAACAGAAACATCACCATTACGAGTGATTGTAAATGCGTTTGTGGAGTTGTCGATAAAACGATTGCTCTGGCAAGTGAGCAATGAGGTGCCAGATATTGCTGTAAGAGCAGCTGTTGGGACAGTTAATGTTGATGATGACGGCGTGTAAACCGATGAGCCTTTTACAAACCTTAAATTGCTGATGTACCCAAGTGTTGGGTATCCAAGTCCATTGTATTCTCCAATATACGGAGTTGTGAAACTTACGTTAGAGGAATACGAAGTATTTGTGTAAGCGCGAGTGCCATTACAAAAAAGCGACAAGGTTGTTCCTGATCGGCACAAGGCTACATGGTTCCATCGATTCGCTAAAAATCCAGCTGCCTGTCCAGTAAATATATTTACGCCATTATAAAAATATAAATACCTAGGACCGTTTCCTGGATCGTATCCAATTTGAGTGTTAGAGTTATCAGCAGATGAAAGATATATTCTGAATGCCAAATCGCTAGGATAGACCCACATTTCTACGCAAAAATCCCCGCTGCCAAAATTGAACGCAGAATTATTTGGACCCGTCAGGTAATCCCCACTTCCATCAAAAAGGTTACTCCATCCAGTCTGACTAAATGGACTAAAACTTCCTTGAGTCGCATTTCCATTTCTTGTGATGGTGAAGTTATTATTACTTGAATCCAAGAATGCATGATTGTTCTGATTATTTGTTCCGTCTGCGTGTATCAATAACACATTATTTGCAAACAAAACGCCTTCGCCAGTGGATGTAGTCACAGTGAATTGCCTTGTCGAATCTTGATTTTGAGCATCGGTTGCAACAACACTAAATGTATATGTTGTTGTATTACCTGTTGGCGAAGTAATTGTTCCGCTGATCAATCCATTTGCTGCCAACGAAACACCAGTCGGCAATGTGTTTCCTGCTGCAAGCGCATAAGTGATCGGTGTGTCACCAGTCGCTGACAAATTATAACTCCATGCAGAGAGTTCATCTTGAGATGCACTTAAACTTCCAGCAGAAGTGACCCATGCAGGTTCACCAGAAATTAAAATTCCTGGAATTAAAATTGCCGTTGCGCCGTCTTCGGGATTAATCAAATAGACTGGATAAGTTGCCGAAGCAAGATTCGGTGTTGTGAATGAGATATTGCTTGCGCTGATGAATGATTGTGATGGCACAGCTGCGCCATTAATATAGATGGCAGCGTTTGCAGCAAATCCTGAACCTGTGATATAAACTATTTGACCGCCGACTGGACTGACTGCAGTGTCATTATCTGGATAAATGAGAGATTTGACTTTTGGTCCGCCACCAGCAGATATCTGTGTAACGACAGTTGTTGTCAACTGTGTTGTTGTAATGGTGTTTGCTTGAATTGCAGAACCTGGAAGTTTAGTGATTGACATTATCTGTCCTTCATTGCAGAAGTTGGTGGTGTGAAGTTGGCTGTGTAGCGAGCATAGCCTTTGGTGATGCGGAGATCATCCAAATATCCTTTGAAGAATCTATTTTGACCTGGTTGTTTTCCGATATATAATCTTCTATTTCCGCCAACAGTGGTCGAATATGTTGCAGTATTTGAGACTGAGCCATTTGTGAATATACGAACAGTGCTACCGCTTCTAGTCACCGCAAAATGAGCCCATTGATTTGCAGTTAAACCACTTGATGATAGTGCAATCACAGCACCATTAGTTGCGAATGAAAATCCTGCATTGAGTTGATGTAAAACCCACCAATCAGTTGTTCCTATTCCTACAGAAGCATCTGTGTCAAATAACGTTGCATTTCCGTCGCAATATGAACTCGTTGTTGTACTTGTTGGATATATCCAACCTTCAATTGTAAAATCACTCGTTCCGAATTCAATGAATCTGTTTGTTGCTGTTATCAAATATGAGTCGTTGGTGCTTGAACTTAAATCTATGGAACCAGAACCATACTTGTACTGCGCAGTGCTTACCTTTACATCACCGACTGTCTCGAGAACAGTCTTCGCTGTTTGATCGAAGATGCCAGCGTTGGTGAAGTTGAGAAGCGCAGATGTGTTGGCGATGTTTGTTGGTGGTGCAGTTGGAACTGTGATGGTTGTATTATTCGCACCATATACATCTGAACCATTGACAACTCTTAAGCCCGCAATATAACCTTCCAGAGTTTTACCATCAACCGTATTAGATGCAATCTTTATTATGTTTCTGGTTGTAGGAGGACTAAAAGTCGCAGTTGATGTTCCAATACTGGATCCGTTTAGCCACCCACGAAGAGTCGTGCCATTTCTACCAATAGCAAAATGATGCCATTGCTGAATCGACGGTGCTGATATGCTTAATGATCCTATTGATGAGCCTGTATAAAACTGAAAATAAAGTGTACCCCCTTCAATAAACACTTGATAGGCAATTCCATTTGATGAGTTCCATGAATCAGAACCACCACCTTTTGCGAAAAACCATCTATCTCCTGTCGCATTGGTTCTAAAAAACCAAAACTCTAGTGTAAATATTCCTGTTAAATTCAATGCAGATTCTGCTGCTGAATTAATAGTCAACAAATCAGATGTCCCATCGAAATATGCTGATCCACCCACATTCGCTGTTGTATAAGCAGCAGTTGGTGCAAATGGAGAGAAGGCTTGTACCGATACGTCACCGTTGCGAGTGATGGTAAATGCGTTTGTTGATGAGTCAAAAAATCTATTTGATTGGCAAGTTAGTAGTTGTGTATTTGCGATATTTGTGAGTGGTGATGAAGGGACTGTAAATGTAGAAGTGTAAAGTGCTGTGCCTTTTAAGATTCGTAAATTACTAATATAACCTGTCATTTGGTTACTGTTTTGCGACCACCCTCCAATCCAAAAACTTGTTGATGAAGAAGTCCAAGGATTTGTTGCAGTTGTTCCTTTGGAAACTCCGTTTACATACAGCGTTGTAGTTCCTGAAGACCTGACAGCAGCAACATGCATCCATACGTCGATAGAATTAACGCTGGATGCAGTTATTAAAGTGCTGTTTCCAAAATAGTTAAGTTGAAGATCATTCGAAGTTCCACCAGCACCGCCGCCACCCACAATCAAACCAACTTCAGGATTTGATCCATATGTCCCAAGTGTCCATATACGTTTTTCTGATGCAAGAACAGACAACCTTATCCAACACTCAATTGTCCAATCGCCCGTAGATAGGTTAAATGCCGTTGCATTTGCAACACTCAAATAATCCCCAGTCCCATCAAAATAGTTACTCCATCCAGTTTGACTAAATGGACTGAATGAACCTTGTGTTGCATTACCATTTCTTGTAATGGTAAAATTATTATTCGAAGAATCTAAGAAGTGATGATTGTTTTTATTATTCGCACCATCTGCGTGAATCAATAGTACAGTATTCGCAAACAAAACACCTTCACCAGTGGATGTAGTCACGGTGAATGGTCTTGTGGAATCTTGGTTTTGTGCATCAGTTGCAACAACACTAAATGTATATGTTGTTATATTACCTGTTGGTGAAGAAATTGTTCCACTAATTACACCGTTAGATGCCAAAGAAACACCAGCAGGAAGAGAACTTCCAGATGCAAGTGCATATGTGATTGGTTCATCACCAGTTGCAGAAAGTGAATAACTCCATGCACTTCCTTCATCTTGTGATGAACTCAAACTTCCAGCCGCAGTAACCCATGCTGGTTCACTGGAAACAAATATTCCAGGAACCAATATTGCTGAAGCGCCATCTTCTGGATTAATTACATAGACTGGATAAATTGCTGTGGCAATGTTTGGAGTTGTAAAAGAAATATTGCTTGAACTAATAAATGATTGAGATGGAACTGCAGATCCATTAATATACACAATAGCATTTGCAGCAAATCCTGAACCTGTGATATAAACTATTTGACCGCCGACTGGACTGACTGCAGTGTCATTACCTGGATAGATAATAGACTTAACCTTCGGTATACCACCTCCACTATTCGCCTGTGCATATGCAGCATTTGCCTGAACATAAGCAGCATTTGCTTGATTTAGGACATTTAATCCACTCGAAGTTATGAAACTTTCAGCATTAACACTATTTGAAAACAATACAACACCATTTGCATGAAATATTGTATTGTTTCCTGAACTATTTGCGTTTATTGTTAATGCATTACCTTGTGCAGAGTTTCGAATGATAATGATCGGATCGCCATTATGATTGCTGCCACGGATTCCATCTGTTGCAATATTACCTGAGAATGCTACTAAACCATTTGAGTGTAGATGCGTGTAATTGTCACCCTCATTTGGATTAAATGTGAGTGCATTTGCAGCTGCAGAGTTTCGAATGATAATGATCGGATCGCCATTATGGTTGCTGCCATATGCTGCATCTGTAACGATATTGCCGCACTGAACATTTCCATTACCTAATGATATGTTAGTGTTCGATGCAAGCGCTGTGCCCACAAGTTTTCTTACAGCCATTAATGATCCCTATGCAGTGAGGTTTTTAGTATTTAGGTATAAATTTGTCCTACCTCGAGAGCAGTCAAATTCTCTAGAGAGCCAATCAGCCCTTTTGCAAAAGTATTAAATGATAGACTAACGCGAGTATGATCTGTTTGCACTGCATTTACAGAGTGGCGAAGCGAAGAAGGAAATATGATCAATTTCCCTTGTGTTGCTTCGAGCCACCACGTCTTTGAATTAAAGGTATTGAATTTTTCTGTATCAATTGTAATCTGCTCATATCGATTTTTCTCAAAATAAATTCTGTCTTCATTATCCGACTGAATATAGAATACAGCTGAAACAATTGAATTTGGGTGTTCATGGGCGTGATGCCACTGACCCTTTTTTGTATAATTCACCCATGATTGCGTAATATACAGGCTGGTGTTTTTTGATGGCGCAATTATCTCATTGACATAGGTATCAAGTGAGGTTTGCATAAAGGCTTTTAGATCTTTCATCGATTTATGTCGAAGAATAAATCGATCTTTACTTGTTGTATTCCCTGAATTTGGAAGATTTTCTTGATTGAGAAGATAATCTTTTTCTTTTTGAGTAAGATCGCGACCAAGAGAAAACATTCCAACTGCAGTTGGGAAAAGGCTTACAACATGCATAACAAATCTCCAAAAATTAGAGAGAGTTTCCTCTCTCCATAGAATAATATTAGGTGGCTGGTGTTGCCACTTCTTCCCAAGCAAGAGCTGATTCATTCCAAGAATAATTCTTACCGTCATTTGGTTTAGCAACTGGTGCATCCCAATCTGCTGTGGTGTTATTCAATGTCCATGACGCAAATGGTTTTGGTGGAACAAATGCATTGAGTGCAACATTATAGGTAAATCCAATACCTGCATAACGCTTGCGCATGTTTCCATTGTAGGAAGTCTGCTTCCATGTGCCGCCCAAAAGACGTTCACAGAATGCAGCACCAATGTGTTCTTTCTCAACACCATTTGCATCAGAGGTGTCAGCATTGCCGACAACAATGACTCTTGTCACAACGTTATTTTCATCTAATTCTGCAAAATGTGCCATATTTTATTACTCCTGAGATTGTTCACTTGCTTCTTGTAACTCACTAGATTGAAAAATACCAGTGAGTTCTTGAATTTGTTTCTTCGTCCAAATTGTATTTATTGAATCTTCAAATTGCTTGATTTTTTCCATCGTGTCGTCAATTTCTTCCCAGGTTGGGCAAGGACGCTCATCTTCCCAAACTGTCATGTCACGATTCGAAATTTCCCAGCGAGCACCTGGACGAAGCAAATGCATTGCTGTGTTAATACCATAAAGTTGATATATTTTAGTTTCTTCAGCCATAATCATACCTCATTTTAAAAGAAATAGCAAGTTTCAATGTATTATATATTATGCGTTAAGTTTGATGATGACAATGCCAGAGCCGCCAGCAGCACCTGTTCCATAAGTGTATGATGGACCTGGTCCAAATCCACCTGCTCCACCACCACCCCCTCTGTTTGTTGTGCCTGCTGTTCCATTTAGACTTAATGGAGTAAATGAACCACCAGTACCACCTCCACCTGTGCCTCCACTTGCAATAGCTGCTGTACCGCCACTTCTTTGACCATTGGCTCCGCCTCCACCACCAGCATAAGTTACAGATGATCCTGATATAGATGATGCTGTTCCATTTCCGCCAACATTTACAGCAGTGCTTCCATCCGCATTACCACCAGTAGCGCTTGCACCACCACCACCGCCACCAGAATATAATGAGTTGCTATTTCCTTGACCGCCGCTATTGCCTTGTGAAGGTGATGTTGATGGTGTATTTCCTGCACCACCAGAACCATTTTGACCTGAACCACCACCAGCACCACCTCCACCGCTGCCTCCTGCAAATCCTGCATAAGGCGAAGTTGTGTCATTACCTCGTCCGCCACCAGCAGAAGTAATTGTATCAAAAATAGAATTTCCGCCATTTGTGGAGGATGGATTTCCTCCTGTTCCACCAGCACCGACTGTAATTGTATAGGTATTACCAGCAGTTACTGGATATGATGTTCCTGTTCTAAATCCACCCGCACCACCACCACCACCACCGTAACCGTAACCACCACCGCCACCACCTCCAACAACGAGATAGTCAACAGAGGTGACACCAGCTGGACAAATCCAATTTGCTGAGTTGGCAAAAGTTAGAATGGTTGGAATTCCGACAAAATATTTGAGAATGACAATGCCAGAGCCGCCGGAACCGCCAGTATAAACGGGAGAGTTAGAACTAACGCAACCGCCGCCGCCACCGCCTGTGTTAACAGTGCCAGCAGTTCCGTTTGCCGAAGCCTGTGCGCCACCGCCGCCACCAGAACCTCCGGTTCCTTGTGTGCCACCAGATTGCGCTGCACCACCACCGCCGCCTGCGTAAGTGACTGATCCGCCAGATATGGACGAGGCTGTGCCAGCGCCGCCGTTGCCGCCCGCACTTCCGGTTGCATTAGCGCCGACAGCCGATGCGCCGCCACCACCACCGCTTCCATAATAAGGCGTGGCTTCTGCTCCGTTTCCACCGTTACTACCTTGCGAGGGGCTTACGGAAGGCGTGTTTCCAGCACCACCAGTACCAGCGCCACCAAAACGAGATGCGCCACCTCCAGAGCCTCCTGCTGCACCATCTCTTGCGCCAGAAGCCCCAAATCCACGGCCACCGCCACCGCCCGTGCTGGTAATCGTGCTAAAAACGGAATTAGAGCCGTTTGAGCCTATACCGCCACTAAGATTGCTTGCGACCCCATTACCACCAGCACCAACGGTGATGGAATAATCAGTTCCTGCCGTGACGCTAAAACCCGTGCCAGTACGAAATCCACCTGCTCCGCCGCCTGCCCAGCCACCCCCACCGCCACCAGCAACAACAAGATACTCAACAGAAGTTACACCAGTTGGTGCAGTCCATGAACTGGATGATGTAAATGTTAGAACAATTGTGTAGCCTGATGAATCAGTAATAAAGTTATAATGACGCATTGCATTAATGTCAGCCAATGACCAGATTCCAGCTGTGTTTGCCGCAGCTGTTCCATATAGATTTCTTTTTCCAACAAATGAAGAAGTCATTCGATTATGTGATTTGAAGTACGCTGACCGTCACATCAAGATGCGAATTTGCGCTCGCATTTGCTGAAATATAATCGTTTGCTTCAAGAACAAGTTTTCCAGTCAAGAATGTTGTAGCAGAGTCTGCTGGAACTGGAATCGTTTTTGCTAAGAATTTAGTGAGCGTATTGCTGCTGTCTGTCACCATGACTGACATATCTGCAGAATTTGCACCATCTGAATTGGAAACTTGTCCCAAAAATACGATTGATGTTGTGTTTGTAGGACAGACATAGACATTGGCGTTTGCCGTTGTCAATGACATTGTGTACATTTTAAATGTCTCTGCCATTTGTATCTCCGATTAAGATAAAGCAATCACTAGACCGAGTGAAACACCTGCTCCTGCAGGTCCTTGTGGACCTTGTGGACCAGTCGAACCTGTTGCGCCAGTAGAACCAGTAGCACCTTGTGGACCTTGTGGACCGCCAGATGGTCCTTGCGGACCTTGAGGACCTTGTGCACCTGTAGAACCAGTGGAACCAGTAGAACCAGTTGGACCTTGTGGACCTTGTGGACCTTGTGGACCTTGTGGACCAATGTAACCTTGTGATGTTAGAATATAGGTTATAATATTGGAATTATTATCAGGAGCAACAGTAAATACGAGTGTATTGCTATTTGCATTGATTGAAAAAGAATTATTTGATTGAACTACAGCGTCAACAAACACCAAAAGGGAATTTGCATTTGCGACTGTTGTTGAAAGAGTGTATGTAGTACATGCGCCAGTGCCAAGAAATGCGTCACGAAAAATTCCTGGCTGACCAATTGGAAGATATTGACTATTCCAAGATGTGCCATTCCATTGATATGTTACTCCACCATAAGAGTAATAATCATTCAATGAAGGAGAACTAGGAAAATTTAATGGCATTGAGGAACTCGTTTATAATAAGTTATACTATTTATTTCTATATTTGAAATTAAAAATAACATTATGAATTGAGTTTGATGATGACAATGCCAGAGCCGCCTGAAGCGCCATTTCCGCCACCTGCTCCTCCGCCACCACCTGTGTTTGTTGTGCCAGCTGTTGCAGTTGCTGGACTCATAGAACCAGCGCCACCGCCACCAGAACCACCAGCTGCAGCTGCTGTTCCACCTCCACCGCCACCGCCACCACCAGCATAAGTTGTTGATGTGCCAGTAATTGAAGAAGCAGTTCCACCACCACCAGCACCAGCAGTTCCATAAGGAGTAGATGATGGAGTTCCTGGTGCATTACCTGCAGTTTGCCCAACAGCGCCAGCACCACCGCCGCCTGCACCACCAGCAATTGGACCTGTTCCAGTGTCTCCGCCATTATTTCCTTGTGACGGCGAGGTGCTTGGAGTATTTCCTGCGCCACCAGTGTAACTACCAAATCCTCCATCTGCGCCGCCACCTGAACCACCAGAAGAAGCACCCATACCAGGTGAACTTGACGCTCCTCTTCCTCCACCAGCTGAAGTTATTGTATCAAAAACTGAATTAGAGCCTGAGGTTGCAACATCGCTTACATCTCCACTACCTCCAGCACCAACTGTAATTGTGTAAGTATTTCCAGCAGTGACTGCGTATCCAACGCCTGTTCGAAAGCCGCCAGCACCACCGCCGCCACCGCCGCGAGTGTTAGTTCTAAGTTTACCACCGCCACCTCCACCAGCAACAACAAGATAATCAACAGATGTGACACCAGCTGGACAAATCCAATTTGCTGAGTTGGCAAAAGTTAGAATGGTTGGAATCGCGATTGAATATTTGAGAATGACGATTCCAGAACCGCCAGCACCACCGTTTGCACTACCACCTGAACCAGATCCACCTCCACCACCACGATTCGTAGTTCCTGCTGAACCATTTTTTGCACCAGATGGAGATAAAAAGAAACTATTGGCACCTGCACCACCACCGCCTGATCCACCTGAACCACCAATTGCATTTACTCCTGGATTTAGATTATTATTGAACCCACAACCACCGCCACCACCACCATATGTAACTGATGCACCTGTAATAGTTGATGATGTTCCTGCACCACCAGCTGCACCAGCCGCTTGTGAACCACCTGTAGTTCCAGAAGCACCTGCTCCGCCACCACTGCCAACAACATCTACTCCACCAGCTCCACCACTATTGCCTTGAGACGGAGAGGTTGAAGGTGTATTGCCACTTCCGCTTGATGCAGAACCAGAGCCACCCGCACCGCCACCGCCTCCAGAACCTCCACTATTACCTGCAACACCAGTGTATCCAGCACCACCACCTCCGCCTCCAGCAGAAGTTATTGTGCTAAATATAGATTGGTTGCCATTAGATCCTGTTGCTGAAGCAACTCCACCACTCCCCCCAGCACCAACAATAACAGTATAGGTGTTTCCAGCAGTTACAGAAAAAGCTGTGCCAGTTCTAAATCCACCAGCACCACCTCCGCCGCCTGCATTACCACCACCACCCGCACCACCCGCAACAACGAGATACTCAACCTCGGTGACATCAGTTGGTGCAGTCCATGTGCTCGAAGATGTAAATGTCAGAGTAATCGTGCGACGTGTCAATGCTAATGGCCAATTTAGAGCTGATCTTTCTAGCTGAACGTCTTGTAAAGAAAAAATGCCACTCGCACTGCTTGTTGACACTGTTTTTTTTGCACCAAGAAGTCCAGAGTTACCTCTCATTATGAGATTTCCTCATAAGAACAAACTGCGTGTAAATGATTATTGGCGCCAGCCGTCACACGCATATAGTCACCCTCTTGCATATAAACGCTAGTATCTTTAGAAACAACAACAAGCGTTGCTGCCGAAGGCACTGAAACATTATGCGCAACCTTATAATCAGTTCCTGATCGATTAATTGTAATTGTAATGTTTGAATTATTTGCACCATCAATATTCGGAATGACTAAAGAATTAATTTTAAGAACAGTATTACTGTTTGCAGAATTTACAAGAATGTTGCTCGCAACATTTGTAACATTTGCAAATACTGTTTTTCCTAAAATTGATGATACGTTTACTATATTCGGAGCAGCCATTTTATCCTCCAAAAACAACAGACATTGCTATTGCTTTTCCTGTTGTTATACCTGATGTTCCATTTGCACCAGCTGGTCCTTGTGGACCTTGTGGACCTTGTGGACCTTGAGGTCCTGCTGATCCGCTGGAACCTGTTGATCCTGTTGGACCTTGTGGTCCTTGTGGACCTGGATTACTTATAAACGAATCAACCCATTGAGAAGAAGATCCATCATCAAAATAAATCTTTAATTTTCCTGACTCCGAATCATACCAAAAGTCTTGATTCGCTCGTGGGGAAACTGGAGCAGTTGCACTTACGCTTACATTTGCATTTCCCGATCCGCCACCACCACTGATTGTAACGGTGATTGCGTTGCCTGTGTTTGTTGCTGTGACTGAATCACCAACAAAATTGATGCTTGATGCGTTTGTTGTTCTCGTTGTGCCTTCGTCTTGAATGGTGAGACTTGTTCCAGTGCCTGCAGGACCACTGGGACCTGTTGGACCTGTTGGACCTGTGTCGCCTTTATCACCCGTCCGAACAAAAGTGATGACTACGTTGGTAGAATTCGGAAAACTTGTTGCGCCATTTAGATGAGCAACTGGAACGTAGAAAAAATTGGCTGTGTTGTCATGAGAACCATTGATATTAAAATAAGCGTAATCGAGTGTGTTTGCACTATTCGCAATTTTAAATGTGCCTTTAATTGATGAAGTGGAATCATCAATGGTTTCCAAATAGTTATATACATTCGCAGTGTTTGCGTCAATGAAATCAATGTATAGAGTTGTGGCACTGGCTAAACTTATATTATTGAACTTTACGTTTGCTGTGCCTGGATCGGAATTTGCAGTATTTGTGAGATACACAAAATTGAATGATGCACCACCAAAGTTTCCTGTGTCGCCTTTGACACCTTGTGGTCCCTGTGGTCCCTGTGGTCCCTGTGGACCTTGCGGACCTTGTGGACCTTGCGGTCCCTGAGGTCCACCAGCTGGACCTGATGGACCTTGTGGACCAGCGTTACCCTGTGACCCTTGAGGACCTTGTGGACCTTGTGGACCTTGTGGTCCTGTGTTTCCTGTGAGTGGTGTTTGACCTAAACTCACCCATGATGATCCATCCCACTGCCAGCTGCTGCCACCATAGGAGTGAATATCATTTAGACTTGGTGAATTTGGAAAATTAATTGCCATCGCTTATTTATTTGGTCTAATTGAGTTTGAGAATGACAATGCCAGAGCCGCCGTTGCCACCAGTACCACCTGGTGCTGGACCATAATATCCACCTCCCCCACCACCACCTGTGTTTGTGGTTCCAGCAGTGCCTGTTGTATTCGCATTTGTTCCTGATGCACCACCTCCGCCTGTTCCGCCACTGGCACTACCAGGAGTTACAGAATAAGATCCGCCACCGCCACCACCAGCGTATGTCGTAGAAACGCCCGAGAGACTTGATGATGTTCCATTACCACCTGCACCTCCAAGAGACGATGATCCATTGCCGCCGACTGCTCCAGCACCACCACCGCCACCTGATCCATAAGCAGGAGCACCACCAGGTCCAGTGCCAGTACCACCATTATTTCCTTGCGATGGTGAAGTGCTTGGAGTATTTCCTGCGCCACCAGGCGATGTTCTAGAACCACCACCAGAGCCACCAGAACCACCTACAGCCGAACCACCATCAGATTTGGCGCCACCACCACCACCAGTTGATGTAATTGTATCAAATACAGAATTAGATCCAATTGCACCACCATTTGCACCGCCAGATCCACCAGTACCACCAGCACCTACTGTAATCGTATAAGTATTTCCAGCAGTGACAGCAAGACTAGTTCCCGTTCTAAAACCACCAGCACCACCACCGCCACCATGACCGCCTGCTCCACCTCCACCACCAGCAATAACCAAATAATCAACAGAGGTTACACCTGTTGGGCAAATCCAATTTGCTGAGTTGGCAAAAGTTATAACATTGCCAGGTAACAAGAATTTAAGAATGACGATGCCGGAACCGCCTGAAGTGCCCGGAATTCCTGTGTATCCTGCACCTCCCCCACCACCACCAGTGTTTGTTGTGCCTGCTGTAGCTCCAACTGTAGCCTTAGCACCAGTACCACCACCGCCTGTGCCGCCAGGAGCGTTTGGACCAGGCACACTAAATGCCCCGCCACCACCGCCACCTGCGTAAGTTACAGACGAGCCGGAAATAGATGATGCGGTGCCATTGCCACCAGCGCCGCCAGCTGTCGCAGTTCCAACGTTTCCAGCTACACCAGCACCCCCGCCTCCGCCTGCGGCATAGTTTGGGGCACCTTGATTAGGACTTCCGCCGTTATTGCCTTGACTTGGCGAAGTGCTGGGTGTGTTGCCGCTACCGCCTGCCGTGTCGAATGACCCACCGCCACCAGAGCCGCCATTTGCTCCAGCAGTTGCTGGACTATTAAACCCGCCTCGACCACCGCCGCTTGACGTTATCGTGTTAAAAACTGAGTTGCTGCCGTTCGTGGTGCTGCTACCGCTTGATCCAGTTCCGCCAGCACCAACAGTAACTGTGTAGGTATTTCCAGCGGTTACTGACAGTCCTGTGCCAGTACGAAATCCGCCAGCTCCTCCGCCACCGTAATCAGCACCTCCACCTCCACCAGCAACAACCAAATACTCAACAGAAGTGACACCAGTCGGACATGTCCATGTGCTAGATGATGTGAATGTTAGAACAACTGTAGGACCAAAATTCCAAAGAGGATTCGAAATTCTATTTGGATTCATTGCATTGTATGCGCCCGTCGGAGAATATCCGAAAGCAGAGAGCGATGCTAATGAAAAGACTTTGACTGCCATTTAGGTTATTTCTACACCAAACACACTGAATGAAACATTGGCGTTTGCTGAATAAACTGACAACACATCAGTATTGCCCATTGAAACACCGAGTGACAATGCAATCGAATCGAGTGCAGTCACTGTTGAATCATATGCAATATAATGTTGATTGGCAATTGCTGCACCAGCTGGTTGAACAGCAAGACGATATGTGACATTTGCACTAGTGTTTCGATTTGTAATTATAATCGAAGAAACAACTGCTTGCGTTGCAGCAGGAACAGTGTACACATTTGCAGTCGTATTTGCTGCGGGAGCAGATTGACCTAAGACTTTATATGTTTGTGGCATTGTAAATTACTCTTTATAAAAACAAGAATGGATGAAACGATTCAGAGGCTCCAGCCGTTGAGAAAGATATATTTGCGTTTCCTGAAGAACCAGCAGTCACACTTACGGAAACTGTGGCTGTGTTGATAAAGTTGAGCGAGACAGCGTTTTGAGATGAGGCTGAGTTGGCTCTCACAGCAACAGTGTTGGCTGCTGTGTTTGCTGCTTCGTATGCATTACCTATATTTGAAGATAGATTTGCAACCTGCGCGATTCTTAGAATTGGCTCAGACATTTATTACTCTTATTGATTGATCTTGATGATGACAATGCCAGAGCCGCCAGAACCAGCCATCGAGTGGCCGGCCACACGATTCATTCCGCCACCACCACCACCGAGGTTGGCAGTTCCTGCTGTCCCATTAGTGTATGGTGCAGTACCACTACCTCCAGTTCCACCGCCACCAGAACCAGCAACTCCAAGATAAGCACCACCACCTCCACCAGCGTAAGTTGTTGATGTGCCAGATATTGTTGTAGTCGATCCACTTCCGCCAGTACCACCAACACCAGACGATGGACTATCACCGCCAACTCCACCTGCACCACCTCCGCCTCCACCTGCCCATGCTCCAGGTCCTCTCCCAGTACCACCAGCGTTTCCTTGGCTAGGTGATGTTGATGGTGTATTTCCTGCTCCACCATTTGATGGTGAAATTAAAGCAGATGGTCCAGTGCCGTGCCCACCACCACCACCAGATCCGCCTGCTGCACCAGCGCTGGTATTATCTGCTGCACCACCGCCTCTTCCACCACCAGCGGCAGTAATCGTATCAAATACAGAATTAGATCCTGAATTAGAGGGAGTGCTGCTTGTTGGTCCTCCGCCTGCGCCACCAGCGCCAACAGTTACTGTGTAAGTATTCCCAGCAGTTACAGGATAACTAGCACCAGTTCTAAAACCACCAGCACCACCACCCCCAAAAGAACCGCCACCTCCACCAGCAACAACCAAATAATCAACAGAGGTTACACCTGTTGGGCAAATCCACTCAGTTGTTGAGTTGAATACAAAAACTGTTTGAGAAGGAACATTGTATTTGAGAATGACGATTCCAGAACCACCGCCGCCACCAGCCCAGTTTCCGCCGCCGCCACCACCGCCACCAAGATTTGATGTTCCAGCAGTTGCAGTGCCACCGATTGATCCATTTCCTCCGCCACCAGAACCGCCACCACCTGCGCTTCTTGGTGAA
>Ga0194121_10003973_pt1 | contig 21900 bp, 12 predicted proteins | sample TA2MahCa50mmetaG_FD_148609 | JGI IMG/M metagenome (GOLD analysis project Ga0194121, IMG submission 148609) | Freshwater microbial communities from Lake Tanganyika, Tanzania - TA2015020 Mahale Deep Cast 50m | ecosystem: Environmental > Aquatic > Freshwater > Lake | place: Tanzania: Lake...
TGGGGCTGATGGTGTAGCGGACGCGGTCGTTCTCGGGCAGGGTCTCGACTTCGACGAAGTCGTGGCCGAGATTCAGGTCGTTCCAGCCGTAGGCGTCACGCACAGCGGCGTCCAGCGCGACATGCAGGCGGCGCAGTTCCAGCAGGCCGTCGAAGCCGGTGTGGGCGACATCGGCGGGCTTCTTGCTGACCTTGGCGACGAGTTCGGGGCTCAAGTCACGGACGTGGAACAGGTTGTAGATGTCGGTGAGTCCGAGCCAAAGCTCGCGCATCAGGCGGCGACGGTGCTCGTGGTACCGCTCGCCGGCCTGCATGAGCAGCGGGCTCGCGGTCTGCCAGAGGCCGCCGGGGAACGGGAAGGTCTCGAAGCAGTTCGAGGGCGAGTAGCGCAGGTCCTGCTTCAGCGCGCCGCTGTATTTACGCGCCCAAACTTCGTGGAGGGTGGATTGGACGACGGCGTAGTGGTCCCAGCGGTCGGTGGTGAAGACGTAAAGCGCGTCTGTAAAAACCAGACAACTATCAACGAGACTAAAGTTTAAGTGTTTGGTCGTGCGCGCTGCAACGAAGCAGCATCGGAGCCGTCTAGCCCTTTCGTACAAGCTTTCGCGAACGAACGCGTACTGCCACCACCGCTCTCTGTGGTCACGATTGATCGACGTGCTGTCGTCAAGAGCGTCACGTACAGGCTTGACTTTCTCGTCCACAATCGCCAGCAAAGCCGGATATTGCTCGGCTCGGGACAGGGGCCAGTCATAGAAGTCAATGGTGCTTCGCTGCGGGGATTGGTCTGGTTCGGAATTGATCTCAGATCCATTAATAATTCTTCGTATGGCCTCGCTGTTCTTGATGTTTATATGGATTAGTTGTGCAGCGTCGTCATGCGTCAACAGAAATCCATCGCCTCTAAAGATTGACCCCTGAAACATATTCGACTTATTGGCGCTTAGGTTTAGGGGAGCACCCAAGTCCTCTTCGTTGTCAAGAAACGCCGTTATCGTTGAAACTACCTGGCCGTCGAGGATTCGAGAGGTGTTCCAGGGGCCCTTGTGCAAAGTGACGGCCGACACTACCAATTTGGCACGGCCCGGCCACTTGATCGCGCGCACGGCATGGTTGATCTGCCCGCCATCTTGCAACAGCTGCTCCAGTCCATCGCGCCGTACATCCCCGTCCTTGATCGAGTTCGTCGTCAAGAAGGACATGAAGCCACCTGGGCGAAGGAGGGCAAAGATTCGCCGAACGAAGAAGACGACCAGGTCACTCAAACCTGCGGGGGCGTACTCCCACTTCGCGTAGTGACAGAAGGCCTGCCCGTAGCTACCGCTCAGGTCCTGACCACCCAGGTAGGGTGGATTGCCCAGGATGCAGTCGAAGCCCCCTCCCGTCATCACTTCCGGAAACGCTAGAAACCAATGGAAGAATCGTTTGCGCTCCGCGATTGCCCATGTCTCAGCCGTCGCCTGCGACTGCGGTTTGCGCTCGCCTCTCCAGTAGCTGCGGTACTCCTCCTCGGTGACGTGCATTCCAGGGCGGTTCTTCACCTTCGGGATGTAGAACTGTGCGATCGGGATCGCCGCAAGTTGCTCCATCCAAAGTGCCTCGACTGACTTCGACAGCACCTCGAAACGCCGACGCTTGGCCTCCACCTGCTCCGGCGTGTGCTCTGGAAGTGCGTCGAGTCCTTTCCAGCCCTTCAGCGCTTCATCAAGCTGTCGCTCGACCTCTGGATCGAACTTCAGCTTGGTCTGGCCCGCGCGTTCATCCTTGTTTCGCTTCCGCAGCGCCGCCGCGATCTCCTTGTCGTCGCCAGGCATTGTGGCGAAAGCCTCGTCAGGTACCCCTCGCGCCTCGATGTCTTCACGCCGCACGTAGCCGACGATGGCGTTGCCACACTTGATGTGGTGATCCAGAAAGCTCAGCGGCTCGCCGGGTACGTGCGCCTCCAGCCACAGCGCCACCTTGCACAACTCCACCGCCAGCGGGTTCAAGTCCACGCCGTAGATGCAGTGGCGAATCACGTCGCGCACGGCGGTGCGCATCGCCAGTGGCGACGGCTGGTCCTCACCCGTGCGCACGACCGCTAGCTCCTGCCCGATGCGTCGTGCGGCGGCCAGCAGGATGTGGCCCGAGCCGCAGGCTACGTCGGCCACCCGCAGCGACAGCAGCGCCGCCTCGGAATCCTGGGCCTTCAACCGCTCGGCGATCAGGTGGTCGAGCGAGTGCTTCATGAGCGGCTGGACCAGTTCGTCAGGCGTGTAGTGCGAGCAGGTGTTCGCGCGCTCATCGCCGTGCTTGAAGGCAAACGTGGTCTGGGCACCATCGGGCAAGATGACAGGTTCGTACTCCAGCAGCCCTTCGTAGACGGAGCCGAACTCCTCGACGTTCAGCGCACCATAGTTGACGCGAATGAGTTGGCCGTTGTCGGGGTGGGTGTACAGGTTCAGCGCCCGCAGCGCACCCAGGAGTACGTCGTTGCCGAGCGTGCAACCCGCCAGAATGCCGATGGCTGGTGGGCTGAACAGATCGCCCGCGAGTGGTGGCACGCCCATCCTGGCCCCAGGGCCACCAGCCTCGAACAGGCGGAAGGTGGCCAGCAGTGCCGGCCAGAGGTCGGCATAACGGCGGTCGGCCAGGTGGCGCTTCTCGCTCATGCGGCGCAGGCGCATAAGGCTGTAGAACTGCTCGTAGATCGCGCGGTGCTTGGTCTGAACGCTGGATGGAAAGACCAGGCCGCGCTCCTCGATGACCATCAGGAACAGCAGGCGGTAGATTAGGCGAAGCAGGTGCTTGTGGAAGTCCTCGGCACTCAGCCTGCCCGATTCGACCTGCTGCCGCAGGTCATCGTTCGCCTTGTGTTGCAGAAAGCCGTTCGCCAGGCTCAGAAGAGCGTGCTCCACCGCTTTGGACAGGCCCTCGCGGATGCGGGAGCCCGCTTCCAGTGAGTCTTGGTGATAGCGCTCGATCCGGCTCTGCGCCGCTTCGTCACGGTTCGCCGGCAGCCGGGTAGCGTGCAGCAGTCGGTACAGAACAGCAAAGTCCGCGAAGAGACCGTCGCTGAAGATGCGGTCGAGGTCGAACTCCAGGTAGGTGAGCTTGATGAGGCGGGAACTGTCGCGCAGCAGGCGCAGCACACGGCCGTTGGTCACCAGGCCGTAGAGCTCGTCGGCCAGGTTCAGGTACTCCTGCACCATGGCGTGCGCCGACATGCGCAGCGCGCCGGATCGCTGTTCAGCCTTGCGGTCCAGGCCCGCTGGGTCGCGATAGCCAGTGACGTGAACGACGGTGCCGCCACGGTTGGCGACGCGGTGGGACAGCGGGTAGAGCTTACCGTTGGCTTCCGCGCTCTTGGGCTGGAAATCGAGCTGGTAGCCCAGCAGGCCCAGCAGTGGCAGCACCCACTGTTGGCGGGTTTCAGTGGTGGCCGGACTGTCGGGACGGACCGATTCCAGCTTGCGCTGGAAGATGCGCCAGTAGTCCTGCGCGTCTGCCCAAGCGCGGGCGATCTCGTCTTTGACCTTTGCGGTGCATTCCAGGCCGAAGTCGACCGGGCGCTGACCGGCCAAGTCGTCCAGCCGGTCAAGGATGTCGGGCGAAAGGATCGCCCCTTCGATGCGGATGCTGGGGTAGATCATGCGCCCCCCTCCGGCAGCAGCACGTAGGTACCCAGCAGATCCATCGGCAGGACGGGATAGACCACCTGGAAGCGTTGCTTTTCCATCAGCGAGCTGAAGCGTTCGTGCGCGCCGACCAACCGCTTGGACTGCGCTTCGGCGATCTCGGAGAAGGCATCACCCAGACTGTCGAGCAGGGCTAGCTCGTTTTCTAGGAAGCTAGCTCGCGCTTGGGGTGACAGGTCGGACGCGGCCCGCGCCTCGCCAATCAGAGCCTTGGCGCTGGCCTGGTCTAGGAACTCGCGCTGCTCGGGTGTGCCGCGCCAACCCCAGAGCAGCATCTCCTCGGCCACGATCTGCTGGTGGCTGCGTGATTGCTCGATGACGTTCCGGCAGCGGAACAACATCAAGGTGGTCTTGACGGTGACAGCCCGCGTACGAATGACAGCAGCACGAGCGGCACGCTTGTCGTGGCGGCTGACGGTGTTGGCCATGACCACCTGGCACAGCAATTCCACGAAAGGATGGTTGCGCCCCAGGTAGTGGAAGCCTTCGGGCGTGGGCGACTTGAACGACACCTGCAACAGGTCTCCGGCCGGGAGCGCTTCGCGCAGCGCGGGGGGCAGGTTGCCGGTGACGACCCGGTAGCCTTTGCCTTGGGTCACCACCTGGGCGCCCATCAGGTTGTTGAGCACGCTGGTGACAAAAGTCTCCACGGCCTTGGGGTCGCCAATAGCCTCGTCTACCTCGCGCAGATCGGCCTCAACTTCGTGTGCCTTGATGGTGTGTTGGGCGAAAATGGAGCGGGATGCCTTTTCGCGCTCTGCAGCGTCATCGAGCTTGCGAGTAACCTTGTCCTTGGCGGTGGCGGCTTCTTCAAAGTCGCTGAAATCGAACAGCGTCCCCTGCAACCCCTGCTGTGTGCTGATACTGCGGCTGGGGTTGAGCAGCAGCGCTTGGGTGATGGTGTCGATGATGCTTTGCGAGTCCTCGGGGAACGGCACGTTGATGCCGGTGGATCGCTTGATCTCACGCACCTTGCGCAGCAGCACGTCGAGCACGACACCGTCGATCGGGTTGTCGGCCCCATAGAGCAGACAGGCCTTGACCACGGGCGCAATCTGGCCGAACCGGTCCACGCGGCCTTCGCGCTGCTCCAATCGGTTAGGGTTCCAGGGCAGGTCGTAGTGCAGGATAGCGGTGAACTGATCCTGCAGGTTGATGCCCTCACTCAAGCAGTCGGTGGCAATCAAAACGCGCAGCTTCGAACGGCTCATCACCTCGATGCGCTGTTTGCGCAGTTCATCGGGCAGCTCGCTGGTGATGACCTGAAGATCCAGCTTGGGAAACTGCTTGCGCAGCAGCGGCTCAAGGTGCTCGCCGACGTATTTTGCTGTTTCGATGTAGCGGCAGAACACGACGGGGCAGATCGGCGTGGGCTCGTTCAGCCACGTTGTGATCTGCCGAGCTGTCGTAGCCAGTTTGCGGTCGTGCTCAGCGCCTGCCAGTTCCTGCAGACGGTCGCCAAAGTCCTTGACCTGTCGGCGCTGGTGGTCTGACCAATCGGCATGCTCCACCACCTGCGTCGGTGCGTTGTCGGCTTCGTGGCCGAATTCCGTGTCGCCAACGGGGTTGGGGGCATCATCAGGAATCGCATCACCTTCCTCGCTACGGCCCGCCTTGGCCAGCGCTGACATGCGCGTGTTGAGCATTTCCACGCCCGCCGACGGGCTGGACATGACGCCGCGCAGGAGGCCAAGCGCCGTCCAGTAGTGGACCCGCTGCTGCCGCCCGCCCTTGACGGGCGCGATCAGCTTGCGTGAGAACTCGATCAGGTCGTTGAAGAGTCGCAGGTACTTCGGCGACAGGGCGTAGTTCAGCTCAAAGGCAGCCCGTTCAGGAAACGGCGTGTCTTCACCGAGCCACTTCTCCACGTCGCCGCGCTTGCGCTGCACGAAGTGCTTCGCCAGGTCTCGACGTTGGGCCTGGGAGGCGGCTGGCAGATCGACCGGTTCGAACTCCGGCTTGAGCAGTCCGAGCAGGGACTGGAACTCTTCGGAATTGCCGCTGTGTGGCGTGGCCGTCAGCAGGACCAGATGCTGGTCGGGTTTGGCAGCGATGCGGCTGACCAAGTGGAAGCGCTGCTGCTGGCTGGCCGATGCGCCCTCAGGCCGGGCACAGGTGTGAGCTTCATCGACGATGACCAGCTCGGGGCACTGTTCGATGAATACATCCCGCCGGACATCGGACTTGATGAAGTCGATGCTGATGACCTGGTAGGGGTAGTAGTCGTAGACGCTGGTGTCACCATGGATCTGCCTGTCCAGCCGCGCCTGGGTGTTGGAGCGGATGATCACTGCCTCGATGTCCAGCTTTGCCCGTATCTCGGCCTGCCACTGTTCACAGAGGTGGGGTAGGCAGATGACCGCGAAGCGCTTGATTTTGCGGCGTTCGATCATCTCGCGGACGATGAGGAGAGCCTCGACGGTCTTGCCAACACCCACGTCGTCTGCGATCAACAGACGCGTCTGGTCCTGGCGGAGCGCCATGATCAGCGGCACCATCTGGTAAGAACGAGGCCGGAACGAGAGCTTGGCCAGGCAGCGGAAAGGGCCGGCGCCATTGCGGAACGCAAGGCGTGCAGCGTCAAGGAGCAGGCGTGCCGTGGCGAAGTCCCCGAGGTCGGCTGCGGTAGGCGGCGCGAAGCGGGCGTCCTTGGGCTGCTCACCGCCTAGGGGCAGGTACAGGCCGGTTACCTCGTTCTCCGATCCGCCCAAGGGCTTCAGGACCAGAAGTTCCGGATCAGCCGACGGCAGGACGACCCAGTCGCGGCCTCGCATTGAGACCAACTTGCCAGGTTGCAGGGCGACGCTCATTTGACCTTCTTGAAGATGTCGGGACGGGCGGCCACCTTGGCTGCTAGATCGTCCTTGTAGTAATAGACCCAGACCTCGTCCCCTCGGGCGAGGATGGCTTGCCGTTTGGCCTTGTCGTCCTCCTGGACCTCGGGCTGGTCGTGTGGCGTACCATCGCAAAACACCCAGATGCGTGGCTCGTAGTGGAAGTCCGGCTGAACGTACAGCCCGTCCACGCGCTTCTGCGCTGCGTCTGGCAAGCGCAGGCCGTTGTCGTACAGGTGGTCGATGAACTTGCGCTCGGTGGACGAGCTGGGATCCAGGTGCTTCAACAGGCTGGCGTACTGGTCGTCGTAGCTCGCGTAGCCCTTGTTGGTGTGGATCTCCAGCTGGCAGACCGCCAGCTTAGCCAGGGCGTCCTTGATCAGGTGCCTGTCGATGATCTGGTGGTCACGCTGGTTGTAGTAGCTCAGCAAGTCATCGTAAGAAGCCGGACCCTTGTATTCAGGATCATCGAAGCGACACAGCTCCTGCGCGCGCTCGACCACCGAGCGGAACGAACCAATGTCTTCGACGAAGCGCGACAAGATGCCCAGGCTGCCTTCGGCCGCCTCGTACAGCAGGATGTTCGGTGCACGGGCATCGCCCACCGAGATGACCCCGATTTCGCTGGACTCGATCTGGAAAACCTGCTCAATCGCGCGTTTGAGCGCATGCTGAAGGGTGACTACGCCATCTGACTTGAGCCCCAGCGGCTGCACTGGCACGATGTAGAGAGCATCGGCAAGGTTTGAAGTCCACAGTTTGATGCGGCGGAAGTCTTCACGTTGGGGCTCGCCTGGATCTGGCGTCGAGGCGCGCCACTCACCGCTCACCATGCCGACAGGAAAGCCATCGGTCTTCTGGGCGCGCCACTTTTCGTTGACGTGCACCAGGCGCGCGGCCGGCACGAACATCAGTTTGATCAGCGAATCATCGCCGACCATGAGACTTGCTCGCTGGACGCGATCCATGTCCCCGCCATCAATGCTGAAGTAAGTCTGGATCGAGAACCCGCGCGATGCTCGCTCCTCTTCTTCGCAAGAGATGCGGTCGACCTCCTCGGCCCGCGACTCCGTCATTTCCATCAGGTCGTGAAGGTGCTGCTTGTTCGCGTTGTCCGACAGGCTGGCGCCGGACAGCGGGCAGTTTTCGAGCTGAAGCTGGTCGCCGACCAGGAAGTACCCCGCCTTGGTGCTGATCTTGGCTTCAGTCAGTGCGGTTTCGGCCTCTTGCACAACGAGCTGGCGAACTTGGTACTTGCGCCCGCTGTGATAAATCACGTTTAGGGGCCCAAACTCGCGCAGCGCGATCGACCGAGGTCGCGAGATGAACTCACCATGGGTGTCTGACGTGGGAAGGAAGACCCGTAAGGGCAACCGCGTGAAGTTGTAGCCTGGCAGGAATCCTTCGGAAGCCAGAAAGCGGTAAGGGTAGAACTCGGACAGCTCGGAAGATCCGCCGCCGCTGTTGCGAAGGAGATCTAGTTGGCGCGTCGCCTGATCCTGGCTACGCTTGTACTTTCGGTATTCTTCGCTGCCCAGGCTAAGCGTGCCGCTCTGAATCACCTGGGTCGCCTTCTCCAGCGTGCTACGCGCTGTGCGATAGAGGGTGCGCCAGCGCTCTATGGAGTGGTTCAGGTTGTCCGGCAACGCATCCAGAGTCTGCTCGATCCAGGCGTCTGTGAACCAGTGGCTGGCACGAGCCTTCAGATCGCCCTCGAAATCCTTGATTGCTCGCTGGAACGTGGCGCGGATCCGATCCTTGGTCATGCTGCCGAGCTGCAGGCCAGAGCGGACGCTGTCCAGCAGCGGCAACTCGCGCTTGTCCTCATCCAAGAATCTGGTGATGGACGGTCGGCCACCTTCGTTGTTCTCCAGCCCGGGCAGACCTACTTCTGAGACGGCGAGCGCGTTGAGGTGGGTCTGCAGCAGTTCTCGGTTGGCCAGATCGAGCCGAGGCGGCTGTACAACGCCTGCGACTAAGCTGGGTTGTTTGCCGAAATAGTGCCGGTCATGAGGCGAGTATGTCGAGCAGTAGGTGAACACCAGCGCCCCCTGCCCACCGCGACCAGCGCGGCCAGCTCGCTGAGCATAATTGGCGGGGTTAGGCGGAGCGTTTCGCAGATGTACGACGCTAAGGCCACCAATGTCGATGCCCAACTCCATCGTGGGTGAGCAGTAGAGAGCACTAATCGCTTCATTACGAATGCGGACCAGATCCTGGTGCTTTTTCTCTGGGTCCAGATACCAATCTGCCCGAAACTTGTCCTCTCGGTCACGTCGCTGATCGACGTTCAGCTGGCCGGTGTGGTCCTCAGCACGCAGGCGCTTTGCCGCTGCGAAATCACGCCGATAGATGTCCTGGAAGAAGAGGTTCGGCTTCGGTGCTTGCTGCTTGTAACTGCGACGCTTGATGAGGTCGGCCTTGACCGTCTTCAGGTCGCCCGGCCGCCAGACGAGCTTTTCAATGCGCAGGCGATACAACGTGATGTTGTCGTTCTTCTCACCCTTGGCACCTTGTGATGCCAGGTAGTCCGCGCCTTCCAGCTTCTTCATCAGCAGCTTGATGAACTGGCCGTAGTGTTCCCCGCGTAGGTCGACATCGAGCTCGCGCTGTTTGACGAAGAGTTTGATGAACTTGCCGAGCCCACTTGCTGGGCCCATGCTCTTCGAGGCGACCTTGGCGGACCTGTGCAAGGCCTCAAGCCGCATGTAGTAGGGTTCGCGCAGGCTCTCATTGGGATCGAGAGTCCAGGGGGTGCGCAGTTTCTCCCTGAATAGCTTCTCATGCTCGCGCAGCTTGCCCTGGGTAAGGTAGTTCTCGCTGTGGAGTGCGTACTCCAGGCGGAAAAAGTCGAGGATCGCCGTCAGGAATAGCTGACGATCCTCAACATCCAGGTCCTCAAGGATCGGTACTTTGTCCCAGTACTTCTCCGTGCTCGCCACCTCCGCGAGGTCTGCGTAGGAGATTTCCAGCAAAGCACACTGCTCCAGGTTCGGTAGGACGATTCGCCAGCTACGGCGCAGGTCGCCCAACGCGCGGTACAGGAGGAATGTCTGAAAGAGCTCGTCGTAGCTGCGTCTGATGTTGGGCAACTCCGGCTCTTCGTTCTTGTTGCCGTACTCAACGAAAGGGAGCTTGAGCGCAGCAAAGACTGCTGCGCCCAGACGCTCAAAGGTCAGGCCAGCTTCGCCGGCTGCGGTGACTGCGCGCTGAATACCGGCACGCAAGCGGACCACCTGCACGAAGTCGTTGAAGTGTCCCGCCTGTAGAGCAGCGTCCTGACGGTTGTCCGTGAAGCTGATGAGCTTCTGATCTCTTGGGTGGAATCCAGCGTCGCTGAGGTGGTTGAGGATCGAGAAGGTCGTGATCGTGGTCGACGTGCTTCGGCCCTCGCTGCCCAGCTTGGTGAGCTTCGTTCCCTCATTGGTCTTGGTGTCAAAGAACACCCCGGCCGTCGGGTCGAACAGCAGTGGAGCGCGCATGAACCAGCCCCACCACCTCAAGGTTTCCGTTTCGGAGCAACGCCCTGTCTCGTCGAAGTTCAGACGGACGGGGAAGAACAATCGCTTGCGGCTATCTGGCCCAGTGCGTCCCTTGTTGAGCCAGGAATCCGGGAGAAATGCAAGATCGTCGTGCTCGTCCCAGATGTCGTCACCGATGATGAGGTAGCCATCCTGACCGCCTTCTTCCTCGTCGCTGGATTCGCGAAACTCGCGCGGTTCCAGGTGGTCGCCCACGCGCGTGACACAGATGAAAGCGTGACCGCTAGCGCGGCTGAAGACGTTCGGAAAAATTGGCTTCTTGCTGTCATCGTCGTACTTGAATACGCCTGGCTCTAGTGTGATGTCGCGGTTCTCGTCTTGATCAAGCGTGGTGTAAACGGAACCGGTCTGGGAGATGAACTGATGCAGCTTGAAGGGCAAGATGGTGTAGCGCTTGCCGCTGGCCTGTAGTCCCAAGTTGATCTGGCTGATCCACTGCAGCAAGCCTTCCAAGCAGTTATTCGCTGTGGACTGATCTACCGCTGCGTCTACCGAGAGCAGCTTGGCAACCTCCGAAGGTGGCAGGGGCTGGCCACGAAGCAGATGTCCCGACGACAAACGCAGAGCTACTCTGTTCTCGAGCCACTTTCCGAGTGGGTTTGCTTTGATTTCAGCAAGGCTGGCTGCGGGGGTGATGCCAGCCGCGATGGCAGCTTGCAGCTCGCTCGCTGGAGGCACTGCGTCGCCATCTGCCAGTGATCGGGCCAGCGACTCTGAGACCACCTGATCAACCAAGAACTTCCGACCAAACAGGACAGTTGCGACAGCGGCGATCTGGACTTTCTGCTGGTCAGGGTCCTCTCCAGTAGCCATGGTGGCGGACGTGCCGATACAGACGAGCTTCCTGGCGCATTGGGCCTGGATGCGCCGAATGAGCATGGCCACATCGGCGCCTTGTCGGCCCCGGTAGGTGTGAAGCTCATCGAAGACCAGGTACTTGAGATGCGCGTAGACGCTGTCGCGAATGCGGCGCTCTGCAGTCCGCGTGAGCAGCAGCTCAAGCATCATGTAGTTTGTCAGCAAGACGTGCGGCGGGTTCTCGCGCATCCGCTCTCGCACCTCCTCCTTCTCCTGGCCGGTGTACTGACCGAAGGAGATCGGAAACGCCTTGCCGGTCGCCTTCTCGTAGTTCTCTTGGTAGCGCTTGAACTCCTCGAACTGCGAGTTGATGAGCGCGTTCATCGGGTACACGATGACGGCACGGATACCGCCTTCGGTTGGATGGCTCAGCAGGTCGTGAAAGATGGTTCCAATGTAGGTGAGCGACTTGCCGGAGCCAGTGCCCGATGTCACGATGAAGTCGCGATCACCGGTGCCCAGTTTGATGGCGTCGACCTGATGCTTGTAGAGCGAGTAGCCCTTGAGGATGTCGGGAATAGCCGGGTGAAGGACGCCCTTGGCAGCCACAGCTTCAACAGTTCCCGCAGACTCGTAGGCCGGATTGAACTGCAGGAGTGGCTCGGGCCAGAGGCGGCTTTCGGCAAGCTTGCTTTCAACAGTAGATCGGATCGCCGGATCTGCGATGTTCAGGAAGCTTTGGATGTAGCTCGCATAGTCATCGATCACCTTTTTGTGCGTCAGCAGAACATCCATCTCTTAGTCCTTCCCTGGGCTTCTTTGAGCCAACATCATTCCTCGGTCGCCTTCGAAGACGGTTCCTTGGCTGCTTACTTCGACTGCCTGCTTATCCAAGAATCAATATCCTTCTTAGAAAACCGCCAGCTCCCGCCAACCTTGAATGCCGGGATCTTCTTCGCGCCGGCAAGCTTGTAAATGGTCTTCTCGGTAACCTTCAGGTACTTCGCTATTTCGGGGATCGTCAAGATTCCGGAGGTGGGGGAGGGCATGGCGGAGGTTCCCGTGGGGTGGTCGGTAGAAAAGAGCAGGATAGGGGAAAATTTTCGTAAACTGAAACTAGCTGGCGGGGTAAGGCCGGGTAGTGGCTGAGTCAGGGCTAGAGGGCATAAATGCGTGACGAATACGACCTTCATAGACCCAGAGACACTCGCCGCCTACCGGGAGACCGAATACCGCGTTGGCGGCGAGTATTCTTTCGTCCTGCGGGTCGGACAGCACTGCCCGCAGCTTCTAAGCGCCCATCGCCAGTTTGGAGCGTCATCCAGCGCCTTTATCACCGCGTGCAACCCTCTCAGCCAAGCACTCAGTGAGGCTGACAATGCCGAGCGACAAGATCGCCTTGCTGCGGAATTACGAGCCCGCAGCCTCGTGTTTCACCCCGGCATCGGGCAGCACCCATCGAACTGTTGGCCCGGCGAGCCAAGCTTCCTGATCTTTGGTCTCAGTTTGGAGGCAGCGGAAGCTCTCGGCAACAAGTTCGATCAGAATGCGATAGTTTGGGCGGGCGAGGATGGTGTACCGCAGTTGATTTTATTGCGCTGAGGCGGCGTATCAGTTTTTGAGCTGCCAATCCTGTTTCGCTCACATTGCGCACCGCGTTGATGTCTGTATGAGAGGCGTTTTAGAGTGTTTGAAATGAGGGTCCTCTTGCAGTATCCGACATGAGATTGCTAGCCTGTCGTCAAGCGCCCCGCTCCGTTTTAGGATCACCTGGTGTATCGCCAGGAGTGCACAGACGGCTCGGCAAGCCTCGCGCTTGCGGAGATACCGTGCTCCTGGCCGGTCTCTTCCGCAGCCGACGCTATATCCCGACCATGCGCACGGTTTCTCCGCAATCCCGAGGATCACGAGGGATGAGTAATTGAAGCGGGGCGCTACTCCTTCCAAAAAAGCATCACCTTTCTGGCCGGTGCTATCGACTGCGCTTGGTGTTTTTGACGAGAGATCGTGGGATGCGATCTTTTCGGCAGTAGACCCTTATCGGGACGACTGGCGCTCTGCACTTCTAGCGGAAGCCACGGTCTTTGCAAATCGTCAGTGGCTGAGACTATCCAAAAACTATCCTCCTGGTACCCCTGCCCATGTGATTGCTCGGCACACTTGGGTTGCGATGAAAAGGGCGGGTGAGGAGCAATATCCGGTCTTAACGCTCACGCTGATGCTCGCTGCTAAAAATGAACCCCGAATTGAAGAGGTGGTGAACGCCCTTCGGCAAGAGCACAACGGCGCCGATCAGCTGGATAGATGGCACTGGATCAAAGTGATCATGGGACAGGGGGCGATTCGAGCCGATGAAGTCGGTGTTGGCGGAATCTCACCAAAACAGAGCTTACGGTTCGGGCTAGCGCACGCGGTCCGTAGCGATACTTCAGATTCGAAGAGCATTTTTGCGCTGATCACACAGCATACCAACGTCTCCCGACGAGATATCGCCATGCTTCTTGGCGAACTGCTAACAAAGCGCGTTGTTTCACCGATAGCGGCCCGACATGTTTCCAAGCTTCCAACTCGCATTCAATTGCTTTTGCGAGAGTACCCGGAGCTTAAGCCCGGACTATTGGGGGTTGCAGAAGATTCGCCCGTACCCGAATTGCATAGCTGCAAGGTTAGATGGGCGGAGCAGCGGATCTTTCGAAGAAGATGCCGTGCATTTTTGACGCAAATTAGACGTCGACAATTCGATCAGGCGGATGTCGTTGCAAGCGAGATTTTAGCGATGAGGTGGGAGTCAGAGGCTCTCATAAACATCAAAGATGAAGTGACGCGAGCATTGATGGCACCTCAGGTGCCTCCCTGGGGTGGTAGCGATGAATGGCTCGCCGACTTTAAAGACGCAGGCGAGGTTCTGCGACGTTTGGCGCCCTCCAGCAAGGCGGCGAGTTTGCTGTGTCGCGCACCTGAAGACATCTTGAACAGCGCTATCGGATCAAGACGATTCCGGATTGTCGAGAACTTGGCAAAGTATGACATGGCGCGGCTGCGGAAGCTTTGGTCTGCTGCGGACAACTCACTCTTGATTAAATCCGGACGGCTAGATTTGCTGTCACCTGACCTGGCAGTTAAAAGCAAAGCGGATATTGCTGCGCTTCTAAGGCACCTTAACCAATCTCGCGCCCGAGAAATTATTCTGGAAGCCGCACGCTCATCCCGCGAGTTCTTACTTGCATATATTGATAGCCATCCCTCCTTAGCTGATCTTCTTCGTGTTGCTGCTCCGAAAGATGAGGATATCTTTCGGCTGCTGGTACGGCGGCTTGACGACGATGTAATCGTTTCTTTGCTGCCTCCAAAGATTCTGGGAAAAACCGGAAACCTTGAGATTGCGATTCGATATTGGCATGACCGACAGCCTTCTAGAGTTTCGGAAAATATCCTGAAGCGTTTTGCGGATGCTTTAGCAACTAGAGGGTTGCGTAGTCGTACGCCTGTAGTAGGGGAAATTCTCGATCTCTCGTCATCTGCGCCGACAATATTGATCGAGCGGCTCGGGATCGCGAGCTTTGCCAAGTGTCTGCCTAGTCTTGACCGGCGACACCGGTATTACGCGAGCGCTGCTGAGGCAATGATTGTCTCGCGCGGCATTGTGAAGGGCGTTCTCGGGGGTGCGCCCGAACATGTATGGGCAGTAATTCAAGAGAGCCCTGAGCTCATCCCAGTGATCGCACGGAACCCTGTGCCTCATTTGGCTCGATGCTCAGGCCTGCCGGAGGTGGCGATTGTCATCCTGACAGATCACAAGCCACAAAGACTCTTACAGATCCGCGAGACCGTCGAACGAGACGTCTTTGTTGCAGCAGCGAAAGCGGTGATGAGATTACTGCCCGGTAATTCGCCAGCGACTGCATTACTGGATTTCGCGGCGTCACTTCCTGCCATCGATCTGATGCTTATGACGCGGGCTTTTGGAGAGCTGAGGTTTGGTGCAGGCCCAGGCCAAAAACTCGACCACTGCTACAGAACGTATCCGCTGCCGAAAAAGGCTGGCGGAAAACGCCGTATAACGGTTCCGCCCATTTGGCTTCGACGCCTGCAGCGGCAAGTTTACAATGCGGTCTTAAGGCCTCTCGAGGCTCATGCAGCGGCTCATGGTTTTGTTCCGCAGCGTTCGATCGTCTCAAATGCACAGCCGCATGTTAATCGCGCTGTTGTCGTGAATTGCGATATCGCGAATTGCTTCCCGTCAGTTACGAGATCGCTGGTCTTCGCTGCGCTAAAGCGCGATCTGAACGATTGCCTACGCGTGGAGAGCATAAGGTGGCTCACAGACATCGTTTGTTTCCAAGGCGCTCTTCCAGTAGGAGCGCCAACGAGCCCGGCGTTGCTAAACAGGGTGCTGCTTCGCACCGATGAGTACCTGACAAGTCAGGCTAGCAAACGTGGCGCCGCCTATACGCGATATGCAGATGATTTAACCTTCTCCGGCGACGATAAGGTTGTGGGGTTATTGCGAGTCGCAGCTTCAACGCTATCTCGGATCGGCCTGTCACTGGATGAAAAGAAAACGAATATCTATCGCAGCGGGCGACGTCAGCTCGTGACCGGGCTTGCAGTGAACAAGCGCATAAGCGTGCCGCGAAGGTTGCGCAGGCGCTTGCGGGCAGCGGTACATGCGTATGAATTAGGAAAGGCGCCGACCTGGCGGGGTCGACCGGCATCGGAGTCGCAACTTCGTGGGTGGATGGCCTTCAGCCGGAATATTAATCCGGAGGAGATCCAGCGACTTCTTGAGCGGCTGAATGCGGTTGCGAAAAAATGAGCAGCGAAGTCTTCCGAAGAAGTGCGGTCCGCATGGCAGAAGTCGCTAAGGGAGCAGCTTCGCTTGTTTTGACGAGCCCACCTTATTTTCCTGCTGAACTCGAGGAAGTGCTCGCTGATATTGATCGGTTGAGGAAACGGATTGATGACCTTGAAAGGGCGATCCTGACGTTTTCCGCAAAGCTTCGGCCGGTGTGGGAGGAATGCGCCCGAATACTGGCTCCTACAGGCGTACTGGTTCTGCAAACCCGTGACGTCAGGCTGGATTCCCGCCTTGTCTCGGTAGAGGCGATCCATCGGTTGCATGCTGAGGCTGTGGGTTTTCATCTGTACTGCCGGCATGAGTGGCGACCAGATCACGAGTCTCCGGAGCGTAAGCGCGATGTTGCGCTGGCGACGGACCGCGGCCAACCGAGGCCATCTGACGCCGAGGTATTTCTCGTATTTTTCCGAGAGCCGCCTACGAAGGGCGAGCCGACTGCCGTGGATCTAGAGCTTCTACGCTCAACGCCGCTTACAACGTCACGAGGAAAACTCGCATTCCCGCATCGGCATCAGTCGCCGTTACCCGTGATCGAAGCGCTTATCCGTTGTTACTCGCGATCAAACGACTTGGTAGTAGATCCATTCGCAGGGGGCGGTAGCACACTAGTGGTTTGTCAGGCCCTTGGTCGTCGAGGGATTGGATACGAGATTGACCCGGAGGCATTTGAACTCGCGCGGAGTAATTTGCCCCATGAGTAACGAAAGGGTTGATCTGCCGCTTGCACCTTTTCTTAATACGTTTTTGGCTTTAGACGGGTCTGGTCCTGCGTCAGAGCTTAGAGCCGCAGTACGCGAGTACATCTCCGCGAACGTCGTAGACGCGGATTTGCTAGCAAAGTTTGACGCTCAGCGGGGTGGACCGAGTATCCCTTTCGAACTAAGTGATGATGAGCGAATGGTTGCGCATGCGCTTATAGCTAGACGCGACCGATACTCTCATCGTGATGTCTATTTATTCAGTGCGCTCTCAATGTCGGACGCCGGCGCTGTACGTGCGAGGTGCGATTTATCATGTGCTTACTTTGATTCTGATCCAGTCAGCGTTGGGGCTGATGACTCATGGTTTTATCCAGCGAATACTCGAGAGTATCGAAGCCGCTCAGAGCGCCTAGCTGCCGATACTCGCGATGCGAAACTAGTCGTCGATAGAGAACTTTGCGTTCGATTGCCGCTTACCGATCACTCAATGGCGCGCTTGGGGACGTCTCAGCGTGTATCCGCAACGCTTTTAGACATTGACTTCTCGTTGTCTGCTGGCGGAGCGGATCTGATTGTACGAGCGGACTTGGATAAGCAGCTCAAGGAGCTAAGTCTGGTCATCCCATCCCCTGAGGATCTGTTACGAGTCACCGCAAGTGCTGAGCTCAATGGGTGGCTATTGGTGCAAAGCGAAAATTTCGGCGCCGCTGTTCACTTAAAGCCAATCAGCGGGGCGGAGGATTCGCTCTCCTGCCTCGTCGCCGGCAGTGATCTCGAGGACCTCGTACTGAAGGATGCTGCTCGGCAGACCATGTCAGTTCCGCTCGCGCTGTTGCCCCGGGTGTGGTCCCTGATCAGACGACATCCGGCGATAATTGTCGCACCAGTCTTACGGACAGCACATCAGTTAAGGCTTGTTCACCAATGAAACCCAGTCGCGTCGAAACGGTCCTTCATCAGCTCGTTAAGCTTCGATGGCCAGCCTTTATTTGGGGGCCACCCGGAGTCGGAAAGAGTTCGGTTGTGAGAAAGGTTGCCGCCTCTGAGAAGCTGCCGTTACGCGATGTGCGTGCCTCGCTACTTGATCCAACCGATTTGCGTGGAGTTCCGACAATCGAAGGAGGCCGAGCTGTCTGGTGCCCGCCCGCGTTTTTACCGAGCGATGAGGACCCTGTCGGCATTTTTTTTCTCGATGAAATCAACGCGGCACCGCCATTGGTTCAGGCTGCGCTGTATCAGTTAGTCCTTGACCGTCAAATCGGAGAGTACAAACTCCCTGAAGGATGGCGAATTATTGCTGCCGGCAACCGGCAAGAAGACCGCGCCGTAATCTTCCGACTGTCCTCAGCATTGGCGAATCGCTTTGTACATTTGAATTTCGAAATCGACGTTGAGGATTGGCGACGATGGGCCGTCGTGAATCGGGTTCATCCGTGGGTCGTTGGCATGCTTGCGCTGCGTCCGGAGTTGCTTTTTACCGCGCCAACCGATGCGCCCGCTTACCCAACCCCTAGGAGTTGGGAGATCGCATCGGATGTAATGAAAACGTCTCAGAGCATTGATGACTGCGCCGATGTTCTTCCAGGCATAGTCGGTGAAGGGGCGGCAGCAGAGTTTCTCGGATTCGTGAAGCAGTCGCTTCGCGAGGAGGACTTTCTAGCGATCATCAACGACCCGCTCAACGCAGCCTTACCTAAAGGTCTTGGCGAGATGTACGCGCTGACGACCTGGTTGAGCTACCGGGCTGGCGATCCGCAGTGTCGGAGTGCCGTCGCGCGGCTACTGACGCGCATTGAGCCAGAGTTCGCTATCCTGCTTGCACGGAGCATGCTTGCGGAGTCGGCTGAAATTCTGAAGGAGCCCGGATTTCGCGAGTTTATGAAGGTCAATGCAAAGCTCATCTCTGGGTAATGTGACAGACGCCCTAAGAAGGGCGCGAATCCAGCTGACGTTACGGCATCCTTTTCTGGCGTCTGCAACGTTGCTCCTGCCCTTCAAGGCGGCGGAGACGCGTAGCTGGTGCCAAACAATGGCTACCGACGGGCATCATATTTTTTTCAATCCCGATTGGGTGGCAACCCTCAATCTTGATGAATGTATAGGTGTTATCGCGCACGAAGTCCTGCACGTGGTGTTTGGACATGCGGAGCGGCGTGGTCGTCGCGACCCGAAGACATGGAATATCGCTGCGGATTACGCAGTGAATTTGTTGCTGAATGATCAGGGATTCAGTCTGCCGAGCGGCGGATTGCTGAGGCAAAGTTTTCGTGGGCTAACGACGGAAGCCATCTATGAGTTGTTAGTCGACCAAGAAAGACAGTCCGCGATAAACAAAGGACAATTGTCTCAGGCCGACGGCAGCGGGTGTGATCTAGGCTCGGCTACGGCACCTATGCCCGGCACTAGCGGGGCGTGTGACTTGTTGGACCCAGATGATCTGCGTACCGCCGATCTAAGAGACGAAAACGCCCCGGACGGCGAACAGCGCAGACTAATCCGCCGACAGATCATCAGCGAAATCAAGAACAATCTGAGAGGGACTAGTAGCGGATTCTTCGCAGAGGAGATAGAAGCAGCGACGGATAAGCGGATCGATTGGCGGGTGGTATTGAGAAGATTTCTGTTTGACCGAGTTCGTACTGATTGGCGTAGCTATCCCTATAGTAAACGGTGGATTCATCGCGGTCTGCTTTTGCCATCCGTGGGGGTGGAATCACCGGGGCAAATTATCATCGCCATTGATACATCGGGCTCGATCTCCGCGGACATGCTTGCGCAGACGTTCGCCGAGGTTATGTCACTTCGAGAGATATTCCCTTGCGATGTAACGGTTATACAGTGTGATGCGACGCTACAGCAGATAGATCGCTACACCGCAGAAGACGCCGTGCCCACTCCGAGTATCTATGAGGTCAAGGGGCGAGGGGGCACCGATTTCGTTCCGGTCTTTGATTGGCTAGAGAAAAGCGGAGACTCAACCGTATCGCCCTTGATTTACTTTACCGATGGGTACGGGGTGTTCCCAAAGAGGGCGCCGGCATGTCCTACCATTTGGATGGTGGATCGCGCCGGGGCTGCGGATGATCAGTTTCCGTTTGGCACCGTGTGTCGTCTTACTTAGAAGACTGGTTAATCAGTTGTCTTTGGGAAAGTTTGCTTTCTATCGATCGGCACCACCCGCGGCTCTCGCGCATTTACCGGAGGCGGGGAGTAGGTCCCCCACAGTGGCACCTTACGCCCGTCGGGATAACGATCGCCTCGTTCAAGCCTTCGGGTGATCAGCTCTTCCTTCGGTATCACGTTTTGTTCTTCCACGGCCTACAGTCCTCTCCAGCTCTGCTCAGTTCGTAATCGACTGCATACTCGCGCGAGAACCCCAGTTCGCAGGGCAGCGTGCAGCGGCGTCACGTTGTTGGTTGGATTTTTCTGAACCTGTCGCTCTGCGCGGATCAATGAGTGTAGGTAATGGCGTAGGTCCTTGAACTTGGCCTTTTCTACCCAGCCGGCCTTCTCTGCGCGCACTAGGAGATCGGGGTCTGCGGAGAGGTCACAGCAGACGAAGCCACAAGCATTGGCGCCGAGCATGAACCGCTCGTATTCGGGCGATTGCGGTGAGGGCGCAGATCCACTGTCCCACGCTTTGACGAGGTCATCCACCAATCGACAAAAGAGAATGACCTGCGGGTCCGTGATCGGATCGCGCCACTTGGGCGCCGCGTAGGTGATCTTGGCACGTGCCATGAGAGCCCCCTCGTGATGAGTGTGTATTCAACCACTTCCATCGCCTCAATAAATGATCCACCGTCGCGACACGCTCGCGATCATGAAAGCCCACCGCCATCTGCGGCTTGTCTGGCCGCCGCCGCTCAAACATTACAGCCGCCCGGGTCGCAGCATCGCCGTGATGGGGCCGCCGGGGGTGGGTAAAACGACGCTCGTCGCCGCGCTCGCGGGCGAGCTCTTGTGGCGTGATGAGCATCTGACGCTGATCGATGCCGCAAAGGCCGCACAAGATTCACTTTCTGCCTGGATCGAAGCCGGACGCCCCGGCGTCTTTGATGATCTGCCGCTGCTGCGTTTAAACCCCGAGGAGGGGGCGCGTGCCGCCGTCGAGCGCGTGGCAGAGGGTGGCACGGCGCTCATCGATGTCCCCGCCGACGTCTCTTTTGAAACCGCGGGCCTGATCTGTCGCACGGTGCGCCTCACGATCTATGTGCGCCGGCGCTCGAATGATCACGACGGCGATACCGTGACGGCCCGATGTTTGGAGGATCTCCACCCGAGACATGGTTTTCGCGTGCTCTACAACGGGCTGACGCGTGACGATTCATTGCGTGCGTTGCGCGCCGTCTGTTATCGGAGCGGCATCGGCAGTTTTGGCGCGGCATTGAGCGAGCGCGTGGCGTATCGCGCGGGTCGCTTCACCGGCAGACCCCCAGCGTTTCAGAGCGCGGGCTCGCGAATGGCGCGTGCCGAGATCGCGCGTCTCGCCGATGCCATCGATCGGCATTTTTGGCAGCTCGCGCTTATCGATCGGTGGCAGGCGGAACAGGCGCCTCGCCCACCTGAATGACAGACGCGTTTCACGCGCGGCGTTTTGATTCCGCTGTGGTATTAACGACCGGGTAGGTTGCTGCACCCCAGTTGTGCTGCGGATGATCCATCATGATTTCAATGATGACGGGAACGAGTTTGCCGAGGAGATTCGCGCAATCACGAACCTGATCGCGATTGACTGCGCTGTCCCAGGTGGCACCGCCATGAATTAGTTGGTTTCGCAGCACATACAGACGCTTCAAGACAATCAGCAGCACTTTGAGCGTATCGCCTCCCGCGAGCGCGAGCTCAGCCGCGCGGCGCGATTTCTTGAAATGAACCTCCCACTCATCCGCCGTCAGTAGTCCGTTCTGGTATTGCCAAAAGTCCTTGAACACAAATTCGTTTTTGAGAAGTATGCGAATGCTGCCTGGGAACTCTCGCCAAACGAGATGGCCTAAGCGTCCGGAGGTGTCGAGTTTCACGAGCGTTCTTAAAAATGTCCGAAAGCTGCTGGCTTCGGTCAGTTCCCCGTCGTGATTTTCCGTTGCATAGGCAGCGTTGAAGGCGATCCATAGAAACACGAACCGGGCATCATCATCCGAGCGCTCTTTTTCAGCACGGGCGAGCCAGCTGAGTGCCCGGTGCACCCGCAGGACGACACTCGGAGAATGGCTGTCGCGTTCGCGCCGTTGTCGCGCTTTCAGTTCTTTGTGGGAAGCCATGGGAGACCCCGTATCGCGCTTAAGGGCGAGGGCATGATCGCCCGGGCGCACAGAGGCAGCAACAGGGGCGACTTTGGGGTCATTTTTTGAGCCGATGGCGGGGTAGTCTCGATCCCATGACTACTGTCTTTTCCGACTTTCTAACCTGTGCGGTGTGCCACGAGGTCTCGGAGTTTCGGGTGATGGGCAGCACCTCGAGTTTTGGCAGTTATGACCTCGATCTGCGCGAG
>Ga0194121_10003977_pt1 | contig 21888 bp, 24 predicted proteins | sample TA2MahCa50mmetaG_FD_148609 | JGI IMG/M metagenome (GOLD analysis project Ga0194121, IMG submission 148609) | Freshwater microbial communities from Lake Tanganyika, Tanzania - TA2015020 Mahale Deep Cast 50m | ecosystem: Environmental > Aquatic > Freshwater > Lake | place: Tanzania: Lake...
TGCTGTGTTTCTACCTCAGTGGCTGGGCCACAGAAGCGGAATTGGTCGCGCATATTGACCGCTTGAAGCGGAAAGCTCCACCGCCACGCAAAAATTGAGCCGGACACTATTGGCCACCGCCACTTCGGCGGGATCGAGCCAGGCGGGGGGAAAGGTCACGTACAGGGCCCAGCGCATTTCGCCCTCGGGCTTATAATCTGCCGCTGGCGCACTGGAGGCCGACCACGGCATGAGACTGAGGGTCCAGACGAGAAGTACGAGGTACCATGTGAGATGAGAGACCGATTGCATCAATGTAGCGCTCCTTACTCTGCGGACAACAGCGATGAACGTGTGAAATCATCTCGACAGCATAGGGTATGCTTGTCCTATCATAGCACATCCGGGGTCCAGTCTACCTCTTGTCTTTTTGAGCACGGTCACGTATTTTTGCCTGATCAACGTACCGTAGGCTTGCTCCCCCGCTCCCGGCTGTCCGCCGTCAGGGTGAGAGGAGATTCGCAAGACCCATGGAGGACAAGCACATGACCGAGAATACGACCAATACGTATACGTACAAAGGGCGTACATTCGCCAGTGAGCGCGACATGGTGCGGCATCTCCTCGATGAGTACCGCTGTGTGGAGGGCTTTGCTGCGCAGTATCTCGGCGCCTGGCAAGCTATCGCTGAGGAGCCGCGTCTTCGAGGTGGTTTGCGCACGGTCTGTGGGCGGGAGCAGATGCATGCCGAGATCCTGGAAGCCCGTCTGCGCGAACTGGGCGGCACGCCCCAGTGTACGCCGCCGCCTGAGCGAGTGCTGGACCTGGCGTACTATAGTTCGGCAGCCCACAGTGACCTGGACAAGTTGGAGAAAATCGCTCTGCGCCTGCAGGATCCCGAGAAGGTCTTGAGCTTTCTCACCCAGGCGATCGATCAGATAACCGAGGACCGCGATACGTGTGCCCTGCTAAGCACCATTCTGGCCGACGAACGGGCCAGCATCGGCTGGTTTGTCGAGACCTGGAAGGCCCTCGCTCCGGCGATGGCATCTCAGAGCTGAGCTCCAGCGGTAACCCCACGTGCACCTGCATCCCCTCAGCGCCTACTGTAGAAGAAGCGCTGCCAAGACTGTCTGCCCCCTCTCCCCTCGGGGAGAGGGTTGAGGTGAGGGGCGTGACACGCCTGCCAGGAGCATCCCCGCCCTCACCCTAGCCCTCTCCCACAGGGAGAGGGGATCGGAGCGCCTCTGCTCCCCCCACTCTCGGGAGAGTGGTCCTGACCGCCCCTGATGGGGCCGTGTGGATGACGCTCTACGGCCATGGCAAAGTGGTGCGCGTCGATCCTGCGGCCATGCAGGTGACGCAGGAGTATACCCTGCCAGGAGGACCGAAGAGCGGTCCCTATGCGGTCACGGTCGATGGCGCTGGCCTGGTCTGGGCCAATGCGTTTGCTACAGACACCATCGTGCGGCTCAACCCCCAGGATGGCACCATGCGCCCCTTCACCCTGCCCGCCAAGGGCGTGGGGGTGCGCAAGATGATCGTCGATGCCACCGGGCGGCTGGTGGTATATGGGCAGCCACAACGGGCGGCTGGGGGTGATTGACGAAGGCATGGGACCCCCAGGGCTTTAGCCGCCAGGGTTGCCCTGGGCTTCGACGTAGAGGGCATAGACGGATTGGCTGGCGGTCATGAACAGGCGGTTGCGTTTACGGCCGCCGAAGCACAGGTTGGCGCAGCGCTCTGGCAACAGAATACGCCCGATCAAAGTGCCGTCCGGCGCAAAGATCGCCACGCCGTCCTGCTCTGGACCGCCGGAGAAGCCACACCAGACATTGCCCTGGCTGTCGCACCGGATGCCGTCCGCATAGCCCGGCATGGCGTCGAAAAATAGCCGACCGTTGATGGCCTTGCCGTCCACGATATCATAGACATGCGTGGTCTTTGCCCCGCCCGGCGTATCGACGACGTACAGGCGGGATTCGTCGGGTGAGAAGCACAGGCCGTTGGGGCGTTCCATATCGTCAATGGCAATGCTGAGTGCACCGCTGGCAGGATCGAGACGATAGACGCGAAACGGTAATTCCTGCGGGGCTTTATCGCCGAGATAGTTGCCGCGAATGCCCGCACCGTTGTCGCTGAACCAGATGGAACCGTCGGACTGCACGACCACGTCATTGGGGCCGGTCAGCCGAGTGCCTGCAAAGGACGCCGCCAGCACCGTGATGCTCCCGTCATGTTCGGTGCGTGTCAGCGTACGACTGCCCAACTCGCAGCTGAGGAGCCGCCCCTGGCGGTCGCGCGTGTTCCCGTCCGGGTAGCCAGCGGGATGGCGCAGGGTGGCGACGGCTCCGGTGATTTCGTCCCAGCGCAGAAGTGCGTCATTGGGGATGTCGGAGAAGAGCAGGTAGCGTCCGTCACCGTAATACACCGGCCCCTCGGTGAAGCGAAAGCCGGTGGCAATGCGCTCGATCGCGGCGTTGCCCAGTACCATCGCCTGGAAGCGGGGATCGAGCACGACGATATCAGGATCGGGATAGCGCATCGGCGCAAAAGATTCCCAGCGCGATGCAGGCCCGCGGCCCGCCGAAGCGCTCGCGGCATGCGGGGGTACTGGCGTTCTTGCCTCACTCATGTCCGTTGACCTTTCCATTGCATGGCACTCGTTCTACACACTACCTGGACCCGGCGCTGAGCTTGCTTCAGCAGCCTTAGCGCCCCCATGACCGCGGTGTGGACGGGGTTACGCACGGGCACCGACTCTCTGCGTGGTCTCACGCCAGGCGGCTTCTACGATGGGGCATGCTCGTAATGTGTACACCGCCCGCGCCGCCTGGATGAGCCGGAACGCCAGCGGGATGCGCACCTCGATATCGAGCAGCACTGGCACCAGGCAGGCACGCTGTCGTCCGTCCTCGGCTTCCGTGCGCACCCAGTGTGACGTCGCGGAGGCATGCGACCAAGCCACCACCACACAGCGTGACCCTTCCAGGGCTTCTTCGATGACCTGGTCGAACGTTTTGCCAGGCGGGATGGTACGGTCCCACCACACGGACCAGCCATGGTGCTCCAACGCCTGCACCAGAGGGAGCACACGGGCGCGATCCTCGCTGGCGTAACTCAGGAAAATGTCAGACATATCCAGGACTCTTGCTCCTCACCTGCTGGCGACCGTACCGTTGCTCCTCTCGTGGGTACAACAGCCGTGTACTGGGGTATCATAGCATATCTGGCCTGCTGATCCAGAGGCGTGCCTCACCCGGGGCACTCGGCCTTCTCTCAGGGCTATACACTGCATGCCCCTGCTCTCCTATACTTTCTCCGACGAAGTGCCTACAATACCTGCCGACGATACCCGAACGCGCCGCCCATCGTGGCGAAGGAGAGCGCTCATGTCCATTGCACCTGCGCAAGTCTTGCCCTTTATCAACCGTGCCCTCGATGGGATGCTGCAGATTGCCGAAACGCTCGGGGATGCCCGGGTGAATCAGCGCCCCACCTTTGCAGGCGCCAACTCGCCGTATGTGATTCTGACGCACTGTGTTGGCCTGACGCATAACATCCTGGGGGCGACCCTGGGCGGGCGGGCCTACCAGCGGGACCGGGAGGCGGAATTCCGCGCTCAGGGTACCGTGGCGGACCTGCGTCAGGCGGTCCGTGCCTTGCAACAGCTCATCCAGGAGGACATCACCCACGTGCAGGGGGAGCAGCCGCCGGCTTTCCCATGGCGACCGCGCAATAGTGCGATGCAGGACTGGCTCCAGGGCAGTATTCTGTTGCAGTGCTATACAGAGCTGGCCCAGCATCATGGGCATATGGAGATTACCCGCGATGTTCTGCTTGCCCAGGGCTAGGACGCTGTCCGAGCACGGAGCCGCCTGCCCTGTATGCTGCATACTCGCCTTGCGCTAAGCGCATACTATTCGCTAAGCTTGTACTATACAGATGTGCAGAGGTATGCCAGCAAATCCAGCGCCAATCATACATGTCATGGTCTAAGATCGCTTGACTGCTCTGACCTCTTGCAATGCACGGGGATGATGGTCCATACTCTCTTAAGTGTTGCTTCCAGGCTGTATGACTGAGGAGGGGCGTATGAGCCTGCCGATGTGGTCTTGCATTGAACCGATCACTGAACCGGACATCCTGGCCAGTATTGACCTGCTGCCGACAGAAGATGAACTCCCCTGTGACGACGGTGAGCCTATGGAAACTGCCCGCCATCGCGAACAAATGCAGGTCCTGATTGAGTCGCTGCAACTCTACTGGGCCGAGCGCACCGACTATTATGTTGGCGGGAATATGTTTATTCACTATGACCCGGCAAACAAACGGCGCTCACGTGGCCCGGACTTTTTCCTGGTCCTGGATGTGGACCAACGGGAGCGTAAGAGCTGGGTGGTCTGGGCGGAGAGTATGCGCTTTCCCGATGTCATCATCGAGTTGCTGTCGGACACCACGCGTGAGGTGGACAAAGGCGAAAAAAAGACGCTGTATGCCCGCCTCTTTCGCACGGCGGAGTATTACCTGTATGATCCGTTTTCTCACGAGTTTCTTGGGTATCGTTTACAGGGCAGTACCTATCGAGACTGCCCGCCAGATGCTACGCATACGATTGTCTCAGAGGTCACCGGTCTCGCCCTGGGCGTCCGCGATGGCTGGTTGCGCTGGCTTACCACGGATGGCATGGTGTTACCAACCCCCCGGGAGTTAGCAGAGCAGGAACACCAGCGCGCCGAGCAGGCGCAGCAGCGCGCAGAACAGGAATACCAGCGCGCCGAGCAGGCGCAGCAACAGGCCGAGCAGGCGCAGCAGCGCGCAGAACAGGAACGCCAGCGCGCCGAGCAGGCGCAGCAGCACGCCGAGCAGGTGCAGCAGCACGCGGAGCAGGTGCAGCAGCGCGCGGAGCAAGCACGCCAACAGACACGCGAGGCTCTGGAACGAGCAGGCCAGGCCGAACAGCTCCTGGCTGAGTATCAGCGCCGTTTCGGACATTTGGAAGCGCCCTGAGCTGCAGGAGCAAACCAGGCTGGCGCAAGAGGTCCAGAGCGCATGCCCACCTTGCCGTGCGGCAGCCTCTTTCGCCCTGCATCCTGCTGTGCTATGGTACAGAGCATAGTGATGGCAAGCTCGGCTTTTATACACGAAAGGAGATCCATGCAGAGTGCGCTCTTTACCCCGTTGACCATGCGCGACCTCACTCTGGAGAATCGTATCGTCGTCTCACCCATGTGCCAGTACAGCGCCCAGGACGGCACGGCGCAGGACTGGCATCTCATGCATCTGGGGCAGTATGCTGTCTCCGGCGTTGGCCTGGTGATTGCGGAAGCGGCCGCGGTGGAGCCACGTGGGCGCATCACCCCGCAATGTCTCGGACTCTATTCAAATGCGAATGAAGCCGCACTGAAGCGCATCCTCGACTTCTGCCGGACCCACGGTGCCGCCAAAATGGGCATTCAACTGGCGCACGCCGGGCGTAAAGCCTCCACCCATCGTCCCTGGGAGGGGCGCAAGCCCCTGGCTCCCTCGGAAGGCGCCTGGCAGACGGTCAGTAGCTCAGCGGTACCGCACGATGCGGGCTGGCATCAGCCCGTGGCGCTCGACACGAGTGAGATGCAGCGCGTTAAAGGGGCGTTCGTGAGCGCGGTCGAGCGGGCAGTGCGGGCGGGTTTCGAGGTGATTGAGCTGCACTCGGCGCATGGCTATTTGCTGCATCAGTTTCTCTCGCCGCTGGCGAATCAGCGCACGGATGCCTATGGTGGCAGTCTGGAAAACCGTCTGCGCTTCCCCCTCGAAGTGTTCGCCGCTATGCGGGCGGCCTGGCCAGCGCAGTTCCCCATGGGGGTGCGGGTGTCGACGACAGACTGGGTCGAAGGGGGCTGGAGTCCCGAGGACGCCGTGGTCTATGCCCGCGAGCTCAAACGGCTTGGCTGTGACTATATTACGGCCTCAAGCGGTGGCATTTCGGAACAGCAGCACATCCAGCTCGGGCAGGGTTATCAGGTGGCCTTTGCCGCGAAGATTCGGAAAGAGGCAGGGCTCCCCAGCATGGCGGTGGGCATGATCTTCGATCCGCACCACGCTGAGCATCTCGTCGCCGATGGGGCTGCAGATATGGTGGCCCTGGGTCGTGGCCTGCTGTTTGATACGCATTGGGCCTGGACTGCCGCCGCCGCACTGGGGAGCACGGTGACGCCGCCCCCGCAATACGAACGCGCTTTCCATTTCCGCTTTCTCCAGGAGATGCGCGGGGCAACATCGGCCTGAGCGCAGCCAGGCAAAGGAGTCCTGTGAACCTGGGGGCGTGGAGTTTCCTGCTGGCAGCCGTGGGCTCGCTGCTCACGGTGCTGCTTGGGCGACCGTGGACAACCTACATTGCCCGGCGGCATACGCCGCCCGCCGTCTGGCCCACGCCGCTGTTTCGTGAGACGAATATCGTCATGACGCTCCTCTGGGCTCTGCTTTTCGGTCTGGCTGGCCTGCTGGCCGCCTGGCTGCCCGTCTGGGTGCAACTCCCCATGGGCGCGCTGCTCTATGTGCTGGGGCGTCTGTCACCGTGGCTCGCTTCGTGCTATGCTGCCTGGCGGAGACAGGCACTGCGCTTGGACTCGGTAGAGGAGTGAGGGGGCGTGCAGAGAGATCGTGTGCAGATTGTCTCCGGTGCAGAGCACGGTAACGGTTTGAGCCGCCGGCACAGCATCGCTTTGAAGCAGCTGTTCCGCGAGCACCACCCTGACCGTCCGATGTTTGCCATTGCTTCGACGGGTTCGGCTGCTGCCAGGTTACTGGAGAGTCGTTCGGACGTCACCGGACAGGCTGCAGATGCGCGTATCCTGCGTCACCATCCCTCGTATCCGCTGGTCATGGAGCGCATCTTTACCGACCTGGGATGGCTCCGTCCGCGGACGGCATAGGGAGTACGCTCTATCCTACAATCTCTGCATCACACACTGTATGCTGCATAAAGAGGAGGCATAACCATGGCCGCGAAAAAAGGGGGCGGTTTACTGCTGGTCTACAGCGATGTGCCCGAGCGCTACGACGAGGAATACAATAGCTGGTACAACGATGAGCATATCCCGGAACGCCTCTCTATCCCGGGCGTGCTCAATGCCGCACGCTATCAGGCGGTGGCGGGAGGTCCGAAATACCTGGCGTGCTATGAGCTGACTTCCCCAGAGGTCTGGCATGCCGAAGCCTGGCAGCAATGGCTGACCAAGCCGACGCCGTGGTCCAGGCGGATGTCTCCGAGTGTCATTGGCACCGCCTACATCCGGAACTTGTACCGGCGCATCTCTCCACCGACACTTTCTCCAGACACGGAGCAGGCCGAGATGGCCCCGGTGCTGCTGGTGGGGCGGATGTCCGTCCCGGCAGAGTTGGAGGCGAAATTTAACACGGCGTACGATCAGGAGCGCTTGCCGCTGTGCCTGAATATCCCGGGCTACCTTCGGGCCCGACGCTTTGAGGCTGTGATGGGGGCTCCCAAGTACACCACCGTGCATGAAATGGCCTCGCTCGATGTCTGGCAAAGCCAGGCATGGGATGACTGGCGCACCGCCGTCACGCCGGTGTGGAACAGTGAGATCCGCGCGCACATGGTACACGCAGAGGGTTCGCCCGGGGTGTATCGACGTATTTTCCCCGCGTAAGACGCGGGGACGAGGGTTTACGCGCGCGCCGTACGGGCGTTGGCCAGGCGCTGCCGGGCCTCCTGGTACAGATCGGCTGGCAGCGGCCCGCGCAGGACGGCGGTGACATTTTCCTGCAGATGCGCGGGATTCACGGTGCCAACAATGGTCGTGTGCATGTCCGGGTTGGTGATGGTAAAACGCAGCAGAAATTCTGTGGCGGACATCCCTGCCAGCAGAGTATCCATCTGCGCGTGCTGCCAGAGTTGCCAGACATCGGCTAACCCCTGGCCAGCGCCCGGTTCGCCACGCGCTACACCGCCCCGGATGACAATGCCAAGGCCGGCGTGCGCTGCCGCACTGATCGCGGCCTCATGTTCGGGCTGCAAGGCCGAGTAGGGGATCTGCAGGACATCGAATACGCCCATGCGAATGTGATCCGTGAGATGGGGCAGGATGGAAGAGCAGCCAATGTAGCGCACTTTGCCGGCGCGTTGCAGCTCTTGCAGCGTTTCGATCGCGCCCTCCTGCTGTAACACGCTCTGGGCCGGGCTGAAGTGGAACTGTAAGACGTCCAGGTAGTCCGTGCGCATACGACGCAAGCTCTGGTGGCAGGCCGCAATGATATTCTGTCGGCTGTAATCGTGCAGACGCGGTAACGGCACGCCAAACCTGGTGCGTTCAGCCGGGGTGAATCGACTGACGTCCAAAGGACAACCACACTTTGACGCCAGATAAAAGGCCTGGCGGCGGTGGGCAATACACCGGCCAATATGCTCTTCTGCCTCACCATAGTCCACTGCGACGTCAAGATAGTTAATCCCGGCATCGAGCACGGCGTTGAGGATGCGCTCTGGCTGGCCGGCGGTGAGCTCTCGCCCTACCCCGGCGACCATGCCACGGAGTTCGAGGGCGCCAAAGCCCAGGGTCGTAACCTGCAGTCCGGTGCGGCCAAGCTGGCGTTGAGGGATGTCTGGCATGTCACCCGTTCCTTCTCACGAGGAGAGACACGATGCGGAAGACCTGGGTTTATGACCCGCACTCTGGCGGCGTAAAAATTCCGATGACGGTCCGTGAGCGCGTGCGCCAACGCCTGCTCGCCCATGCTGAGCGCCATTATGCTGGCAAATATACCCGTATTGATGTCCACTTTCGCGGCCAACTCTGCTATATCGATGCCTATGTTGAGCCCCACATCGCGCCTGATGTTGACCCGGCGATCTTCGGGGAATCGCGTGAAGCGTATCTGACCCGCCTCCGGGAGACCCCGGTGCACCTCTGCCGCTTACGCTACTTTGGGGACGAGCAGCGCTGGTCGATGGCCTTTTACACCTATAGCCAGGAGCGGTATGAGCCCTGTGCGTTCGATAACGGCACCTTCCACGGCACCCCGGAGGAAGCCTTCGACAGTACGGCGGTCTATTTACAGGATTGAGACCAGCTCTGGCCATTGAGGGAGGGCACCGGTTGCCAGGGCCATGGGCCAAAGGGCTCAGAGCACACGAGCTGCAGCATGCCAACGCTGGTTTGCTGGAGCTGATAATAGACCGCTCCCCGCGGATTCCCATTATACCAGGCGTAGGTCTGCCCATCGCTGAGCCCGAGGTTACACGCCTGAATGGCGCGACTGTGGCGGGCCAGCATAGCGTAGACGGTCTCGAGAGCCGGCGCCAGCGCCACACCCTGGGCAAGCTGCTCCTGGACAAGCGTCCAGATTTTCTCCGCGCCAATGGCCCCGACAACACGCCGTGGCAAGCGGACACCTTGCAAAAAGCCATTAAACACAAATGCATGCGACCCGACAATATACGGCTGGCTGTAGGCGATGTTGCCTTTGTGGTGCGGGAAGGACGCGCTACGCGCATGCGCCAGCAGATGACGTGTCGGCGGTAGGGCTTGGAGGCGCGCTATGGCTGTCCAGATGGGCGCGATGGAATGCTGCGCCTGCCAGCGCTGCTGGTCGTCTTGCCAGGCCACGCCCCAGCCATCTCCTTGCCAGCCCTCACCACTGAGGCCCGTACTCTGCTGGCACATGGCAGCGAATTGGACGACGAACGGGCGTATGTCGCATGGGGTGGGAGCGGTGAGTAGTAAGAATCGACACATGGTGACCTCGTCAGGGAACGTGTGAGACGTCCAGGGTGTTGGGGAACCGTCTTACAAGAGCTGTGGTGCGCTGACACCGACTGCGGCGGCGCATGGCTGGTACGGGAACGTTGAGCTGTGGCCTGGCGTGCTGGTCACCCCAATGTCACCTCCCATCAGGGCGGTCAATTGTTTGGCAATGGCCAGACCCAGGCCGGTGCCACCATGGACGCAGAGATCAGGTGATTCAGACGCGTCAGGGTTTGGAGACGGAGCACATGGGCTTCTTTACTCCGCTCGGCGCGTTGACGCTCCAGGATCTCTGCCTGCAGATGTCGCTACCGACGGTACGGTTCTGGCACATTTGCTCCCGTTTCTTGCCTTATCGGTCATCAGGTGCAATCACTCCAAGGGTATACTCTATGACATGGGTCCTCTGGGACGCAAGCCACAGCCTGGCGGCGGCGCTTGACAACGCGCGCGGTATCCCTGTGGAAGGATCGTCTCTGCGCAATCTATCAACACCCAGGACAGGAATCCGCACCACCGGATCTGTGAGAGAGGCAGTGCGACGAATTGCGATACGGCTACTGTGATGCTGGAGCTGAGTGGCAGCGGTGCTGAGCGCCTGCGGTCTTCTGGTCGGCGTATTGGGCAATACTGGGAAGACGACAAGATGGGCAGCTACCGTCGTAGACATCGCCGTGCTGCCCTGCGGTGCGCGGGAGGACGTGCCGCCACCATGAGCTCTGCATGTATCCGAAACCGTCATGGGCACCTCTGAGAATACACCAGTTGTGGCAAGCGCGTGGTACAATACCAGACAGGGTGCCTCACGCAGGCACGAATGCCAAGAGCAAGCGCGATGTAAGGAGAGAGCGTCGTGTACACGAAAGCGCAGTGCATACAATCACGCCATGCATGGAGAGGACCTGGGTGGGTCCGCCTCGCCCTGGTGCTAGGGATGAGCCTTTGTCTCGGGAGCGCGGTAGGACATGCGGTGATGATGAAGCTGTCTATCGCAGACCTGGTACGTAAGGCTGATACCATTGTCCTGGGCACCGTGACGCAGCAGGAAAGCGCTTGGGACGCGCAGCATACCGCCATTCATACCGATGTGACGTTGCAAGTTGAGCAGGCCCTACTGGGGCAGCCCGGGCCCAGCATCACGCTGCGGGTGGCCGGTGGGATTGTGGGCGGTATGGGCATGCGCACCTCGAATGACCCGGTGTTTCGGTCCGCAGAACGCGTGCTGGTGTTCCTGGATACGAGCGCCACACCCCACAGTATCGTGGGCCTGGAGCAGGGGAAATTTGTCGTGCAGGACAGCCGTATTACCCGTGCCGGTGAGACCTGGGAACTCGATGAATTCATTGCGGCTGTCCGCGCTGTCGCGCGATAGACACGACCCAAAGAGGGGCTAGCAAGCGTGAGATACTCAGGAATCATGCAAGGCTTTGCAGTATGGTGTAGCGGACTTCTGCTGGCCAGTCAGGCTCTGGCATTTGTGTTGAATGATTCAAATTGGGCCTACATGGCAAACCCCATGGGCGAGCCCTGGGTTATTTGTCCGAACCGGATGCCCGGCGACGCCGTGCAGCGGACGAAAGACGGAGCGGCAGCGTGGGATTATGCGCGTTTTCGCTTTACATTCGACCCGGAAGCCTGCCTGTCGAACGGGGCGTTCGGGGTGTTGGATGGGGTCAACCAGATCGACTACGGGCGTCTGCCGGCAGGCGTCCTGGCGAATACGGTGTCGTTTTTCTTCACGGATACGCCCGATCAAACGGTTGAGTGTGACATGCGTTTCAGCAATACCGTGAACTGGTTTACGGGTACAGGCACGCCAGCGGACGATCAGTTTGATTGGTGGAGTGTTGCCACCCATGAGATGGGCCATTGTGTGGGCCTTGATCACGAGGACAGCGCGAATCCGCCAGCGGTGATGCGTACAGCCCTGCCACGCGGTTCTGTGCTACGCCAGCTCACCGCCGACGACATTGCCGGGCGTGACGTCATCTATAGCACGGTAGGTCGAAGCAGCGGCGGTGGCGGTGGTGGTGGCGGTGGCGGTGGTGGTGGCGGCGGTGGCTGCGGCTTGTTTGTGCCTACGGCGCCGAGTGCTGCAACGCTGTGGGCTGTCCTCGGCAACATTGCCCTGCCGATCGCCTGCCTGGCGGGCATGCGTATCTGGTCATACAGGCGCAGGCGAGCCGCAGCGTCTCACCCTGAGGCTCGGTAGCCGTGCAGGTAGGAGGAGGCGATGGTTCAGACGCTCAACATCAATGAAGACTTATTGTGTCCTGAGGCGATTGCTGACCCGTATACGTATTTTGGACGTCTCCGGGCGCTCGATCCGATCCACTGGAATCCGCTCTGGCAAGGTTGGATCGTGACGCGCCACCAGGACGTGACCGCAGTATTGCTCGACCAGGCGCGTTTTTCCTCCAATCGTATGGGCTACCTGGATGCCCACGCTTCCCGAGAAAAACGCCAGGCACTGGATGCTTACTTTGCCATGCTGTCTCGCTGGTTGGTGTTTATTGATGCCCCCGACCACACCCGTTTGCGCATGTTAATGCAGCGAGCCTCCTTTACCCCGCGCCAGTTACTGGCCTGGCGTCCACGCATCCAGGCGATTGTGGAAACGTTGCTGGAGCAGATTGAGCCTGGAAAGCCTGTAGATCTGGTACAGACCTTTGCCTTTCCGCTGCCCGTACTGGTGGTGAGCGAGCTCCTCGGTTTCCCCGCAGCCGACCGCGAACAGGTGCGGCAGTGGACGGCGGATGTGGCCTTGCCCTTTTTCCTGGCGCTGGGGATGGATGCACGCGAAAAATGGGCCCGGGCGGAGCAGGCGGCCCGGGCGTTCGGGGACTATGCGCGCGCTTTGTTACGGGAGCGCAAACAGCACCCGCGCGATGATCTCCTGACGGCGATGGTCCAGGCTGAGCATGCTGGTGATTTCCTGAATGAAGATGAAGTCGTGGCCAATGCTGTCCTGCTGATGATTGCCGGGCATGAAACCACCAGCAACCTCCTGGCCAATGGCGTCCTCGCCTTGCTCCGTCACCCGCAGCAGATGGAGCTACTCCGTCAGGATGCCACTTTGCTGGGGCCGGCCGTTGAAGAATGTTTACGCTACGACCCGCCAGTAACGGCCACCGTACGCTGGGCCAAAGTCGATCTTGAGCTGGAGGGGCAGCAGATGCAGGCTGGCCAGAAATTACTGCTCGTGCTGGCTGCAGCGAACCGTGATCCGGCGCAATTTGCTGATCCCGATCGCTTTGACATCACCCGGGGGGTGACGCCTCAGCAGCATGTGGCGTTTGCTGTGGGCATGCATTACTGCCTGGGCGCGCCGCTGGCACGTCTCGAAGGGGTGGTCGCCTTTGGTACGCTGCTGCAACGCTTCCGTCGTATCCAACTCGCGACAGAAACACTGACCTATAAGCCTATGGTGATTGCCCGAGCGCTGCAGAGTCTCCCCGTCGTGCTCACCTGACCCACGGTCGGCACGCGGGCCGTTTTTCCCCTTGCAAAGCCGCTGGCTTGACGCCACAATGAGGCACGTTTTGGTGCTCAGACGGTCTGCAGGGGAACGCTACGCCCGTATGAAACATCCGCTCAAAGCGCAAGGCTTTGTTCGTACGCCTCCCTTTCTTGCCGCCTTGCTGGCCGGTTGGGCTTTGCGTACGCCGACCGATCATGTCCTGGACGCCGGATTTGGTGAGGGTGTCTTTCTGCTGGAGAGCAGCAAGCGTCTGTTGGCGCTTGGGGCTTCACTGCCCTGTCTGCCGACCCAGCTCCACGGGGTGGACTCACAACCGGATGCGGTTGCCAACCTGCAGCGCACGTTTCGTGCCTACGGCTTACCGTCCGACTTGCCTGGTGTCCACACGGGCGATTTTTTTGCGACCGAGTTTCCGCAGGTGGACGCGCTGATTGGCAATCCGCCCTACGTACGGCGCTGGTGGCAGACCGACGTGGACGCCCTCCAGGTGATTGCCGGGCAAGTCCAGGATGCCGGGGCATTTTCCCGCCTGACCGACCTGGCCTGTTATTTTATCATTTATGGCTCCCGTTTCCTCAAACCGGGAGGACGGCTGGCGCTGATTGTCTCCGACAGCTGGCTGGATATGCGCTACGGTACCGCTTTTAAGGAATATGTGCTGCGCACCTTCCGGGTGCGAGGTATGCTGGGCTTTCAAGCGCAGGTGTTCCCTGACGTGCTGGTGCGTCCAGTGGTGCTACTCGCTGAAAAACGTCCGGATGCCCAGCCTACTGGACGCGGGCGGGTGGCTTTTGTGTCGCTCAATGGCCGTATGCCGACCACGTTGCCACTCGATCCCTGCCGGCTTCTGACTGACCCCACGGATGATACCTCCGGCACGATTGTGCGCACGGATGAATTGCGCCCGGCCAAGAGCTGGACGCCCTTACTGTATGCGCCGCGCGCCTATACCGAGCTCTTGCATCATCCCGGTATGGCCCCGCTCTCCTCCCTGGCGCAGGTGCGCATTGGTCTCCAGTCATTTGCCAAGATGTTTTACATTGTGCCACGTGACATGCAAGAACGCTGGGAGATCGAGTCCGCCTGGTTGCGACCCTTTGTGATGTCGCCCAAGGATGTGGAGACCCCATGCCTCAGCCCCGACACCGTCATTCGGCATTACATCCTGGCGTGCGATACGCCGAAAGCGGCGCTGGCGGAGACGCATCTTCTGCGCTACATCCAGTACTGGGAGCAGCAAGTGCTCAATCCACGTGGGCTGGCGCGTCCGGTGATTGGCGTGCACAATCTGCCCCGTGTGGGGAAGACACGGCGTACGCCCTGGTACAACCTGCTAGATGATCTGACCAGGCGCGGCACCGCCCCGATTTTGCTGCCGCGCCGAATCTATCAGCGCTATCAGGTCGTGTGGAATCAGGCTGACTGGGTGGCTGGCGAGAATTTTATCGAGGTGACCCCGCACGCTGGCGTCCCCTTGTTACCCTTGCTGGCGCTCCTCAATGCTGGCACCACGGAAGTCGCCCTGCGCGCGAGCGCCCATGTGTATGGTGGTGGCGTGTATAACCTCAGCCCTGGCAGTGTGGGGGAGGTGCCTGTGGTCGATGTCCGTCAGCTTGCCCCAGCTATCCTGCAGCGACTTGAAGAGGCGTACCAGCAGTTTCTGCACAACGGTGGCAAAAATCGCACCGCCCTGGATCGGGCTGTGGTGGCGGCGCTGCGTTTGCCCCCCACATTTCTGGAGACCTTGCAAGCAGCGCTCGCCAGCATGCACGGACTCTCGAATGCGGTGTTAGCCCCTGTCAGCGTAGACGCGACGGCGGCACAACCCTGGCCGGAGGAGTTGCGGCTGTTGTGACACCTGAGCTTAGCGACGAAGTCACCCTGGACCTGGATGAAGTCAAAGTCTTGTTGTGTCAACTCGGCCTGGATCGCCGTCTGAGCACAGAGCAGAGTGCGATTTGTGTGCTGGCCCTGGCGGATGGCATCGAGCGCGAGGGGCTCTTACCGGGGAAAAAACGCCTCCGTGATGGTGCGCGTATCCACGATATCATTGAATTTGCGCGCCATGCCTGTGGTAAAGAGGTGGCGGAAAATACCCGCGAATCCTACCGTAAGCTGTCCTTGCAACCGCTGTGCGAAGAGGGGCTGGTGGTGCGCCATCAGCTCAGTACGAATGATCCGAAAACCTTTTATCGTTTGCATCCGGAAATGCTTCGTTTACTCACCTGCTCAGCGCCGCTCGAACGTCGCTGGCTGGCCCGTGATATGGCGACCCGCCTGTCCCAGGGTGAAACCTGGAAACAACAGCGTCGCCGGGCTGAAATTCCGGTGGAAGTGGGGCAGCCCCAGATGCATTTCCTCAGCCCTGGGACGCACAGCCGACTCGCTGCAGAGGTGGTCGAAGTGTATGCCCCGCTGTTTCTGAAAACGCCGCGCGTGGTGTATCTCGGTGATACCCGTGACAAAGGCGGTTATCAGAATCGCGATCTGATGCGCGAGTTGAATCTGCCCATCCAGGTCACCGCCAGCCTCCCAGACGTCGTACTCTTGTGTGAGACCGAGCGCCATCTCGTTATTGTCGAAGTCGTCGCCAGTAGCGGCCCCATCTCCGCCCCCCGTCTGGCCCAGTTGCAGCACCTGGTGCAGCAGTCACAGTCCCTGGGCTATCGTCCACGCTATGTCAGTGCGTTTCCCTCGCGGCGCGTTTTCCGGCGTTTTGTCGAAGATGTGGCCTGGGGCACCCAGGTGTGGATTGCCAGTGAAGCGGACCAGGTGATTACCTTTGGTGCGGGAGCCTAGCGACCCGCTGGGAGGGCCTGGACACTCGCTCCCGTGTGGGGTATGGTTGGCAAGCGCTCCGTCATGCCAGGGGAGCCTCAGGAGGAGGTGGTCTGATGCCATTCATCGAAGTCATACACAAAGTCTGGATCCCCGATCTCCCGGAAATCGACTTGCCGTATGAGGATGGTGTGCCCTTGGAAAGTCATTGGCATCGTTTGCAAATCAACTTGCTGAACGAGGTCCTGGAGCAATACTGGCACGCACGCGATGATTTTTTTGCCGGTGGCAACATGTTCATCTATTATAGCATGGCGCAGGTCCGCAATCGCGACTATAAAGGGCCGGACTTCTTTGTTGTGCAAGGGGTTGAGCGATCTCGCTCACGTCGTTCATGGATCGTCTGGGACGAGGGCGGGCGCTATCCCGATGTCATCGTCGAACTCCTCTCGCCGACTACCGCCGCGGAAGATCTTGGCCCTAAAAAGGATCTGTACGAACAAGTGTTCAGAACCGCGGAGTATTTCTGCGTCAATCCGGATGGATACACCTTACAAGGCTGGCGCCTGACCGGTGCACACTATGTGCCCATCCCACTGAATACGGAAGGACAAGTGTGGTCAGAACGCTTGCAGCTCTGGCTCGGATTCGAAGCCGGTAGTTTTCAGGGCACACCAGACAACTGGGTACAATTTTTTGACCCAGTAGGCAGACGCCTGCCTACCGGCGCTGAGAGGGCTGACACCGAACGTGCCATGGCTGAAGCTGAACGCGCCATGGCCGCGGCGGCACGAAAACGCGCTGAAGCCGAGCGAGAACGCGCTGAAGCTGCTCTTGCAGAAAACGCCCATTTACGGGCTGAGCTGGAACGATTGCAACGGCGCGAATCCTAGAAGTAGGTCTGTATGCCTGCCACGAGCAAAGGGAGAACGTCTATGGGACAACTGAGCGGGAAAACCGCCGCAGTGACCGGGGGAGCGTCCGGCATTGGCGAAGCTACGGTGCGACGCTTCATCGCTGAAGGCGCCCAGGTCGCTTTTGCAGACCGTGACGTCGAGCGCGGTCAGCGTGTGGCTGCCGAGATCGAGGCGAGTGGTGGTAAAGCCCTGTTCCTGGAAGCGGACACGGGCCAGGAAGCGTCGGCGATGGCGTTTATCACCCGGGCTGTGGAGCATTTTGGACAACTGGATATTTTGGTGAACAACGCGGGTATTCGGTTGTATCAGACTGTGGTCGAGGCCAGTGCCGAGAGCTGGGATACCATCTTAGGGGTCAATCTCAAAGGCTATGCCTTCTGTGCGAAAGCTGCGATTCCCGCCATGCGCCGGATTGGTGGTGGGAGTATTGTCAATGTGGCCTCAGTACGCGCTATTGTCGCTGGCGGCAACACCGTGCAGTACGATACGACAAAAGCCGCGGTGACCGGCTTGACGCGCAGCATGGCAATGGATCACTCCCCGGAGGGTATTCGGGTGAATGCCGTGTGTCCGGGCCCGATTTTTACGCCTTATCATGCACGCCGCCTGCAAGCCTCTGGCATCACGGTCGACCAATATCGTGAGGACGCCGGGCGCCGGACCATGTTACGGCGTCCCGGGACTCCTGCAGAGGTCGCCGCTTGCATCCTCTTCCTGGCCTCAGACGAGGCGTCTTACGTGACAGGCTCCTGTCTCTATGTCGATGGTGGCCATACGGCCATGTGAGGAGTTGCCGCGATGATTGCACTGATGGTCACCATGAAAATCAAGCCAGGGCATCATGACGCGTTCATGGCAGCGCTGTTGGGGGATGCGCGTGGTTCTGCCTATGATGAGCCAGGCTGTCTGCGCTTTGACGTAGTGCAGGATGCGCAAGCGCCTGATACCGTGTATCTGTACGAGGTGTATCGTGATGAAGCCGCCCTGGAAGCCCACCGCCAGGCCTCGCACTATCGTACCTGGCGTGAGACGGCGAAAGATTGGTTTGATGGCGCTCCCGTGGTGCACCGCTGTGTCACCGTGTTTCCACCGGAGGCCACGTGGGAGGCGGTGAAACCGCGTGTGGGCTAGGGACCGTCAGGCATGGGGCATGGAGGCGCCCGGCACGCAGGAAATCTCCGCGCCCCCTAGCGTGCCAGCACCGTACTCAGACGGCCAGCCGCGATGTGCGGCGCCATGGCAACAAATGCCTGCAAGGCCTGTGGATTGGTCACTGCACCCAGGTTGACAGCCTTGGCCAGCGGCCAGCCGAGCAGCAGCTTTTTCACCGGTACTTCTAGCTTTTTACCGTTCAGCGTGCGCGGCACCGCCTCAATAGCCAAGACGGCGTCAGGCACATGGCGCGGTGACAGGGTAGTACGAATGCGCTGCATAATCTTCTCGACCAGGGCGGCGTCGAGCCTGATCCCTGGCTGGGGCACTACGAAGAGCGGCATCCAGTAGCCACCCCCGGGCAGATCGAGCCCGACGATCAGGCTCTCGCTGACCTCGGGCATGGTGTCAATGACACGGTAGAAGTCGCCCGACCCCATGCGCACCCCCATGCGTTTGAGCGTAGAGTCCGAGCGGCCCTCGATGACACTGCTACCCTGAGCCGTAAAGCGGATCCAGTCGCCGTGTTGCCACACCCCTGGATAGGTGGCGAAGTAGCTCTCGTGGTAGCGGCTGCCATCGGTGTCGTGCCATAGGTAGAGGGGCATGGAGGGCATAGGCGCCGTAATGACCAACTCGCCCACCTCTCCGACCAGCGTGTTCCCGGCCTCATCAAAGGCTTCGGCCTTGACCCCGAGACAGCGACACTGCAGTTGCCCGGCGCGCACTGGCAGCGTTGGCACGCCACCAACGAAGCCGCTGGCCACGTCAGTCCCGCCGCTGGCGGACGTGAGCCACAGATCGCGCCCAACGTGTTCATAGACCCAGGCAAACCCCTCTGGTGGCAGCGGTGCCCCCGTTGAGCCCACGCCCGTCACACGGCTGAGGTCGTACGTGGTGTTGGGTGTGATCCCAGCCTGACGACAGGCGAGTAGAAACGGCGCGCTGGTACCCACAAAGGTACAGCGTGCATCCTGGACAAAGCGCCAGAAACGGTTGAGATCGGGATAGCCCGGGTTGCCGTCGCACAGCACTGCGGTGGCGCCGTGCAGCAAGCAGCCCTGCAGGATGTTCCACATGATCCAGCCCGTGGTCGAGAACCAGAAAAAACGGTCGCCTGCTTTGACGTCAGCGTGGAAGCCGAGAAACTTGAACATTTCCAGGAGGATGCCGCCGTGGCTATGGACCAGCGGCTTTGGCAAGCCTGTGGTGCCGGACGAGTACACGACCCACAGTGGATGCCCAAACGGGACCTGCGCGTATGTGAGTGCTCCGCTGTAGGCTAGCACCTCGTGCCAGAGAAGACTGTCCGCCATCTGGGCGTCGGCGTTGAGGTAGGGCACCAGCACCGTATACTCCAGGGTCGGCAGCGCCGCCCGGATCTGTGTCACGGCCTCCTGACGCGCAAAATCCCGCCCCCCGTAGCGATAGCCGTCTACCGCGATCAACACCTTGGGGGCAATCTGCACAAAACGATCGATCACGCTGGCCGTGCCAAAATCCGGTGAGCTACAGGCCCAGATGGCCCCCAGGCTGGCCACGGCCAGAAAGGCCACCAGGGTCTGCGGGATATTGGGCAGATACGCCACCACGCGATCCCCCTGGCCTACTCCCAGCGCTCGCAGGCCCTGGGCTACTGCCGCTACCTGGCGGGTCAGCTCGCCCCAGGTGAGCTCCGTCATGGGGCACACTTCGGACTCGAACACCAGGGCAATACCGTCGGCTGGACGGTTGCGCAGGACATGCTGCGCATAGTTGAGCGTTGCGCCATCGCCCCAGCTGGCGCCAGGCATACGCCGCGTGCTGAGTATGGTAGTGTAGGGCGCCGCAGCCTGCACGTCAAAATACTGCCAGACGCACGCCCAGAAGGTCTCCAGCTCTTGCACAGACCAGGCCCACAGCGCGTGGTAATCGGCAAGATCGAGTCCTCGGGTCGTTTTGAGCCAGGCCATGAACTGAGTCACGTTGGCGTTTGCCACCCGTTGGGGAGGCGGTTCCCACAGGACTGTACCTTCCGTGATACTCTCCATCGTCATGCCTGCACTCCTCTTCCGGGGCGGTCTGCGCACGGGTCTTTGTCCCATCCAATGGGAGCACGCCCCCCGGGTCTTACACGCTGCGTCTCTCTCTGTCAACATGTGGCAACAGCGTTGCATCTCGCGTCAATACATTTACCATCTTTTTATAGCAAAAAAGCCTATATTGCAAGATAGTGTGCTAGTGCTCTCGGCATATGTCAAGCATTTTCTCGGCGTGTGCCGCTATGAATGTCCCGTGGCCAGGCAGGTATTGCCGGAGCGCTGGGGCATTGAACCCACCGGGGCACTCGTGTATAGTGAGCGCTCCTCGATAACCTGTGCAGCGTGAGGAGACACGCATGTTTTCCTATTTCGATCATCTCGAGTGTTCTGCCTGCGATGCGACTTACGCCTCAACGGCTCTGGTCAACCTGTGCACATGCGGTGCTCCTCTCCTGGCGCGTTATCGTCTTGAAGATGCTGCAGCAGCACTGGATCGCACGAATCTGCACGGTACGACCCTCTGGCGCTATCATGCCATGCTCCCAGTCCAGAGTCCGGCCGGGGTCGTGTCGTTGGGTGAAGGCATGACCCCCCTGCTACGGGCAGACCGTCTGGGCAAACGCCTGGGGCTCAACCACCTCTATATCAAAGACGAATCCCTGAATCCGACAGGCTCTTTCAAGGCGCGCGGGCTGGCACTGGCGATTGCACGGGCGGCTGAACTGGGGGTGACACGGGTCGCGGTGCCGTCTGCAGGCAATGCCGGAGGAGCCACCGCCGCCTATGCGGCACGCGCTGGCCTGGAGTCCTATGTTTTCATGCCGCGTGATGTGCCGCGTGCCTTTATCGTCGAGTGTCAGATCAATGGCGCGCATGTCGAACTCGTTGATGGCCTGATTACCGATGCTGGACGCCGGGTTGCCGCGGGGCGTGATGAATACGGCTGGTTTGATCTCTCGACGCTGAAAGAACCCTATCGTGTCGAAGGCAAGAAGACCATGGGCTACGAACTTGCCGAGCAGTTCGACTGGGAATTACCGCACGTGATTATTTATCCCACAGGCGGCGGTACAGGCTTGATCGGTATGTGGAAGAGTTTTGACGAGATGGAGGCGCTGGGCTGGATTGATTCGCATCGGCCGCGCATGGTCACGGTGCAAGCCGAAGGCTGTGCACCCATTGTACGGGCCTTTCAGAGCGGTGCCACACGGGCTGAACCGTGGCAAAACGCCACCACCATGGCAGCGGGTTTGCGCGTCCCCAGCGCCGTGGGGGATGCCCTCATGTTACGAGCCCTGCGTGAGAGCGAAGGCACAGCCGTGGCAGTCAGTGAAGCGGAAATCCTCGAAAGTGTGCAAGCTATCGGCGCCAGCGAGGGCATGTTCGTCTGCCCGGAAGGCGGTGCCGCACTTGCCGGGCTGCGTCGTCTCATTGCAGAAGGCTGGATTGACCCCGAGGAGCGGGTGGTGCTGTTCAATACCGGTAGTGGCTTAAAGTACCTCGATGCGCTGCCGCCGGATTTCCATTAAACGCAGCAAGCCGGTGGGCACGGCCCACCCTATGCGTGTGCCTGCTGGCTGCGAATGGCCTGGAGCATGGCTTCATTCGAGTCAAATTTATATTCTTGGACTTGCCCCTGGGCGGCGCATTGCCGCTCGGCCTCTTCCAAGAGGGCTACATCGGTAGACGTAATCGGGGCAATACAGCGTTCGGTGACGAGCGCACGAATCGTCTGACGTCGGGTCTGGATCACGTCAGACTCGGGAGCCGGCACCTGCGCCAGGGTGTGCAACACGGCCTCAACGCCAGTTTCA
>Ga0194121_10003984_pt1 | contig 21854 bp, 32 predicted proteins | sample TA2MahCa50mmetaG_FD_148609 | JGI IMG/M metagenome (GOLD analysis project Ga0194121, IMG submission 148609) | Freshwater microbial communities from Lake Tanganyika, Tanzania - TA2015020 Mahale Deep Cast 50m | ecosystem: Environmental > Aquatic > Freshwater > Lake | place: Tanzania: Lake...
TAGAAAAAGGTCAATAAAATATGAAAAGTTTAGAGACTAATTTAGTATATTTACGCTTGTCGGTTTAGTTTTTGTTTGCATAATGATTGGGTTAGTAAGAAGGGTCAGAGAAATCTGGCCCTTTTTTGTCTAAAAAAGTTTCAAAAGTTTTTTCAGTTTTGATAGTTTTGTGGTATATTTACTTTAACCAATTAAAACAAAAAACTATGAAAAGTACATTAGATTTTTTAATTAACAAAAATGTAGATTATGTAATCGACATTTTAAGTTCTAACCTAAATGTTGAGCGTTCAACATTGGAGGACAAATTTTTAAAATACGATTATTCAGGAACAGAGTATTTTGATAAAGTATTTAGGGAAATTGTAGGAGTTAGCATTTGGGAAATTAAGGAAATAAATTGGTATCTGTTATGTGATGCGTACGATTTAATGGGTGAAAGTTATCCATCCGAAATTAACCTTAATCAATTAAACCGTTAAATCATGGAAGTATCTAACTTATCAGAAATCAGAGATCCGGAAATGAAGCGCTTAATAATCGAAAGAACCGGCAGTGCAGAACCCAATCCACAAGGTCTTTGTTGCCCGTACTGCGAGGCAAGAGAGGTCTATGCTGACCCACAAGAACCCAGAAACTCTGACCGCTGGACATGGATAATCCGAGCGTTTAAAGTTGACAATGCTTCGGAATGTCGTAACTGCGGCCAGTGGTTTGTGTGTTAATACTTTTTATCTAAAAAAGTTTCAAAAGTTTTTTCAGTTTTGCTAGTTTTGTAGTATATTTACTCTATCAACCAAATAAAAACAATATGGAAAAAACAAAAGCCCCAGTTGAGTACTACGAAATGTTTACAAAAGCTGGCGATGCCGAATGTAGCAGGCTCGTAAAAAGAATTGCTAAGCGTATAAGTTCAAAACGCCGTTATACTGGACCTGAGGTCTTAGCCATGGTCGAAGAAGGCATGGACAAGATTGCAAAAAGGCACAGTGAGGTGCACGACACCGAACCGCGTGGAGAGATTGCTCACCATGTTTCCAAGGCCCTATCGAAAGCGGGATATGCTTTCTTTATTGGCAGCTTCTTAAACGTACAGGAAGGAGACTATTCAAGTATGTATCGGGAAATTCAGAATACATAAATGATGGCGATGATGTTATCCGACTTACACATTACACCAAAGAACCTAATTGGTATTGGGAAGTTCCAAAAGAAAACGCAGATGTATATTAACCAAATAAAAATAAAGACATGGAATTATTAAACACAACCAAGTCAATAGTCACAGAGGTGACTTACACTCTTAAAGACGATATTAGTGCTTTTTATTACAAAGAATGGTTAGACGATTCTGGAAAAGTAGTTGATTGTGATTTGAGGGACAAGGATGGAAATAACATTCATGACCCAATTTTATTGGAAGAAGTGCAACAATTTATAGATAATATCTAAAGGATAATCATATAGAAGTATCTGATGATGTTTGGAACGATGATTCGTTTGAAGAAATAATAAACAACATTTAATTCAAATAAAAAGTAAAATTATGAGAAGCGTAGACATTAAAATTTCTGGTAGGAAAATCCAAGGTTATCCCACCGTTACTAGAACTCTAAATTTTGAAACAGTCGACGAGTTCATCAAAAAAGCAGATGCAGCGATAGATGACACGGATTTCGGTAAGGTTGACTGTTATGTTGATAATTTTGACAAAATTTTTGATGCGGCTGAGGTTAAGATACTTGAAGAGAATTGGTTTATTATTGATTAAAATAAGTTATGCAAGTTAATACTCACGCTGAGAGACTGCTTAAAGCAATCGGTCTCGAAAATCAGACAGATTATATTTGGTCTTGTTCTACTTATTATACATTAGGTCCAACTGCAATCTTAACGATTAGTGGTAAGGCTAAAATGGCCGCGGTAAGTAAATCAAATATTAACACCCTAACTCGATTAGGAATTCAAATTTTAGGATTATGGGACTAGATATGTATGCGTATCGTACGCCGGTACAACTAAGCAAACCGGTAGATTTCGGCGACGAGGTCTTCATGGCAAACGAAAACAACGAGAGTAGCTGCAGCGAAATCAAGTATTGGCGCAAGCATCCAAACCTTCACGGGTGGATGGAAAAGCTCTATTACCAGAAAGGCGGTCAGTCTGACTCGTTTAACGGCTCGACAGTTGAGCTGACTCTCGACGATCTTTATATTCTGGAAGCAGACATCAACTACAGCAAGCTACCGGATACAGTCGGCTTCTTCTTTGGAAAGTCTGATGGGTCTGAGCGGGAGGACGATCTCCAGTTTATCCAAGACGCTAGGCGAGCAATTGAAGAAGGAGACAAAGTATTCTATGATTCCAGTTGGTAATCCCACCAGGCTCAGCCCCAAAAGAGTATATTATATTATTACTGAACAATCAAATACGAGCAACATGAATGATCAAAAAATCGGCCGTAAGGAAATCTTAGTAAGACAGTGGTTCGCACAGCACCATGAATCAAAGGTTCCGGCCACTCTATCTGTGCAGGACCTCTATCATGGATTCAAGGATTCCGAGCAGGAATCAGGATTAGCGTGTAATGTTTCCTATGGTCTCTTTAATGGAGTCGTTAAGAAGATGAGATATGAACTTCCTGGCCAGATTAACGTTATGATTCAAACTGCTCCAGTCGAGCCGCAGATTCTAAACATTGGCAACATGGCCTTTCCCGAATTCCGCCGCTGGAAGACCAACTCACTTCTCGACCAGATGTTTTCGGACCACGACCAAGAAGGAGGCATCCTGTCGGGCACCGCTAACATTGTAGTCGGCGAGAGCGGGGTCGGTAAGTCTACTGTAATGTTAGACATTCTAGCAAAAATATGTTGGGCCGACCCGCTGGCCAAGGTCTTGTATGTCTCAAGCGAAATGACTCGCAACGATATTTTCTTCTACTACCAAAAGAATCCAGCGATCGCTCAGGTCCCAACTCTCCTGTTGACTGATTATATACACGTCCGCTTTGACCAGATGCTAGAGAATGTGCTTAAGGGAGAACATGACATTATCCTAATAGATTCCTATCAAGACGTAATAGTTAAGATGACAGACGTACTCGGATGGAAATCCAATAGGGCAGCTACTTGGTTAACCAATCTCTTGATTGAGTCTGCCGATAAGTTGGGTAAAACAGTCTTTGCTATCCAGCACATGACTAAGTCAGGCACCTATGTCGGAGGTACCTATCTCAAGCACGCAACTACCGCCATGATGGAAATTCGCAAGGACGATCACGGCCGACGGTATGTCTCCTTCTCAAAGAACCGGCGCGGCGGCTCGTCCCTGGATATGAGGCTCTATTATAAGCTAGAGCACGGCTCAGTAATCTGGTCAGACCGCATGATAGACGAAGCCGCTGCCGATCTTGAATCAGAAGCTGCAATAGTGCCAACATCTGAAGTAGTTGAATGTACCAACATCTGAAGTAGTTGAATGTGCGTTAGCCGCTAGCCAATAATCAGAAAAGAGACTCTCACGAGTCTCTTTTGTTGTTTAGCCACTTTAACAAAACTTACTTCCTAGTCCTAGTATAATAAGCTGAGTATCGAGCAGCTTACCTATAACTTTCGATGCCTTTTATGACCGGAACCCCTCGCCAAGGGGTTCCTTTTTTTAATTTCTCCAGGCTATCCCGAAAATAAGATATTATCCTGGCTTTTTAGTCCTTAGCCAAACAGCTATGATTAGGTCCTCGTAAGAGTCGTCACCAAACCTAAGACCCAATAGCTCTTCCAGGGTACCGTCCTCCTCGTCAAGACTCTCGCTATAAAACGATCCCATAGAAACCGCAAGCATATCTGAACCTTGCTTATAATAACAAAAGTCTGACGGATCGTCTTGATAGGTGAATACGACAGAGCCGCTAGGTATGTCCCGTTCGTCACTAATCTGGGAAAGAGTCAGCACCCTAAAGCCGGCCATCTCATATCTCCTGATGAGTTCACTGGTTTTTTCATCAGATGACGACTCCATCCATATCTCTAGCACTGAATCTATTACTTCTTGTGGATCCTGATCATTATTCCTAGGATCGTCAATATCGTGGCTTTCCCTGATAAACTGAGTAAATCTTTTGATATTTTTCTTCATTACTATAAACTTATTTTAGGTATTTATACAAATGAGTTTATCACTTATTCTCCAGCATAGTGCCTCTCCTAAAAAATACTCTCTCGTCTTAATATATTTCCTTTTTTAATGCTATCGGCCCTGCCCGACATAGGGCTTTTTATAATTCTTGGAAGTCTTGGTCTTTGAAGTCTTGGTCTTAGCTTGCACGCCTGGGCGGCTCACCTTTCTCTTAACTCGGACCGGTGCGGTCTGGGTCTTTTTCGATCCTTTTGCTGGGGCCATTTATATTGGATTTTATGGCTATTTATCGCTCAGCACACATCACATTCTGGTGAACGAGAAGCGCGACCCCGCGGTGCCGGCCTGGGTGAGGCTGGGCCCTTCGCTCCAGCCCGGGGAGCCCCTCCGCCCCAGGCCGAAATGTTCGAATCTGAGCTGTGACTTTGTCTCGAGAGGCAGGTACTCTTGGCCTGGGCGGCCACTTGTAGGGGCACTCCCTAGTCCCGTCAATAGAGGGCAGGCCGGCCGCCACAAGCCCCAGTTGTGGCACTCCCTAGTCCCGAGCGGGCGGGCTAACTGTGTGGAGCGGGCGAGGATCAGTCGGACTCCGTAGTAAGGCGCCCCGCCACGAGGTAGCGAGGGCTAGCTGCAAAAAAAAGGGCCCACAGCTGGCCTGATTTGCCCCTGCAGCCGTTTTGTATTGGTCGGCTATAAGTCCACCCAGCTTGCGCATGCCCAGTAGTCGCCGTCTTGGCCCTGCTTCCATTGAGTGAGGCTGATGGAGTAGTACTCGGTAAATTCTTCGATGTTGGCCAAGCGGCCGGTTATTATGAGCATCTCGCTGTTGTAACCTTGGTCCAATATCTCGGTCTTGAGGTCGTAGAGTTTCTCCAGTTCATCGAACGACAAGCCGTGGGTTTTGTATTCAAAACTGGAAAGGTCCATCATAACGTGGTAGGCCGTCGGCATTAGGCCAAGGCCTTTGAGCCTAGCTGCCTCTTCACTGGAGAGGTCGGCGCTTTTGGCTTCTTTTCCTCTCTGCTTTGCCCTTTGAAAAGGAGTCGACCCCTTATCGTCTTTTCCGAAATATACGTTATAAAAACTTTCAAATAATTTAATGTGTTTCATTACACTTTGTAATTCCTTTTGATGTAATCGTTAATTTCATCGGGATGGTATTCCAAAGCATTTCCTATGAACTCGGCTTCTTCCGGAGTTGCGTCGTTTAAGTATCCTTGCCTAGCGGAAGCAAAATCTGCAAGCTCTTGAGCTGCTTTCAAATCACTTTTATAGACTACGAGTGCCACGCCTTCTGACCTTCCTTTAATTGGAAGTAGGCCGAGATCGTTATCGATAGCTAACTTCAAAGCTTGAATGGCATCTCTTGGGTCTATGAGCGACTGAGTGGTAATAGCCAAAAATGCGAGCTCCCTTTTTCCGTCAATCACCGATTGAACAGCATCTAGGTCACGAGCAATTTCTGCCTGCTTTACCTTTTCATTTAGGAACTCATTCATTTTTTGTAGGTGTTTCATAATTAGATTATGATTTTTTTAATCCCGATAAGGACAGAATTTCATCTAAGCTAGTCATATTGAGTATCTCAAAACCATAATGAACTATAAACATATTTGATAATTTTTCTATAATTGAATCAACCTTATCAACGTCAATTTCTTCCGATATTGCTCTCGTTTTTTTAGGAATTTTATTTTCTTCAGGACCAGTGTAAAAAGGATCCGAATTTTGGTCGCGACCTGTTAGATCGTCCAAGTATCCTTCATATATCTTGCCTTTTCTATGGTAAAATTCAGCAACCTTTTTCCAATCGTCTCGATAAATGGTTGGCTTATCAAAAATGTGTTGGTCATCAACGACCAATGAATTATCTTTATAACCAGACCAAACTATTTTCCTAACTTTTTTATACCAGTCCATCATCTTTTCACACTTGTTTTTCAAATTAAATTTTTCATAATGCTGCAAAACTTCTGTGAATGGTATAACTCTAAAAGAAACCGGCCCATCAGCCGCAAAAAGAATTATCTCTGAATCCAAACAACTTTCAGCACCAACTGTTTTAGTGGGCAGGTCCATTATATCCCGGTACGCAATGCCAATTATGCCATCTTTGTAATATTGACTTCTTTCGTCTTTCAACCCGCCTTCTGAACCTGAGTCCATTCCTCCAGCATGTAAACTCTTCATTTTTGAACCAGGCTTTATTGTAAATTCATAGACTCTACTCGAAATTGAATTCGATAACCTATTCCATCTTCGTTTTGATATCACCCCGCCGTCCCAACCCCAAGACTGAGCACCCGATAGAGATTTGGAGCAATAAATTCCGCCCTGTTGGTCTATCAGCCAGTTCGGATTATTTTCGTGGAATTTACCACCGTGATACACGACATTACACCCGTCTTTTACTTCATAAAAATTGGAACTATTTTCTAATAATTTGAATTCTTCATATAGTTTCAAATATTTCATAATTTTTTGTAAATGTTTCAGCTAATGTGCTTATTTTTAGATATTTATAAGCCGCCGGCCATGAGGCGCTTTGCTTCTACCAAGACGGCTGCGAGGTCCTGCTTGGCCTCGATGCGGTACTCTTCCAGCTGCCAGGTCGGCATGACCTCGACCACCTCCACGCCGTGCCAGAGCAGAAATCTCTTCATAAGGCCTGCAGCGGCCCAGCGGCCTATCCTGTCGAAGTTCTCGACGACGAGCACGCCGCACTGTTTTGTGAGAACCGCCTCCATCAGCCGGTTAAAGCCAGCGCTCCTCTCCTCTATCTGCGTCGCGCCAGCCACGTCAGCAATGACCTCGTCCAGCTGCATGCCTGCCTTCGCACAATAGGTCTGCACCCGGTCTATCTGCTTGCTGAGCCTCTCCTCAGCCGAGACGCCGGCCGAGCCCTGGTCCTGCAAGCGGGCAGCCCGGCAGTAGGCGACGACCCGGCGACTCTTTGAGATCTTGCGGCCGTACATCTTCAAGAGATCGTCAACGTCAAAGTAGACCCGGCGGTTAACGCGGTTCTTGTAGGCCCGGAGCTCGCCCTTGTTGACGTAGCCTATTAGGGTAGGCTTAGTAACGCTTAGCCGGCGCATGGCCTCCTTCATGGACACCATGTCCCCGGTGGGGCCCTCTGACCCAGGCGCCCCCACCTCCTCGAACCGGTTTATCTTCATGAGGTTATTTATCTGAGCCGGTAAAGCTCGGCCAGGCCATTTTACCGCGGTGACGCTAGCTGGACGCATGACCCCAGCTCTTTCGCCCGGCGACTCTTTCGTTTCTGGGGGCCCCCAAGAGCCTTACTCCGTAGACCCGTTTAAGTGTGGTCTGTAGTACCTTTCTGGCCAAGTGGCCGGGACTCCGTAGTAGGTCCGGCCCGGCCAGGCCTTTGGTACATTAGCCTGTAAAGCTAAGACTATGAAGAAGCATTACGGGATCGACAGCACCTGGTTTCTGTTGGTCTTGTGGATCTTGTTGGTGGCCGTTCTTATTGTTATTTGTTAGGGATAAAGCGCAAGGGCCGGGCCGGCGTTCTGGGGATTTGGGTACGTTAGCTCCTGACATGGAACTTACCAGAGCACAGCGGCTGGCTGAGAAGCTGATCCGTAAACACAAGCTGAGCGCTAGCGGGTGGACGTTTGCCTGGGACAGGGCTAGGCTCAGGTTCGGGTGTTGCAAGTACGCTCCCAAGCAGATCACGCTGTCCAAAGCCCTGACTAGGCTTAACGGAGAGAGGAGCGTTAGGAACACCGTCCTGCACGAGATTGCGCACGCGCTCTGTCCGGGCCAGGGACACGGCCGAGCTTGGAGGGCGAAGGCCCTTGAGATAGGCTGTGACGGCCGGCGCTGTTACAGCAGCAGGGCGGTCGAGCCGGCCTGCGCCAAGTGGGTTGCTTCGTGCGCCTTCTGCGGCAGATCGGCCAGCGCGCACCGGCTCAGGCGACGGTCTTATTCTTGCGTCAACTGTTCCGGAGGCCGGTACGACCCCAAGTACAGGTTGGAGTTCAGGCCCAACCCGGCGGCAGGCCGGCGCGCTAGGCCTTTGGAGCCGAGTGCGCGCAGCGCTGCACCGATAACCCCCCCGGCGAACGGCGAATTACGAGACGCGGCCGGCCGGGGCTCAGGGCCCGCACAGACCCCGGAAGGCGACGCCCCGGCAGGCCGAGGCCGCAGTGGCCCGGCGGGCCGCGACTAGCCTCTCAGTCTCGAGGCAGCTCAGGACGACGAATAAATAACCACATGCAATACGTAGAGCCGTTTGCGCTATTCGAAAGTGAGAATTGGACCCTCTCTGAGATCCAGCGAATGCTGGATGCCGGCCTTATGACCCCAACTGAGGCTGCGCCGGCGATACGAGTAGTTATTCGTAGACTCTTAGCCGAGGCTGGTACCTCCGAGATTTGGTCGGAGGCTGGCATTGCGGCTCTGCTTGAAATTCCAGCAGTTGCTGCAGTCAGAGAACCCGAAGCCGAGCCCCTTTGGAACGCAGATTTCAAGCCGGTTTCGTCAATTGTGCAACTTGCGCAAGGCACGCTAGACTGGGAACGGCTAATCAGCGGGCAATCAAGCATTGAGCCTTACCCGCAGCAATGGAGCAACGTTGAGAGACTTGTCTTCTATGAAAAGACCGGCTATGTTAGACAGATGATAGGCAAGGGCGGTAAATTGAGCGTGCTTTTTCAGTCTAGACCAGGCGGAGGCCTCTCGTTTTTCAAGGATAGAATGAGAGAGCTGAATGATCGCTTTGCAATTGATCGACCATTTGTGCCAAGCCGCCGTAGCGTTGCTGCAAAAGAGCGCAAAGCGGCCGTGGCTGCTGACGTTGAGGCGACGCTCATGCGCCAGTTTGGTGAGACGCAAGCCGACGAATTCATCAATGCCTATCTGCAAATGGCCAACCACAGCTTTAGCCCCACCGAGCTGGCTAGGCTGCCCAGGCTCATTATGCAAAATTGGCCGAACCTGCCGGTTCGGATTGATAAAGGGCAGCCCGATTTCTACCGGCGCCTCTTTGACTCAATGCCCCCGGCCAATAAGCTCTACCTCGTTAACTCGCCGAACCAGCCGCCCGACACGGTGCCTGGCAGTCTTTGGGGGCTTTACAAATCCCAGCTCCAAGCCGGCCGAATCCACCAAAATTAGAGTATATTAGCGGAATACAATATGGCACAACAACGCGTACCTCTTAAAATTGATGGCGCCGGCTGCGTTACAGCAGTAGGCTCAATTAACGATGATAACTATGATGAGTGTGTAATATGCGGCAAAAAGACGCCTTACACTAGGTCAACGCACATTGACTTAAGGCACGGATATGTAGAAGGAGCAGGACAGGGCTGTTATCAACCAGAAGTCTGTAATGAGCCAGTAGAACCTATCGACCCGCCAAATGATCACTTAAATCACTTTCTAGTATCGTTTCACACAGTTAAATCTACGCCCAATGATGCTCAGTTAGGAGCAAAAGTTAGAGAAATATTCTGGGAAACGGTTAACTCACAAATAAAATAATCCAATGCCAGTTAAGAACAATGCTTACTTACGGCATAAGGTGCTGGACAAGCGTTTCAGAGATTTCAATAGACAGTATTGTATTGGCGAGGCCTCTATTCGTAAATATGAAACAGTGACCTTCATATCAATGTAATAATGGGAACAAATTATTATAGGCTTCCGACTGCATTTGAAATGCACGAGAGAAAGACTCTACTTGAAAAAAGGATTATCTCCATGCGAATGGAGCCGGACGAAACTGAACAGGTCTTTATCACGGCCCCAACCGGCGAATTGGAGCACGACAGCCCATGGTCAGAATTTTTGCATGGAACAAGGGTTCACTTAGGCAAGCGGTCTGGCGGCTGGAAATTCTGTTGGAACTTTCACGAAAGCGAGTATTATTCAAACAAGGATGAGCTGCTAGCCTTTGTTAGATCTGGCCGAGTCGTTGATGAATACGACAAAGAGTGGCAACCAGAAGATTTCATTCAAATGGCTCTTGATTGGGGCCAGCCTGATGGCAGGATCCTGTATGAAAAGTGTATTGATGGACTTAACGTTTCAACATCAACTGAATTTTCTTAATATTTAGATTATGAATATTGATCGAGCAGCCCTAACTGAGTGGGTTAAGACTAAACTATTAAACGCAAATACCGTTAGCGAAACTAAGTTACTATTGGAACTAGCAGATGACTTTAATCTATTTGACATTGATTCCGAATTATCGCAGCTGTCGATTGCGTAATAAGCTAAATAAATAATTCCATGAAGTATCTCAAATCGTGGAGAGTATTCGAGTCAGACGGTTTTGGCTGGGATGAGCGCGATCGCATGGCTGATCTCGGGCTTAATCCGCAACCTACTGAACAGGAGAATCGTCAATACTCATATCTAGTTAAGTGGGAAAGTCCTGAATCAAAAGATATTATGCGAGCTCGCAATCTAAAAAGTAGCCGAGGTGTTCGCAGCGAAGACGGCATGCCAATTAAGAGTGAGGCTGAAAAGATGGCCAAGCTTATTACAGATGTCAAAAAGCTTGTTCGTAGAGCTAAAGCAGTTTGGCGAGAATACGGAGGCCCTGGCTTTGATCCATTCTATCGTTCGCTACGTAGATTTGGTTTTACTGAAGGTCAAATCCAAGAGCTAAAGGACCGCGCGAACCGCACCTAACCAATATTCTTATATTTTGGGTAAATTATACTCGTGGAAAGATGCCCAACAGTAGACTTAAGTATCTCTTTGGATACAAGCGAGCCAACCTCACTAGGAATAAAGACTCCGACTGAATTATCAATCGAAGAACAGATCCGGTTATTGGAACTAGGCATTGAAGCTCAAATCCTGACACCGGTCGAAATAGCTAGACTCAAGTCGCTAGGCCTTAATCAAACTGATCAAAAGGTTGGTCACCGGAAAAATGACAGACTAAAAGGGTAACCCCCTGGCAAATGTATCCCCGGTCATTAAGGGAAGAAGCAGTATTTTATACATTTACTCCATGTCATACCTGAATGTTGAAATAAAGGCCCGCTTCCCAACCCTGCTTTTGTACGAAATTACCTGCTGGACAATAATGCTGAATTCAAAGGAACGGATGAACAACTCGACGCCTATTTCCATGTTCCCAACGGGCGGCTCAAGCTTCGTGAAGGAAAAATTGAAAATAACCTGATATACTATGAGAAGCCCTTACAATTTACTCCAAGAAATATACAGAGAAGACCCTTGGAAAGTGATGGTGTGTTGCATTTTGCTGAATCAGACCACCAGAAAGCAAGTAGACAAAGTCAGATATGAGTTATTCGAAAGATGGCCAGATCCGCTTTCAATGTCACAAGCAGAGATAGAAACTCTAGCCGACCTCATCAGGCCTCTTGGATTTTACAAAAGAAGAGCCCGGACTCTTACTAGATTTAGCAAAGAGTGGAATGAAAAACGATGGCAAAGTCCAATAGAGCTTTACGGTATAGGCGAATACGGTCAAGACTCTTGGAAAATTTTCATAGATAACCAAATGGTAGAAGAGCCGGCAGATCACGTACTAAAAGACTACATAAAATGGAAAAAGAGCTTAAGATAGAGATCGTGGTTAATAAATAACCATATGCAAAATAAATCTATTTTATTGTTCGAGGCCTGGTCTATTTCACAAATAGCTGACACAATTAATGCGGCAGTTACTGGAATTGGAACAGATGAGGTTGCATTACTTAATGCAATTTTACAATTAGCTGACAGACAATCAGTTATATCACTAAATCAGTTAATGACTGGCTCGAATAAGTACACCTATAAAACGCTAGATGACGTGATCAATGGCGAACTTGGCTATTTTGATACAGATATTCTCTCAAAAATTAACTACCATCTAAAGAAAATCAGAGCAACTGATTTATTACCAGCAGGTGAAATGAAAATAACCTCGCCGGAGCAGATCATTTCAGAAATTTTACCTAGGGTAAAACAACACGAGGGAGTTAAATCCAAAATGTATTATGATAGCCGGGGAATTCCAACAATAGGTGTTGGCTTTAACCTAAATCGGGCTGACTCTACTCAAAAACTGCAAGCCGTGGGTGCAGACCTTCAATCAATTAAAACAGGTAAAGCTGTACTAACTGACGATCAGATTTCAAAGTTATTGATTCAAGACTTAACATCAGCTCAGCGTGATGCTCAAATACTAGTACAAAATTGGAAGGCTCTACCTGATTCAGTAAAGGGAGTTTTGGTTGAAATGACATTTAATTTAGGTAAGAAAGGCCTCAGCGAATTTAAGAATTTTTTAGGCCATATCAATTCAAGAAATTTTCAAAATGCTGCACATGAAATGCTAAGATCAAGTTGGGCAAGACAAGTTGGAAATAGAGCAGTCACCCTATCGAATATTGTAAAACAAGCATAATCCAAGCCTAGTCGTAATGGCTAGACATTCCTTGGGACCGTTGAGGCTGGATTCGCTACATCCAGCCTCTTTTTTAGATAAATAATCGTATGAAGTATTTACATAAGTTTACTACATTCATTAATGAATCATTTGAGACTGAACATAGTCGCAGAGATGAAAATCCATTGACTAAACATCAAATGACAATTATTGAAAAATTAGTTTCTGCACTAAATGATAAAAAGCCTCGTCAATTTAATGAAGTCGAGTTGTATGCAGATGGTACAATTATTGTAAGCTATAGTGCAAATGTTACTGACTGGATGGACTTAACTGCCCAAGGCGAATCAATTAGAATGTGGGTTGACGAAGTTGCTATACTTAGACCAATCTTTTTAGAAATAGAGGGGCTTGCTTCAGACGAAATATCGAGAATGAAAGAGCTTAATCTAATTGAAGATACTTCAGCATATATTGAATTAGATGGAGAATATATTACTGGCTTTAATATTTCAACTGAATTAACTTATACATCAAAAGATGTTCCATTTGAGCATACTGAGGGTAATTCAACTGCTGAATATTATAATGCTCAATATCTAGATCTAAATGATAATGGTCCACAAGATTATTCAAATATTGCTGAAGGACTTATGGATACTATTCAAAATTGGCTTGATGAAACTGCTATCGGCGAACCGCAATTACAAGAATTATTAGATCAAGAGTTTCCAAACGATGATGAGGAAGACGATGATGAGGAAGACGATGATGAGGAAGATGGCAATGAAAATGATGATGAAGATGGCAACAACTAAATATATTAAATTATTTGAATCATTCAATCAAATTCAAATTACTGGCGAAGAGCCGTTTATTAAATGGGCATGTGATCAATTAGGAATCAAAGAGTGCCCAAAGATAGAATTTGGCGAAGACCATAACTTTGCAAAGGAGCGTAGATCAATGGCATATTTTAATCCTGACGATTATCGAATCTTTGTATTGAAAGGAACCCGCACCAAAGCCGACTGGCTGAGATCCTTGGCCCATGAGCTTGTACATGTACATCAATTAGAAAGAGGTGAAAAACTAAATGGCGAAACCGGCTCTCCTCACGAGAACGAAGCAAATTCAAAAGCCGGCGAACTGCTTAGAGATTGGGGCAAACTTGACGCAAGCATTTACGAAGCGTAACTTTTTTGGTATATTAGTCCAATGCAAGGATTTACTGTATACTATTTACACTACGAAGATCCAGATTTCAAAAAGCCAGCCTGGAATAGCAGACAGGATTTTGTCAGAACGGTTGGCGCGCCAACTGGTGAGTCTGCAATAAATTGGGTTAAGGCCCAATTTGAGACACCAATTAAAATCATGGGACTTGGAGTTAGTAAATTAGAAGATTGCGAAATTGTAATTAACGAATAGCGTATAGTTAATGTGTTATAAAAAGTACATTATATTACACCGTATCTTACAAAAACCCCAACCTTTAGAATACTACTATGAGTAAGAAAATTAAAGTACAAGACCAATTCCGCATAAATAAACTAAGCTTGAAACAGGGCGGTCATGAGGTAACAATCGTAATGGCAAACGGAACCCGATTTATCTATGATAAGATTAAGGATCCGTACCGGTATGTTATGAGTATTCGCCGCGAAGGTAAGAATATTCAAGAAGTTTACGTAGACGGCGAGCCCTTTAATGTAGATTCTTATTGATAAATAACTCTATGAAGAGTTATGTACTGTCAAGAAAGGTGTGGATTGCCGAATCTTCCGCATATTATAAGGACCAGTTAAACCCAAAATTCTGGAGTAATGAGGAATTTGACCCAATGGTCAGAACTAAATTACTGGCTATTGCGCAAGACTTTTATGAAGGTCTACAATTGACTGTTCCGATCATTGATGTTCAGTTAACTGGGTCAATTGCCAACTATACATGGAATGAGTATTCAGACTTAGATGTTCATGTTATCATAGACTTTAAATCAATTGGCGATGATATTGAACTAGTTAAAAAGGCGCTAGACGGCCAGCGCTTTATTTGGAATATGCGTCATCCGGTCATCATCAAAGAACATGATGTTGAACTATATGCTCAAGATGATAATGAGGTTACAGGTATTAAGTGGAGGCTCTCAGGATTATTCTCGTTAATGAAGAACGAGTGGATTAAAAAACCGGTTTGGAACGAACCAGTAATTGATGAACTTGACGTTAAGCGTAAAGTCGAAGCGTGCATTACAGAAATAGAAGAATTAGAAAAGAATTTACAAGACGGGTCAGATGAGTTTGAAGCAAGAGAATTGCTAGAAAGAGTCGGTGCGCTAAAGACCAAGATCATGAAGGCTCGCAAAGTTGGACTAGACCGGGCTGGCGAGTTTTCTATAGAAAATTTAGTGTTTAAACAATTGCGTAGTCATGGCTGGATAGATAGACTTATTGATGCTGGCGCAAAATCGTATTCAGCAATCTATTCAGATACTGACAAAGCTGATGCCGAGGACTCAACATCACCAGAAAGAGTTGACACAAAGCCAATAAATGAAGATCGGATTGATCCAGGTAGCCTGGTTTTTGTGTTGGGCAAAAAACAGGAAGGAGGCCGCCGCCTCTATCTATTTGAAATTGAGTGGTCTAAAGTAGTAACTCGACCTGGCGGATGGGAAGTAAACATGGTTGGTCTTAGAAATCCAATGATTATTAAAAAGGTTGATAGAGAGCTTGGTGCTAAATCTATTGACGCGAGACCAATAGATCTACAACGAGCAGTCGGCTTAACCAATATGAGTATTGTTTTAAATGCAAAGACGAAGACTCCTTTTTGGCATGATACTGTTAATGTTAAATTTAATAGCGTCGCGCAATTATTAAATACTATGAAGTATCGAATCCCAGCGATCCCAGATCTAAATCTAGATTAATTTCCAAATTTTTTAAAAACTTTGACCGCCATCGTAAGTAAATAATGTTAATGATGGTTCAGTTTATCGATTTTTACGTTAGAGCAGATAATGCGCACTCAACTGAAATAGTAAAGTACGTTCTTTGTAATTTAGTTGACCTGGGCACCGTTAAAAAATGGAGCGAAACAGGTGATGGTGATTCAATGCACTTTACAGTAAACGGTACCTGGACGGCATATAGTACAGTGTCAGCAATGATTCCAAAGAAGAACTCTCCGGAAAACAAATTAATATCAATTTCCATAGAACATTTCGAAGATGACTAAAATCGTGATGTACTTGATCTTCACCATCGCTGAGTCGAACTCAAAATATTTTTTGAAACCTTTTTTAACTAACTCAAAAAAATCAGATTTTAGTATATTAGCCTAAATGGCACTATCTAAAATTAAAGTTAGTTCGTCTACATTAGTTAAGATCGGAGTGCTAATCTTTTTAATAAAGCTAGTGTATAAGATTTTGAATAATGGATTTAATTAATAAAACAGACAACTCAAACAAATTAGTTAGTCCAGTTTTGCCGGACGGAATTAAAAACTACCTGATCGACATTGACGGTACAATAACGGAAGACGTGCCAAATGAAGAATCCGAAAGAATGTTAACCGTTGAGCCATATTTAAATGCAGTAACTGTAATAAATGAATGGTTTGATCAGGGTCACATTATTACTTTCTTTACTTCAAGAACTGAAGAACATCAAAGAATAACTGAAATTTGGCTAAACTTTCATGGATTCAAATATCATAATCTGCTGATGGGAAAACCTAGAGGAGGCAATTATCACTGGATTGATAACCATATTGTGAGAGCAACAAGATATAATGGACTTTGGTCTGATCTTGTAAAGAAAAATGTAACGATAGAAGTATTTCCACCTAACGAATAATTATGGCAGCAAAAGATATAGGACGAAAATACCAGTTGTTAGATGAAATTGAACACGTTCTCAAAAGACCTGGCATGTATATTGGCTCAACAAAGCCTCATACTTCAAACGAATGGATATTGGGAGATGGTAACTTTTTTGAAAAGGAAGAGGTGATCTATAATCCTGGATTTCTAAAACTCTTTGATGAAATTATTTCAAATTCAGTTGATGAACATAAGCGGACTGGAAAAATTAATACGATAAAAGTACAAGTAGCTTCAACAACAATTTCAGTCTGGGACAACGGAGGAATCCCAGTTATGCCTCATCCCGAGCACAAGGTCTGGATCCCAGAGCTTATCTTCTCAAATCTTAGAGCAGGCTCAAACTTCGACGACACTGAGGGTCGTACTGTGGCGGGAACCAATGGCGTCGGAGCGTCGCTTGTCAATATTTTCTCCGATAAGTTCATTGTCGACACGGCAGACAAAAAGAATCGCTTCTATCAGACTTTTACTAATCATATGTCTAACCGGACTGCTGCAAAGATCTCAAAGAGTAATCGCGGTTTTACGGAAATAACCTACACACCAGATCTCAGTCAGTTTGGCATGGTTAGCATTGATTCGGCGCACATCAAAATGATACGTAAGCGAGTTATTGAAATAGCTGCCGCTAATCCAGGACTTAAACTTGAATTTGGCAAAGAAAAGTTTAGATTTAAAACCTTTAAAGAATATGTTGATCTCTTTGTAAAAGATGCAATTTGGGAAAGATCTGAACATTGGGATTTTGCAATTGGAGTTTCTAAAGATGGGTATCAATCGCAATCATTTGTTAATTCTATTTTAACTAAAGACGGCGGAACTCATGAGAACTATATTATCTACCAAATAATCGAGCAACTGCGTGGATTAATTAAAAAGAAATACAAGGTTGATACAAAACCGGCCGAGATTAGAAATCACGTGTTTCTTTTTTTAAACTGCACAGTCATAAATCCAAGTTTCTCTTCCCAAACTAAAGAGAAACTAATTACTGAAGCGAAAGATTTTCAAACTGCTCATAAAGTTTCTGAAAAATTTGCAAAAGCAATTTTCTCGTCAGAGGTTGTGCAATCATTGCTCGACTGGATTGAACAGAAAAGGAATTCAGAAGAAAAGGCTGAGTTACGTAAGCTTAACAAATCTTTGTCTACTGCAAAGGTTTTAAAATTAATTGATGCAAAAAGTCGGGATAGAGAAAAGTGTTCGCTCGGCATTTTTGAAGGAATGTCAGCCCTATCAGCTGTTAGAAAATTTAGAGATCCTCAAACCTTTGGAGCATTTCCGCTTAGAGGTAAATTCCTAAATGTAGCTGAACTTAAACATGCTGAGGTAATTAAAAACGAAGAAGTCGTTCAGCTAATGGCATCGCTAGGTATTAAGCTTGGAGAAGACGCTAGACATCCTCGCTATGGAAAGATCTTAATTTATACAGATGCTGATCCAGATGGAGACTCTATTGCTGCAATGTTAATCAATTTCTTTGCTCGATATTGGCCAGAGCTATTTGCACATGACCGCGTCTTTAAGGTAATGACACCGTTAGTCGTTGCAAAGAGGGGTAAGGAGGTTATACCGTTTTATTCAAATGAAGACTACCAAAAATGGGAAGTAAAAACTGGCGCAAAAGGCTGGAACATTGAATATAAAAAGGGATTAGCGGCTCTTGAGGATGAGGAGTACAAAGAAATTATCTATAATCCAGTTCTAGTTAAAATTGATAATGACCGAGAATATAAAGAGAGTTTAGCTAATTGGTTTGGTAATGACTCAGGCGTTCGTAAGGAAAAACTTCTAAATTATCAGTATAATAGCAAAGTCATATGAAGAAAGTACAAGCAGCAAGAAAATCAATAACGCAATATCTTGATCAAGACTATGCTATCTATGGAATGTATACTCTTGAGAATCGAGCAATTCCATCTGTGATTGACGGATTTAAACCGACTCAGCGAAAGATCATCTACATTGCAGATAAGGTTTGGAAGAATGGGACAGAGAAGCCTCTAAAAATATTTCAGCTTGGTGGTAAAGTTGCAGCCGATGCGCACTATCACCACGGTGACGGCTCTCTTAATTCAGCAATCATTGGAATGGCTCAATCTTTTAAGAACTCATTACCTCTACTTGAAGAAATAGGCCAGTTTGGTTCGCTGAGATCGCCAGAGGCAGGTGCTGCTCGTTACATTTCAACTAGAACAACTAAGAACTTTAGGCTGCTATATAAAGATTTTGAGCTGCTAGAATCCAGGTATGAAGAAGGTTCTCAAATTGAACCAGCTTTCTTTTTACCAATCATTCCAGCAGTTCTACTAAATGGATCTTCCGGTATTGCAGTTGGCTTTGCGACAAATATCCTAAACCGTAATCCGCTCGACCTAATTGATGCATGTTTAAATGTGTTAGCTGGTAAAAAAATTCAAGTTCTTACGCCGTGGTGGAATGATTTCTCAGGAGAAGTAAAGCCTACTGGAAATCCAAATCAATATGTAATGACCGGTTCATACCGAGTTGCAAACACCACCACTGTTGAGATTTTAGAATTACCGCCATCTATCACATATCAAAAATATGAGACTCACTTAAATTCTCTGTTAGAAAAGGGAATCATTTATGCGTATGATGATAACAGTTCAGGCGGAATAAACTACACTCTTAAGTTTTCACGAAATACTCTAGCTGACATCGTTAAAAAGGGCAGACTTGAAACCCTACTAAAGATGCAGGAAAACGAAACTGAAAATTTAACGTGTCTTGACGAACACGGTAAGTTAAAAATATTTGAATCAGTCACCGACGTAGTTCAATACTTCGTCAATTTCAGATTAAAATACTACGATAAGCGTAAAGCCTTCTTAATAGACAAATTAACTCGCGATCTTGTTTTTCTGTCGAACCGCGCAAAATTTATTAAGTTAATAATTGAAGGCAAACTTAAGATCAGCAATCGACCTAAGGCTGAATTAGTTGCAGAATTAGAAAAACTAAAATTTGAAAAGATTAATGAGACATACACATATCTATTGTCGATGGCAATTAGCTCGCTAACCAAAGAACTGTATGAGCAATTATTAGCTGAGGTCTCTGCTAAATCCGATGAATTAATCTTAGTAAAAAAGACTGAGCCAATCGATATGTATAAAACTGATTTGACTGAGCTTAAAAAGAACTTAAAAAATTCAAAGTAATTTATGACATATCATCTTCCAATATTAACGTTAATTTTGGTTTGCTTTAGCATTATTTCAATAATCCTTATCAATCGAGCTCAATACAAAAGAACGATTTTAAAGATTAAAATCCAGGAATATTCTATTAAACTAAAGGTTGGCGAATCATACTGGTATAATTCATCAAAAGGTTTTCTAAATAACTCCAATCCTAGCTGTTGGGCAAAAGTTACATCAAAACCTGTCTTAAATAAGCAAAACATAGTTACCGTTGAAGTCCTATTAAAAACAAGCACTGGTCAGCGGACCGCTGCGTCTGTTCCTGCTGCAAGCCTTGCAAAAATTGAACAGCTCAATTCATGAGAGACTATAAGATATTTTCAGTTAACAATCTCAAGCTATCTTCTAAGATTACTAACTCATTAAATATCGAACTAAGCAGATTTAAACTAGATACGTTTTCCGACGGAGAAATGAGTCCACAGTTCGGAGAATCAATTAGAGAAAAGAGAGTATTTTTGGTTTGTACAACGTTTGGGTCAACTGAAATAATTAAACTACTTCTTTCATTAGATGCGGCTAAGAGGGCTTCTGCAAGAGAGGTGATAGCAATATTACCTTATTATGGATATTCCCGCCAGGATCGTAAGGAGGGGCCTCGTGGTGCAATCGGCGCTAGATTAATGGCTGATTTAATTCAAACTGCTGGTGCTGACCGATTGATTTGCCTGGATTTACACGCAGATCAGATTCAAGGCTTCTTTAATGGCCCACTAAATTTGATTCCCGGCCATATCGTCTTTAGTTCTTTCTTAAAGAATTTACCACCTGCTCAATATTCAATTTGTTCGCCTGATGCTGGCGGTGTAAAACGAGCAAACAAGTTTTATCAGCAATTTCTAAAGCAATTTCCTGATGCAACATTTGCAATGCTTTCAAAATTAAGGGATAAGCCAAATTCGATTGAAAGAATGGAATTAATTGGAGATGTTCAGGACAGACACGTGATTATAATCGACGACATGATCGATACTGGCGGAACTTTGATCAAAGCAGCTGAGCTCCTAAAAAATGGAGGAGCAACTGCAGTCTCTGCATGTATTACACATGGGGTTCTATCAGGCCAAGGCCACCATAGAATTATGATGTCGAAAAATCTAGATAAGCTGATCATTAGCGATTCAATTGAACAGGAAGTAGTCAATCATAAGATCGAAATAGTTAGCTGCGCATCAGCTATCGCAGCAACAGTTAATGCAATTACAAGTTCAACATCTCTTGAGGAAGCCCTTGAGAGACTTCTTATTACTAAATAAAAAAGGGTTACTTGCGTAACCCTTAGATTTAGGCAGAAGTTCAAGTAATTAAACTATGTCTGCAGATTCAATTAGAGTGTAGGTAAAAGATTTACCATGAATTGCAGCTGCTTTACGACAGATTGCCATAAAGGCTTCAAAGTCAGCAGCCTTTTTGAATACTTGGCAGCCTTCTGACCAATTTTCTACATAAGTAGAGTCTGCTCCAGCTTTGTGGATATTTATTCCAAAAATTCCTTCTTGAATTTTATCTTCATCATATTCCATGTCTTTGTCTGCATCTCTATAAACTTTTACTGGTTTTTGTTGTTTAAGCGCTTCGTATTTACCTTTATGTAAGCCTAGGGTATGCGAACCTCTATATTGACCTTCTACTAAACGAGCAACACCTGCTGCATTATGATATTCCATAACTCCTTTTTTACCAGGATCAGTTGTAGCCATCCAACAATGAGATTTCCACTCTTCACCTAATTTATAAGACACAGTAAGACAATCGTCAAATGCATTTGTAACTTTTTGACCAGTATCTGAATTTCTAACTCCGACTATATTAAGATCATAGTCCTTTGCTCCGGCAAACCAAACGTATCCTTTTGATTTTACAGCCGCTTCAATTTGTTCTCTTGTATAACAACTCATAATTTAAAAAAATTATTTTTATATCGCAAATGATTCTCCGCAACCGCAAGTTCTATTTGCATTTGGGTTTACAAACTGAAAACCTTTACCATTTAAACCATCTGAAAAATTTAATTCAGTACCGAATAGATATAGTAACGATTTATTATCTACTAAAATTTTTACACCTTTATCTTCCGCAAGAGTATCGGTCGGATATTGTTCAGTATCAAATGAAAGTTCATAGGATAATCCACTACAACCGCCACCCTTTACTGCTACTCTTACAAATGGCGTTATACATCCACTTTCTTCTATAAGAGAATTTAATT
>Ga0194121_10003992_pt1 | contig 21832 bp, 17 predicted proteins | sample TA2MahCa50mmetaG_FD_148609 | JGI IMG/M metagenome (GOLD analysis project Ga0194121, IMG submission 148609) | Freshwater microbial communities from Lake Tanganyika, Tanzania - TA2015020 Mahale Deep Cast 50m | ecosystem: Environmental > Aquatic > Freshwater > Lake | place: Tanzania: Lake...
TTCCTGCTTTTCGCCGGGCGCCTTGAGCGACCACCAGTTGCCCTGTTTCGGTTCGGCAGTCGCCGCGGTCTCAACCTGCGGCGCGGCGGGCGCAGCGACGGGCGCGGGCGCGACGGGTGCCGGCGCAGCGACGGGTGCCGGCGCGGGCGCGGACGCGGCCGCCGGCGGCCCGGGCTTGCGGCAGGCAAGCAGGAGGACGGTCAGCGCGAGTAGAGCCAAGGTGCGGCGCATCTGGATTTTCCGGGTGTGCTGTCAATAGTTCAGCCCGTCCGCGATTTTGCGTGAATCCACGTCGTTTGCGGAAATGGGGAGCCCGTTCAGCGGGTTGACGGTGACGCCGGGCCTCTGGATGTTGATATTGTCGTCGTGATAGTTCCGGGCAATCCGCGCAAACTCGCCCTGCCACTTGTAGATTTCCGCGTGGCCATCCACGAATGAGAGGGCCGCGCCCAAGCCGTGCCGGCCGGCCGGAGGATTCCACGCGGACCACTGCCCGTTGTTCAAGTCGGTGTTCGACCGGATGCCCTGCGCGCCGTTGTCGATGCTCACGGGATTCTCCTCGAGGAAGACGATCACCTGCGCCGGCCTTTGAATGTCCGCGGGGCGGCGGGCCGACTGGGTGACGACGGCACACGCGATGCCGACGGACATCGAGTAACTGCGATGATGCGGGACCTGCGAGCCGACGACCGTCTTCGCGCGGCTCGCCGGGCAGAGGTAAGACTTCTCCGAGTTGTGATACCGGAAGAGTTTGCCCTGCGTGATGTTGCTCGCGTAGGACTCGAAGGGACGGATGGGAGCGACCCGCTGCACGTTGCCCCAGACCCAAGAGTTGGTGCCGGCTGCGGTGGCCTGCATGGAATCGTTGTCGTTCGGGACGAAACGGTCGTCGTTCTCGCCGTTGTAGAGTTCATGCGCGAGCTGGAGCTGTTTGAGATTGTTCAGGCACTGCGTGTTGTGGGCCTTCTTCTTTGCGCTGGAGAGGGCGGGGAGCAGCATCCCGGCAAGGATCGCGATGATGGCGATGACGACGAGCAGTTCGATCAGGGTGAACCCGGCACGCCAGGCCGTCGCGTGGAAGCGGGATGAAAGTTCCATGTCAACGGCAAGACCTTAGTCACAGTGCGGCCCGAGCGCAAGCGCGCGCGGGTCCGGGGCATGCCGCGTCAAAGGGCGGGGGAACGCGCGCACGAGACGTGTCGCGGAGCCTGCGAAGCACCTGTTCGACGCCGCTTTGAACCTTGAAGTTTGCCCCTTCCCCCCTAGTCTCGCGCGCATGCCGACGACGCACATGGACGTGAAATATGTCGCGCACCTTGCGCGCATCGCGCTCACGCCGGCGGAGGAGCAGCAACTCGGCGCGCAACTCGACGACGTGCTCGGCTACATCGAGAAGCTCAAGGAAGTGGACGTTTCGCAGGTCGAACCGACCGCGCATGCCGTCCCGCTGGTGAATGTGACGCGCGCGGATGAACCGCGCCCGGGCCTCGCGCATGAGGACGCGCTTCGCAACGCGCCTTCCGAACTTGACGGCCTTTTCCGCGTGCCGCGAATCGTGGAGTGATTCCCTCGATGCTCACGGGTTTGACGCAAAGACGCAGGGGCGCGGGGAGGGGACTCACTGGACTCCCGTTTCTTTGCGCCGTTGCGCCGGTCCGCCGAATCGGTGTTCGCTGATGCTGAACCACCTCACGATTTCCGAACTCACGACGCAGCTCGCGCGTCGGGAATGCTCCGCGCGTGAAGCCACTCAGGCGTGCCTCGACCAGGTCGCGCGGGTGGACGGCCGCATTCGCGCCTTCCTCAGCCACGACCCCGCGGACGCGCTTGCGCAGGCCGACGCCGCCGACGCGCGCCTTGCCACGGGCGAGCGCGGGCCCCTGCTGGGCGTGCCCATTGCGGTCAAGGACGTCCTCGCCGTCAAAGGCCAGCCGCTCAAGTGCGCGTCGAAAATCCTCGGCGATTTCGTCGCGCCTTACGACGCGACCGCCATCGCGAGGCTTCGAGAAGCGGGGGCGGTGCTTTTCGGGCGGCTGAACATGGACGAATTCGCGATGGGCGGCTCCACGGAGAATTCCGCGTCCGGCCCGACCTTCAACCCGTGGGACCCGTCGCGAATCCCCGGCGGCTCTTCCGGCGGCTCCGCGGCCGCGGTGGTGGCGGACGAAGCCATCGCCACGCTCGGCTCCGACACCGGTGGTTCGGTGCGGCAACCCGCGGCGCTGTGCGGTTGTGTGGGGCTCAAGCCAACCTACGGGCGTGTTTCGCGCTACGGGCTCGTGGCGTTCGCGAGTTCCCTGGATCAGATCGGCCCGTGCGCGAAATCCGTGCACGACGCGGCGACGGTGCTGGGCGCGGTCGCCGGGCACGACCCGCGCGACTCGACCAGTGTCCCCGAGCCCGTGCCGGACTTTGGCGCTTCGCTCGATGGCGGCATCAAGGGCCTCAAGCTTGGATTGCCGAAAGAGTATTTCGTCGGCGGACTCGACCCCGAGGTGAAGTCCGCCGTGGACAGCGCGGTGAAGCAACTGGCGTCGCTCGGCGCCGAGGTGGTGGAGATCTCGTTGCCGCACACCGAATACGCCATCGCCACCTACTACATCATCGCCACAGCCGAGGCGTCGGCAAACCTTGCGCGCTTTGACGGCGTGCGTTACGGCGCGCGCGAGGACGGCGCAGACCCGGTCGAGATGTATTGTCGGACGCGCGGCGCGGGCTTTGGCGCGGAGGTCAAGCGCCGGATCATCCTCGGCACCTACGTGCTGAGCAGCGGCTACCACGACGCCTACTACCTGCGCGCGCAAAGGGTCCGCACGCTCATCCGCCGCGATTTCTTGCGGGCCTTCGAGCAGGTGGATGCCATCGTCACGCCGGTCACGCCGACGGTCGCGTTCAAGGTCGGTGAGAAGTGCGAGGACCCGTTGCAGATGTATCTGTTCGACGTGTTCACGCTCTCGTGCAACCTCGCCGGCATCTGCGGCATCAGCGTGCCGTGCGGCTTTGCGTGTTCGCCGAAGCTCCCGATCGGCCTGCAACTGCTCGGCAAGCCGTTCGACGAGGCAACGATCCTCAAGCTCGCCCACGCCTACGAACAAAGCACTCCGTGGCACAAAGAGAAGCCGCCGCTCGCGGCCTGAATCCCATGCGCACACTCGTCAAGCACGCACTCGCCTCAGCAACCGCGCAGGACAACGTCACCGTCAAGGGCTGGGTCCGCACGCGCCGCGACTCGAAGGGCTTCTCGTTCCTCGAGCTCAACGACGGCTCGTGCCTCGCGAGCCTGCAAGTCGTCGTGGACGCCAGCACGCCGGGCTACGCGGACATCGCGCACTTCACCACGGGTGCCTCGGCGGTCATCGAGGGCCGGCTCGCCGCTTCGCCGGCGTCGGGACAGAAGTGGGAGCTGCACGCGGCGCGCGTCGAGCTCGTGGGCCCGGCAGACACGACGTATCCGTTGCAGAAGAAGGGCCACACGCACGAGTTTCTCCGAACCATCGCGCACCTGCGGCCGCGGTCAAACCTGTTCGGCGCGGTGTTTCGCACCCGCAGCCGGCTCGCGTTCGCGGTGCACCGGTTTTTTCAGGAGCGCGACTTCGTCCATGTGCACACGCCGATCATCACCGCGAGCGATTGCGAGGGCGCGGGCGAGATGTTCCGCGTGACGACGCTCAAGGGAAACATCGACGGGAAGCCCGCCGCGGACTTCTTCGGCAAGCCCGCCTACCTGACGGTGAGCGGCCAGCTCGAGGCGGAGACGTTTGCGTGCGCCCTTTCAAATGTTTACACGTTTGGCCCGACGTTCCGCGCGGAGAATTCGAACACGGCGCGCCACGCGGCGGAGTTTTGGATGATCGAGCCGGAGATGGCGTTCTGCGATCTCGCGGGCGACATGGACCTCGCGGAGGACTTCGTGAAGGCCATGGTGCGCCACACGCTGGAGGAGTGCGCGGAGGACCTCGGGCTGTTCGCCAAGTTCGTGGACAAGGGCATCACCGAGCGGCTCAAGTTCGTTGCCGAGCGGCCGTTTGTGCGCGTGCCCTACACGGAGGCGGTCGGCATTCTGCAGGACGCCGGCAAGGCGTTTGAATTCCCCGTGCGCTACGGACAGAACCTGCAATCGGAACACGAGCGCTTCCTGACGGAGGAGCACTTCAAGTCGCCGGTGACCGTTTTCAATTACCCGCGCGAGATCAAGCCGTTTTACATGCGGCTGAACGACGACGGCAAAACCGTGACCGCGATGGACGTGCTGGTGCCGGGCATCGGCGAAGTCATCGGCGGCGCGCAGCGCGAGGAGCGCCCGGCGCAACTCGCGGCCAACCTCGCGTTTCACAAGCTCAAACCGGAGGATTACTGGTGGTATGCGGACCTGCGGCGCTACGGGACGGTGCCGCACGCGGGCTTCGGGCTGGGCTTCGAGCGGCTGCTGATGTTCGTGACCGGCGTGTCGAACATCCGGGACGTGATCCCCTTCGCGCGCACGCCGGGGAGCGCGGAGTTCTAGCCGGGTGACACGCCGCGGGTGTCAATCCGCCGCGGCCTTGCCCCCGCCGCACTTCGGCACCAGACGACCCGTGCGCGCCATGTAGTTGCGGTAATCTTCGCCGAACATCGACAGCATCATCGCCTCCTCGCGCCGCACCCGGAGCGCATACATGACCGTGAAGGGCGCGAACGCGCACCAGCCCGCGAGCCAGTTTGCGAGCATCAAACCCTGCGCGAGGCTGAACAGGAAAATGGAGGCATACATCGGGTGCCGCACGGTCCGATACACGCCATCCGTCACGAGGCTGTGCCCCTGCCGCACTTCGAGTGTCGCCGACCAGTTCAGCCCGAGGTCGGCGTGCGACCGGTGGAAAAGCCACAGCGCCGCGATCATGATCGGAAGCCCAAGCCACGGCGCCGCCGGGGGCAACGTGTAATCCGCGAATGCCAGCAGCGGGGTGAAGCCGTAGAGCAGAAGGGGCAGCGTGCCACCGGCGATCACAACGACGAGGAGGGTTCTTTCAAGCGCATCCACCCGGCGCTCGGTCAGCACGTTCGCCCGGGTGCGGCGGGCAAACCGGCCGCGGACGGCGACGTAAACAACGAACCCGGCGAAGAAGACGAGGTTCCACGGATTGCGGATCAGGTTCATGTGCGTGGCGGGAAGTCCGTCACGGCAGCGCGCCGAATTCTGCGTTGTAGTTCTTGCCGCATTCGGTGCACTGGCCCTCGAGAATCTCCATGTCAGGCGTCCACGAATAGGCATGGTTGCAGTGCTCGCACTTTACGAGGTAGCCGCGTCCGCTGCGGACGTGCTCGCGTCGCGACGGCTCGGACGGCGTGTCGAGATCGTCGGCCTGCAACGCCGAGAGCGCGGCGGCGTCCACCTGTGCCGCGATCGCCAGCCGCGTGGCTTGGGCATTGATGACCGCCTCGAAGGTGTTTCTCACGAGCCGCGCGTTGCCGAAGTTCTCGTCGCGGTTCGCGTGCAGCCACGTGAAGTGATGCAGCACCTTCTCGCGCAGCGCGGGCGCGAGCGTGAGCCCGTTCTTGCGGCACATGATCGCGAAGATCCGGCAGAGTTCCTGCGGGGTGTAATCGGGGAACTCGATGAAGCGGGTGAAGCGCGAGTGCAGGCCGGGGTTTGAACTGATGAACCGCGCCATCTCCTCCGGGTAACCTGCGACGATGACGATGAGCCGCTCGCGGTTGTCCTCCATGCGCTTGAGCAGCGTGTCGATGGCCTCGCGGCCGTAATCCTCGCCGCCGGACTTGGACAGCGTGTAAGCCTCGTCGATGAACAGGATGCCGTCGAGGGCGGCGTCCACCATCGCGTTGGTTTTCACGGCGGTCTGGCCGACGTATTCGGCGACGAGCGCGGCGCGGTCGCACTCGACCAGATGTCCCTTCTTGAGGATGCCGAGCGACTTGTAGATTCGTCCCATCAGCCGCGCGACGGTGGTCTTGCCGGTGCCGGGATTTCCGGTGAACACGGTGTGATAACTTGCAGCGATGGGCTTGAGTCCGCCCTGCACGCGCAGTTGCTGCAGGCGCGCGAAGTTCGCGGCCTGCTTCACCTTGTCCTTCACCTCGACGATGCCGACGAGCTCGTCGAGTTCGGCGAGCACCGCCTCGAGTTTGTCGCGATTCGCGGCGGCGGCGGTGTCGGATGCGTGCGCCTGGTGCGACTCGCACAAGTGCTGGATCCGGTCGAGCAGGTAGGCGATGAAGCGGCTTTCCTTCGCGGACACGCGGCCGTCCATCGTGGCGAAGGCCTCGCACACCTCGCGCACGAGGTTTGCGTAATATAGCGTGACCAGCCACGGCAGTTCGAGCTTGCCGAGCACGCGCACCATTTCGGCGAACGATTTGTCCAGCCCCTCGCGCACCGCCGGCGCCACGGCTTCATGAAGGCGCGTGATCTTGTCGCGCGAGTTCTGGATGTAGTCGTCGATGGCGTCGCGCAGGTGCACGCCCGGCTCCGTCTTTGGGAAATCGCGGTTCAGCGCCTGCAGCCGCTCGCGGTGCGACGCGCGGAACAATCCGACGAAGCCGCCGGGCAGCTCGCCCGGCACGTTGCAATACATGCACGCCATCCAGAACTGCGCCGAGGCGTCGGAGACCAGCCCGAAATCCGTGCGCGGGAAGAACACCGACCACGCCCCGCCGACCAGGTTGCGGAACGATTCGGCGAGTTTCTCCAACAAGTCCACCGTGCCGTGGCTGCTCCGCTCGTAGGAGAGCTGCGGCGGCATCAGGATTTCGAGGTGCTCGGAGAGGAGCTTCGCGCTCGCCAGCGCGCGGGCGAGTTGCGCCACGGAGTCCTTCGCGCACCCCGTGACCGTCGCCGTCTCGGGGATCCGCCGCTGCAAGTCGCGCCATGCGGCGAGGAATTCGTTGTCGAGGGCGACAAGCTTCTCGGCCTGTTCCTTGCGCAGAATCTGTCGCCCGGCAAAAAACGCGGCGAGATCCTCCGTGCTCATGCGGTTGAAGGCTGCGAGACCTTCCGCTCCAAAGGCGCCGAGCTGTTCGCGCGAGCGCGCGTCGCCGATCACGCAGGCAAGCACGGCGCCGGGAAGCAGCGGGTGGATTGAGCGGTCTTGGACGAGGGCTTGCACGGTTCGGGTCGCGCGGAACTATCGCGCAGCAACGCGCCGAATCAAGCCTTTCGCCCGTGGAGGCTGCAACCGGGGCTGACGCCACCGCCGATTCACAGTTTGCCTAGCTTGCGGGGCGATGACAGACTCGGCGCGTGCCGAAGGAACACGACCCGCTGTGGCGCGCGCTCGCCGCGCGGCGGCAGCTCTTTCTCATCGCCGGTCCGTGCGTCATCGAGAGCGAGACCCTGTGCTTCACGGTGGCGGCTTCGCTCAAGCGGATGTGCGCGCGGTTGGGCATACGGCTGATTTTCAAGGCGAGTTTCGACAAGGCAAACCGCACTTCCGGGACGTCCTTCCGCGGACCGGGTCTCGACGAGGGACTGCGCGTGCTCGCGGCTGTCCGCGCGAAGTTCGGCATTCCCGCGCTCACCGACATCCACACCGGGGCGCAGGCCGAGGCGGCGGCGCGAGTGGTGGACGTGCTTCAAATCCCCGCATTCCTTTGCCGGCAGACGGACTTGATCGAAGCCGCCGCGCGCACCGGCCGCATCGTGAACATCAAGAAGGGGCAGTTCCTCTCGCCTGCCGAGATGGGGCAGGTGGTGAAGAAGGCGGCGGCCGCCGGCGGCCGGAAGCTGCTCGTGACCGAGCGGGGGACGACGTTTGGATACAACAACCTCGTTGCCGACATGCGTTCGATTCCCCAGATGAAGGCGTTTGGCTCGCCCGTGGTTTTCGACGCCACGCACTCCGTGCAGAGGCCGGGCGCGGGCGGTGATCGAACAACGGGCCAGCGCGAATTCGCGCCGGTGCTCGCACGGTGCGCGATTGCCGCGGGCGCAGACGGGTTGTTCATCGAGACGCATCCGGACCCCGACCGCGCGCCGAGCGACGGGCCGAACATGATCCCGCTCGACGAGATGCCCCGAGTGCTCGCCGACCTGCTCAAGGTCTGGAAGGCGGTCCGCTGACGAATGCCTGCCGCGCGTCCACCCGCCCGCGACCTGCGCGCCCGCCTGCGCCGCGTGCGCCTGCTCCTCTGCGACGTGGACGGCATCCTGACCGATGGCAGCGTCTTCATCAGCGGCGACGGGATGGAGACGAAGCGCTTCAACATTCACGACGGCCTCGGGATCGTGCTCGCGCGCAAGCACGGGCTGAAGGTGGGCTGGGTTTCGGCGCGGCCATCACCCGCCACGGCGCAGCGCGCGGCGGAATTGAAGATCGATTTTCTTCACCAGGACAAATCACCGAAGTTGAACGCCGTCGGGGCGATCTTGTCCACGGCGGGCATGGACTGGGACGAACTCTGCTACATGGGGGACGACGTGGTGGACCTCGCCGTGCTCCGGCGCGCAGGCCTCGCGGTGAGCGTTCCGGATGGCACCGCCGGGGCGCGGGCACTCGCGCATCACGTCACACGCGCGCGCGGCGGGCATGGGGCGGTGCGAGAGGTGGTGGAATTGATTTTGAAAGCGCAGGGCAAATGGGCGACTATCGTGCGCGAGTATGCGAAGTAACGCGCCACCTTCTACCCGACCCGGACTTGGAAAGGAACCGCGAGAGGGAGCGGGGGAGAAGGCGACCCCGCGAGGAAGGGAGATGCAATGCCGTTTCTCTCCCGCCCCCTTTCCCCTTTGCTCCCTTTCTCCGCTGCTCCCTCTCGCAATCCTCGCGCTCGCGGCGTTTGGGACTGGCAGCGGCTCCGTGACACACGCGCAACTCGCCACGGGCGGCTCGATCAAGGGAGGATTCAAGTTTCCGGATTACGACCGGGTGTCGAGCACGCTCAAGTCCCTGCTTACCGGCCGCACGGCGCGCCAGCAGCAGGACGGCACGGTGCACGTGACCGATTTGCGCGTGGAGACTTACGCGTATCCCACGCCGGAGCAGAAGGAAGTCGAGGTCGTGGTGCAGGCGCCGACGTGCAGCTTCGACATGGAGCGCAAGCTAGCCTCCTCGCCCGGCCCGGTGCGCATCGAGCGCGCCGACGGACAGTTCACGATTCTCGGCGAGGGGTTCGAGCTCAAGCAGGCCGATGCTGTCTTCAACATTTCCAACAACGTCCACGCGATCCTGAGGCCAGCAAATGCCGGGGCGCTGTTGCAGAGCCGCAAGCCATGAAAGCAACCGCACTCGCCCTCGGGCTTCTCACAGCCTGGGCCGCCCTCGTCGCCGCGCAGGACCAGTCACAACCCGCGCCGAAGTCCTCCGCAGTCCGACCCCGCGGCGCGACCAACTCGCCCATCGAGATTACTTCGCAGTCCGTCACCCACAGTAACATCGCGGGCGTCACCATCTTCACCGGCAACGTGAAGGCATGGGACGACAAGATGGAACTCTTCGCGCGCAAGATGACGGTGAAGTTTGTCAACGTGGTCAATGCGAACAAGAGCGAGACCCGCAGCATCGCGAGCATCCTCGCCGACGGCGACGTGGTGATCGTGAACAAGCAGGACAAGACCCGCGCCGCCGCCGACCACGCCCTCTACCAAGCCGCGGCCGACACAATCGAATTGACGGGCAACACGCTCATGGAATCGTCCGGGTTGTTCACGACTGCGGACGTTGTGTTTTATGACCGCGCGGGTGGCGTGTTGACGGGCAAGGGCAACGTGAAGGTGGTCGTGGATCCCGGCGCGCTCGGGCGCACCAACCTGTTTCAAAGCGTGAAGCCCGAACCGAAGAAGGATCCGGGCCCGGCAAAGAAGCGCGACCCGAAATGAGCCTCCTCGCCACCGAGAACCTCGCGCGTTCCTACCAGCACCGGCGCGTCGTCAACGGCGTGTCCATCCGCGTCCACGCCGGCGAGATCGTCGGCTTGCTCGGGCCCAACGGCGCGGGCAAGACCACCACGTTCAACATCGTCGTCGGTCTCGTGCGGCCGGACGCAGGCGCGGTGACATTCCAGGATGCCGACATCACGCGCGAGCCGATGCACGTGCGGGCGCGCCGCGGCATTGGCTACCTCACGCAGGAGCCGTCGGTTTTTCGCAAGCTCACCGTCGAGCAGAACATCCTCGCCATCCTGGAGACGCTCGACGTGGACGCGCAGGAACGCGCCGTGCGGCTCAAGGTTTTGCTTGAAGAACTCGACCTGGCCGCGCTCGCTCCGAACCTGGCCTACACGCTCAGCGGCGGCGAGAAGCGCCGGCTCGAGATCACGCGCGCTCTCGTCACGAGCCCGAAGCTGCTGCTGCTTGACGAGCCTTTCAGCGGGATTGACCCCATCGCAGTCTACGAAGTGCAGAAGATCGTGCGCCGCCTCAAGGAACGGGGACTCGGCATCCTCATCACCGACCACAACGTGCGCGAGACACTCAAGCTCGTGGACCGCGCGTATCTCATCCACAAGGGCGAGGTGATCTACGAAGGCAGCGCGGAGGTGATGGTCAACGATCCGAAGGCGCGGGAGATTTATCTGGGGCCGGAGTTCAACATGTGAATCGTGCTGCGTGATCCGTGGTGCGGGAAGAAACTACACGCCCCACTCTCCGCTTCACGCCCCACGCCCCACGCCCTACGCTGCCTTTATGCAACGCGACCCTGTCACCGTCGAGAAGTTCTACACGGAGAACGCCAGCCGACTTGATCTCAAGCTCGTCGCGGGCGCGCGCGGCTTGCGGCGCATCATCAAGGAGCCGACCGTCAACCGCCCCGGCCTCGCACTCGCGGGCTTCACCAAGTATTTCGCGAGCAAGCGCATCCAGGTCTTCGGCGCGGCCGAGCGCACGTTCCTCAAGTCGCTCGCGGCGGACATCCGCCACCACCGCTACGACACGCTGTTCGGGCACAAGATTCCGTGCGTCGTCTTCAGCCGCAACCACGTGCCCGACCGCGCGTTCCTCCAGGCCGCCGAGCGCGCCGACGTCAGCGTGTTCAAAACCCCGCTCATCACGATGAAGTTCATCAACCTCGCGACCTTGTCGCTCGAGACCATGTTTGCGCCGCACGGCACCGAAATGGGAAGCATGGTGGACATCCTCGGCGTCGGCGTCATCGTCAAGGGCGAGAGCGGCATCGGCAAGAGCGAGTGCGTCCTTGCGCTCATCGAGCGCGGTTACAGCCTCGTCACCGACGACATCACCAAGGTCACGCTCCAGGACGGCCGCGAGGTGATGGGAACAGGCTCCGAAATCACCCGCGACCACATGGAAGTGCGCGGCATCGGCATCATCAACGTGGCCGCGATGTTCGGCGTGCGCGCCATCCGCCACGAAAAGCGCGTGGACCTCGTTGTGACGCTCAAGGACTACGACCAGGTGCGGGACGTGGACCGCCTCGGAATCGAGGATGCCCACGTGGAAATCCTCGGCGTGCAGGTGCCTCACATGATCATCCCGGTGCGGCCGGGGCGGGACATCGCGCGGCTTGTCGAAGTCGCCGCGTTCCAGACCAAGCTCAAGCTCTCCGGTTACAACCCGGCGAAGGAACTCAACGAACGGCTCATCGCGAAGATGGCTGTGACGCCGCCGCTTTGAACCCGGTGAGGCGGGGCGGGCGCTTGCACCTCGTCCGAGATTTGGTAGCATTTCCACCGCAAAGTCATGACCTCCCAAGCGCACGCCATCGGCCAGGCGATCTACATCCGCACGGACACTGTGGATTATGAGGTGGAGGCGATCGCGTTCCGGTCGCTGGAGGAGATGGTCGAAGTCTGCTCGAAGCCCCGGCCGAAGCTCACGCTGGAAAAGATCATCATTTACAGCATGGTCGCATCGGGTGAACCCGTCGCGCTTACCCTCGGCTTCATCGCATCGAGCCGCGGCCAGCGTCCGGGCCACCTCGAATTGGTGAACGACTGAGGCTGGAATCCGCGGAAGCAGGCTCAAGTCGGGGAGAAGGGGGCCGAATGCACGGACGGCGGTGGTCGCTCGATGGGATCCTCGAATCCAACGCCAGGTGCGCCCTGTTTCCTTCCGCGAAGTCTTGGAGTGCGCCAGTCCGCTGCCGCCTTCGTCCGCCAATCCAACCCCGGTGTGGTTCCCAGAGCGGCAGCGGACTGCCGCGGTCCACGGCGCTGACGCGCCGGGGAAGTTCACGCCTTCTTTGCAGGCGCGGGCGCGGCCTTTGGCGCGAGCTTGGTGAGGTGGACTTTCCGGCCGTAGTGCGCGGTGATCACTTGAATGCCGTCGGCGTGGAGGTCCATCTCGCGCGCGAGGTCGGGCAGCTTGAACTGGTGCACGGGTTTCTCGTCCGCCGCGTTCCAGAAGAGGAGAAACCCGCCGCTGCCGCCGCCGGACACGCCGATGAAAGTTCCCTCGGGATGAAAGCGGCAGCCCCAGAGGACGCCGTTTTTGATGTCATTCGCGGTGTGCGATTTCACGTGCTTGGCGCTGTCCCAGTCGAAGCGCATCACGTGCGGTTCGTGGACGTTGCCGAGCGGGTTGGTGGCCTTGTGGAGTCCGGCGGCAGCGAGGTGCTTGCCGTCGGGACTCAGCGCGATGCCGCGAACGCCGCCGAAGTAAACCTGCTGGCCTTTGTCGTAGTGCGCGAGGTCCTTGCCGTCGAAGGTGCGCGTGAGCTTGCCGGTGTCCAGGTCCCACTGGTTGACCTTGCAGAGCAGGTCGCCGCTGAGGAGGAAGCCGCCCTTGGGATGGAAGTATACGCTGTAAACGTCGAGCTCGTGTCCCTTGAACTCGTGCACCAGTTTGCCGTCGGCGAGGTTCCAGACTTTCACAAGCCGGTCGTTGCCGCCGCTGGCGAGAAACTTCCCGTCCGGGCTCACGGCAAGTGCGCGGATCCAGCCCTGGTGCGCGGCGACCTTCCGGATGGGCGCGGGCTTTTCCGCGGCGGCGGGCCACCAGATCAACTGGTCGTCGCCGCCGGCGGTGATGAGGGTCTGGCCGTCCGCCGAGAAGGCCATCGCCCACACCCACGAGTCGTGCCCGCTGAACACGGTCTTCTTCTTCGCGTCCGAGTTTTCCCAGCGCAGGATGTTCCGGTCCTCGGCCGACGCGAACACGAGGCCGCCCTTGGGATCGAAGCGGCACGTGATGATGGGCGAGTCGTGGACGAATTCGGTCGCGACGTGCGCGGCCTTGAAGTCAGGGTTCATGGGCGTTGAATGGACGTCGGCCCGAACCGCGGCGTTCACCTCCGGCGCCCCGTCACTTCGCAAACACGGGATGATTCCGCCGCCCGTTGGCTTCGATGAACGCGAGCAGGTCGAGGATTTCGTCTTTCGTCAGCATTTTCACGAGGCCCTCCGGCATTGGCGAGAGCTTCGAAGGCGTGCGGGCCTTGATGTCGGACTTCTTCACCTCGGTGCGGTCCTGCGTGAACGGGTTCACGTAGAGCACGACCTTGTCGCCGGTCTCGTCGATCACCCGGCCGGTGATGTCCTCGCCGTTCTTGAGCGCGAAGGTCGTGTTGACGAACTGCTCGCTGAGCACCCGCGACGGTTCGAGGATGGATTCGAGCACGTCGCGCCGCGTGAAGCGCGCGGCGACGGCGGTGAGGTCCGGCCCCACGCCGCCGCCTTCGTTGCCCATCTTGTGGCACGCGAGGCACTGCGCGTCCACGAACGCCTGCTGGCCCCGCGCCCAGTTGCGCTCCTTCGCGGCGGCGTCGAGCGAGGGGAGGAAGTCGGCCATCGTCCACTCCTTCACCACGGCGGTGCGCTGCTGCGGTTTGGGAAAGGAGACCGCGGGACGGCCGGTGCTGCCGCCGGCGGAGCTCACGTTGATGAGCGAGGCGAGCTGAGTCTTCTCCGGTTCGCCGAGCTTCGCGGCGGCGTCCATTCGGATGAGGTCGAGCTGCTTTCGAAAGCTGTTGCCGTCGCCATAAGGTCGGCCGGCCTCGCGGAACCACTGCATCACGAGCGGGTCGTGGGCCGCGCCCGGGTCGGGATAGCCGTTGAGCGTGGTGAAGTAGTGGCGGCGCTCCTCGGGCGCCCAGCCCGTGGCGAGATTGCGCAGAGGGAAGAGATACGCCATCTGCTGCTCCTGCGTGGGCGCGGCGTCAATGAGCGCAAGCGTCCTGGCCGCGGTGCCGGGCGCTTCGAGGAAGACGAGCAACTGGCAGAGTTCGCGGTTCACGCGCTCGCTCTTCGACGGATACGCGGCCCCGAGTTTTTCGACGGCCAGCTTCGCCACGTCGGGCGAGGGCTTGCCGTGCCGCGCGAAGCTGACCTGGACGACGCGCAGTTTTTCCAACTGCTGCGTCTCGGTGATCTGTGCAAGCGGGAACCTGGACAACGCCTTCAAGCTGTCGTCCTGCGAGTCCTTGCCGCCGACGCGCGCGAGCGCCATCAGCGCGGTGAGCGCGGCGTTGGTCTGCCGCTCGTCGAGCGCGCGCTGTCTCCATCCGGTCAGGGGCTGCGCCTCGAGCGCGATGCGCGCGGCGTAGCGAATCCACCGGTCGTCGCTGTTCAAGTGCGGCCACACGAACGCGACCGCATTCGGGTCGGCCTTGCCGTGAAACGCCTCGATTCTCCGGCGCAGCGCACGGGCGTCGGCGCCGGCGGTGTCTTTCAACGGTGCGGGCGCGGTGCTTTCGGCCCCGTCGTAGGTGACGCGATACAATCCCGCCTGCACGCCGCGTCCGCCGACGGTGAAGTAAGCCGCGCCGTCGCTGCCGATTTCCATGTCGGTGACGTTGAGCGGCGGCTTCGGCGCGCCGGGAGTCACGAGGCCCTTCGGGCAGATGAAGTTCTCCATGGTCGCGCTGTAGCTCGCGCCCTGAGGCGTGAGGTGCACGGCGAGGATGCGCCCGTAGGTCCAGTCGAGGATGTAATAGGCGCGCTGGTATTTCGCGGGGAACTTTGCGCCGTAGCCAAACTTCGTGCCGGTCGGGCAACCCACGCCCACGTCAAGCGTCGGCGGCGTGCCGTCGGCGTAATAGGACGGCCACTTGCCCGAGCCGGAGCGCCAGCCGAAGTCCGCGCCACTCGTGCAGTGATACACGCGCGTCGCGCGATACCAGTGCATGCCCCACTCCCACTCCATGTCGCTGTCGTAGGTGAAGATCTCGCCGTCGGCGTTGAAGCTGAAGTCATACTGGTTGCGGAATCCGGCGCAGAACATTTCCCAGTTCCTGCCGTCGAGGTCGGTGCGATACACGTAGCCGCCGGGCGCGAGGATGCCGGTGGCGTGGCCATTGCCGTCCCACTGGCGCGGCAACACATGGTCTTCGGCGTAATTCTTGTGGGGCGATGTGGCCGCCGTGCCCTCGACCGGCTTGGTGTGATTGCCGGCGATGACGTAAAGTTTTCCGTCGGGCCCGAGTTCGACCGCGTGCGGACCGTGCTCGCCGCCGCCGGGGATGCGTTTGAGCAACTGAATGTCCTCGAAAAGGTCGTTGCCGCTTGGGTCGCTGATGCGGTAGAGGCCGCTCTCGAAGCGCGTGCTGTATTTGTTCACCACGACGTAGAGCGCGTTGTTCGCCCACACCATGCCCTGCGCGTCGTAGAGCGGCTTGGCGATGAATTCCCGCTTGGTCACTTTGCCGTTCGCGCCGAGGGTGATGCGGAGCAACCCACCGTCCGGATTCGCGCTGCGATACTGCGGGCTGACGATGAGGCGGCCCTTGTTGTCCTTGCAAAGGTTGACCCACGAACCCTCCTCCGGCTCGGCCGTGGCGATGAGCTCGACCTTGAAGCCCGGCAGCGTGTGGAGCGATTCCGCCGGAGTCGCCTCGCGGCGCGCTGCCGCCGCGCCCTTGGCCGCGCCCTTCGCGCCGCCCTTGCCCGCGCCGGGACCGAAGACGTCATTCCACGGCGCGACGCCGAGCTTTCCGAGGCTCACGACCTTGGTCCACCCGTCGGCCTTGAAGGCAAGCTGCTGCCAGCCCGCCTGATCTTCGGTGAACGAAACCCACGATGCATCGGTGACGACCGTGGACTTCTTGCCATCGGCGAACGTGATTTCAAGCCGGGCGATGGTTGCGGCGGCCCCGCCGTGATTGATGCCGCGCAGGGCGAGGATGTTTTCGCCGGCCTTGATTTCCGCCGTGACGTCCGCGACCTCCGGGCGCTCCCATGCGAGGCACGTGGCGACGGACTTGCCGTTGACGAACGCCGTGCCCTCGTTGTCCGTGGTCGTGGTGAGCACGGCCTTCGTGACCTTGCCCTCGACCGTGAAAATCTTGCGGAAGAAGCGGCGTTCGTTGGACTCGGTGGGTTTGCCCTTGTTGTCGTGCCAGATCCACTCGGGCGCCTGCGCGCGGAGCGGCTGTGCTGCGGCGAGAAGGGCCGCCAAAGTTGCGAGGTGAAACAGTCGGGTCGTGTTCATGTTTGGTCGCGGTGCGGTTGGATGACGGCCGGATTCTGAGCAGGATTCAATTCGTCCGGCGAGGGGAAACAGGCGTGAGGCGTTCGTTGCGCCCATTCCGTTTCTGATTCAAGCGCGACGACGCACGCGCTACGGCGCGGGTTTCCACAGTTCCCGGTCGGCCATGAAGAGCTGGTCGGGGAAGCCCTCGGTGAACGCGTGCCGCAGCGGGAAGTTCTCGGGCCGTTCGCCAACCACGATCGCCTCGGCGGCGAACATGCCCCAGTCGCGTTCCTCGCCGCGCAGCATTTCGGAGACGAGTCTCTGATCGAGCGTGAGCTGTGTGAGATACAGCGCGCGCACCGGCCGGCGGCGATGCACGCTCTGGAAATCCTCGCGCGCGTCCCACGTGAGCCACATGCAATCGCGCCCGCCATACCACGCCACGGCCCACGGCACGTCGCTCATCATCAGGTCGCTTCCGCCCAGCCAGCCCGCGCGCTCGGCGATGAACGGCGGATAATACGGCGGCCAGGCGATGGCCGGGCGCTTCGGACCGGTGAGCGTGAGCACCAGCGGCAGGCTGATCACCGCGATGAAAAGTCCGACCGCCGTGCCGCGCTGCGCCGGCGTCTCGAGCTGCAACTGATCCAGCATCACCGAGAACAGCCCGACGCCAAACACGAACACCACCGGCGCCGCGAGCACCAGCAGGTTCTCGCCATTGAAGTCCGGCGACAGCGCGGACATCTGCGTGCGCCCGAAGGCCTGCGCGACCGCCAGCAATCCAAGGCTTGAGAGCACAAACACCCGGGTCTTGCCGAGCACCGGGCTGTTGAACCGCAGCAGCAGGGCGGCGAGGAACAGCGCCGCGAGCCAGCTCCCGCCCAGCCGCGGCAGCTCATCCGCCAGGATGCGCGTGAAGTTCGGCCGGAACTTCGCCCAGTATTCGTCGAGGTCCACCTTGCCGAGGTCGTTCGGCGTCTCAGGATTCGCCGGGTTCACCGCGCGTTCGAGGCGGCTGCCGGGAAAGCGCTCCGAGTCGGCGAAGATCGCGTAGCCCGCGGTGCCGAAGAGCGTGCCGCTCACCTCGTGGTTGCGCAGGAGCCACGGCGTGAACACGCCCGCGAACGCCGCGAGCGCGAGCAGCACCATCGGCGCGCGTTTGATGCCGAAGCCCGCGCCAAGGAACACGCATACGGGCAGGATGAGCACGGCGAGCGAGTAGCGCGTGAGCGCCGCCGCGCCGGCAAGCGCGCCCGCGAGCAGCGCCACGGGCAGCAGCCGCGCCCAGCTCCAGCCGTTCGAGCGATGGCCTTGTTCCGCCGCGACAAGGCACCAGAGAATCGCGAGGAAGAGCACCGCGCCGAGCATCGTCGGCAGTCCGGACAGGCTGAACTTCCAGAACACATCACTGAGCAGCAGCGCGAGGGCCGAGAGCCACGCCACGAACCGGTCGAACAACCGCAGCGCGAGACGGAACACGATGAAGCACGCGACCAGCAGAAGCGACTGGTTGAGCCACGCGATGCGCTGCTCGGGCTCGTGCCGCTTGAATTCGTTCGCGGGAGCGATGGCGGCTTCGGCGGGCATGCGTTTCATCCACTCGGCGAGCAGCCACGGATACGCGGGCGCGTTCGCGAGGTCCGGGTGCGCCCCGGCGGAAGCCGGCGCGTTGGTCCCGTTGTGCTGCTCCAGCAGCCACACGCTGAACGGCCGGATGAAGTGCGTGGTGCAACCCCTGCCCGTGGCAAGATTGCGCGCAAGTTGCGCGGCGTCCATCGCTTCCGGTGATGCGAAATGCCGGAACTGCTGGAGGTTGAAGAGCGTCGCAAGCCCGAGGAAGACGAGGACGAACGCGAGCCCCTTGAGCAGGCGCGCGGCCGCCCCGGACTCGAGCGAGTGGATGAATTCCTGGGCGCGCATCAGAAGGGGAGCCGGGCGTGGCTTGCCACCGACGGGCTTGCGCGGCGTTGGCGTGTCGGAATCGCGTGGATCAAAAACCCTCCAGGTGGAATTCGTGCAGCTTGCGGTGAAGCGTGCGGCGGCTGATGCCCATGCGCTTCGCGGCGTGCGTGCGGTTGTTGCCGCAGTCCTTGAGCGCGCGGATGAGCAGCTGCCTCTCGGCCTCCTTGAGTGTGAGCGCGTCCTGCGCGAGGAGCGGCTCGGCGCCCGCGAGCGGATCGCGCAGCGCCTGCGGCAGGTCGCGCGTGTCCACCGTGGCGCCGCGGCAGAACACGACCGCGTGCTCCATCGACGTGCGGAGTTCGCGCACGTTGCCGGGCCATGGATACTTCATCATCGCCTCGAGCGCCTCGGCGGTGAAGTCGTTGACCGGCTTGCCGTTCTCCTTCGCGAATTCGCGCAGAAACGCCTGCGCCAGCAGCGGAATGTCCTGCTTCCGGTCGCGCAACGGCGGCAGCCGCAGCTCGACCACGCGCAGCCGGAAGTAAAGGTCCTCGCGAAATGTCCCCGCCTTCACCATCGCCCCGAGGTCCTTGTTCGTCGCCGTGATCACGCGGACATCCGCCGTCAGCGTCTTGTTCGAGCCCACGCGCTCAAAGGTGCGCTCGCCGAGGAACCGCAGCAGCTTCACCTGCACCGTCGCGTCGATCTCGCCCACCTCGTCGAAGAACAGCGTGCCCCCCTGCGCCTGCTCGATGCGGCCGACGCGCCGCTCGTGCGCGCCCGTGAACGCGCCCTTCTCGTGGCCGAACAACTCGCTCTCGAGCAATGACGCCGGCAACCCCGCCGCGTGCACCGTGACCAGCGGCGCCCGCGCGCGCGGGCTGAGCTGGTGGATCGCGCGCGCAATCATCTCCTTGCCCGTCCCGCTTTCGCCGAGCAACAGCACGCTCGCGCGCGTCGGCGCGACCTGTTGCACGGCCTCGAAGACCTCGCGCATCGGCGGCGATTCGCCGACGAGGTGGTCAAGCCCGAACCGCGTGTCGAGCTGCTTGCGGAGCTGGACGTTTTCCGACTCGAGCGTCTGGCTGCGGAGCGCCCGCGCGATGCGCATCTCGAGTTCCTCGATCTGCAGCCGGCCCTTGGAAATGTAGTCGTCCGCGCCGTGCTTCATCGCGTCCACCGCCACATCCTCAGAGCCGTAGGCGGTCATCAGGATGCACACCGGCGGCCGGGCGAGCGACTTGGCGCGCCGGATGAGCTTCAACCCGTCGTCGCCCGGCATCTTCAAGTCCGTGAGCAGCGCCGCGAAGTGATCCCGCTCGAGCAGGTTCATCGCCGACGCGGCATCCTCGGCCACGTAAACATCGTAGCGATCCTCGAGCGCCGCGCGCAGGCCGTCGCGCGTCATCTTCTCGTCATCCACGATGAGGACTTGTGGCTTGGTCATGTCGTGCGCGGCCGGACTCCGCGTCCACCCGGCGCCGGAGAGTAGGAGAAAAAGCCGGCGCGGTAAACGCCAAGAATGCGCCGGCGGGGCATGAAATGGGTTGGCAGTCCGCTGGCTCGACCACCTCACCACCACGCCGATGACGTTGCCGCGCCCGTTCGGTTGAACTCGGCGGCTGGTCGGCAAGCCGCCGTTCCCGCATTGGCTCAATACACCAGCACGAGCGCGGTGGCCTGCTCCACGGACTTCACCACGTCCTCAAACTTGCGGTCCCGCGTGTTCGGCTCCTTCAACTTCGCGGCGACATCGGGGACGGATTCGAGGAAGCTCAGGAGGTAGCTGCTCTTCACGGCGTAGTTCACGTTTTCCGCCAGCGTGCCGGTGGTGGCGAGGGCGGCCTTCTGGCTGAGCTTGGCCACCACCACGCCGATGACGTTGCCGCGCTCGTCCACCAGCGCGCCGCCGGAGTTGCCGGGCTGGATGGGCGCGCTGATCTGGAAATGCCGCGCGTCATCCTGCACACCGGCGAGGCTGGCAATCTCCCCCTTGGCCAGCTTGGGCGAAAACCCCTGCAATCCAGTGTTCGGAAAACCCACCGTGGCTGCGGTTGCTCCGAGGCGCACTCCGCGGCTGGAAATGACGGGCATTCCCGCGTATCGGCCTTCGGCCTTGAGCAACGTGAGGTCGTTCGCCTTGTCCACCTTCACGACACGCGCCGGAAACATGCCTGCTGCCGTGACAACCCGCACCTTCGCGCCCTCACCGGCGACATGCTGGTTGGTGATGAGATAGCCATCGTCCGTGATGAAGAAACCTGTGCCGGAAGATTCGGGCAGTGCCGCAACGTCGCGGCCGGTCAAGGTGTCATTGGCTGAAGGTGCGGACTCACGAGGTTTGAACTCGCGCGCCAACCGCTGGCCCTCGGCCCTCTGCGAGGCAGTCAAGTCGCGCTCAATTTGCGGGATTTTCTTCTTCGCCAGGTCATTGCCCTTTGCCCCGGCCAGCAGGAACCATTTGTATGCCTGCAATTCGTTCTTCACGACTCCGTTACCAAACCAAAACATGTTGCCCAGGTTGACTTGCGCGGCTGCATATCCCTGATCTGCCGCCTTGCGATACCACTTCACCGCCTCCGCCTCGTCTTTCACCACGCCTTGGCCGTTGGCATACATGACGCCGAGGTTGAATTGCGCCGGGGCATATCCCTGATCTGCCGCCTTGCGAAACCACTTCACCGCCTCCGCCTCGTCTTTCACCACGCCTTGGCCGTTGTCATACATGAGGCCGAGGTTGAATTGCGCGTCGGCAAGTCCCTGATCTGCCGCCTTGCGATACCACTTCACCGCCTCCGCCTCGTCTTGCACCACGCCTCGGCCGTTGTCATACATGACGCCGAGGTTGAATTGCGCCGAGGCATGTCCCTGATCTGCCGCCTTGCGATACCACTTCACAGCCTCAGCCTCGTCTTTCACCACGCCTTGGCCTTCGGCATAACTGAGGCCGAGGTTGAATTGCGCGGCTGCATGTCCCTGATCTGCCGCCTTGCGATACCACTTCACAGCCTCAGCCTCGTCTTTCACCACGCCTCGGCCGAAATCATAACTGACGCCGAGGTTGAATTGCGCTGTGGCATCGCCCTGCTCAGCCTTCCGAAGCTGGAACTTGTGCGCTAACTGTTGGCCTTCGGCTCTCTGTGCCGGCGTCAAACGGCTCTCAATAATCGCGATAGCCTGCTGTGCGTTCTCGTCCCTCCCTTCGGCCGCGAGCAATATCCACTTGTAACCCTCGACTTCGTCCTTTGGAACGCCTTCGCCTAGGACATACTTGGTGCCGACTGCGAGCTGCGCACCGGGAAATCCCAGCTCGGCGGCTTTGCGATACCACTTCACCGCCTCCGCCGCATCCTTCGTCACGCCTACTAAGCCTTTTTCATACGCTAAGGCGAGGATGAACTGCGCCGCGGCATCTCCCCTTTCAGCATTCCGTCGCAGTTCTGCCATCTTTTCGGCATCAGCCTTTTCCTGTCCTCCAACCACTGCCTGCGTCATGCACAGCACAACCGCAGCGCACAACAGCGCTCCGAGGGATTTCATGGCTGCATGGTAACTCCCGGGAACCTTCAGTTGCAAGCGACGACGTTGCGATTGACGGCTTCCGGGCGCATCCGCGGATGCGTGAGC
>Ga0194121_10003993_pt1 | contig 21826 bp, 23 predicted proteins | sample TA2MahCa50mmetaG_FD_148609 | JGI IMG/M metagenome (GOLD analysis project Ga0194121, IMG submission 148609) | Freshwater microbial communities from Lake Tanganyika, Tanzania - TA2015020 Mahale Deep Cast 50m | ecosystem: Environmental > Aquatic > Freshwater > Lake | place: Tanzania: Lake...
CGGCGGCGCCCGCGCGCTAGTACCCCATCAGCGCGCTCGCGCGCCGGCCCTCGGTGGGCGCCGGCCACATCGCGAGCGGGTCGACGACGACGTTGACGAGCGCCGCGCGCCCCGCGGCGAACGCCCGCTCGAGCGCCGGCCGCAGCTCCTCGGGCCGCGTCACGTGCTCGCCGTGCCCGCCGAACGCCTCGATCACGCGGTCGTAGCGCGCCTGCGGGCGGTACATCGCGACGCGCTCGCCGTGGGGCTGCTTGAACATCCGGCTCTCGAGGATGCCGCCCATGATCCCGTCGTTGTTGTCGACGACGAACACGATCGGGAGGTCGTAGCGCAGCGCGGTCTCGACCTCGAGCCCGTTGAAGCCGAACGACGAGTCGCCGTTCACGCTGAGCACGCGCAGGTCCGGGCGCGCGAGCTGCGCGCCGACCGCGAACGGGACGCCCACGCCCATGCAGCCGTTCGTTGCGGGATTGAGGCGGGCCGCGGGGATGTGGCTCGGAAGCAGCTGGCGCGCGGTCGCGAACGTGATCTGCCCGTCGACGGTGATGATGCACTCGCGCGGCAGCACGTCGCGCAGGTCACGGAAGAGCCGGTGGTGGTTCATCGGCACCGCGTCGGAGTCCATCAGCGGCTGCAATGCGGCCTCGTTCTTCGCGCGGTGCTCGCGCAGATCCGAGAGCCACGGAGACTCCGCCGCCCGCGAGCGCGCCGGCTCGCTGCGCCCCTCGAGCGCCATGAGCAGCTGTCGCAGCACGGTGCCCGCGTCGCCGACGATGCCCACGGTCGCCGGGCGGTTGCGCCCGATCTCCTCGGGGTCGATGTCGATCTGGATCACGTTCGCGTCGGCGGGGATCGAACGGCCGAACCCGAACACCCAGTTCAGCCGTGCGCCCACGACGACCACCGTGTCCGCGCCGCGCAGCGCGAAGCTGCGCGCGGCGCCGACGTTGAGCGCGTGGTCGTCGGGGATCGCGCCGCGGCCCATCGGCGAGGAGAGGAACGGGAGGTTGAGGTCGTCGACGAGGCGGCTAACCTCCTCGTAGGCTTGAGACCAGCGCAGCCCCTTGCCCACGATCAGCAGCGGGCGCTCCGCCTCGAGCAGCAGCTCGGCGGCGCGCTCGATCGCCGACGGATCGCCCATCGGGCGCGCGGGCGGCGCCGCGCGGCCGGCCGGCCGCACGCGCGACTCGTCGATCGTCGCGGAGAGGACGTCCGAGGGGAGGTCGACGTAGACGGGGCCCGGGCGGCCGCTCATCGCGACGTGGTGGGCGCGCGCGATCAGCTCGGGGATGCGCTCGGCGCGGTCGGCGCGCACCGACCACTTCGTGATCGACTGCATCATCGTGACGGAGTCGGCCTCCTGGAAGCCGCCGAGGCCGCTGGTGGCGAGGGCGGCCGAGCCGCCGAGCACGACGAGCGGCCAGCAGTTGTCCCAGGCCACGTGCACGCCGGTCATCGCGTTCGTGACGGCGGGGCCCGAGGCGAGCAGCGCGACGCCCACGCGGCCGGCGACGTAGCCCTCGCCGAGCGCGGCGAAGACCGCGGCCTGCTCGTGGCGCGCGCCGATCGGCCGCACGCCGAGATCCCCGCAGGCGCCGACGGCCTCGATCACCGGCCCGCCGACCACCGTGAAGACGTGCTCGGTCCCCTGCTCATGGAGCGCCCGCGCTACAAGCGTGCTGCCCTCGACCTCGGCCATCGTGACTCCCCCTCCTCCGCGCCGGTGAGCATGCCACGCCCGGCGGCTCCCGAATACCGGCCGCCACGGCGTGCGCCCGACGGGCGTGATTGACGCGCCGGGCGACGCGGTGTACCGATCCGCGCGCATCCCGGCTCCCGGTGAGAGAGAGGGCGATCAGGATGGCGAAGAAGCGACGCGACGCGGCGGTCGTGGGCATCTACGAGTGGCCGAAGCGGGTCGACCCCAGCGTCTCGGCGATGCAGATCAAGGCGGCCTCGATCCGGCGCGCGCTCGAGGACGCGGGCCTCGACTGGAAGGACATCGACGCGATCTACGACGCCGGCGACGGCGAGGGGGGCGGCGGCCTCGGGCTCGCGGCGTACCTCGGCGTGCGACCCACCGTGATCGACACGACGCAGGTGGGCGGCTCCTCGTACGAGTTCCAGGCGGCGCACGCGCTGCGCGACATCGCGGCGGGCAAGGCCGACGTCGCGGTGCTCTCGTACGGATCGAAGGCGGCGACCCAGCGCATCCCCATCGGCACCGGCGGCCGCGGGGTCGGCGGGAACTGGCAGGGAAACATGGAGATCCCGTACGGCGCCACGCTGATCTCGAACTACGCGATGGTCGCCACGCGGCACATGCACCAGTATGGGACGACCTCCGAGCAGCTCGCCGAGATCTCGGTCGCGACGCGCGCCCACGCGATGCGCAACCCCGAGGCCGTGCAGGCGATGGCCGACCTGCAGTTCGTCGGTGTCAACGAGATCACGGTCGACGACGTGCTGAACTCGCGCATGATCGCGGACCCGCTGCATCTGCTCGAGTGCTGCATGGTGAGCGACGGCGGCGGCGCCGCGATCATCGTCTCCGGCGACGTGGCGAAGAAGACGAAGAAGAAGCCCGTCTGGATCCTGGGCAGCGGCGAGGCGACGAGCTACCGGACGAACGACGGCGACATCACGGTGAGCGCCGGCGCGCAGTCGGCGCCGATCGCCTTCGGCGAGGCGGACGTCAAGCCGAAGGATGTCGACATCGCGATGATCTACGACTCGTTCTCGATCACGGTCGCGGTGTGCCTCGAGGATCTCGGCTTCTGCAAGAAGGGCGAGGTCGGCGACTACGTGAAGGGCGGCGTCCTGCGCTGGGACAAGAAGGGCGCGCCGGCGCTGAACACCGACGGCGGCGGGCTTTCCTCGAACCACCCGGGCATGCGCGGGCTCTTCCTGTTACTCGAGTCGGTGCGGCAGCTGCGCGGTGAGTCGACCTCGCAGGTGCCGAACGCGAAGCTCGCGGTCGCGCACGGCAACGGGGGCCTGCTCGGCGCCACCCACACGGGCGGCACCGTGATCCTCGCGGCCGACTAGCGCGCACGAACGCGGAACGACGAACCCAGAGGACGAGAGGGACGAACGATGCCGAACCGGCCGCAGCCGCAGTTCCCCGAGCTCGACAGCCAGCCCTTCTGGGAGGGCGCGAAGAACGGCGAGCTCCGCTACCAGACGTGCGACGACTGCAAGGAGGTCGTCTTCTACCCGCGCGCGCACTGCACGAAGTGCGGCTCGGGCAAGACGACCTGGCGGACCTCGAAGGGCACGGGGACCATCTACACCTACTCGGTCGTGCGCCAGAACCGCAGCCCCGCGTTCGCCGACCTCGGCGCCTACGCGGTCGCCTACGTCGACGTCGACGAGGGGTTCCGCATGCTCACGAACATCGTGGGCGTGGACGACCCCACAAAGCAGATCAAGGTCGGGATGAAGGTGAAGGTGGAGTTCGAGAAGCAGGACTCCGGCGAGTACCCGATCCCGGTGTTCCGCCCCGCCTAGCGCGGGCGCGGCAGCGCGAGCGAGCGCGCGGGCGCGGTGAGGGCCGCGCCCGCCACTGCTCCCCGCGCGAGCATCGAGCGTGTGAGCGGAGACCGCGGCCCGCCCCTGAACCTCGCCCGCCACGCGCTCGCGCGGTGGGCCGAGTCGCACGCGCACGCCGGGCGGCCGGGCTTCACCTTCGTCGACCCCGACGCCGGCGATCGCACCTGGAGCTACGCGCAGCTCTGGGCCGGGGTGCAGCGCGTCGGGCACGAGCTGCTCGCGCGCGGGCTCGCGAGCGGCGACCGCGTGCTCGTGCGGCTGCCCCACTCACCCGAGTACGCGTTCGCCTTCCTCGGCGCCAGCGCAGCGGGGCTCGCGCCGATCCCCGCCTCGCCGCAGCTCACCGACGAGGAGGCGCGCTTCCTGCTCGACGACTCGGGGGCGGCGGCCGTCATCGCGCCCGCGCCGCTCGCGCGCGGGGCGGCCGAGGCCGGTAAGATCGTGGTCGACCTCGTGGAGGTCGCGGCTTGGGCGGACGGCGGCGAGCCGCGCGGCGGCGCTCCCGCGCTCCCCGAGACGCGCGCCGAGGAGCCGGCGTTCCTCATCTACACCTCGGGCACCACCTCCCGTCCAAAGGGCGTGCTCCACGCGCACCGCGCGATCCTCGCGCGGGCGGCGGTGCGCGAGGGCTGGCACGACTTCGGCGAGCGCGACGTGACGCTGCACGCCGGGACGCTGAACTGGTCGTACACGCTCGTCGTCGGGCTGATCGACGCGTGGCTCGCGGGCGCGCACGCCGCGCTCGCGGGCGGCGCGGGCGACCCCGCCCGCTGGCCGCCGCTGATGGAGCGGCTCGGCGTCACGGTGTTCGCCGCGGTGCCGACGGTCTTTCGCCAGATGTTGAAGTACGCGCGACCCGAGGATCACGACCTCTCCGCGCTGCGCCACGTGCTCTGCGCGGGCGAGCCGCTCACGCCGGCGCTGCTCGAGGAGTGGCGCGCCCGCGTCGGCACCGAGATGTACGAGTGCCTGGGGATGACGGAGGTCAGCACGTACATCTCCTCGGGCCCCGTGGCCCCGGTGCGCGCCGGCTCTCCGGGGAAGCCGCAACCGGGGCGGCGGGTCGCCATCCTCCCGGTGGAGGGCGAGAGCACCGCGCTGCTGCCCGCCGGCCGGGTCGGCCTGCTCGCCGTCCACCGCTCCGACCCGGGGCTGATGCTCGGCTACTGGCAGCGCCCGGAGGAGGAGGCCGCGGTCTACCGCGGCGAGTGGTTCATCGGCGGTGACCTCGCGGCGCTCGACGAGGACGGCTACGTCTGGTTCCACGGCCGCGCCGACGACACGATTAAGTCGTTCGGCTACCGGCTCTCGCCGGTGGAGATCGAGGCGGTGCTCGAGTCGGCGCCGGGGGTGTCGGAGGCGGCGGTGGTGGGGCTGGCGATCGAGGAACAGAAGACGCTCGTCGCCGCGTGCATCGTCCCGCAGCCTGGCACCGCGCCGGACGAGGCCGCGCTGCGCGCGCACGCGGCGGCGCACCTCGCCGCCTACAAGCAGCCGCACGAGTACCGCTTCCTCGAGGCGCTGCCGCGCACCCGCAACGGCAAGCTCCAGCGCCGCGCACTCGTGGAGCAGCTGCTCGACGGGGCGGGGCGCGGCTAGGGGCCGGCCGGCACGCCCCGCCGGGTGCGGGGCGCGCCGGAACCACCGGGGGCGCCGGCGCGGTTCGTGTCCGCGGGCGGACGCTGCGACGGGAGGAGTGATGCGCGTCGGGTTCGTCTTCCCCGGCGGCGATCCCGGCGCGTGCGCGGAGTTCGCGGTGGAGGCGGAGCGCGCCGGCTGGGACGGCCTCTTCGTCTGGGAGCCGGTCAGGGACTGGGAGGCGTGGGCCTCGCTCGCGGCGGCGGCCGTGCGCACCGAGCGCATCCGGCTCGGCACGATGGTCACCCCGCTCTCGCGCATGCCCCGTGGACGCTCGCCGGCGAGACCGTCTCCGTCGACCACCTCTCGGGCGGGCGTGTCACGCTCGCGGTCGGCCTCGGCGCGCCCGACACCGGCTGGGCCTCGTTCGCCGAGGAGACCGACCGCCACGTCCGCGCCGAGCTGCTGGACGAGGGGCTCGAGATCCTGACCGGGCTCTGGGCGGGACAGCCCTTCCGCTTCGAGGGGAAGCACTACCGGGTCGAGCCGACGGAGTTCATGCCGCCGGCGCCCCCGTGCAGCAGCCCCGCATCCCGATCTGGGTCGTGGGCGCGTTTCCGCCGCGCCGAGCGTCGATGCGCCGCGCGGTCCGCTATGACGGCATCCTCCCCAACGTCTTCGACGAGCAGGGCGCGATCCGCGAGGTGCGCCCGACGACATCCGCGCGATCGCGGCCTACGTCGCCGAGCACCGCGACCCCGCCGGCTACGACATCGTCGTCGAGGGGGCGACGCCCGGCGACGACCCCGCCGCCGCGCGCGCGACCGTCGACGGGTAGGCCGCGGCCGGCGCGATCTGGTGGATCGAGGCGATGTGGGGGGGCATCGGGGTTGGACGAGGTGCGCGCGCGCCTGCGCGCGGGTCCGCCGCGCTGACGCAGCCGCGGCGGCGGGAGCGGCCGGAGCGTTGCGCCCGAGCCGCGCGGTGGGCCGTTGCCGGTCTCACCTCCGCAGCAGCCGCCGCGCGCGCCGCCGCAGCCTCTGCCAGCGCGAGGGCCCGCGAACCGTCGATCGCAGGATCGCGGTCGCCTCCGGGGTGCCCACGATCATCGGCTGCCGCCAGTCGCGCAGCGTCGGCGCCCGCTGCTCCTTCACGTTCGGGGGGAGCCGCCCGGGCGGCGCGAAGCGCTCGAAGCGCTCCCAGCGCGAACCCTCGCGCACCCACGCCTCGCGCCCGGCCTCGCCCGCGAGCACCACGCCCGCCGCGAGGTCCCAGATGCGCAGCCCCCAGAACGTCGCGCTCGTGAGGATCCCCGCGGCGACGAACGCGATCTCGATCGCCGCGGAGCCCGTCACGCGGTTGTCCCACTCGCGCCGGCCGGCGCCCGCGCCGCCGGGCGCCCCGGCCAGCCGGCGGCGCACGCCCTCGGTCGGCCGGCTCGGGTCGAGCGCCTCTCCCTCGAAGCGCAGACCGCCGTCGCGCCGCGCGTGGTAGACGCCCGGGTGCAGCGCGTGCGTCGTCCCGCACCAGATCGCCCCCGCCACCGGGAGCCCGCGGTGCAGCACGCCGATCGAGACCGCGAACAACGGGAAGCCGTTGATGAAGTTCGCGGTGCCGTCGACCGGATCGATCACCCACACCCACTCGCGATCCTCCTGCGGGTGCTCGTCGACCTCCTCGCCGAGGATCGCGTGCTCGGGGTAACGCGCGCCGACGCGCTCGCGCACGAGCTGCTCGATCGCGTGATCGGTCTCGGACACGGGATCGGTCGGCGGGCGACGGCCCCTCGCCTCGGTCTTGTAGGTGATCTCGAGGTTGCGCTCGAGCGCCCCAGCCGCGAGCGCGCCGGCGGCGCGGGCGATCTCGAGCGCGAGCGACTCGACCTCGGCGAGCGCCGCGTTGTCGACCGCGTGCGCGGCGCCGCGTGCGTCGCCCGCGCCCATCGCCGGGCTCACACCTTCGTGCCGAAGTCGGTGCCGACGATCAGCAGCCGCCCCCACTGTCGCTGCACGATCTGGTGGCGCTGCTGCCACGCCGCGACGACCGGCTGCGGCGGCTGCAGCTCTGCGGTCGGGCGCGAGAGCCGGTGCCACTCCGCGAGCGAGCGGAACGCGAAGAGCGTCATCACCTCGTTCGACGGCGCGAGCGGGTCGCTGCCGAAGCCGATCAGTCGACCGCCCTGCTGCTCGAGCCACGGCCAGATGCGCTCCTTCGAAAGGCGCTGGAACTCCGCGTGGCCGTTCTCGGTGAGCGCGTAGGTACGTTCGGAGACGACCGAGCCGCGCCCGAAGGTCGCCGGGGGGTCGGGGAGCGCGCCGCCCGGCCTGCGGTAGATGGGGCGCGGCCGCGAGACGTCGTCGTGCAACTCGACGATGCGCGCGCTCGAGGAGGCGACGATCTGGTTGCGCGACTCGTAGATCGGGCGGAGCTCCCTGATCTCCTGGAGCATCGCCTGGTCCTGGTAGAACGCGCCGCGCCCCGCGCGCGTGGCGTACCAGTGCTCGAAGTCGGCGTAGCACGTGTGCGTGACCACCACGTCGCCGGGGCCCCCGAAGCCCCAGGCGCCGAAGGCGACCATCAGCGAGCCGAAATGGAGGTGCGCAGGCCAGAGTCCCTCGCGGCTCTGGCGCTCGAACTCCTCGCGGTCCGGCAGGTCGACCCGGAACTCGCGCTGCACGAGGATGCTCATCGCCCGTCCTGTCGCCCCGCGCGAGGCAGCATAGCCCGTGTCTGCACGGCCGGAGCGTGCGCTAGGCTGCGCCACAACCGGCGAGCCCGCACGAGGAAGGCGGACGATGGCGCTCCCCCCGCTCGAGCCGTGGCGGCGAGGCTTCGACGGGCAGCCGCTGCACCGGCTGCTCGGGATCCGCGCCGACGAGATCGGCGAGGGGTACGTGCAGTTTCTGGTCGCGCCGCCGGCCGGGAGCGTGGAGCGCACGGTCTCGACGCTCGCGATCACGACCGCGGTCGACCTGGCCGTGGTGATGGCGACCGGCACCACCGTCGACCACCGGCGCGAGTCGATGAACGGCACCGCCGAGATCAACCTGACCTACGCGCGCGAGCCGGGCGAGGAGGCGGTCGTGCGCGCGACCGTGCAGCACCGTGGCCCGGCGCTCGCGGTCGTCGAGGTGCGCGTGACCGACGCGGCGGGCGCGGCGATCGCGTTCGGGCGCGGGACGTACTCGATCCGGCGGGGAGCCGAGCGATGACGGCGGCCTCGGAGCCGCGGTGGGACGCGCCGCTCGCGGAGGTCGCGGCGTACTGGCGCGAGCGGCCGTTCTGGAAGGAGCTCGACATCCGCCTCGAGGCGCTCGCGCCGGGCTACGCGCGGCTCGCGCTCCACCGCAACGGGTGGAGCGTGGGCGGCGTGCGCAACTCGGTCAACGGCGGGGTGCTCGCGATGCTCGCCGAGTCGGCGGCGCAGCTCTCGCTGCGCACGGTGCTCGAGCCGGGCGGCCGGGTCGAGCGCACGCAGGACCTCGGGATCTCGTACGCGTCGTCGGCGGTGGCGGCGCGGACGGTGGTAGAGGCGCGCGTGCGGCGCGTGGGGCGGACCGCGCTCGTGGCGGTCGAGATCAGCGACGGCGACGACGGCCACCTCAACTGCGCGGCGCGCGTCTCGTGCCTGCTCGCGCGCGGCGAGGGCGTGTCGTGACGCGTGACGGATGGGAGGTCTCGTCCGAGGGAGACCTCGACCCCGATCTGACGGAGGAGGCGGACTACGGCGGCTGGGAGCCACCGAGGCGTCGCTGGCTGCCCCTCGCGCTCCGCATCGGCGCGGCGCTCGTGATCGCCGCGCTCGCGCTCAGCCTGCTCGCGGTGGCGATCCGCTGAGGCGCGCGGGCGCAGCGGAGCCCGAGGCTTCATCACCTCGCTGCTGGAGTCCGCGGCGCTCGCCGCCGGTCGGCGCTCGCGTGGCGTTCAAGGTGCGGCGGACGGAGCCGTCCCGGACGTCCGCGCCCGAGCGGCTCGTGCGCGGGCCTCGGCGCGTGCCCTGTGGCCTCGCGCGGGGCGTGTTAGCATGCCGACCGCACGCACGCGCGGCGTGCGTGCCGCGCCCGCCACCCGAGCCACGAACCGCCCGCGCTGGACGCTGGAGAGGACCCTGCGATGCAGAAGCCGCCCCGGCCGCTGCCCGAGGCCACCCCCGAGACGAAGGAGTTCTGGGACGGGATGAAGCGGCACGAGCTGCGCATCCAGCGCTGCGAGGACTGCTCCCAGCACTACTTCTACCCGCGCCCGTTCTGCCCGATCTGCCATTCGCGCAACGTCGAGTGGCGCACCGCCTCCGGCAAGGGGAAGCTCCACACCTACGTGATCGCGCACCGCGGCCACCCGGCGTTCGACGCCCCGTACGTGATCGCGATGGTCGAGCTCGACGAGGGCGCGAAGATGATGACGAACATCGTCGGCGTGACCGACCCGACCCCCGACAGGCTCCCGGTCGACGCGCCCGTGGAGATCGTCTACGAGGACGTGAACGACCAGGTCACGCTCCCGAAGTTCAAGCTCGTCTAGCGCACGCGAACCACGCGAACCCACGAGGAGCGCTCGCCATGCCAGACTCCACCGCCCTCCGCCACAAGGTCGCGATCGTCGGCGCCGCGGAGACCGACACCGTCGGCAACCTGCCGACCCACTCGACGCTCATGCTGCACGCCGAGTCCGCGTACAACGCGCTCGCCGACGCCGGCCTCCAGATGTCCGACATCGACGGCGTCGCGACCGCCGGCATCTCGCCGGCACAGCTCACCGAGTACCTCGGGATCATGCCGCGCTGGGTCGACGGCACGTCGGTCGGCGGCGGCTCCTTCCTCATCCACGTGGGCCACGCGGTCGCGGCGATCGCGGCCGGCTACGCCAACACCGTGCTGATCACGCACGGCGAGTCGGGCCGCTCCCGGATCGGCGCCGGCGGCGGGGCGCCCGCGCGCCAGTCCACCGGAGGCCAGTTCGAGGCGCCGTACGGCGTTGCCGGACCGCCGACGATGTTCTCGATCCCGATCGCGCGCCACATGAAGGTGTTCGGCACCACCGAGGAGCAGCTCGCCGCGGTCTCCGTGGCCACGCGCGCGTGGGCCGTGAAGAACCCCCGCGCGATGATGCGCGACCCGATCACGGTCGAAGACGTGCTGAACTCGCGCATGATCGCGTGGCCGCTGCACCTGCTGAACTGTTGCCTCGTCACCGACGGCGGCGGCGCGCTCATCCTCGTGAGCGAGGAGCGCGCGCGCGACTTCCCGCAGAAGCCGGTCTGGGTGCTCGGCCGCGGCGAGTCGACGATGCACCAGGGCATCGCGCAGATGATCGACTTCACGGAGTGGACGGCGGCGGCGAAGGTGACCGGGCCGGACGCGTTCCGCATGGCGGGCGTCGGCCACAAGGACATCGACCACGCGATGTTCTACGACGCGTTCAGTCACACGCCGATGTACTCGCTCGAGGCGCTCGGCTTCGTGAAGCCGGGCGAGAGCGGGCCATACTTCGCGGAAATGCACACCGCGCCGGGCGGCGACTTCCCGGTGAACACGAACGGCGGCGGGCTCTCGTACACGCACACTGGGATGTACGGGATGTTCGCGATCCAGGAGTCGGTGGCGCAGCTGCGCGGGGTGGCCGCCGATCGGCAGGTGCCGGGCGTCGAGACCGGGATCGTGCACGCGCCGGGCGGGATGTTCTCGGCGACGGCGACGCTCATCCTCGGCAACCGGTAGCGGTTCGCCACGGAGCCCACGGCCGGGGGGCGGGGGCGCAAGCTCCTGCCCCCCGGCGCCGTCCGGGGGGTGCGCGCGGACGGGGTGCTCTTCCACTTCAGCGAAGACCCGTCGATCGCGGAGTTCGTCCCGCGCACGCCAGCGCACCGGCCCGACGTGCAGCCGCTCGTGTAGGCGATCGACGCGTGGCACGCGCCGATGTACTTCTCCCCGCGCGACTGCCCGCGCACCCTCTTCTGGCCGCTCCCGAGCACGACGGCCGAAGATCGCGAGCGCCACTGGGGCGAGCGGGAGGCGCGCATCGTGGCGTGCGCGGAGTGGGCCTGGCGCGATCGGATCGCCTCCGCGCGCCTCTTCCGGTACGCGCTCTCCGCGGGGACGTTCGAGGACCTTGACGACGCCGGCATGCACGTCAGCCGCGCGACGGTGCGGCCGCTCGCGGTCGACCCAATGGGCGACCTCTTCGCCGCGCACGAGGCGGCGGGCATCGAGCTGCGCCTCATGCCGACCCAGCTGCCGCTGCGCCGCATGTGGGCGACGACCCTGCACGCCTCCGGCATCCGCCTGCGCCATGCGGCGGGCTGGGTGGGAGCGCGACGAGCCCGCCGCCGCCCCGGATCAGGGCGTAGCGCGACGCGAGCGCGTCGCGGCGGTCCCCGGGGGGTCCGCGACGGCGCGCGGCGGGCGTTGGGTGGCGCGGTGTGCGCTACGCTGCGCACCCGCCCCTAGTCTCGAGGAGGAGCCCCCATGCCCGAGCGCACCGCGATCGGTCTCTTCGAGGCGATCTACTCGACGCGCGCGCTGCGTTACCTCAAGCCCGACCCGATCCCCGACGAGGTGATCCGCGACCTCCTCGACGCCGCGATCCGCGGTCCCTCGGGCGGGAACACGCAGGGCTGGGGCTGGGTCGTCGTGACGGATTCCGCGGTGAAGCGCGAGATCGCCGAGTGGTATCGCGAGGGCTGGAACGCGGCCTACGGGCGCAACCGCGAGGAGCAGCTCGCGCGCGCGGCGGGCGAGGGCGGGCTCGGACGCGTGAACTACCTGTCCGCCGAGCACCTCGCGTACCACCTCGAGGAGGCACCGGTCTGGATCTTGCCGGTGCTGCGCGGGGCGGCGGCGCGGCCGAACCCACGCGCGGGCTCATCGATCTACGGGTGCGTGCAGAACCTGATGCTCGCCGCGCGCGCCCACGGCATCGGCGCGACGCTCACGACGCTGTACGCGGGCCACGAGGAGGACGTGAAGCGCCTCCTCGGCATCCCCGAGGACGCGCTGACGATGGCGCTGATCCCGCTCGGCTACCCCGCGCGCGGCCGCTTCTCCGAGCCGAAGCGCCGCCCCGTCGAGGAGGTCACGCACTGGGGCCGGTGGGGCGAGCGGCGCCGCCCGGCCGGCTAGGAAGGGGCCGGGACCAGGCAGGTGGCGTGCCCGCAGGTGCAGACCTCGGCGCCGAGGCTGCACTGGCAGTTCGGCCCGCACTCGCCCGCCCCCACGATCCCGAGCCGGCGCAGCGCCTGGTAGGCGAGCCCTGCCGCGATCCCGAGCAGGAGCACGTTGCGGATGAAGCGGCGCATGCGCGGTCCTCTCGGTGAGCGGCGGCGGCGGGGACGCCTGCGAAGGTGGCGGAGCAGGGCGCCCATTGTGACAGCGCCCACCGGCTAGCTGCCAGCGCCGCCGCCGCTCCCCGCGTCGGCCGCCACCGCCTCCTCGGCGGTCAGCGACTCCGCGTCGACCACCACCTCGGGCGCCTGCTGTAAGGACTGCTCGCGGATCGTGCCGCCGGGGGCGGGCGTGACCTCGGTGACGATGCGCGCGATGAGGAGCGCCGGCGCGAGGTTGAGGGTCGCGGTGGCGCCGATCAGCACGAGCAGCGCGGCGAAGTGCCAGCGGAAGGGCGCGAAGAGCCCCACCGCGCGCAGGAAGATGCGGCGCTTCGAGCCCCGCGGGCGGTCCTGGTTGCTGTGGAGGCGCATCCTCACAGCCGGGCTCCGGGCGCGCGAGGCGACCGCGCGCGTGGGCCGAGGCGCGGGCGGAAGACGGGCCTCGACATGGGCGACCCCCGGCGCGTGGCTGCTCGATCACCATGCCGCGACCCCGCGCGCGCGATGGCGAACTGCGACGCCGGCGCTGACGCGGTGCGGGCGCGACGGCGGTCCGCGTCTACAATCCCCCGGTCCCGCGCGCGGCGGGCGGGGGAGGGGCGCCGTGGCTGACACCGTCGGGTTCATCGGGCTCGGGATCATGGGCGCGCCGATGACGCGCAACCTGCTGCGCGCCGGCCACGCAGTGGTCGCCTGGAACCGCTCGCCCGCGCCGCTCGACGCGGCGTGCGAGGCCGGGGCGGAGCGCGGCGCCTCCCCGGCGGACGTCGCGGCGCGCAGCGACGTCGTGATCACCTGCGTCACCGCGAGCGCGGACGTCGAGGCCGTGATCCTCGGGAGCGAGTCGTGGCCGGGCGCGATCGACGGCGTGCGCGCCGGCTCGGTCGTCGTCGACATGTCCACGATCTCCCCGGCGGTGACGCGCGACCTCGCGGCGCGGCTGGGCGGGCGCGGCGTGGCGATGCTCGACGCGCCGATCTCCGGGGGTGAGCAGGGCGCGGTCGCCGGCACGCTCTCGATCATGGTCGGCGGCCCCGCCGACGCGCTTGCGCGGGTGCGCCCGCTCTTCGAGGCGATGGGGAGCCGGATCACGCACTGCGGGCCGAGCGGCGCAGGGCAGACCGTCAAGCTCTGCAATCAGATCGCCGTCGTGCTGAACAACCTCGCGATGGCGGAGGCGCTCGTGTTCTGCCAGCGTTCCGGGGTGGACCCGGCCGTGATGCTCGAGGCGATCACGGCGGGGGCGGCGGGGTCGTGGCAGCTCTCGAACCTCGGGCCGAAGGTGGTGGCGCGCGACTTCGCGCCGGGATTCAAGGTCGCGCTGCAGCAGAAGGACCTGCGGCTCGCGCTGGAGGCGGCGGAGGAGTTGCGGGTGCCGCTCGCGGGCACCGCACTCGTGCACCAGCTGCTGGCGGCGGTCGAGCGCGCGCACGGGGGCGACGTGGGCACGCAGGCACTCGTGCGGGCGGTCGAGGTGCTCGCCGGCGTCGAGGTGCGCGCGTCGTCGTCGTCGCGCTAGGCCGCCTCCGCGAGCAGCGGCACGAAGAGGCGCAGCAGGCGCGGCTCGAAGCCGCCGTCGGCGACCATCTCCGCGATCGCGCCGTAGGAGCTGCGGCGCGCGCGGTAGGGGCGGTCGCTCGTCATCGCGGTGTAGGCGTCGGCGATCGCGACGTAACGCGCCTCGATCGGGATCTCCGGTCCGCGCTGGCGCTCCGGGTAGCCGTGGCCGTCCCAGCGCTCGTGGTGGTGGAGCGCGCCGCGCTGCGCCTGCGCGAGCAGCACGCCGGCGCCGCGCAGCCGCTCCCCCGAGCGGCGCGGATGCACGAGCATGCGCTCCCACTCGTCGGGCGTGAGCGGGCCGGGGCGCGCGAGCGTCTCGCCGGCGACGTCGACCATGCCGAGGTCGGCGAAGAACCCGCCGCGCGCGACGCCGGCGAGCCGCTCGAGGTCGGTGACGCCGTCTGCGGCGGCGAGCGCAGCCGCGACGATCCGGTCTCGGCCCCGTCCGCGACGGGCGAGTACGCGCCGCCGAGCAGCGCGTTGAGCTCGGCGAACGCGCGCGGCTCGCGCAGCAGCAGTACGACGAGCTCGCGCGCCCAGCGCACGAGGTCGGCGCCGGGACTCCCCGGGTCGCCGGCGACGGCCGCGCCGTCGGCGAGCAGGCGGTGGAGCGCCCAGGCGCGGTGGGCGAGGGGCGCCGCCTCGAGGCGCAGGATCGCGTGCGCGTGGCGGCGCAGGTAGTCGAGCAGCGCCGGGAGGTCGTGGCGGGAGACGTAGACGTGCTCGTCGCGGGCGGCGGCGAACCAGCGGTCGTCGACGCGGGCCTCCGAGCCCTCGACCTCGAAGAGCACGAACGGGGGGCGGCGGTCCGGGGCGAAGACGCCGGCCGGGACGGGAACCCGGCGGGCGTGCCCGATCGGGGTGACCTCGGTCACGGCGGTTCCTTCCGCTCGTCGAAGGGGTCTCCCCGATCATCGGCAGGCGCGTGCGCCGTCTGAACCTGTGCGATGGGCCGGTGACGGGGCGCGCAGCGGCCGGGGGCGGTCGCCGGTAAGATGACGCTCGCGCAGACAGCCTGTATGTGCCGCAGCACGAGGAGGGGGAAGCATGCGAGCCGCCGTTCTGAACGAGGTGCGCACCCCGCTGGCGATCGAGGAGCTCACGATCGACGAGCCGGGGGCGGGGGAGGCGCTGGTCCGCATCGTGGCGACCGGGGTCTGCCACTCGGACCTGCACTTCATCGAGGGCACCTACCCTGCGCGGCTTCCCACCGTGCTCGGGCACGAGGTGGCGGGGGTCGTCGAGCGGCTGGGGGTCGGGGTCACGAACGTGAAGCCCAGCGACCGCGTGATCCTGGGGTTCGTGCAGCCCTGCGGCTACTGCGACTACTGCCAGGCCGGACGGCCGAACCTCTGCCAGACGCGCACCACGACGCGCGGTCGCGACAACCCGGCGCTCAAGCGCGGCGACCAGGCCGTCACCGCGATGACGAACGTCGGCGGGTTCGCGGAGTACTCGCTCACCCCGGCCGCCGGGCTGCTGCGCGTGCCGGACGGCGTCGGCCTCGACGTGGCGGCGCTGGTCGGCTGCTCGGTGATGACCGGCTACGGCGCGGTCACGAACACCGCGAAGGTGGAGCCGGGCTCGACCGTCGCCGTGATCGGCACGGGGGGCGTCGGCCTCAACATCATCCAGGCGGCGCGGCTCTCCGGGGCGCGGCAGATCATCGCGATCGACCTCGTCGAGCACAAGATCGCGCTCTCGAAGGACTTCGGCGCCACCGACGGCGTGAACGCCGGCGAGGGCGACCCGGTGCAACGGGTGAAGGACCTCACCGGGGGCGGGGTCGACTACGCCTTCGAGGCGATCGGGCTCAAGCAGACGGCGCGGCAGGCGTACGACATGACCCGCCGCGGCGGCACCGCAGTGGTCGTGGGGATGGTGCCGCCGATGGACACGATCGACGTCCCCGGGATGATCTGGCTCGAGGAGAAGACGCTGAAGGGGAGCTTCTACGGCTCCGCGCGCTTCCACGTGGACATGCCGCGCATTCTCTCGCTCTACCAGCAGGGGAAGCTCGACCTCGATCGCCTGGTGACGAAGCGGTTCAAGCTCGACCAGATCAACGAGGCATTCGACACGCTGAAGAGCGGCGAGGTCGCGCGCTCGGTGCTGGAGATCGGGTCCGAGTAGCGGGAGGGGCGGTCCCCCTCGGTTCGAGGTGGGGCCGCGGACCGAGCAGCGCCCCTCCGCCGATCCCTGCGACTGGCTCAGGACGGGTCGGGGCGAACGGGGACTCCCCCGCTTGCCCCGTCACAACCCCGCTCGCCCCGAGCCCGTCGAAAGGCGCGCCCCTGAGCCCGTCGAAGGGCGCCGTCCGTCGCAGTCCCGTCTCGCCCCCCGCCCGTCGCCCCCCCGGTTCGCCCTGAGCGCGTCGAAGGGCCCGCCCTGAGCCCGTCGAAGGGCGTTCCGTCCTCGCGCCTTCGTCGTCGTCGCCACGCACTCTGTGGACAGGAAAAATTGCTCACCCGTTTACGCACGTGCCTGATTCGGCTACAGTGCGGACGGCGCGGGGGTCCGGTCCAAGGGGTGGGGAGTGCCGATCTCGGCGCATCGCGCCGCGCAACACGTCGCGCTGTCCGTGCTCGCCCTCGCCTCGCTCGTCGTCGCAGGTCTCCCCGGGACGACGAGCGCCGCCCCGCTGCCGGCCCCCGCGCGCGCCGCCATCGATGAGCGCCCGCCGCCCGGCCCCGCGGCCCTCCTCGACGCGAGTTTCCCGCCCGCCCTCCCGGTCACCGACGGCGTGCTCCGCGAGCACGAGCCGAAGCTCGTCCCCCACCGCCCGCCCTCGTACTTCGCGCACGCGCAGGTCGTCTCCGTGTACGGCCACCCGGGTTTCCCGGTGATGGGCGAGCTCGGCGCGCACGACCCCGACGGCGCCGTCGCGCACGCGAAGGCGCTCGCCCGCCAGTACGACGCCCTGAACGGCCCGCGCGACGTGATCGCCGCGCTCCACCTCATCGTGGACGTCGCCCAGGCCTCACCGCAGTCGGACCGCTCCTACCTCGCGCAGATGCCGCTCGAGCGGATCGACGAGTACGTCGAGGTCGCCCGCCGCACGGGCGTGCTCCTTTTCATCGACCTCCAGATCGGCTGGGCCGACCCCCTCGCCACCGTCGAGCGCGTGCGACACCTGCTGCGCGAGCCGTTCGTCCACCTCGCGCTCGACCCGGAGTTCGCCACCCGCGGCCGCGGCGCCGCGCCCGGGGTCGTGATCGGCACGCTGGACGCGGTCGACATCAACCGCGTGCAGCGATCGCTCGCGGAGCTCGTGCGCGCGCACGAGTTGCCGCCGAAGATCCTCGTCATCCACCAGTTCCTCGTGGAGATGATCTCGAACGCGCACGCGATCGAGCGCCTCCCCGAGGTCGAGGTCACGATCGACATGGACGGCTTCGGGCCGCCGCCTCCGAAGATCGGCGGCTACCAGCGCTACGCGATGGCGGAGTACGCGGAGCGCGCCGCGATCAAGCTCTTCTACCACTGGGACCTGCCGCTGATGACGCCCGAGGACGTGATCGCGCTGCCGCGCATCCCGGACTACGTCATCTACCAGTAGCCCGCCCGCGCCTCGCGCCTCGCGCTCAGCGCTCCCGGTCAGGAGCGGCCGCCGCGCGCCCGCGCGCCCGCCGCTCCGCGAGCGCGGCCATCGCGTGCGGCCGCAGCTCGCGCCATGCGGTCAGCAGCGCCGGTGCCACCGAGACGAGGATGATCACGCCGACGATCGGCAGCACGTAGCGGTCGACGTGCGGGACCGAGCGGCCGAGGAAGTAGCCCGCCGAGCTGAAGCCCGCCGTCCACGCGAACCCCCCGGCGAGGTTGTAGAAGACGAAGCGCCGGTACGGCATCGTCCCGACGCCCGCGACGATCGGTGCGAAGGTACGCGCGAACGGGATCACGCGCGCGATCACGATCACCTTTCCGCCGTGGCGCTCGAAAAACGCCTCCGTGCGCAGCAGGTGCGAGCGCCGGAAGAGGAACGACTCCTCGCGCTGGTAGAGCGCGACCCCGACCCGCCGCCCGAACATGTACCCGACCTGGTCGCCGGCGACCGCGGCGACGAACGTGACCACGATCAGGATGCGGACGTCGAGGACGCCCTGCGACGCGAGGAAGCCCGCGGTGAAGAGCAGGCTGTCCCCGGGCAGGAAGAAGCCCACGAGCAGGCCCGTCTCCGCGAACACGATCCCGAAGAGGCCGGCGTAGCCGGCGGTCCGGATCAGCTCCTCGAGCCCGATGCCCGGGATCATCGCGCCTCCCCGCGCCGGGCCGGGCCCGGCCCCGCCGCACGAACACCAAGACGGCGTCGCGACGCCGCCCCCGTCGTCTCGCCGGTCGCTCCGGTCGCGCTACGGCAGCGTCCGCGTGCCCTCGCGCGTCGCGTTCACGAGAATCGCCATGTTCCCCGGCGGGTGCCGGTTCTCGCGCATCAGCTGGTGCGCCTCGCCCACGCCGTCGAACGGGAAGACCCGCGAGAGCGCCGGATCCACCTCGCCGCGGTCGACCATGTCGTTGAACGCGGCGCACTCCTCCACGCTCGCGAAGTGCGAGCCCTGCAGCCGCTTCTGCCGCATCCACAGGTAGCGCAGGTCGACGTCCGCGTTGTAGCCGGACGTCCCCGCGCAGATCACGACCATGCCGCCGTTGTCGACCATGAAGACCGAGGTCGGGATCGTCGCCTCCCCCGGATGCTCGAAGACGATCTTCGGGTTGCGGCGCTCGCCCAGCACCTCCCAGAACTTCTGGCCGAAGGCGCGCGCCCCCTGCATCCACTTGCCGAACGCCTCCGCGTCGTCGAGGTCGGGCAGGCGGCCCCAGTGGCCGAACTCCTTGCGGTTGATCACGCCCTTCGCGCCGAGCTGGTAGCAGAACTCGTACTTGTCCTGCTCGGAGACGACCGCGATCGGGATGCCGCCGCGCGCCTTCACGATCTGGATCGCCATCGAGCCGAGCCCACCGGCGCCGCCCCAGATCAGCACGGGGTCGCCCTCGTTCACGACGTTCGGCGGCCAGCCGAGCAGCTGCCGGTACGCCGTCGCGCCCACGAGCATGTAGGCGGAGGCCGCCTCCCACGTGAGCTTCTTCGGCTTGGGGAAGACCTGGTGCCGGTTCACGAGCGTGAACTGCGCGAATGAGCCCCAGTTCTCCTCGTAGCCCCAGATCTTGAACGAGGTCGAGTAGACGGGGTCGCCGCCTGACTTGATGTCGGGGGCCCCCTCGTCGTACATGCCGCAGGAGAGGACGACCTCGTCGCCGACCCTGACGCTGGTGACCTGCTCGCCCACCGCCCACACGACGCCCGAGGCGTCCGATCCGCCGATGTGGAAGTCTTCCTTGTCGCCGCGGCGCATGCGCGCGGCGATCACGTCGACCGGGAAGCCCATCCCCGCCCAGACGTTGTTGTAGTTCACCCCCGCGGCCATCACCCACACCAGCACCTGCGTGGGGCCGGGCTTCGGGACCTCGATGACCTCGACCTTGAAGGCGTCGCCCGGCTCGCCGAACCGCTCTTTGCGGATCAGCGACGCGTACATCTTCTGCGGGACGTGCCCGAGCGGCGGCGTCTCGCCGAGCTCGTAGAGCTCCTTCTTCATAGCCGTGTTTGCCATGTGGCCTCCCCTCGCCGATGCACCCCTGTGCGGACGAACGCACGCGCCTCGCCCAGTGCCCCAGGGCCGGCGCGTATCCTACCGGACGCGCGACCTACCCTCAGCGAGTAAACGCGCGCGAGAATACGGCAGATATCTGCTGAATGGCAGTACCTGCGCGCCGCCCGTGTCACGGTCGCGCGCCGGCCGCGCGCCGCGGAGCCCCGAGCGGAGCCCGATGCCCAACGCCGATCCACCGGCCCCCCGCCCGCCCCGGGTGATCGCGCTCGCCGTCGTCATCCTGCACGACCATCTGCTGGCGGCACCCGTCCATGAGCCCGGCCGGTCGCTCGCCTACCGACCCCTCGGCGGCGCCGTCGAGTTCGGCGAGCGCGCCGCGGACGCCGCGGTCCGCGAGCTGCGCGAGGAGACCGGGCGCGACGCTGAACTCCTCGACCTGATCTCGGTGAGCGAGAACCTCTTCGAGTACGCGGGCGCCCCCGGCCACGAGATCGTCTTCGCCTACCACGTGCGCTTCGTGCCGGGCGCCGAGCTCGGCGACCTTTCGCCCCTGCCGTGCGCGGATCGCGCGCCGGGCGGGCCGGACGAGCGGTTCGACGCCGTGTGGCTCCCGCTCGCCGAGGTGCTCGCGGGGAGCGTCACCGTCTACCCCGCGGGATTCGCGGACGACCTGGCGCGCTGGCTCAACCGCCGGTAGGCGCGCCGTCGAGCGCGCGGATCGCCTCGACCACGCGCCGCTCGAGCCGCTCGATCTCGTCGGCGTTCTCGATCCGCCGCCCGTTCTCGCGTCGCACATAGAACGCGTCGACGACCTCCGGGCCGATCGTGTCGACCTTCGCGAGGTGGATGTCGATGGCGGTGTCGTGCAGCGCTCTCGTGATCGCGTAGAGGAGTCCCACGCGGTCGGCAGTCGAGACCTCGATCACGGAGTACTGGTCGGAGACGGTGTTGTCGATGTGGACGAGCGTCGGGATCTCGATCGAGCGCGGGGCGGAGGCGACCGCGGTCCCGTAGATGCGGCGCACCTCCCCGACGCGCTCGTCGATGGGGAAGGTGCCGGCGAGCGCTTCCGGCACCGCGGCGAGGATGCGCTCCCAGCGACGGTCGTCGATCCCGTGGCCGAGCGCGTCCTGCACGTGCCAGACCTGGATCGCGGTGCCGTCCGTGCGCGTGTACGCGACGCCGCCGAGCACGCTCGCGTTGTGAGCGGCGAGCGTCCCGGCGACCGCCTGCAGGATCCCCGGGCGGTCCGGCGTCACGATCGTGAGTCGGTCGATGCGCCCGAGCGGGTCGCGGCGCGCCGCGGTGCGCGCGGGGGAGGCTGCGGCGGAGCGCACCATCTCGATGTGGCGCCCGATCTGCTCGGGTGGCGTGCTCAGCAGGTAGCTCGGCTCGAGCTGCTGCACGTGATCCTCGACCTCGGCGGGGCCGAACTGAGGGGCGAGCGCGGCGACCGCGCGTCGCAGTCGCACGTCGGGCGCCGTCGCGGCGTCGGAGGAGTCGGCGCTCAGTACGTCGAGGGTGCGCGTGAAGAGCGAGCGCAGCAGCTGCGCCTTCCACGCGTTCCACACCGCGGGGCCCGTGGCGCGCGCGTCCGCGATCGTGAGCAGGTAGAGCAGGCGCAGCGTGTCGGCGTCGCCGACGCGGTCGGCGGTCTCGCGGATCACGCGCTCGTCGGCGATGTCGCGCCGCGTGGCGACTGTGGGCAGCAGCAGGTGCAGCTCCACGCTGCGCACGAGGCGCAGCGCCTGTTCCGGGGGCAGCCCCACGCGCGAGGCGAAGCGCTCGGCGATCACGGCGCCCCCCTCGACGTGCGAGGCCTCGTGTCCCTTCCCGATGTCGTGCAGGAGCGCGCTGAGCAGCAGCTCGTCGCGGTCGCCGAGCTGCGCGGCGACCTGCGGCGTGCCGCTCCCATCGTCGTCGACCTCGATCGCGTGCAGCATCTCGGCGACCGTGCGTACCGAGTGGACGTCGACGGGGTGCGTGTGGAATGGGGCGATGTGGCGGCGGGCGCGCAGCACCTCCCACTCGGGCAGTGCGCGCTCGAGCCAGTCGGTGCGCGGGAGCGGCTCCAGCGGTGGCGGGGGGACGGCGGCGCCGAACGAGCGGAGCGCCTCGAGCAACCGCTCGAGGTCGCGCTCGCGCGCCTCGCGGGCGGCGGGCGAGGCGGGCGCCTCGGCGGCCGCCGCGGCGCGCCGCCACGGGA
>Ga0194121_10004000_pt1 | contig 21799 bp, 23 predicted proteins | sample TA2MahCa50mmetaG_FD_148609 | JGI IMG/M metagenome (GOLD analysis project Ga0194121, IMG submission 148609) | Freshwater microbial communities from Lake Tanganyika, Tanzania - TA2015020 Mahale Deep Cast 50m | ecosystem: Environmental > Aquatic > Freshwater > Lake | place: Tanzania: Lake...
TGGGCAGGCGGGCAAACAGGCTCCAGACCACCACTTCTTCTCCCTGGTTCAGCTTCCCCAGGTTTGGTCGCCCGACGATTTTTTCTTCGGTCTGTTCTGGATGCCCACTCACTCCGCCACTCCAGATCACGCCCAGGGGCAAGCAATAGAGCAAGGAGCAGATATATTCCGCCGCCGTGGTTTTCCCCAGGCCCGGTTCGCCAATGATCAACGCCTTGCCGCCAATGAGGGCGGTGAGCAAGCTGAGCAAGAGCGTGGCATTGGCCGACTCTCCCTGGAGAGCCATATCGGGGCGATTGAAATACAGTCGCTCGCTGATCAATGCATACATGTCGCGGATTTTTCCGCGCGCGTCCTGTACGGGCATGCGGCACCTGTTGAGAGGATGAGAGACGGCAAATGTATGTGTATAGCTTGGCATGGAGGGAGGAGACTTGTCAACCCTTGACACGCAGTGTCCCAGCGAGTGAGGCAGCATTTGCACCCGCATGTCCTGACTGCTAGGATAAACGACTGGCATCACAGCATGAGGTGTGGGCCTCTCGGCGGGTATCGATGGGCGCGGTGAGAGACGGAGAGCATGCGGGCCTTAATACAGCGGGTAGCACAGGCAGAAGTGCGAGTGGCAGAGGCCATTGTCGGACAGATCGAGCGGGGGTTACTCGTGTTGCTGGGAGTGCACGAGCACGATACGCTCCAAGCCGCCGAGTCTCTGGCGTCCAAGATTGTTACGCTGCGCATTTTTGAGGATGCACAGGGTAAAATGAATCGTGACGTCCAGGAAATCGGCGGGGCGGTGCTGGTGGTGTCACAATTTACCTTATACGCCGATACGCGCAAAGGTCGGCGGCCAGCCTTTACGCAGGCCGCCCGTCCCCCGCTGGCAGAGCAGCTCTACGAGGCCTTTATGGTGGCAGTTGGGCGCCACGGGGTGCCCGTGGCCCATGGGGTCTTTGGGGCGCATATGGCGGTAAGTCTGGTCAATGACGGTCCGGTAACGATCTGGCTGGAAAGCCCACCCCCGGTGAAGGAAAGGGAGGTGCCCTGATGGAACCCCAGAGTATTCCCGATATGTTTTTTACCCGTGCCGCGAGCCGTGGGGCACGGCCTGCCCAACTCGTGAAGCGGGGAGGTGCCTGGCAGGCCGTGGCCTGGGAGGCCATGAGTGAACAGGTACGACACATCGCGCTGGGATTGCTGACCCTGGACCTGCAGGTGGGGGACCGGGTGGCCTTGCTGGCGAACAGCCGCGCCGAATGGGTCCAGTGCGATCTGGGCATTATGGCCGCGGCCGGCATTACGGTGCCAGTCTATCCGTCGTCTCTCCCGGAACAAGTAGCGTATATCCTGCATAATGCTGAAGTCACGCTGGCCATTGTCGATACGCCAGCCCAGCTTGCCAAAGTGTTGCAAGTGCGGGCAGAGCTGCCTGCCCTCCGCCATATCGTGCTCATGGACACCATGGGGGCGCAGGCTGAGCCACAGGTGCTGTCGCTCCAGGAGCTCATCACGCGCGGTGCCGCAGCTTCCGCCACACACGGAGCCGTGCTCGACGAGCGCTGGCGGGCGCTGACACCAGCGCATGAAGCAACCTATGTGTACACGTCAGGGACGACAGGCCCGCCCAAGGGTGTCGTGCAAACACACGGCAACCATCTCTTCATGGCACAGCGCTGTGGGGCGATCACTGGGGCGCAGGAAGGGGATGTCAATCTCTTGTTTTTACCGCTGGCCCATTCGTTTGCGCGGCTCGAAGCGTTTCTCGGCCTCGAGGTGGGCCTGACCACTGCCTTTGCGGAGAGCATTGATGCGCTCGTGGAGAATATGCGCGAGGTGCGTCCCATGCTAGTGTTTAGCGTGCCGCGCGTCTACGAAAAAATTTATGCCCGCGTACAAGCCGCAGGGCACAGTGGGTCTGCGCTCAAACAGGCGATCTTTCAGTGGTGCATCCGCACCGGGCAACAGGTGAGTGCCCGGCAACAGCAGCGGCAGTCCATTCCGTTGGGACTGCAGCTCCGGCAGCGTCTGGCGCACCAGCTCGTCTTCAAAAAGTTGCACCACACGGTGGGTGGACGTCTACGGTATTTTGTGTCGGGTGGTGCCCCGTTGGCCCAGGAGATTGCCGAATTTTTCCACGCGGCTGGTATGCTCATCCTGGAAGGCTACGGGCTGACGGAGACCTGCCCTGCCCTGACGGCCAATCGGTATGATCGGTACAAGTTTGGCACTGTAGGTCAGGCGATCCCAGGGGTCGAACTGCGCATTGCTGCAGACGGCGAGATTTTGGCACGCGGGCCGAATATCGCCCGTGGCTATTATAAGCGTCCGGAAGCGAGCGCGGAGGTGTTCCTGGAAGATGGCTGGTTTGCAACGGGGGATATTGGTGAGATTGATCACGAAGGCTTCCTGCGCATCACCGACCGCAAAAAAGACCTCATCGTTACTGCTGGCGGCAAAAATATCGCCCCACAGAATCTCGAAAATCTCTTAAAGACGGACCTGTATATCAGCCAGGCCATGGTGTATGGGGATCGACGCCCTTATCTCACGGCCGTTGTCACGCTGGATCTAGAAGCGACCCAGCAGTACGCGCGTGCCAAGAATATCCCCGTGGACACTTCGGAGGCGCTGGCCGCTCATCCCCAGATTGTCCAGCTCCTGGAAGACCGCGTGACCCAGATGAACGCGCAGCTTGCCTCCTACGAGAGCATTAAAAAAATTTTTATTGCCCCAACGGATTTCACCCCAGAGAGCGGGGAATTGACACCAACGTTGAAAGTGAAGCGCAAGGTTGTGACGGAGAAATATCAGCAGCAACTCGAGCAGCTCTATACAGGATGAGCCCTCTGCCTGGCCAGGTACTTAGCGCCTGGCCAGTTCTTCTTCGTAGAGCTTTTGATACATAATGTCCCACTCACGACTGCCTTCCACAATCTTGCGTGTGTACGAGAACAGTGTCCTCCGCACGGATGCCTCGATGTCCTCTTCCAGTTTCAGTGCGTCTTGTATGGCACGGACAATTTCCAGCCGTACAGTATTTTCCGGCGCATACAGGTCACTCGTTGGCAGCTCTCCCAGGCCCTGGGTGAGCACTTGAGAGAGATGGTTGATTTTTTCTCGCGACAAGCTCATGCTCGCTGCCTTTACAGAATTAAACCACGTTCTTGCACCAGTTTCCGCTTGATCATGGTAAACATACGCGCGTAATCGATATTCCCCCGCTCAATTTCGGCGGTATGGGCGCGCAAGAGCGTTTTCACCTCCTCATTGAGCTGATCTTCGACCATCAGATCTGCCGTGATCATCCGATTGACCTCCTCCACGACCGTCTCGCGTGGGCCGTCAATGACAAGCAGGCCCTGTTCCAACAACCGATCGACGACGGTCTTGGCCAGATGGTCAATCATTTTCTTGTGTAACCTCATTGCTCGTGCCTTTCTATTGCAGATCAAGCAAATTCAAGGCATTATATGTTGCATGGAGACAGAGCGCAAGGGTCTCTCCGGTGTTGAGGAGAACCAGCGTCAGGGGGAGGGACCACTTGACTTCACGGGACACCTCCAGGTAGAATTTTCCTCAGATCTGAGCGAGGAAAAACAAATGCTTAGCGTTGCAGAACAGGCAGAAACTCATCCCACGATTGACGACGTCATTCATGCCGTCGAGCAATACCATCCGAAAGCCGACTTCGGCTTGATTCAACGTGCCTATGCCTTCGGGGCCGAAGCACACAAAGAGCAAAAGCGTCGCTCTGGCATTCCCTATATTGTCCATCCCCTCGCTGTTGCCCACATTCTCACGCAGCTTAAAATGGACGCTATGACCATTGCCAGTGCATTGCTCCACGATACCATTGAAGATACGGGCGTGACGGCGCAGGAGGTGGCCGAGCGTTTTGGCAGTGACGTGGCGGCCCTGGTGGAAGGGGTAACCAAGCTCGATAAGCTTGAATTTGCGAGCCGGGAAGAGCGTCAGGCGGAAAGTTTTCGGAAGATGGTCATCGCCATGGCGCAGGATATCCGGGTCATTCTCGTCAAACTGGCGGATCGTCTGCACAATTTACGCACGCTAGAGCACATGCCAGAGGCGAAACAGCGTGCCACGGCCCAGGAAACTCTCGACATTTATGCGCCGCTCGCCGATCGTCTAGGCATTGCCTGGATGCATTCTGAGCTCGAAGACCTCTCGTTTCGCTATGTGAACCCCCATGCTTATTACGATGTGCAAGCCCGGCTGGCCAGTACGCAGGAGGTGCGCACGCGTTATCTGGCCCGTATGCAGGAGATCATTGCCCGCGAACTGGATCAGATTCACATTCCGAGCGCGATTTCCGGACGTCCCAAACACCTCTTCAGTATTTATCAGAAGATGCAGCACCAGCAACTGGCGTTTGAGGAAATTCACGATATCCTCGCGGTACGGGTGATCACCGATACCGTGCGCAACTGCTACGCCGCCCTTGGCATGCTGCACTCCCTCTGGAAGCCCATTCCTGGCCGTTTCAAGGACTATATCGCGCTGCCGAAACCGAACATGTATCAATCGCTGCATACGACCGTCCTTGGGCCGGATGGGGAACGCGTCGAGTTACAAATCCGTACGGAAGAGATGCACCGTGTGGCTGAAGAGGGCATTGCGGCCCACTGGCGCTATAAAGAGCAGGTGCTGTCCGGCAAGCCGGATGAGCGCTTTGCCTGGCTGCGCCGTTTACTCGAATGGCAGCAGGACGTGCAGGACTCCATCGAGTTTATGGAGACGGTGAAGATCGACATGTTTCAGGAGGAGGTTTACGTCTTCACCCCGCGCGGGGAAGTGCGCACCTTCCCGCGCGGATCTACACCAGTCGATTTTGCCTACACTGTGCATACAGACATTGGACATCAGTGTGTCGGCGCCAAGGTCAATGGGCGTATGGTACCGCTGCGGTATCAATTGCGGAATGGTGATACCGTGGAGATCCTCACCTCACCAACGCATGTGCCAAGTCGGGACTGGTTGCGCTGGGTAGTGACCTCGCGTGCCCGCACCAAAATTAAAACCTGGCTGAAAGCCGAGCATAAAGCCCGCAGTCTGGCCTTAGGACGCGAGGTCTGTGAACGCGAAGCCCAGAAGTATGTCCCGAATCCCCATGCGTATTTGAAACCTCAGGCATTACTGGCTGTGGCACCACATTTTGGCTATCAGACCGCCGATGATCTCATGATTGCCGTGGGCTATGGGCGGCTCTCAGCACTGCAAGTCGTCCACAAGCTGCTCCCGCTAGAAGTTATTGAGGAGCGCAAGCAGAAGAGTAAGCCGGTTACGCCCGTCCTGCGCAAGCCTCGGCATGATGGGATCAAGGTGCAGGGTCTGGATGATATCCTGGTGAATTTCGCGCGCTGTTGCCATCCGTTACCGGGCGATAGTATTGTCGGATACATCACGCGTGGGCGTGGGGTTACAGTCCATACCACCGAATGTCTGAGCGTGGACAAGCTGGAGTACGATCCGGAGCGGCGCGTTCCTGTGGAGTGGGACAAACAACAGCAGACTACCCACCCCGCGCGCATTACTGTCGTGACGTACGATCAGCAGGGTGTACTGGCAGGCGTGAGCTCCGCGATTGCAGCCTGTGATGGTAACATTAGCCGAGCGAGCGTTACAACTAGTCAGGATAAAAAAGCCTATCTAGAATTCACTGTGGATATTCGGGACATCGCGCATTTGAACCAGATCATCCATCGGGTGGAGAATTTGCGGGGCGTCCTGTCAGTGGAGCGCGTGAAAAACAGCACACGCTGGGGCAAATGGCATCCCTGAGAGATCAGGATGCCTTTTGCACTTTGCCTGAGCGCAGGCACCGCGTACAGATCCTGGCGCGTTTGGCGCCGCCGGGGGTCTGGATACGCATACGTTGGAGATTCGGGTTCCAGCGACGATTGGTCAGGTTGTGGGCATGGCTGATGGTATGACCATAGCGTGGCCCTTTGTTACAGATGTCGCAGCGTTGAGCCATAATGTTGTCCTTATACGTGCAGTGCCGCGCGTCTATGATGCGCTTGCTCATCGGCATGTTGCATAAGCAGTTATGGCTAAACCTAGCATATTCTCCCCACCATCGCAAGGATTTCCCCATGCCAGAGACGCCACCGAGCACGCGCAGTGCAACGTCAGGGATGGCTGTGCTGGAGACGCATCTGGAGCAGCTCGCCAAACCGCTGCGTTATGCTTCTCGACAGCAGTTTGCGCATCTGGCGCGGCTCCGCGATCTGGAAGTCTACGTCCAGCACCACGTCCAGGCCCTGCAGGCGGCCTCACCACCCCCTGCGCTTGCACCGCTCTTGCAGCAGTTGCTACAGGCGGTGAAGGGAGTGGATGCCTTGCCGCTCTCGGAGAAGCAGGAGCGTATCCAGCGTGCCGAGGCGCTCTTGGTCCAGATGCGGTCTGTCGCGACATCCCAGGGGGGTAACCCCTCCCCAGCGGGGGAAAGCAGACGAGGGGAAGCCCGTCAAGCCGTAGAGAAACCGATGGAAGACGCCGTGCGTCCGCCCCCCGCTCAACCTCCCCCCGCTCGGGGAAGGAGTAGCGTTGCCAGCCCCGCCGCCGAGCCCGTGGCCAGTGCCGACCCGTGTGCACAGCTCGTGCAGTTCCTGCGTGGTGTAGGTCCGAAACGGGCTGCCTTGCTGGCCCGTATGGAGTTGCACACTGTGCATGATTTGCTGTGGTGCCTGCCCACGCGCTATGAGGACCGTCGGCAGCTCACACCGCTCGGCCGCCTGCAGTGGGGGAAACGGGAGACGTTTTGTGGGACGGTCATGTCCTTGCAAGCCCAGCCTGTGAAACGTGGCAAGCCGTTTGTCGCGCTGTTACTGCAGGACAACAGTGGTGCATTGATTTGTAAGTGGTTTCAGGCGCGCACCGCGTATCTGCAGGAGCGCTTTCCGGTCGGGACACACGTCGTGGGCAGCGGTCTGGTGACGCTGAACGGGTACACCGGGGCACGCGAGGTCGTGCACCCGGATTTGGAAGTGCTGGATGCCGATGACGCAGAGCAGGTGCACTTTGGGCGCGTGGTGCCGATTTATCCTCTCACCGCGGGGCTGCATCAGAAGGGCATGCGCAGCTTGATGAAAATGGTGGTGGATACCTATATCCCGCAGATTGAAGAAACCTTGCCAGAAGCGCTACGGCGTGCCCATCATCTGCCTGGCCTGGCGGAGGCGCTACGGCAGGTGCATTTCCCGGACGACCATGCCGATGTGCTGCGTTTCACCGGGCAAGAGACCCCGTTTCATGAGCGGCTGGTGTTTGAAGAGTTTTTCTTGCTCGAACTGGGTCTGGCCCTGCGTCATCGGGCCGCGCAGCGCGAACCGCGTGCGGTCCCCTATGCGCAGCCGAATCATCTCGGCGAGGCGCTCATCCAGCAGTTACCGTTTCATCTCACTGCAGCTCAGCACCGCGTGCTCTTTGAAGTGCTTGAAGATATGCAGCGCCCGTACCCCATGAACCGCTTGATCCAGGGCGATGTCGGCAGTGGCAAGACGGTGGTGGCTCTCTTGGCCATGCTCATGGCGGTGTCCAACGGTTTTCAAGCAGCGCTCATGGCCCCCACAGAGATTTTGGCTGAGCAGCATCTGGGGACCTTGCGCCGTTTGCTGGCGCCTCTCGAACTGGAGGTGGAACTCCTGACCAGTGCGGTCAAAGGCAAGAGTCGGCAACTCCTGCTCGAGCGCATTGCCCAGGGCACTGTGCCGGTGCTCGTGGGCACTCACGCTTTGCTCTATGACGAGGTGCAATTCCATCAACTCGGCATGATCGTCGTGGACGAGCAGCATCGCTTTGGTGTCTTACAACGTGCGAGCTTACGGCGCAAAGGCTTAACGCCCGATGTGCTGGTGATGACGGCGACGCCGATTCCGCGCACCCTGGCGATGACGCTGTATGGTGATCTGGATCATTCGCTCCTCGATGAGATGCCGCCCGGGCGCCATCCCGTCCGCACCACAGTGCTGGGAGAGGGACGCCGCGAACAGGCCTATGACACGGTGCGTCGCGAGGTCAAAAAAAGGCATCAAGCCTATATTGTCTACCCCCTCATTGACGAATCCGAGAGCCTCGACCTGGGGGCGGCAGTGGCGATGGCGCAGCATTTGCAACAGGATATCTTCCCCGACTACCGCGTTGGCCTGCTGCACGGCCGCCTCCCGAGCGACGACAAAGACGGCATGATGCAGGCATTTGTTGCCGGAGAACTGGACATCCTCGTCTCCACGACGGTGATCGAAGTCGGGGTCGATGTCCCCAATGCCACCGTCATGCTGATCGAGAACGCTGAACATTTTGGCCTTGCTCAGCTCCATCAATTGCGTGGTCGCGTAGGCCGCGGCGAAGCGCAGGCCTATTGCGTGCTCCTGACCGGTCCAGCGCTCAGTAAAGAGGGCCGCCAGCGCCTGCGGGTTATGCAAGACAGCACGGATGGTTTTTATGTCGCGGAACAGGATTTACAGATTCGTGGACCAGGGGAGTTACTGGGAACCAAGCAATCCGGATTGCCAGAGCTCCGTGTCGGCAATGTCCTGCACCATGCAACCTGCCTGGAGCAAGCGCGTCATGCCGCCTTTGAGCTCCTGCAGGCCGACCCGACGCTCACGGATCCTGAGCACCAGGCGCTCGCCGCCGCGGCCCAGGTGCGCTGGGGCGGCCGGCTGGAGCTAGCAGCGATTGGCTAATAGGTTGACAATCTCACCCTGAGCCAGACTTCGGACGATACGAGGGCAAGGACATATGGTTCTAGTGTCGCAACTGAGCTGCTGTGTGCGGTGTTCACCTGGGTACGCGGGCCTCTGGCCCGCTCCGGCAGCGGCCCGGCGGGCCGCGCACCCAGGCACCAGGGACTGGTGATGCACTGACGCCATGGACATCTAGGATGTGCTAGACAAGACAACACCTTAGCGAGACACGGTGACGGAAGAGGAAGTGCGTGCAGTGCTGGCACGCCCAGACGTCAGCTCTATGGGGGTTGACGGCAAGCAGAACGTGCTGGGGGAAGTACACGGTAAGCACGCGCGGGTCTGCTTTGTCGAAGAGGCAGATCACTGGCTGATTATTACGGTCATCAACCGAGGGACACCGCCATGAGACTGGAGTATGATTCTGAAGCCGATGCGGTGTATATTCGCCTGGATGAGACTCCCACGAGCCGCATAGAAGAAGTGTCCGATGTGTGTATTGTGGAGTATGGTGCGGCCGGCAACCTGGTCGCTATCGAACTGCTCTCGGTGTTTGGTTTTGCGGGCGCCTCTCTCTATGCGCTGGTCCACAAGGGTCTGCTAGCTCGTCAAGATGCCGAGCGGTTCTTGCAGGCTCTGCGTCACGAACTGGTCACGGCGTAGTCTACCAGCGTACTGTAACGTCAGAAGCAGTATATATACTACCCAGGGTAGACATGACTGAGCATCTCGTGGCAACCCGGCGCTGGCAGCCTATGCTCACGACGAAATGCTATGAGGACGTGTCCAGGCGGGAGGGCATATGACCGTCTCTAGCGCAGCTCCTGGCGGATGCGGAACTGGTTGTGGATGGGCAGATCACCTATGCAGCGCTCATCCTTTTAGGGACACGCGAAGCGCTGGGAAGATATCTGGCCCAGGCAGAGGTGATCTGCGAATACCGCTCGCATGAAGCACCGGGATCGGCGGCAGAGCGACACGAGTTTCGACAAGGTTTCCTGCTGGTGCTCGATGAAATGTGGCGTTTGATTAGTTTGCGTAACGATCTGCAGCATTTCCAGCAAGGGTTCTTCGTCTGGGATGTACCGACTTTCAGTGAGCGGGTGGTACGTGAGGCCATCCTGAACGCTGTGAGCCATCGGGACTACCGCCATGGAGGATCGGTGTTCGTTCGCCAATATCCCCGCCGCATCGAGATTGTCAGCCCAGGCGGTCTGCCACCGGGCATCACGCCTGCAAACATTCTCCGGCAACAAAATCCTCGCAATCGTCGTATTGCTGAAGTTCTCGGCAAGTGTGGTCTCGTGGAACGTGCCGGGCAGGGGTTTGATCTCATCTTTCGCGAGTGTATTCGCCAGAGTAAAGCGCTACCCGACTTTACGCATACGGATCCTCACTTTGTCTGGCTCACGCTACATGGTGACATCCAGGATCAGGATTTTTTACGCTTTTTCGAAGAAATCGGACAGGAACGTATGGCTACCTTCAGCACGGATGATTTTCTTGTGGTGGATGTGGTCCATCGAGAACAGCCTGTGCCTGATCACCTCAAGCCCAGGGTAGGATATCTGCTGGAACAGGGTATTATCGAACGCCTGGGCCGTGGCAGAGGTGTACGGCTGCTGCTCTCCCAGCGTTTCTACAGGCGTCTTGGTAAGGCAGGGGTCTACACTCGCAAGCGCGGCCTGGACCGTGAGACGAACAAGGCGCTGCTGCTGCGTCATCTCCAGGAGAACGGGAACGCTGGATGCCCCGCATCAGAGTTACAACAGGTACTGCCCGCGCAATCACGAGATCAGCTCAAGCGCCTGCTGAGTGAACTTCGCCGTGAAGGGCGAGTGCAGATGGTTGGGCAACGTCGTGGAGCGCGGTGGCGGGTCACCTAAGAGAGGATATATGGTGTAGAAGAAGATGCAAGCAAGGATTTTGCGCCATAAAATGCCCCATAATGTCATAATATCCCAAAATAAAAGGACTTATATGGTATCTTAAGGCTATTGCACTAAGGGGTGACACCCATAATCCTCTTACGGGATACTAGGTGACTACCAGGGAACTAGCCGATGGTATTGCGGCAGAGTACGATATCCAGGGGCGGTTGGCAGGGATCGCAATGCTTGCTGCTGTCCAACGGCTCGGAGATGCGTACTTGTGCACCGAGGTGTGCTATGACGGCTGCTGAAGTGATACAAACTATGACTGACCGCATCGTGCGGGACTTTCATCCGCTACGGATCATACTCTTTGGCTCGCAAGCGCGTCACGACGCCAGACCAGGCAGTGACATCGATCTCCTGGTGGTGTTGCCTCACGTCGCGGATAAACGGCTCGCCGCGGTGGCCATCCGCCGCGTGTTGGCCGATTTGTCCGTGTGTAAAGATATCGTCGTCACGACCCCGGAAGAAATCGCTCGGCGTGGCGAGGTGATCGGAACAGTGTTACGACCGGCGTTGCGCGAGGGGAAGGTGGTGTACGAATGCGGGGTGTAATGCGTGGAAAACGGTCATGACCTCCAGTGCACCGGGCAGAGAGGGATCGGCAAACCTATTCGCCTTTCCAATCATGCGCGAGGCTATCTACTGCGCCGAGGCTTTACGGAGACCGAGGTCCATGAGGCGATCCGCACATGTCCCTGGCAACCGGCCCAGCGTGAGCGACAGAAAGTGACGCAAGATTTCCCGTATCACGCCTTCTGGAACGGGAGCTTTTATAGTACCAAAAGAGTCCGCCCCATTTTTGTAGAAGACCCGGAGGAAATTGTTGTGGTAACCGTGTACACGTATTTTTTCTAATTGGGGACCTGTATGCGTATTAGTTACGACCCGGAAGTCGATGCCCTGAGCATCATCTTTCGTGATACCACGGTGACCAGCCAGGAACTGGCCGAAGGTATTGCGGCAGAGTACGATACCCAGGGGCGGTTGGTAGGCATCGAAATTCTCGACGCCATCCAACGGCTCGGGGACCCATCAGTCTTGCAACAGGTGATTTTGGAGCGCCTCGGTCCTGCGCTGCCATCTTCCCCGAGCACAGTGTGAGGTCTGCGATGTCCTCTCCCAAAAAACTCATCGAAGTTGCGCTGCCGCTGGATACCATTAACAAAGCCAGTGCGCGCGAGAAGTCGATCCGCCATGGCCATCCCAGCACGCTGCACCTGTGGTGGGCCTACGGCCCCGCTCCGCCCGACGCGCTTCCACGGCACGGTAACGCTCGATCCCGCCCGCGCCGGACGAGACGCCAGCAAAATTACCGAGGAGGTCTTGACGCACCTGGTGGGCCTCCTCGGCTCCTCGGTGCGCGTGATTCTGGAGATCGAGGCCGCTATCCCTGATGGGGTACCAGAGCATGTCGTCCGCACGGTGACGGAGAACAGTCGCAGCTTGAAATTTACCAGCCATGGGTTTGAGCGCGAGTAACTGTGTCACTGGATATGCCCCTAGACATCTATTTCATAAGTGCCTCACCAGTCTGGGATTCCTGGGTACGCGGGCCTCTGGCCCGCTCCGGCAGCGGCCCGGAGGGCCGCGTACCCAGGCTTTCTGTCTCACGCATTAACACGTGTCAACGGAGTGAGTTCGGTTGCGGCGCGAGAGATCCTCTCTGATGCTGTCCGCGACCCGCATCATTGATACGCAATGATACTGCGCGCGACCTCCCCCTGCTCCAGCGCAGCAAAGGCCGTATTGATGTCCTCCAACCGGTACGTCCGGCTCACCAGTTCATCCAGTTTCAGCTTCTTGGCTCGGTAGAGATCGACCAGTTGCGGCATCCCGGCCCGCATGTTGGCTGAGCCATAGGTACAGCCCAGCAGCTGCCGGTCCTGGTGTAAGAAATCCGGATCGATCGTCAATTGCGCGCCGTGCCGAATCACGCCCACGATGATTGCCTTGCCGCCCCGCCGGGTGCACTGCAACGCCTGCACAGACGTCTCGGTTAAGCCAATCGCCTCAAAGGCATAATCGACACCGTGGCCCTTGGTGAGTTCACGCACGGCGAGGACGGGATCGACTTCTGCGGCATTCACCCGATGCGTGGCACCAAACACTTCGGCGTATTCGAGCTTGCTCGGCATGGTATCGACCGCGATAATGCGCTCGGCGCCAGCCAGGGCGGCGCCTTGAATGATGTTCAGGCCCACTCCGCCACAGCCAATCACCACGACACTGGTGCCCGGTTGCACCTTGGCCGTCCACAGCGCTGCTCCAACGCCGGTGGTCACGCAGCAGCCAATCAGCGCGGCTTGCCCCAGGGGCATGTCGGGATCAATGCGCACCAGACTGCCTTCCGGCACCACGCCGTATTCGGCGAAGGATGAGACGCTGGCAAAGTGTTTGATCTCCTGAGAGCCTTTGCGCAGCCGGGTGGTGCCATTGGGGAGATTACCGTTCAAGGTATAGCGGACTTCGCACAGGTTCGGCCGTCCTGCCACACAGTCGGTACAACGTCCGCAGGCTGGCACCAGCGACAGAATGACGTGATCCCCTGGTTGCACATAGGTGACGCCAGGCCCCACTTCTTCGACGACCCCGGCTCCCTCGTGACCCAACACCACCGGCATGGGACACATCCGGTCCCCTTTGATGTAATGTAGGTCGCTGTGACAGACCCCACTGGCCCCAAAACGGACCCGCACCTCACCGGCCTGGGGCGGTAACAGTTGTAACTCTTCTACGACTAACGGTTGATGTGCGCCATAGAGCACGGCACCTTTCATAGTCACGCCTCCTTGCAGTGAGCGATTTTTGCTCTTTCCCGCGTGCATGCAACGGGAGTTTCACTATACCGGAATTGCGCCCGTATGACAGTGTCTATGTCCCACAGAGTGCTCCAGTCCCCTCTCCCTGTGGGAGAGGGGGCGGAACAGGCTATGGCGTAAGCACGTATCGTCAAGTTCGTGTCTATGGGGCTTTACCACCCGATGGTGTAGGCGGGGAGCAGCGTCGACAGCTCGCCACGCGGGTCTGCTCCGCCATAGACGACATCCTGCATGGGATCGACCTGCACGCCCACGATATAGCCCTCGATCCAGTCCGGTTGGATGGCGACGATATGCCCTTTGGCCTGCAGGGCGCGTTGCACAGCGTAGGGGATACGGCCTTCGACGCGCAGCAGCCCGGGTTCCGCCACGTGCGGATACACGGAACTGGGGAAATGGCGACTGCTAAACTTGGCCGCTTCGATGGCCTCCTGGAACGGCATGCCAAAATCTACTACGTTCAGAAAAAATTGCAACGTCCACTGATCTTGCTGGTCCAGACCCATGGTGCCAAACGCCATGCAGGGTTTACCGTTGCGCCGCACCAGCGTGGGCGTCAGGGTGGTGCGGGGACGCTTGCGTGGGGCCAGGGCATTGGGATGCTGCGGGTCCAGATAAAACACCTGGATACGGGTGGTCAGGGGGAAACCCACGCCTTCCACTACGGGTGAGCCAGCCAGCCAGGCCCCGCTTGGCGTGGCTGCCACCATATTGCGCGCTTGATCGACCACGGCGACGTGCACGGTGCCGCGTTGCCATTCCCGCCCAACGAGGGGACCAGACTCCGGGCGTAGCGCGGCAGCCCGAGAGGGATCGCCGGGACGCAAGGCGAGGGACGCCCGTTCTGGGTCGAGTAATTGACGCCGGGCCTGGGTATAGGGTTCTGATAACAGTGCCGCCAGGGGCACGTCGACAAACTCCGGATCCCCGTAGTAGGCTTCGCGGTCAGCAAACGCCAGCTTGCTGGCTTCCGTCACCAGGTGAATATACGCTGCGCTGTTATGCCCGAGGGCCTGGAGATCATAGCCTTCGAGTAAGCGGAGTTGCTGCAGGAAGACCGGGCCCTGGCTCCAGGGGCCACATTTATACACCTCATAGCCGCGGTATAGCGTCGACACCGGTTGTTCCACTCTGGTGCTGAACGTTGCCAGGTCGTCCAGCTCCAGCAGCCCCCCATGGTGCTGGCTAAAGGCCACGATCTGCTGGGCAATTTCCCCTCGGTAAAAGGCATCGTGTGCGGCACGAATAGCCGCAGCCCGACCGTGTCCCAAGGCCCCGCGTTCTGCCTCAAGCAGGCGCGTAAAGGTGTGCGCCAGGTCGGGATTGCGCCACACCTCGCCAACCTCCGGTAGGCGGCCTTCCGGAAGATAGAGCTGCACCGAACTGGGCCACTGCTGGCAGAATTTATCTTGCTGATGCCAGATGGAGAACAGTAGGTAATCGCTCGGCCCACGCAGGCCGGGGTGCATCGGAAAGCCGTCATGAGCCAGGTCGAGGGCGGGCTGCAGCACCGTTGCCAGGGGCATAGTGCCAAAGCGTTCCAGGGCGGTGAGCAATGCCCCACAGGCCGCTGGCACGCCAGCGGCTAACAACCCTTCGCCGGGAATAAGGGACAGGCCCTGGGCCGTGAACCAGTCAATCGTGGCGCGCTGTGGGGCGGCGGTGTTGCCATTGATAGCGACCACCGCACCGGTCTCTGCCAGCGTAATGAGCATGGGCACCTCACCACCCAGCGTGTGCATGTGGGGATTCAGCACGCCCTCGGCAAAAATGGCGGCAACAGCGGCATCAATGGCATTCCCGCCCTGTCGTAAGATGGTGGCGCCAATGAAGGCTGATAGATAGTGCTCGCTGGACACCATGCCGTGCGTGCCCATGATGGTTGGACGAAAGGCCACCCTGCGACTCCTCTCTCAACGTGGACAACGTCTCTGCTGCGGCGCGTGCCGCCAGATTGGGTGTCCTATTGTAGCGGTGGCCTGACTGGATGCACATCGAAATCTCGGCAGGGTCAGGCTGCCCCAGGAGAGGGTTTCCTCGGGAGACCACCAAGAGGCTCCGCGTCCGTTGGTTGGACTCTCAGCCTGCACATTGCCTTAGCGCTGGACACGGCCAGCCACAGCCCGGATCTGGCGCGGCCCAGCGAGCCAGATGGCCCCTGCGGACAGGGCATTGCAGCCGATCGCAAGCCAGAAGGCCAGCGTGTAGCTTCCCGTGGCGTCGTGCAGCACACCAGTCACCCATGGTCCGGCGGCGCCACCCCCAATCGCCGCGAGCATGAGCGTGCCGAAAATGGCCCCGTAATGCTGACTCTCGGGATGGCGCCGAGCACTGACGTGAGCCCATAGCCAAGCAACCCTTGTGCGGTGATCATGAGGGTGAGCAGCATCGGTGTCGGCGTAGAGCGCAGGCCGAGCAGAGCCAGGTAACAGAGCGCGAAGCCCAGGTTACCCAGCATCCACACCCATTCACGCCCGAGGCGGTCCGAGACGAGGCAATTCCCTCGCAGGGAATTGCAATCATCGCAGGGCGAGAAACCATGCAGTCACGCCGTGTTTCCGGGCCTCTCCAGCTCATATCAGTCGTGCGCTGCCCAGCCTCGGAAGATCTGGGCTGTGTCCGCATCCGCTGGAAAGAAACTTTCAATGCGCAACTCTTGCACAGTGACATCCTGTGGTGTGCCGAGCGTCGCGATCGTCGTGAATAGGCGTAGGGACGTCTGGCCTTTGTGGAAGTGCATGACCAGCACTGGCGATGGGAGGTCCTCCAGCGCTGGCGCATGCGACAGAACTGGCACATCGGGATAAGTCAGGAGACGCTGCAAGAGCTGGGCACTCGCCTGGGTACCATCGGTGAGTGCATCTGCCTGGACGCCACGTAGGAAGTAGAGCGCGACATCTTACCAATTGACGAGGAACGGACGGAGACCAACAGGCGACAATAACCCTTCGGCAATGTTGATGCTCTCTGTGGTCGCCGACGTGGGTGCTGGGCCCAGCAAAAAAGCCATCAGCCGTCCTGCCCCTGCATTCGCGCGCAGGACACGCCACCATCGGTCTACCACGATGGCCGGCAATGGCTCCTGCTGGGCCAGCATGTAGTCGAGTGCGTGATGCACCGTCGCGAGTTCGGGGGCAGCCAGACTGCTTTCCCGCCACGCCGGAGCGAACCCTGCTGCCAGCAGCAAGGCATTCTGCTGCCGCAGTGGCACATTGAGTACAGCGGCCAGGCGTCATACCATCTCCCAACTCGGTTGGGTACGGCCTGACTCCAAGAAGCTGACGTAACGCTGGGTGGTACCCGCTGCACCTGCCAGGTCCATCTGTGATCGGCCTCGATGCACGCGCCACCAGCGCAAGCCTATGCCGAAATTTCTGGCTAACTCCATATGACTCCTCCATTGGGGGCTCACAAAACCAGGCTGCGCACAGTGCCTCTGCGCAGCACCCCAGTGTATAATTATCTTTCCTTAAAACCCTGACACACCTCCACGAATAGGTGCTTCGCCTGAGGTCTTTCGACAGGGCTACGTCAAAATCAGCGAGCGCAATAATCGGGGGTATTGTTCCCAATCGGGTGCGCTGCTGCCCCGCCCCAGGCACGGCGACCGAAGCGGATGTCCTGGCGCTCCACGACCATAGTGTATACTGAGGCCATCGCACGCCTCAGCCTCTGACTGTCTGCCCTCTGCGGTTATTTATGAGAGGCCTGATACCCCATGGACCTCCCACAGGAGTCTGACAGATCATGGAACCAGACGCAGAGAGACCACCACCAGGCGAGGGAAGACCTTCACGCAGAACAGAACACGCGCTCAGAAGACAGGCAGAAGGTCGACCTGTAGGCACCGCGTTTAACGATGTACAGCGAGCCTCGCAGGCGGATATCTTTGTGCAACCTGATGGGCGCTATGTGGTACGTGGCCCACGTGGTCGGGAACATATTTTTACCGCGGATGGCATCCATATCACCACCTTCTCGCGTAGCCAGAGCACACATGACAGCAAAATGGCTCGTGGTGAGCGCCTCCCAATCACCTATGCAGCATTCATCAGCTTTCAGGAGCAATGTCGATGAATATTGAAGACACCCTCGCCGAGATAACCACGGACTTGGTCGCTGTCCAAGAGGCTACCCCTTTTCTCAAGGCGTTATTTACCACACCCGCAGGAGCCTGGACCACCCTGGACGAATATTATGCTGATCTACCGCAACTGCAGACATCCATGAGGCAGCTCCCTCACGATGTTTCTGAGGCGCTCCAGGTCAGTTGGCTGGACTATCCTCCGTCTGTATATGGGAGCGGTTATTGTGTCATTATTTTCTTTCTTGAAGCGTTGCCTTGGCATAACGTTGTCTTGTACAACAAACAGTGGTTTTTTTCCCAGTTTCAGGTCGGCCTGTCTCCTGTGGAACAAGCCTCCTAACGGCCTGACACACCTCCATGGACAGAGCTTTGCCTGCGCTGGCAGGCGTGATCGCCCTCAATGAGAGGATCCCCTATGGCCACGGTAACTCTGGATCGCCAACACACCGCCTTACTGATCGCCGACTTTTATGCCGACATCCTGCCGACCCTGCCCCACGCCGTCGACCGCCAGGTCGTGGAGCATACGCAACAGCTCCAACGCGCTGCACGAGACGCGCAGCTCCTGCTCTGTTATTGTGCGACGGTCTTTCGACCGGGCTATGTCGAAATCAGTGCGCGCAATAAAACGTTCAGTGCCCGCAAACAGTCTGGACAACCGGCACGCAGTGACCCCATGCAGCTCATTCATCCAGCCGTACGACCACTGGAGGGTGAAGTGGTGGTGGGCAAGCATCGAGTCAATGCGCTCTACGGTACCGCTCTGGATCTCGTACTGCGTGCGAACGACTGCTCCACCCTGATCATCCTGGGATATGCGACCAGTGGCGTCGTGCTGTCAACCGTGCGCTTTGGGGCTGACCTGGATTATCGCCTGATCGTCGTAGAAGATTGTTGTGCTGATCAAGATCCCGACGTGCACGATTTTCTCATGCAACGTCTCTTCCCGCGCCAGGCAGACGTGGTTACTGCCGCTGAGGTCATCCAGGCGCTATGTGCCTAATGCAGAAAGGCGAACGTATGATGCAAGGCGCCGCTACAACAGCGTTCGATAGCCTGGCTGATGTGCTGGAACACCTCGGGGGTATTGCGCCCAATCGGGTGCGCTGTGGTCTGGCAAATCGACCCACGGGCGCGTACCGTAGAAGTGTTGACGGCTCCCGAGCAGTCGATGACCCTGTTTGTAGACCAGACACTGGACGGTGGGGCAGTGCTCCCTGGCTTACACGTGCCGCTCCGGGACCTCTGTGCCGAGCTTGATCTCCAGGGAGAGGACGTCGATGTAATACCATTGCCGCTGTAGGCCCTGGGCCAATAATCTCTGGCCCTTCATTGGAGAGGTGTCATCGCAGAACGCACTGTTCACAGTGCAGGAGAACGCTATGCAACAGAACACATGGATGAAGCCCACGGTGTCCCTGGTTGTTGCTGTGTTGCTCGTACTGCTCACGGGGTTCGCGGTATTACCCACCGAGGCACAGGTGCAGCGTGTCGTCTTCGCCTCTGCAGGGGTCGACGAGAGCAACCGCTTCTGGATTGTCAGTCGTCCCAATCAGCTGCAGAATGATCCCTACTTAGAAACCTTGCTGGACCTCGATCCCAAGACTGGGGCCTTCATCCCGCGCCTGGCGGAGAAGTGGGAGGCCAGCCCCGATATGAAAGAGTGGACCGTCTACCTGCGTAAGGGCGTGCCTTTCCACTTTGGCTATGGAGAGTTCACCGCCAGGGACGTGGTGCATTCCCACTCGCTCATGCTGCGTGAAGAAGCCGTCGCGACCTTCGTGGGGTTGTGGCGGACTGTGGAAGCAGTGAAGATCATCAATGACTACCAGGTCGTCTTCCGTATGAAAAACCCGACCACCACCATGCCGTACGCTCTGTCACGTAGCGGCGACTTACGCATGGTCAGCAAAGCCCAGTGGGACAAGGAGGGGCTCGAAGGGTTTGAGAAACGACCTGCTGGCACGGGTTCGTATCAATTTGTCAGTCGCCAACTGGGCAAGTCCATCGTCTTCGAGCGCGTGGACAAGCACTGGAGTGGGGCGCGGCCAGCGTTCAAGGAATTGGAAATTCGCATTGCCCCGGAAGAATCTACCCGCCTGGCCATGCTCCTGAATGGTGAGGCCCACATTGTCGATCTGGCGCGGGAGCTGCAAGACGATGCAGAGAAACGCGGCATGCAGATCCTCGCCGCGAGCCTCGCGGCAGAATGGGTGTCGATCTATTTTGGTGGTCAGTACCACATCCCTGGGGATCCGAAATTCAAAGCCGATGTGCCCTGGAACGACCGACGGGTGCGACAGGCGATGAATATGGCCATTAACCGCCAGGAAGTGCAGGCCCATCTCTTTCGCAAGAAGGGTGAGCCGATGTACGTGAGCGGTATGGCCCCCTTCCTGGAGGGCTACAACCCGGCCTGGGCACAGCGCTTCGATCAGCTCTATGGCTACAACCCCACCAGGGCCATGGAATTGTTGCAGGAAGCTGGTTATCCGCCTGGCGCCCTGGCCGTCAAGATCTGGTCCTTTACCCAGCTCGCCAAGCCAGAAATCCCCCCATTGGCGGAGGTCGTCGCGACGTATTTTCAAGCCGTGGGCATTCAGGCCACCATCGAGAACACTGATCCAGTCCTCCTCGCCAGCCGCAATCGGGGCAAAGACACGGCCTGTTGCCTCTGGCCCAATATCGTCAGCCTGCGACCCACGGAAGAAATGATTCGGGTGTCTCACACCAACAACGCCCAGGCCCATCTCTTTGAGAGCGAGTCTCTGGAGAAGAAGTACGCCGAGCTCACCAAGACCGTGGTCCCCCAGGACCGTGAACGCGTGGCGCGAGAACTGACCGATTATCTGTTTGACGAATTTAGCTCTATCCCCTTGCTGACCGTGTTTCATGAGGTCGCCGTCAATCCAAAGGTCGTTGCAGGATGGACCTGGCCTGGCCAGGGGGCGGGGAGGACGACGCATTTCCACCTGATCAAGGCCGTGCCCTAAGCCAGGGCTCTGGCGATACTTCTGCGTACGACAGTTGTGGTGGTGGCATGGTGCGCCGTTGATAGGGCTTATACGACAGGAGACCGACACTATGCGCACCGTCGAGGTGCACCGTTGGAGTCAGGCCGCGGCGCGCCTGCTGCCTCCCCAGCAGGCAGTGATTGGTCGGGTGCACTCCTGTTATGCCCGCATTCTCAATGTGCAGACCCCCAGGGGACGCTTGCTGACCTTGCAAGGGGAGGGCCCATTACAGGCGCCTCTTGGGCTCGCGCTCGGCATAGATATGACCGCCCTGGGGACACGTCTGCCCGTTGGGGCGCTCGTGCTCCAGGAGATCCCTACGGCCATAAGCCTCCCAGCAGCGCTCCGTCTGCGTTGCGCGGATGCCCTTGTGTGGGATGGGCAGATCACGGTGCAACCCGATCTGAGCCCAGCAGTGCTGGCTGGGAGAGGGCACGCGTTGACCTCCTGGCTCTGTTGCCACACTCCTGGGCACGGCCTGGCACCGCTGCTCCGGGCTCTGGAGCATGGGCCGATACACCTCTCGGCCACCAACACCGCAGTCTACACGGCGCTGGCGCCGCTGTGGACGGGGCGTCAGGCGTTGACGGTCCCTACGCTGCTCAGTCTGGTCAGCGCCCTCGTCGGTCTGGGAGAGGGGCTCACGCCATCGGGCGATGACTTCCTCGTGGGCCTCCTGGCCGTCTTGCATGTGACCGGGTTCCTGTCCCGCCACATTGATGCCCTGCTGCAGAGGCAGTTCTGCCAGTGCGTGCGCCAGGGCACCTCGCAGCTCAGCGGTGAGTTTTTGCGCTGCGCCCTGGCCGGGCATTTTGCTGAACCCCTGGCCGGGCTGGTGCGTGCCCTGTGTGGAGCAGGCCCTGACGCGTGGCTGGGGCACGCCGCTACCCTGGCAACCGTCGGCCATAGCTCTGGCGTTGATGCCATGGTTGGTATAGTATGGGGATGTCAACTCCTGGCATGACAGTTGCCTGCTGCAAAGGTGCACAACAATGCAGACACACGTGCGTTGTCTGGTCCTGTTCAGTATGTATCGCGATTCGGTCTGGCTCATGCATCTGTCGTATACGCTAGAGAGCATGCCAGGTGTACAGCGCGTAGCTGTGATGATGGGGACGCCCCATAACAAAGCCCTCCTGCAAGACGCTGGGCTGCTCACGGCCGAAGGGGAGGCGGGTGGCGCTAACGATCTGCTAGTCTGCGTGCAGGCCGACACCCCCGCAATAGCCGCTGA
>Ga0194121_10004005_pt1 | contig 21770 bp, 21 predicted proteins | sample TA2MahCa50mmetaG_FD_148609 | JGI IMG/M metagenome (GOLD analysis project Ga0194121, IMG submission 148609) | Freshwater microbial communities from Lake Tanganyika, Tanzania - TA2015020 Mahale Deep Cast 50m | ecosystem: Environmental > Aquatic > Freshwater > Lake | place: Tanzania: Lake...
CACTCAACATCATTGGTGCAGCAATTTCAATAGGCTACGCATTTGGTGTAACAATCGTTATACTGAAGATAATGGATGCTGTATGGCCTGGCGGAATTCGAGTCACTCCAAAAGAGGAAGAAATCGGACTCGATCTTGCACAGCACGGCGAACGAGCATACGTAAACGAGTAAAAACAAACCTCCTTTTTTCCTTTTTATCTTTAAAAAATAAATGAATTTACATTTTACAATTTGATTAAAGACATGTTAATACAAACTAATGAACTCGCAAAAACGCTTGAAGATCAAAATCTTGTCATAATAGACGCAAGATCGTTCAAGGAATACTCAGAAGACCATATTCCAGGTGCTGTAAATTTAGATCTTTTTGCATTTCATTGGTTTGATACAACAAAGGAAGGCATTGAATCATTTAACAGACAAATGCAACAGCTTTTCTCTTTTGTTGGAATTACAAATGAAAAAAAAGTAATCTTTTATGATGAAGTGTCTGGAATGCTTGCAGCTCGTGGTGTCTGGCTCTTGATGTACTTTTCACATCCAAAAGTATTCATGTTAGATGGCGGCATAAAAAAATGGAAAAAAGAAAAACTATCACTTGAAACAAAAGCAAACGGATTTAGGCCAGCAAAATTTTCTGGAAAAATAAATTCCGAGATCATTGCAAGCTTTGAATACATCACAAAAAACCTAAACCAGATACAAATCATTGATGCAAGATCTCAAGATGAATATGATGGAACTGTTACCAGAGCTGCAAGAAAGGGGCACATTCCAACTGCGATTAATGTTGACTGGGGGCTTAATGTTGCAGAAGATGGAACTTTGAAAAAAGAAAATGATCTTTTAGCTTTATACAAAATCCCAAAAGATTCTGAAGTGGTAACATACTGCCAAGGAGCATATAGGGCAGCAAATGCATTTTTGGCATTAAAAAAAATCGGTTTTAAAAAAGTTCGAGTATATCTGGGTTCATGGGCAGAATGGGCAAACAGATTGGAACTTCCTGTTGAATAATCTACTAACACATTACATTTTTTAATTAAGCATTGAACAAAGCTTGTCATGACAGATCTGTATGAAAAGGCAGCAGAAAATTTTTTAGAGCTTGCAAGTCATCAAAGACTGCAAATATTGTTTCAGCTTTTAGAAAAAAAATCCACAATTACTGAAATGGCAAAAAATCTGGACACAACAAAGCAAGAGGTTCACCGCAATTTTACAAGATTGGAGGAAAGCAAACTAATAGTCAAAGATAATGATGGCAAGTATACGCTGACAACTTTTGGAAGAACAATGTGTACACAGGTGCCATCAATTGTATTTCTCTCTCAAAACATGAAGTATTTTGAAGATCATACTTTTGGCGATATTCCAATAAAGTTTGTGATGAGAGCAGGTCAGCTTGCAAGCTGCCAGCATGTAAAAGGTGTAGCAAAGGTTCTTGAGCAGTGGAAGTCTATCTACAAGAACGCAGATGAATACATCTACGAGTTATTGTCAGAAGTACCACTAGATCTTATCGAACCACTGGTAAAAAAAATAAAAACTGGCATAAAATTCAACTATATCTTTTCAAAGTCAGCAATTGTGCCAAAAGGCAGGAAAGAACTCCTCTCAAAACTGGGCTTTTCTAAATTAATTGAAGAAGGACTAGTAGAAAGAAAAATGAAAGACAAGGTTGAGACAATGGTGGTTTTAAATGAAAAGGAGGCATGTGTGTTGTTTGCAGACCTTAAAGGTGAATCTGACCTGAGTGAGATGTTTTACAGCAATGATTCCATGTTTCATGAGTGGTGTCTTGATTACTTTAGGTATTGCTGGTATGGCTCTGATGTGTTTCAGGAAAGCAAGCTAAAAGAATAAAAAATTCACTTTTTCTTCCATAAGAGCTGGTTGTAAACCATCTCAGGAACTACCTGCTTGAACTGCTTAGAGCCTCCACCATACCACTTTGTAAAAAATTCGTACAAGTGAAGTCTTAAAGACTGGATGTAAACAATCAGTCCCTCAATTATCATAATTCCAATATTTCCACCTATGATTATTGCAAGGGCGCCTCCTGATCCCATGCCGCCAAGATGAACGTAAGCATTGTTTACAGTTAGCAAAAGTGCTGCATGTACTAGTAGCATGATCCCAAGTCGAGCATAGCTTATAGTGTGTGACAGGCATTCTACAGTTTTTCCAAGCAAAACTTCCATAACAGCACTTGCCACATCTCCTCCCTCTTCTGGATGCTTTTTGTTGTGAAGCATGCCGCCAATTATCATCAGTACAATGCATCCAATTACCGTAAATATTGCAATTCTTACAACAAGCCAAACTACTGCCCAGTCCCCGACCAGTATGGTAACCCAAGGCACAGGTTCTGCATGTATCCTTGAGTACATGTTCATTACATCATATCCTGATCCGATGGCTGCCATCATGACTGCAACTATTCCAAAGTACATGACCAAGTTTGGTATTGCCTCAAAATACATTGCAGTACGATGACCCTCTCTCCATAATTTTTTAATTCGCAAAAGAAATGCCCAGACCAAGTGCACTATTCCTAAAAATATTGATACCTTGAGTATCAAAATAACTTGCTCAAATGTAAGCTCTGCCACACTTACTACTCCAAGAATCCAAGAAATTGCGTGCAGTGGTCCACCTTCATGTAAAAGTGATTCAAATGGAGCCAGATGATCAAGATGAAAGCCAAATGCCTCGCCAGTAAATAACCCAGCAATAGCAGCAGAGAATCCAGATATGGCAATTAGCATTCCCCATCTTGCCAGTGTTCCCTGCCCCTTGAACTTGAATAGGAGTCCAAATCCCATAAGCAAAAGTGCATGACCCAAGTCAGCAAACATTATCCCGTAAAAAATTGGCCACATCAGTGCAATCATTGGCGTAGGATCAGGTTCGCCTTTTTTTGGTATTCCCTGGCTTTCTGTAATGACCTCAAATGTTCTAATCCATCGCTTGTTATCCAATAGTGTCGGACTTTGTTCTAGTGCTTTTGTGTCCTTGATTGGTTCTGTTACTGATGTCCACTGCTTTGTAACTTCCTTGAATTTTTTTTCCATGGATTTTGGAATATATCCTTGAATCATTGCAAACTGCCTTGTTCCGCCAGGCTTGCGCAAAGTCTCAAGAACGTCTTTAGCTACAAGTGCAGCCTCGTGTAATGAAAGAACCTCCGTACGTATTCCAGTTTTTATTTTTTCAAGCTCTTTTGTAATTAGTTTTTGCTTGCCTTGCAGTTCCTTGATTTTTGATTCAGCAAGTGTGAAGGCCTTGACTGGTATCTGTGGATAGCCTTGTGGGATAGAAAATGGGTTTGCGTTAAGGTTTCGCAGTATCTTGCTTACTTTCTCAGAGTCGCCTGCGCCAGCAATTACAAATATTGCAGCCTTTTCTTTTGTTTCAAGATCATATTTGTAGATTGTAACTCCCTCAAGTGAGCGAGTAATCTCATCATAATCAGAAGAGTTTATGACAAAAATATTTGTATAAAAATACTTGCCCAGTCCAAGGTTGCTAAGATCAATGTTTAGCTTGTTTGCTACCTGAATTGTATCTCTTAGTGCAGTAAATTCTTCTAGCGATTTTTTTACGTCATTGCTTTCCTTGAGAAGAGCTGCGGCTTTGCTAATAACAGATGGAGTTTTTTTCTCCAAGCACTCAATCATAGTTTCAAGTTCGCGCACTTCATAGTTTTTCTTCTTTATAGCAAATCCCTTGAAAACAATCTCCATCATTCCAACCCGCAAAGGAATCTGCAAGCCTTTGATTATCTCATCTATCTGCTGGAATGCTTTTTGTGCTCTGAGAAGAAGATCATCAACTTCTGGCGTTAGTGTCTCGTTTTCTGCCTCTATTTTATGAAACCACTCAAATTCGGTAAGACATGAAATTGCTTTAGGTGATTCCATTCGAGGTAGAATGACAGTTCCAACCAAAAGTTCTGTAACAGCCAATACCAGCTCGTTTTTTTATGATAGTTTAAAATCTTTCTGAATGCAAAAATCAGATGTCATAGTTTAGTCAATAACTTTTTGTTTAATTTTGATTATATTTTTTAAAACTCCCAAACATTAAAATCCACTAATTAACGGCTTTTTGTTAACTTTGGATTCACAACTAGAAACGACTATTGACAAAATATTAAATCAAACAACTACCGAACTTTTATCCACACTTCAAAAAACTTTTGATGAATGTAAGGAATCTTTATCAAAATCATCTCGTTCCCTTGAGCAAGAGTATGACAGGATCCTAGATGAGGGCAAAAAGGAATCAGAAAAGCTTGAAAAGCAAATAATTGGCAGCTCTGAGCTTGAGGCAAGAAACAAGCAGCTTTTGCTGACTGCCGAATCAGTTGACAAGGTTTTTGATAAAGCCATAGAAAAAATTCAAAATATAAAGAAAAATGAGAACTATCCAAAATTAATTTCTACATTAATTGATGAATCAACAAAAGCGTTAGGTACACAAGAAATTATTGTTCTTACTAACAGTAAAGACAAGGATGTAGTAAAGTCAGTCCTTGCAAAATTTCCAAAAGCAGAACTATCCTCTGAGACTATCAACTGTATAGGTGGAGTAGAGGTTCGATCAAAGGATGGTACTATGACATTTAACAATACAATTGATTCAAGACTTGAGCGTTTGAAGCCTTTAATAAGGAAAGATATTGCCACGAAATTTGGCGTAGGGAACTAAAATGGCAGCAAAGGGACGAATTGTTTGGGTAAGCGGTCCTGCAGTTAAGGCAGATGGTATGGCAGATGCAAAAATGTATGAAACTGTATCTGTCGGCGATGCAAAACTAATCGGCGAAGTAATCAGACTTACTGGCGATGTCGCATTTATTCAAGTATACGAGTCAACAAGCGGCTTAAAGCCAGGCGAGCCAGTTGTTGGTACCGGTAACCCGCTTAGTGTCTTGCTAGGGCCTGGAATTATCGGTCAAATTTACGATGGAATCCAGCGTCCACTAAAAGATCTTTCCAAAGTATCTGGCTCTTTTATTGGCAGAGGAATCACGACAACTCCAGTTGATATGACAAAAAAATACAAATTTACTCCAACAGTCAAAGTCGGTGATTCTGTACAACCTGGAAACATAATTGGTAAAGTTCAGGAAACCGACTTGATTGATCACAGTATAATGATTCCTCCGGATCATCCTGGAGGAAAGATAACAAGCATTGTCAAAGAGGGCGAGTATGATCTTGAAACAGAGCTAGCAGTTACAGAAAAGGATGGAAAAAAAATTCCAGTAAAAATGTATCACAGATGGCCTGTACGAAAACCGCGTCCTTATCAAAAAAGATATGATCCAACAATTCCACTGCTTACTGGCCAACGCGTAATTGACACATTCTTTCCAATAGCAAAAGGCGGAACAGGCTCAATTCCTGGAGCATTTGGAACAGGAAAGACAGTAACGTTGCACCAGATTGCAAAGTGGGCCGATTCTCAAGTTGTAGTATACATTGGTTGTGGAGAGCGAGGAAACGAGATGACAGAGGTGCTAGTCGAATTTCCACACCTCAAAGATCCACGTACCGGCAAGCCATTAATGGATAGAACAGTTCTTGTTGCAAACACTAGCAACATGCCTGTTGCAGCAAGGGAGGCAAGCATCTACACTGGCGTAACAATTGCAGAATATTACAGAGATATGGGCAAAGACGTGGTTTTGGTTGCAGACTCTACAAGTAGGTGGGCAGAGGCTCTTCGAGAAATGAGTGGAAGATTAGAAGAAATGCCAGCAGAAGAAGGATATCCATCATATCTTGCATCAAGATTGGCAGAATTTTATGAAAGGGCAGGAAGAGTAATGGCGCTAGGTAGCCCAGACAGAAATGGCTCTGTTACTCTAGTTGGAGCAGTGTCTCCTTCTGGCGGTGACTTTACAGAACCAGTTACAACACATACAATGAGATTTATCAAAACCTTTTGGGCACTGGATGCAAAACTTGCCTATTCCAGACACTATCCATCAATAAACTGGATGAACAGCTACTCTGGATATCTAACTGATATCGCAAAGTGGTGGAGTGAAAATGTAAGTGATGAATGGCTTGGCCTAAGAGGGGAGGCATATGGAATTTTACAAAGAGAAGACACACTAAAAGAAATTGTCAGACTGTTAGGACCTGAAGCTTTGCCTGATGAAGAAAAATTAATTCTTGAGGTAGCAAGAATGATCAAGATCGGAATTTTACAGCAAAACTCTTTTGATGAAGTTGATACATATTGTAGTCCTCAAAAACAATTCAAATTACTAAAACTCCTAGTCCAATTTTACAAAAATGGTCAACAAGCGCTTAGAGATGGAACAACCTTGGTAGATATTCGCACTCTACCAATAATTGGAACCTTGCTTAAAGCAAGAATGGAAATTAAAGATAATGAATTAGAAAAACTGGATAAGCTAAGCCAAACTATGACTGAACAATTCAAAAGTATAATGGGAGTTACGGTTACAACTTGACAACACATGGTGGCGTACAATACAGTAAGATTGCAGAAATTAAGGGACCACTTGTTATAGTAGATGATGTAGAAAATGCCGCATTTGATGAACTTGTAGAAATCCAAACAACAGATGGCGAGAAAAGACTAGGTAAAGTTCTAGAGGTTGGAAACGGCAAAGCTATCGTTCAAGTGTTTGAAGGCACTACAGGACTTTCTGTTTCTGGAACTAAAGCTAAATTTGTTGGCAAAGTCATGGAGATGCCAGTCTCAGAAGAAGTCCTTGGAAGAGTATTTGATGGACTTGGAAGACCAAAAGATGGTCTGCCAGATCCAATAGCTGATAAATTTCTAGACATTAATGGCGAACCAATGAATCCAGAACAACGAGAATATCCTCGTGATTTTATTCAAACAGGAGTTTCAGTAATCGATGGGATGCTTACACTAGTACGCGGACAAAAACTACCAATTTTTTCAGGCTCTGGCATGTCACATAATATTTTGGCTGCACAAATTGCTCGCCAGGCAGCTGTTGTTGGAACATCAGATGAATTTGCAGTAGTATTTGCAGCAATTGGTGTACAATATAGTGAAGCAGAATACTTTAGAAGAAGCCTTGAAGAGTCTGGCGCCCTAAAAAGAAGTGTACTATTTCTAAATTTGGCAGATGATCCTGCAATTGAAAGAATCATCACTCCTCGAGTCGCACTTACAGTAGCAGAATATCTGGCATATGATCTTGGCATGCATGTACTGGTAATTCTCACAGATATGACAAACTATGCAGAAGCACTTAGAGAAATCAGTGCTGCAAGAGAAGAGGTGCCAGGAAGAAAAGGATATCCAGGATATCTGTATACTGACCTTTCCACAATTTATGAAAGGGCTGGAAGACTGCGCGGAAAAAAGGGAAGCGTTACACAGATGCCAATATTATCAATGCCTTCTGATGATATTACTCACCCAATTCCAGATCTTACAGGTTACATAACAGAAGGCCAGATTGTAGTTGGCCGTGACTTGTTTAGACAGGGAATTTATCCGCCAGTAAATATTTTGATGAGCTTAAGCAGAATCATGAAAGACGGTATTGGAGAGGGAAGAACAAGGGTAGATCATCAAGAAATTTCCAACCAAAACTATGATGCATATTCTAGAGCACAAGAAGTTCGTGCACTTGCAGGCATTGTAGGAAAGGCAGGTCTTACTGGAGTTGATCTAAAATATCTAGAATTTGGAGACGAATTTGAAAAAAATTTCCTCTCACAGGCAATTGATGAAAACAGAACAATTGAAGAAACACTTTCTTTGTTATGGAAGGCTGTATCACTCTTACCAAAAAATGAATTAACCAAAGTCAAAGACAAATACATAGAGCAGTACTATAAGGAAAGGTAGCATATGTCGTTTGGACAAAACGTAGCTGCTACCAAGATTGAATTACTAAAATACAAACGTTCAAGCCAAGTTGCTTCCATGGTTCAAAAAATCCTTGATGACAAGCGAAAGGTATTGTTAAAAAATATAGAAGAAATGATTACAGAGGCAACAAAGGCAAGGGGAGGCATCTGGGAGCCACTCCAAGACGTGTATAACTCTGTAAATGAAGCGTATCTATCATTAGGAACAACTACAGTTGATTCAGTAGCACAGGCAGCTCCTGCAGTAATGCAAGTTGATGTTAATGTAAAGCGTGTAGTTGATGTAACAATTCCTGCGCTAAATGTTGCAGAAAAGGATACAAAGTCAATGCCTTATGGTTTTGCCGATACTAACGCATCAATAGACAGGGCTGCAAAACAGATCAAAATCATGCTTCCAAAAATATGCAAGGCAGCAGAATACGAAAATTCAATTTTTAGCCTGGCAAAGGCGCTAGAAAAGACACAAAAATTGCTAAATGCGCTAGAAAATGTAATAATTCCACAGTACAGACTACGAATTAAATTCATTTTATCTACACTTGAGGAAAGAGAAAGAGAAGAGTTCGCAAGGTTAAAAAAAGTCAAGGCAGCGATAGAGAAGAGAAAGTAATGGCAAAAGACGAAATAAAAAAACTATTGGACAACTCAAAAAGAGTCTTACAACAAGACTATGATCATTTTGAAAAAACAATCAAAGATGATCTAGCTAGTTTCAAGAAAAAAACACTTGATAAAATTTGAATGCAAAATTCCCTTCTCATGATTTAAATATGGAGATTTAAGGAGGTCACTTGACAATGAAACCTATCCTGTATGTTCTTTGGGCAACATTAGGTATTTCTCTTATCGGACTAGCAGGTGTTGCATATGCTCAAGAAGCTGAAAGTGGAAGTGCAGATGCAGGTTCAAAGCTTATTGGTGCAGGTCTTGCATTTGGTCTTGCAGCCGGTGGTGCAGGTGTTGGACTGGGATATGTCGGTTCGGCAGGTCTTGCAGTAATTAGTGAAAATCCAGCACTCCAGTCAAAGGTATTCATATTCATAGGCATGGTAGAATCCATTGCAATCTATGGCATAGTCATGATGTTTATCATCTTGGGCCAGTAAAATAAAACTAGAAATTTTTGAAAATTACTTCTATCTACTTGTATTTTAGCTGGTTTACATCCAAAAGCCTGTTGCAGTAGCGACATCGCAAAACACGGCCATCCTTGTCAATTACATCCATAACAGATTCAATGTACTCACTGCTGTTTGTAACACAATCCGGATTGGAGCATCGAAAAATTCTTTCTATCTCGTTTGGAAGAGAGACGCGTCGCTTTTCAACAAGCTTGTAATCTTTGATAATGTTTACAGTAGCATTTGACGCAATTACAGCAAGCTTGTTTGTATCATCGTCTTTTAGGAATCTGTTTTCTACTTTTATGATGTCCTTTTTTTTGTATTTGCCGCTTGGGACATTAAGTGCTATTGTTATTAGACTACCATCCTTGCCATCAATGCCTAGCGCATCTAAAACCTTGAGGCCCTTTCCCTCATCGATATGATCAATTACTGTTCCTTCCTTAATACGACGGACTATGAGCTCTGATTCTTGCATCAGAATACTTTGTATAGCCACCTGTATATATCATTGAAAGAATGAACGAGTTTTTTCAAAAAGATATAATTTCTGTGCGAGATCTTGATAAACAAAAACTTGAGGTAATTTTTGAGGCCACAAATAAGATAATAGCGATGGATCCAAGCAAGCGCCGAGAGATTGCAAGAGGAAAAACTCTTGGATATCTTTTCTATGAGCCAAGCACCAGAACACGTCTTAGCTTTGAGGCTGCTATGGCATTAATTGGTGGAACATCATTTGGAATTTCTGATGTATCCTCTTCTTCAACTCAGAAAGGCGAAAGCCTTGCCGATACAGTAAAGATAATGTCGATTTATTCTGATGTACTTGTTTTGCGACACTCACTTGATGGTTCTAGCAGATTTGCAGCCGAAGTCTCATCAAAACCTGTAATTAATGGGGGAAGTGGGACAGAGGAACATCCAACACAGGCAATCCAGGACTTGTTTACAATTAAAAAAGAAAAAAACAAAATTGATGGTCTTAAAATTGGTATAGTTGGCGATCTAAAGTATGGCAGAACAGTTTACTCGTTACTATACGCACTTGGAAATTACAATGTTGAAGTACACCTAATATCACCTCAGGCACTAAAAATTAGACATGACTCTACATATGATATCAAAAAGCGACTTTCCTTTACAGAATCAACATCGCTTGAAGAATACATTGATGATTTAGACGTAGTTTATGTGACAAGAATACAAAAAGAAAGATTTCCAGACGAGGAAGAGTATCTTAAGGTAAAAGGCAGCTATGTGATAGGTCTTGATATCATAAAGAAAATGAAAGATGACGCAATTATCTTGCATCCACTGCCACGACTTGATGAAATCTCAGTTGAAGTAGATAAAACAAAACAGGCAAGATATTTCAAACAAGCAGAATATGGAAAATATACAGGGGCAGCATTGCTTGGCTTGCTTCTTAACGAAAATGGATTCTAGAAAAAACTGTTTTGTTAATTACCAATACGCCAATTATTGATACAAAAAATACCAAAAATACTATCGTGCCAAACTCTGGGACAACAACTAGACCAAACTCTGTACCAGAGCCACTGCCTCTAATATTGTCAAATTTTATTATTGTTGGACCTGACTGGCTTTCCAAAAAAGTATACTCTTCAAAGCCACCTCCAACCGTGGCTATGCTTGATTTTTTGTGAATATCTTTTCCATTCTGAATTATCACAAAATCATAGGTAGACTGCCTTAATGGCTCCCCCGTAGCACCGCTACGTATTGTAAAAATAAATTTCACATTTTGTTGCGGTTCAATCACAATTGGTTCCCATGATAAATCAACAGAAAACTCTTCATTTTTTGTAAATGACTTTAATGGAAACTCTACACTCTGGCTTGGCTCTAGCGTAAACTTGATACTTGATGGAATATTTTCACCAGACTTTTTTAATTCATTTTTTAAAAATCTTAAATGATCTTGTAACAATACAAAGTGTACAATTCTATTATTCTCATCAGAATAGTCATCAATTGTCACAGAGGATTTGAAAAGTGTTATACCGTTTACCTTACCAATATAACCTGGTGATAAAAATTTTGCATAGTCTTTTGGGAAATGAACTTCTTCATGTACAACTGGAATATGTGATATGTTGTTTTCATTCCAGTCAAAAGGCATTTCAAACTCCAAGACATTTTCATCTGATTTATAGTCAAAATATGAAATATTATCAAAATAAGACGTAATTTGAAATGTTGTATCGTCATCATAATGGCTAGTTTGTACTGTACTAACATCAACTACCTGCATTGAACGATCCAACTCATTTGTTATACTATCAATTGATATGATATCTATCTCAAAATGAAATAATCCACCTTTATCAAAAGACGATGATAATATCTGAAGTGGTTGAGAATCAGAATCATACCACGCACCAAACGAGTCTTGCTGTCCTGATATTTTTGGTTCTGTTTCTGATGTAATCATATCAATTGATAACGAACCATCTTGCGCAAAAAAATAATCTTTAACAATTAATTTGCTATCATGATAAAGGGCCAAAAGAAATGTAATGTTTTCTACATTTGTACCAGTTTCTTTATCATATGCATTAATTCTAATTTTTTTGTTTTCTGCTTCCTCAAAATATAGAGGAAGCTCAACATTAACTAGAATTTTTTTCCCATCAAAATCAATTGTAGTTGCATCTAAACCAAGGCCATGCCCATATGCATTATTGATAAAAAAAGCTGTTCCAACTAGGAAAATTATTACTATTTTTACTAAATTCATTTTCTAGAGTGTAACCAGCTTTACGTTATCCATTTTTTTGTTTATTTGAAAATCTTTTGTAATTGTACAAACCCTTTCTGCATCTCCATCAAGTATGAAAAGCTCCATGCACTTGTCACCTTCTATCTTACTATGCAGATGTGTCGTAATCAAGTCCTCAAAGCTGTGTTTTATTCCAGACACTATATCATCAAACTCATCGTTGTGAACTACCAATAATATTGCATGTACAGTTCCTGAAAGAATCCCTTTTTGTTTTTCTTCTGCTACAAAACTTCGAATTCCTGCCCTAATTGCCTCAGATCTGCCAGAAAACCCCATTGACTTTTGCAGCTTGTCAAGCTCAGATAGTATGTCATCATTTAATGAGATTGATACTATCGGCATGGTCTCATTATTATTAAATATCTTATAAATTTAGTAGCTAAAATTATTAACTTTTCTCAGATTTATTAATAACATCAGAGAGCTTTATGCGTGGATAAACAAGTAAAGGCGGTAATTATTGCAATAGCTGTCATTATTCCAATATCAGCTATCATAGTATGGAATTCTAATCAATCCATTTCATTACCCGTTACCTCAACAAACGAACAAAAAATTATTGCAATAGCCTCCTTTTATCCTCTCTATGAATTTACAAAACAGGTTGGTAAAGAAAAAGTAGATGCATCAATATTGGTTCCATTTGGAGCAGAACCACACGATTGGGAACCAACAGTCAAGGATCTTCAAAAACTGCAACAAGCTGATCTTGTCGTAATAAACGGTGTTGGCTTTGAGAACTGGGTACACGATTTTGAGTCAATAGAATCTAATGCAGTAATAGTCGATACGAGCACTGGCATATCAATAATCAAAACACTTGATGATCACGATGAGCATGAAAGTGTTGGCGATCCACATATTTGGCTTAATCCTGTAATGGTAAAAAAACAAGTTGAAAACATTGCAAATGCTCTAATGGAAATAGATCCAGCAAACAAGGAATATTATAACACAAATGCAGATTTATACATTGCAAAGCTAGATGATCTTGATAATAAAATCAAAGAAGAATTATCACAGTGTGATAAAAAAGATTTTATTGCATTTCACAGTGCATTTACATACTTTGCAAATCAATATGGACTACAACAACACACCATACTTGAATCAAATGAACCACAGGCAGAACCTACTGCTACAAATCTTGAAAATATAATTAAATTAGCAAAAAATTTAGAAATTAATGTAATATTTACAGAAGAAGCTGTTGATGTTAGAACTTCTGAAGTTATAGCTAAAGAGATTGATGGAAGAGTCTTAGTATTGTCACCAATAGAGATTGGTGATGAAAATACTGATTACATAGAAAAAATGGAACAAAATTTGTTGCACCTTAAGGAAGCACTGTGTAATTGAATGTAGTTGATATACAAAACCTAAACGTCAGTTATGGTGACACGAAAGTCATTGATGATATCAGTTTTTCTGTAAATCAAAATGATTTCTTGGGTATTATAGGCCCAAATGGTGCAGGGAAAACTACACTTTTTGCTTGCATGCTTGGAATTATAGAAAACTACAAGGGTGAGATTCATTTTTTTGGCAAAAACATCAGAAAATCAAAAAAATATCTCAAAGACATAGGTTATGTACCACAAAAACCAGTTTTTGAAAAGAATTTTCCAATAACCGTAAGAGAGGTTGTTAGAATGGGCATGAGAAATAATGATGAAAAAAGAATAGACAAAGTACTACAGCAGGTTTGGATTCATGAACTGGATCATAGAAGAATAGGCGAACTATCCGTGGGACAACAACAACGTGTGTTTATAGCAAAAGCATTGATAGATAATCCAAAAATTCTGATCCTAGATGAACCTGTAACAGGAGTAGATACACAAAGCACGGAAATATTTTACAGCATATTACGTGAGCTTAATGAACATCAAAACATTACAATAATTTGGTCATCTCATGATCTTGATGCAGTAAATCGACTTGCAAATAAGGTGGCATGTTTGAATAAAACATTATTTTTTCACGGCATTTCAGATGACTTTTTCAAAAACCCTGAACTGCAAAAACAATACTCTGAATCTTCGATGCAGGAACACATGCATCATCGTATAGAAAAATGACTTTAGAAGTACTTTCTTTTGGTTTTATGCAAAGAGCTATCATTTCTGGCATAGCTATAGCATTGTTATGCTCAGTTGTTGGATTGTTTTTAGTTCTACGTAGATATTCACTATTTGGTGATGCAATCGCACATTCTTCGTTTGGTGGGATTGCTGCAGGACTTTTAGTTGGAGTGTATCCACTTTGGACTGCATATATTGTATCGTTGGCGAGTGCAGTCATAATTACAAAGATACGCCAAAAATTTGATATTTCTGGCGAAGCTGCAGTTGCAGTTTTGTTATCATCCGGTATTGCTGTTGGATTAATTTTGATTAGTATATCAGGAGGATTTACCGTAGATATTTTTAGCTTTCTTTTTGGAAGCATTTTGCTTGTCAGCACAGAAAACACAATTCTGATTTTGTCTTTAACAGGCTCGATTCTTATCGTAATTTTGCTTTTGTATAGAAATCTAATCTATTCAACATTTAATGAAGAGCAGGCAAAGGTTAGCGGGATTCCCGTTGAAAAGATAAACTATCTTATTGTTTTTCTTGCAGGAATTACAGTTGTAACATCAATTCAACTTGTTGGAATCTTGCTGATCTCTGCGCTGTTTGTAATACCCAACGTGACTGCAATAATGTACAGACGCGGCTTTAAGCAAACAGTCTTGGTTTCAATCTCGTTTGCAGTTTTTTCTGTAATAACAGGAATAATACTATCATATGTTTTTGATATTACGCCATCAGGTGCTATCGTACTTTTGTTGATTGCAATATTTGCAGCCACACTTGGCATAAAATCTACAGGATTAATTGCCAAATTGACAGCATAATTTTTAATTATTCTAGCAGTGAATCAATTCTTCTTTTATCACGAATACTTTTTACAAAAAACAATGATGTTGCTATAATCCCCATAGAAATTAACGGTGATACAAACTCTGCATAGCTTATCTTGATTTTTTCAGTTTGCATTTGAATTGGTTGTAGTATAGTACTTTCTGTTATCTTTACAAGACCAATTTTATTTCCTTGTTGTTCAACAAACCAAACATTGTCTTTATCATCAGAGGTCATAAATTGTGTAAATGACTGTGCAGTTGGCAACTCTACTTCAATTAAATCATCATTGTAAGGATCATAAACTCCTAGTCTGTCTACCGTATGCTGAGCAAACCAAATATTTCCATGCCTGTCTTGTGTCATGCCAAACGGCAGTGAGTTAGAGTCTGGCACAGATATTTTCTCAAATGTTTCTAGTACAGTATCAAATTTTACAATACTTAATCCGGCATGTTCAGCTATCCACAAGTTTCCATCTGAATCAAAAAATAATGCTTCGGGTGATTTTAGCGGAGTATTTGGCACAAACTCTTTAATTTCTCCAGTTTTTGTATCTAAAACAGCAATTTTTCCTACTAGTGATTCTGTGAACCACAAGTTTCCTTCAGAGTCTAAGCGAAGCGCAAAAGGCCCACCAACTTCGGTTGGAACTGGATATTCTTCAAATGTTTTAGCATTTTGATCATATCTTAACAGTATATTTTTGTCAAAAACGGCAATCCAGATGTTATCTTGGTCTGTTTCTAATCCTACTATAACACCATCTGTATCAAGCTGTATTAGCTCAATTTTTCCTGTTTTAGGATCAATAAAGCCAATTTTTTTGCTTGGAGGGTCTGTAAACCAAATCTTTCCCTCGCTATCTCCTGCTATCATTACAGAGACCTGCCCATCAAATTCAAAGGACTCAAACTCTTGATTGGCCAAATTAAATTTCCATACTCTGGGCTTTGATGGATCACTAATCCAAATAGAATCTTTTCCATCAAAGAAAGGATAAAGCGGTTTTGCAGCTTCAGGAAACTCGTATTCTATTATTTCAGTTTTTAATTGTGCTAGTCTTGGCTTTATTAGCACATCTAAAATTGTTACTTCATTGGCATTTTGTGTACGCAACGCCTCAATTTCGATTTGCCAGCTGCCAAAAAATCCAAAGGTCAAATCTCCATCATAACGTATTGTAGAACCTTTTTCATCTTTGATCTCATTTACTATAACATCAATTGGCGCAATGTTTCGTTGTGAGTTTGATACTTTGATTTTTACTCCATTAATATCATCTAATAGATTTCCATTAAAATCAGAAACTGTAACAGAAATTGTATTTGTTCCACTTGAAAACGGTACTATGGAAATATCAAATTTAGCTTGGTCCGCAAACTGTGTAGTTGAAAAACCATATGTTATCTCTTGAGCTTGCACTTGATTAATCTCGCCAGCAGGAAGAGAACCATTTACCAAAAGCGCAACAATACCGAGTAGTGCTATGCCAAGCACAGATTCAATTTTCAAGGATCTGCCTAGTTTTTTATGTACAAATAGTGAGCCTGATTTTAGATTTTTTTCAGCACTTTTTTGAATTTTAAACTGGTTATAGCCTCCAATTGATATCATAAATGCTGCAATGGTAATTTTTGCAATTATCAACATGCCATAAGTTGACTCTAGTAGCAAGCCTACATTGCTTTCAAGGAACCATAAAAGAAGTGGACCTACTATTATTATGATTCCAACAGAAATAACAAAAATAATAGAAAATCGTGGAATCAAGGACAGCAAAAATTTTTCTTTTTTATTCTCATCTAACCTTGAAAGCGTAGGCAACAGTACAAATCCAAAAAATATGATGCCGCCTATCCAAACTGATGCAACCAAGTTATGCACATAATCTAGTATAATTGCAGGCTGGTGCTCGCTTGCAACCCCATGGCCTATCATTGTCGTAGTTGCAATCAAAGCAAGCGAAACCACCAAAATTGGAATCTGGCCTTTCATTGTAAGCCTTGGCTTGCGTTCTATTGCAAACCATAAAGCAAGTAAAATAATAGTCAGGCCCATTCTAATTAGCCACGTATTTCCAAATGATGTTTGAAGTGCATCTATTGCAGATATTTGCAATCGTAAAGTCTGAACAAAAAGCATCAAAATATTGGATGCAAATACAATGATCAGGCCAAACCCAATTAATTTCATAAAATTATGATGGAAGGTTTGCTCGATTTGATCAAATTTTTCTTTGACTAGTTTTCTTTTTTGTATATTCCAAATTAACAAAGACGAAATTACAGCGCCAAGTACAATTGTCTGCCCTACAAGACCTGGGTATCTGGCACCTGCTTCTGGAAAAAATAATGTCTCAGAGCTGCCTTGCTGCTCAATTAGGCTAGTATCTATTCTTACATTACCTACGCCAAAAACAAATGCATAATCAACTAGGTGGCCATCAATTTTTGATAATACCTTGCTTGTAACAGTATAGACGCCTTCTTCTAACGGAGAAGTTGTAACCACAAGAGAGTTTTCGCCTTCAAAATACGCTGTATCTTTGTTATCTATTTGGTTTCCATTACTATCAAAAACTTTGAGCTCGCTAAAATTAACCTCCAATGCTTCTGAATAATGAACAATTATCTGCGTGATTCCAGGCAACACATTAGATGACTGCGCAGGATTAGTTGTTACTGTGAACGGATGCGCGTATGCAAGAGGAAATCCAACACTTGAAATTAACAATAAAACTAGCAAAAAGTTCTTCATAATTTCTCAAATTACACTTGATAATTTAAACAATTGAAGGATTTGATGTTTGTACCATTTGAGTAAAGATAATAACATGTTATGATGGTTGCAAACTGTGAATCGTTATCTGCTCACAACGATGGCACTTTTACTTTTTGGTTCAGTATTTAGCGTAGCATTTGGGCACAAGACAGTAAACATAGAACAATATGAGATAATAGTAGGTTGGGGAAGCGAACCTCCTATAGTTGGTCTTAGAAATACTATAACATTTCAAATAAGCGAGGTTGAATCAGAAAGCGTAAAGTTTGGCGTGGTAAATGCCTTCAACAATCTGCAAGCAACAGCCAAGTCTGGCGGCATAACAAAGATATTGGATATCAAATCTGAGCCAAGACCAGGACACTATTTCTCAAATATCATTCCAACAAAAACCGGAACAATTGAAATTGATTTGAAAGGTGAAATTAATGGAATAGCAGTTGATGTTTCTGTACCAATTGAAGATGTAGAAAGTACAGCAGTACTAGACTTTCCTCCAAGCACAGGCTCATCTGGCCAAGACGTTAATGCACTAAAAAACGCAATGTCTTCACTTCAGCAAGATGTTTCAGATATTAAATCAAAAATTGGTAATATTGATACAGACTCTGCTAACTATAACGTAGAAGCTGCATACAACTTTGGCGTTTTTGGCCTAGCACTTGGCGCAGCTGGCATAATCTTGGCGATAATTGCTATGATAAAAAGAAAATAAGATTTGGAAGTTGTTTTAGATTCTTGGAATTATTTTTGATCTTGCTGTCATAGCAATGATGCTTACTATGGCAATACCAAGTATCATAACTGCGATTGTTCCAAACTCTGGAACTACTGTGAACATAACTACATCGCCCATTGGTCCTGTCCAGTTTGCTTCATCACCAGGTAATCCAATTCCAAGAATTGTTACCGTGACATCAACAGGATCACTAGAGCTTAGAGCAGCTGTTGCATGTTCAACACTTGCCATGTGTTCATGTGCACCCATTGCCTCAAGTACTGTAGTACCGCCTTGTGTTGCAGTAATGTCATAGTTTATGTGTTCTATAGTATCTCCAGTTGCAGCATCCATGAATTCTACATGGAGTGATAATACTTCACCTGCAGTAGGAGTGCCTGAAGAAACTGTTACCTTTACAGTACCATCAGCTGACATGCCTTCGACCATTGTCATGCCTTCCATGTGTTCTTCTTCCATATGTTCTTCCTCTTCAGCCATTGCTTCTTGCACAATCACTGTTCCTACCATCCAGGGATGAACCATACAGAAGTATGGATATTCACCTGCAGCATCAAATTTGTGTGAGAATGTCTTACCTGCCATAAAGAGACTACTATCAAATACAGTGCCTACATTGTCTGGATCTACAGTGAGATCTCCACTTGTAACTGTATGAGCAGCAGTGTCATCATTTGACCAAGTGACTTCGCCACCAACATCTACTGTTACTTCAGCAGGAATGAAACACTCGTTTGTTGTTTCACATCCAGGTACTGAAGTACCTGCTGGAATAGATACAGTTGCCTTTGCATGATCTGCAAAAGCTGTTGGAGTAGCAATTATGCCAGTCATAACAGCCAAAAAGACGAAGATTGTACCAGTTGTTGTAATCTTCATTGGTGTTGGTACTAAGATAGGCACATTAAAACCCTTTGATCGTTTTTCAAAAATTGCTAGTTATTTTTTGATAATAAGCGAAATTTTTGTTATCAAAATAACAGGAACAACAAAGTATATTCCAATATCTAGCAAAATTATACTAATTCCATAACCTAGCATCTCAGCTTCTGAGTCAATGTCAACATATTGTAGCAACGATAGTGACGATAGTAATGGTATGATCGTTATCCTGACAGCTTCCTTGAATACTGGATTTTGTCTTTCCCAATCCGCCACTGTAGGTGAGAATGAATAGTAGAATGAATTGAATGCTGTCATAAATGATGTACCGGATTGTGTGCTAAGTACTGTGTTGTCTCTTATTTCTCGTAATTGTTGTACTTGTGGTGCAAGCTCAGATCCATATGATGCTGTTGCAATCAGACAACCACCATTTTGTGGTCCATTGCTTGTCTGTGCCTCAGCTACTGTAAACTTGAATGAGACAGTTTCTAATGGAATAGGTTGAAAAAGTATTCCCTCAATTTCGATTAAAACAAAATAATTCCCAACCTCATTTACTGTTACAGGAATTTTTACTGCACCTTCTCCAGTATGGGTAAGAGGTATGGGCCCAAAGACCGTTTGACCCTCACTTGTAACAGTTACTCTGTAATCTATATGCGGTTGAATTTCGTTAGTTTTTGTATTAAGAAAATCAATTTGCAACTTTGCATCATCACCAACATGCAACTCTGTTGGAATAGTAGCAAATCCAACATTGAGTGTTCCTTGATCTGTTGGTAATATTTGATAATCATTTTGTGCAAATGCAGGATAGATCATTAAAGACAATAAAATCACAAAGTATTGGATTTTCAACATGATATGATTTTTTTGATATCCAATAAAAGTTGTATTATTTTTTATATCAATATTTGAAATGATAATTTCATCGTATCTTTAAATAAGGAATTGCAACAAAATTACTCGTTGTATAAACTAGCTATTTTGTTTTCACTAGTAGGACTTTGTTTTGTTCCATTTTTTGCAGCTGATGTATATGGTCATGGCTTGGGCATGGATATGGCAGCACCAATAAGTTTTGCAGGAATGGACGTTACTGTTAGTACAGTTTTGGATCCATCTGACATTACAGTTGGTGATCTTATCAACGCTAACATGGCAATACGATTTTTTGACACAAAAACAGATCAAAATCTAAAAAGTGTCACATATAGGATAGAGATTTGGCGTAGTGGAGAACTATTAGCTAGGAATCTATTCTATGATACAGATGGCGAGCTAAACGTAAAACTAAGGCCAAAAAGTGGCTGTACCGAAGTTGAGCTGTGGAAATGTTCTACATACTATGGATTTTCAGACCCAATCAGCGGCGGCTTGACTGCACAAGGCAGCGAAGTACCAGTTATTACCGGTCCTATTTTTGACAAAGGCGGTCTGTATAACATCAAAGTCCACATAGAAGGAGCAAGCAGTCCTAAAACGCAGGTAGCTGAGGTTCTAACTTATGATACATTTGTAAGCATTGCACAAGAACAAGACTTTTTTATTAAAACTGCACAAGCACAACAAATCCCAGTAAGTGTAAAAACTTACTATGATGATGTTGAAAATTTCAAATTTGATACAAAGGACAACTCAATTTCCTTTGATATGCCATTTAACTGGGATCCAAACTATGTAAAAACAGTTCAAGTAGTACATGAAGAGATTCATGTTCCAAAAAGTTTTACTGCTTATGCTGAAGGAAAACAGTTCAAGGGTTTAGTAGATAATATTGAAGTAGACAAGAGAGTCTTGCTAATTGATCCATACTCATTTGAAGATTTGAACGTAATTCATTTTCTAGTATCTGGAACTGAATTGCAAAGAATCAACAACGAACTAGGTATGTCACACCATACTGCTAAAATAATGTCATTCAAGCTTGTACCACAAAGCCAAGTATCAAAAAATTCATTTGAAATAAAATTTGATTCTGATGCAACTGCACTCATATCATGGGACAGTAGCTATGGGGCAGGAGATAAAATCCCATTTGAGATTTCATTTTTTGATGAAAGTGGAAAACTTCTCAAAAACATACACTATGGATTTACAATAACTGACAAAAACGGCAAGGAGCTATATGCCAACGTAGGAACAGATCCAAAAATGCCAGGAATCATGGCAAGTGAAGGAATAGACATCCAACAGCTGACAATACCTTTGCAAGATATTCACAAAATCAATTTAGCAATTTTTGGGCAAGGAATATACTACGATCAAAAATATGCTGGCATCGCAAGTGGAATTTTTGAAATTGGCCCAAGCACACCTATTAAACCAAAGGAAATTGCCATACCCATTTGGGTAAAGAATAACGCAAAATGGTGGTCAGGTGGAACAATTGGAGACTCTGACTTTATTTCAGGAATTCAATACCTGATTAACCAAGGAATCATGAAGATTCCTCCAACAACAGCCGGAACTGGAACAGCAACAAACGTGATACCAATTTGGGTAAAGAATAACGCAAAATGGTGGTCAGAAGGCACAATTTCTGATCAAGACTTTGTATCAGGAATACAATACTTGATCACAAACGGAATAATCCAGATCAAGTAGAACATAA
>Ga0194121_10004011_pt1 | contig 21736 bp, 17 predicted proteins | sample TA2MahCa50mmetaG_FD_148609 | JGI IMG/M metagenome (GOLD analysis project Ga0194121, IMG submission 148609) | Freshwater microbial communities from Lake Tanganyika, Tanzania - TA2015020 Mahale Deep Cast 50m | ecosystem: Environmental > Aquatic > Freshwater > Lake | place: Tanzania: Lake...
GGCGCGGCCGTCGCGGTCGCGGCGGCGTGGCTGCTGGATCCGGCGGTCCTGCTCGATGGCGGCCACTGGGGGCAGCCCGACTCGATCCACTCCGGCTTCGTGCTGGCGGCGTTCGCGACGATCGGCGGCGCGCTCGGCCCGGCGCGCGGCACCCGCCGCAACGCGGCGCTGGCGTGGTCGTGGCTGGCGCTGGCGGCGCTGATGAAGCCGCTCGGCGCGCCGTTCTTCCCGCTGCTCCTCGCGATCACGCTGCTCACGAGTGGCGTCGCCGCCGCCGCGTGCGGGGCGCTGGCGGCGGCGGCAGTCGCGGTGGCGCTGTTCGCGCCGTTCGTCGCCGAGTGGGGCGTCGCGACGATGGTGGAGCGACTGCTCGGCGACGTGACGATCATGGCGTACACGTCAGTGAACGGGCACAACCTCTGGTGGCTGTTCGGGCCGTGGCGCGACGCCGAATCGCCGCTGGTCGGGCCGCTGACGCCGACGCATCTCGGGCTCCTCGCGTTCGCCGTCGCGATGGTGGCGGTGATCGTGCTGGCGGTGCGCCGCCATCGCGGCCGCCACGCCGGGCTGCACGCGGCGCAGGTGCTGGCGCTGGCGGCGTTCCTGGCCACGGCGTTCTTCCTGGTCTCGACGCATCTGCACGAGAACCACCTCTACGGAGCGCTGCCGTTGCTGCTCGGGGCCATCGCCGCGGCGCCGCCGCAGAACTCGACGCGCCCGCTGGCCTGGCTCCTGTTCGCCGCCCTGTCGCTCGGCGTGGCGTGGAACGTCGCGGCGCACGATTTCGTCTGGCGTCAGTGCTGGCCATTCATCCTCGGCGCCGACGCGCCTTTCGTCGGCGATGCGCCTGACCAGCGACTTCCCCGCGGCGAATGGCTGGCCGGCACCATCGGGACCTGGTGGAACCTCGCCTGCGGCGCCGCACTCGCCACGTTTTGCTGCGGCGCCTCGCTGCAGCGGTTGCCGTGGCGGCGCGAAACGACGCCGCCCCCGCCCGGGGATGCCGGGCGAGGGCGGCCGTGATCGTGGTCGAGAGGGGGCGAGCGGCCGCCGCGGGGTCCGCGGATCTCCGCCGCGGCCGGCATCGCACTCCATCCCGTCCTGTTGCCGTCGTTCGCTTCGTCCGACGAGCGCCGCGCCGGGACGATCCGCTCAGCTGAACCGCGTCACGCCGGGGACCGCCAGCACGGGCGCGGGCGGCGCGGTCGCGAGCGTCATCGTCGCGAGGTCCGGTCCGAGCTTCTCCTGGCTGTTCAGCGCGGCCTCGTAGGTCACCTCGCTGCCGGTATAGGCGGCCATCCGCCCCATGATCGCCATCAGCGTCGAGTCGCACATGTACTGGCCGTTGTTGATCACCTCGCCCTTGCGCAGGGCGGCGAACATCACGTCGTGCTCGTTCTGGTACATGTCGTCGGGCGTGCCGTCATCCTTCCAGCGCCAGGCGTTCGCGCCCCAGATCTGGTGGGCCTGGATGTTGGCGCGCCCCTTGGTGCCGAAGATCCAGTCGGAGACGTCGTTCGAGGGCGCTCCCGCCCACTGGCGGCAGCTCGAGAACATCCGCAGCCCGCTCTTCCACTCGTAGACGGCGTTGAAATGGTCGTAGGTGTCGCCGTACTTCGGGTCGGTCCGGCAGGCGCGGCCGCCGCTGGCCACGCACTTGACCGGGTATTCGTCCTTCATCGCCCACGCGATCTTGTCGAGGCTGTGGATGTGCTGTTCGGCGCCGTGATCCGCGGACAGCCAGGTGAAATAGAGCCAGTTGCGCAGCTGGTACTCCATCTCGGTCCAGCCCGGCTGGCGGCCGCGGTGCCAGAGACCGCCAGTGTTGTAGGTGCACTGCATCGCGACGATGTCGCCGACGGCGCCGTCGTGGATGCGCGCGATGGTCTGCTGCTTCTTGCGCTCGTAGCGGTAGCACAGCCCGGAGACGACCATCAAGCCCTTCTCCTTCGCGCGCCGGCACGAGTCGAGCACGTCGCGCACGCCCGGTCCGTCGACGGCGATCGGCTTCTCGACGAAGGTGTGCTTGCCGGCGTCGACGCAGGCGCGCAAGTGGAGCGGGCGGAACGCCGGCGTCGAGCAGAGCAGAACGACGTCGCTGGCCGCGATCACGCCCTTGTAGTTGTCGAGGCCGGTGAAGACATGGTCGGGCGTCACCTTGACCTGCGCCCCCTTGTCCGAGTTGCGCAGCGAGTTGAGCGATCCCTCGGCCATGTCGCCGAAGACGTCGCCGACGGCGACCAGTTCGCAGCCGGGATCGGCCGCGAGCGCGTTGTACGCCGCGCCCGAGCCGCGGCCGCCGCAGCCGATGAGGCCGACCTTGAGCGTCGCCGTGCCGTGCGCGTGCACGGCGAGGTTCGGCAGCGCCGCGGCCATCGGCGCCAGCGCGGCGCTGCCCAGCGCGCCACCCGACGTCCTGAGAAAGTCCCGGCGGGTCGACGGACGGATCGTCATCGCTCTCTCCTCGATTCCTTTGACTCGATCGGGGCGGACATCATCGGCGGCCAGACGCCGAACGCGCAAGCGGTCATTCCGGACGCCGTCAGCCACTCGATGCGGGCGCCGGCGCCGGGGAAGTGCGCCAGCCACGCCGCGGCGCGGTCGGGTCCGCCGACGCTGAGCGCCGTCGCCAGCGCATCGGCGGTGGCTCCGTCCGCGGCGATGGCCGTCACCAGCCGCCGCTCGGTCAGGCCGATCCCGCTGCGCGGATCGAGGATGTGGCTGTAGCGGACGCCATCGATCTCGAGGGCGCGCCAGCTGTCGCCCGATGTGGCCAGCGCGCCGTGGGCCAACGCGACGGCGTGGCGGATCGGCGCGATCTCCGTCGCGTCCGCCGACAACTCGGCCAGCCCGACGATCCAGCCGCTGCCTTCAGGGGGAGGTGCGCCGGCGAGCACATCGCCGCCCCCATCGACGATCGCGCGCGGCAGGCCGTGGTCGCGGAGGACGGCCAGCGCCTGGTCCAGTGCGTCGCCCTTGGCGATGGCGCCAAGGTCGAAGGCGATGCCGGCGCGGCCCGCAGTCAGCGTGCGCTGCTCCGCGTCGATCGTGACGTGGCGATGGCCGGTCGTCGCCAATGCCTCGGCGAGCGCCGCCGCCTCGGGCAGTTCGCCGCGGCGCCGCGCCCGCCGCCAGAGCTGCGTGCAGCGACCGAGGGTGGGGTCGAAGGCGCCGTCGGTCGCGGCCGCGATCGCCTGACTCCGCGCCAGGACGCGCACGAGGTCGTCGCCGAGAGCGATCGGGTGGCCGGGGGCGGCGGCGGCTGCTGCGGCCGCGCGGCAGAGCTCGCTCGCCGCGTTCCAGTCGGAGAGCACGCTCTCGAGCGCGTCGATGCGGGCGAAGGCGGCCGCGGCGGCGCGATCGGCGCGGGCCGGATCGGCGGCGTAGAGCACGATGCGGAAGGTCGTGCCCATCGCGCCGTGCTCGTATTCGTGGCGCGACGGCGGGGCGCCGGCGCACGCGGCGATGGCCAGCACGGCGGCGAGGCGGAGCGCGGCGGCGGCGATGCGAGGTCTCCGCGGAAGTCGGTGCTTACCGGCGCGAGGGCGAGGGAGTATAGGAGCGCGCTCACGCGGGTCGCGCCCGGCGCTTGGAGGAGGTTGCATGCCGCTGGCCTCGTTCCGGATTCGCACGAATCGCACCCGTCGGGGGGGGCACGCGCTCGCGCAGTTGGCCGGCGCGGTCGCCTGGACGGCGAGCGCCGAGCATGCGCTGGCGGCGCCGCCGCCGCAGGACCCGACGCCGCCGAAGGTGGCGGTCTATCCGCCGATGCCGGAAGGAGCGCCGCCGCGGCACGACCCCGGCGATGCGCACGCCACCGACGCCGCCGGAATGAAGCGCTACCGCGAGACCATCCCGGGTAGCACCGTCGGCTTCGAACTGGTGCCGATCCCCGGCGGGACGTTCCGCATGGGCAGTCCCGACGACGAGGCCGATCGCAAGGGCGACGAGGGGCCGCTCCACGACGTGGCGATCGAACCGCTCTGGATCGGCAAGTGCGAGGTGACTTGGGACGAGTACCTGCAGTTCATGTCGAAGCTCGACCAGCAGGCGCGCGGCGGCGGCGCGCCGAAGCAGGCGGGCGACGACTGGGCCGACGCCGTCAGCCGGCCGACGCCGCCCTACGTGCCGATGGACTTCGGCTACGGGATCAGCGGTTTCCCGGCCATCTGCATGACGCAGTTCGCGGCGCGCCACTACACCAAGTGGCTCAGCATGAAGACCGGCCGCAACTACCGGCTGCCGAGCGAGGCGGAGTGGGAGTACTGCTGCCGCGCAGGGACGGCGACGCGGTTCACGTTCGGCGACGACGCCGCAGCGGTCGGCGACCACGCGTGGTTCTTCGACAACAGCGACGCCAAGCCCCATCCGGTCGGCCAGAAGCAGCCGAACGGATGGGGGCTGCATGACATGCACGGCAACGTCGCCGAGTGGACGCTCGACGCGCACGACAAGGGGGGATACGGCGCGCTGATCGCGGCCGGGCGGACGGCGGCGGGCGACAGCGCTGCGGCCGGTGCCGCGTTGCTGAACCCGGTGAACTGGCCGAAGGCGGAGTACCCGCACGTCGCGCGCGGCGGATCGTGGGACGACGACGCCGACCGGCTGCGCAGCGCGGCGCGACGCGCGTCGAGCAAGGCGTGGAAGGTGCAGGATCCGCAGCTTCCGAAGAGCATCTGGTATCTCACCGACGCGCGCTTCGTCGGCTTCCGCGTGGTGCGGCCGCTGCGCGAGCCGACCGCGGAGGAGAAGCAGCTCTGGTGGGAGCCGGACGTCGCGCAGATCGCCGAGATCCTGGAGCGGCAGCGGTTCGGCGGCAGATGAGACTCGATCCATGGACCACCGGCTCGCGCCGGTGCAAGAAGGAGAGCCGATGAAAGCCTCGAAGCCTGATCCGATCGATGGTCCGTCGCGGCGCAACTTCCTCAAGGTGTCGGGTGCAGCGCTCCTGTCGTCGTCGCTGCTCGACCGGGTGGCGCGGGCGGCGGTGGCGCGCGTGGCGCCGGGTGCGTTCGCGCGCGGCGACGAGACCCTGAAGGTCGCGCTGATCGGCTGCGGCGGGCGCGGCGGCGGGGCGGCGGCGCAGGCGCTGTCGACGGCGGGGCCGGTGAAGCTGGTCGCGCTGGCCGACGCTTTCCGCGATCGCGCCGAGGGAACGCTGAAGAACCTGATGGCGGGCCACGCCGCCCAGATCGACGTCCCGCCCGATCGCGTGCACGTCGGCTTCGACGCCTACAAGGCGGCGATCGACGCGTGCGACGTCGCCGTTCTCACCGCGCCGCCGGGGTTCCGGCCGCAGCACTTCGAGTACGCCGTCGCGCAGGGCAAGCACGTGTTCATGGAGAAGCCGGTCGCCACCGATGCGGCCGGCGTGCGGCGCGTGCTGGCGGCGGCGGCGGTCGCGAAGCAGAAGAACCTGAAGGTCGGCGTCGGGCTGCAGCGCCACTACGATCCGGGCTACGTCGAGGTGGTGAAGCGGGTGCAGGACGGTGCCATCGGCGACGTGATGTTCCAGCGCGTCTACTGGTGCGACGGCGGCGTCTGGGTCAACCCGCGCCAGCCGGGGCAGAGCGAGATGGAGTACCAGATGCGCAACTGGTACTACTTCAACTGGCTCTGCGGCGACCACATCGTCGAGCAGCACATCCACAACCTCGACGTCGCCAACTGGGTGAAGAACGCGACGCCGATCCGCGCCCGCGGCCACGGCGGCCGCCAGGTGCGCACCGGCATCGATCACGGCGAGATCTTCGACCACCATCAGGTCGAGTTCGACTACGCCGACGGCAGCAAGCTGTTCAGCTACTGCCACCATTGGCCGGGCGCCTGGAGCAGCGTCAGCGAGCACGCGCACGGCACCAAGGGCTACGCCGACCTCTCGGGCCAGCGGATCGAGGGCGGCAAGGCGTGGCAATTCGGTCGCGGACGCGGCGAGGAGGGCAACGACCCCTACCAGCGCGAGCACGACGTGCTGTTCGACGCCATCCGCAACGACAAGCCGCACCACGAGGCGAACTACGGCGCGACCAGCACGATGACCGCGATCATGGGCCGGATGGCCACCTACAGCGGCAAGGAGATCGGCTGGGACGAGGCGCTCCAATCGTCGGAGAACCTCTTCCCCGAAGTGCTCGACTGGAAGGCGAACCCGCGCTCGATGCCCGATGCGAGCGGCCGCTACAAGATCGCGCGGCCGGGCGGGGCGGCGAGCTCGTGACGGAGAAGATGACCATGCGAACGCCGCTCGCGCTCCGGGTCGTGCTGGTGTCGCTCCTCGCTTCCGCGGCAGTCGCGTTCGCGCGGCTGCCGCAGGAGGAGCCCGCCGCGACCGACACGCCGATGATGGTCGAGATGGAGAAGATCGAGCAGGCGGCGAACTTCCTGCGCCGCAGCATCGCCGACCCGGCGCAGGACGCCGAGTCGCTGCAGCAGATCGCGGTGGCGCAGCAGGCGATCCTGGTGTCGAAGCTCTTGCCGCCGAAGATGGCGGCCAACGTGCCGGAGGCGGAGCGGCCGAAGTTCCTCGCCGAGTACCGCAAGACGATGGCGCAACTGCTGATCGAGTTCGCCACGCTCGAGCGCGCCGTGATCGACGGCGACCGCGAGGCGGCGAAGGCGGCGTACAAGCGGCTGCATTCGATGGAGGAAGACGGCCACGCCGAGTTCACCGACGGGGGGTGAGCGGCGGCGAGGCCGCATTTGCAGCGTCGCGGGTCCCTTGCTGGGTCCTTTCGGACCCAGCGGCGGGAGGCCGCTCCTCGCATCTGCCACCTCGGCGCCACTCACCCGGGTGAGCGGCCGCGGAAGGGGAAGTGGTGAGCGAACGGGGCGACGGCGGGCGCGCGGAGCAGGCAACGGCGGCGGAGTTGTTGCAGCGCCTTGGTGCGGCCGGGGCGTCGCCAAGGCAGGTCGGGCGGTTGACGGCGCTCTTCGCGCGTCCGGCGGTCGGCGCGCGCAGCGTGCTGATCGAGGGAATGCTCGACCCCGCAGCGGGACTGGTCGGCGACAACTGGCGTGAGCGGGGGAGCCGCCGGACGGCCGATGGCCGGGCTCATACGGAGATGCAGCTCACGCTGATGGAGGCGCGCGTCCTCGCGGCCGTCGCCGGCCACCCGTCGCGATTCGCGCTCGCGGGCGATCAGCTGATCGTCGACTTCGCGCTCGATCCGGCACACGTCCCGCCGGGAACCGAAGTCGCGATCGGCGATGCCATCGTCGTGATCACCGCGGTGCCGCATCTCGGCTGCGCGAAGTTCGCGGAACGCTTCGGGCCGGCGGCGCTCGCGCTCGTCCAGTCGCCGGAAGGGCGCGCGCGGAACCTGCGCGGCGTCTATGCGCGCGTCGTGCGCGGCGGCTGCGTGCGGGTGGGGGTGCCGATCCGACGGATTTCCCAAGCTCCGGCCCCGCCCGCCGAAGTGTCGCACCCGCATGGCTAGGCGCGACGCTGCCAGGCGGGATGCGCCGCGAATCGGGCGACGGGAGGGATTTCCTCTCAGGCTCTGAGATGATCCCGCAGCGGTTGCCCATGGAGCACCCATGCCGGATCCCCTGCTCGCCGCGCTGATCGGCCGCTGGAGCGGTCGCTGCAAGACCTGGTTCGAGCCCGGACGGCTCGCGGACGAATCGGCCGTGGAGGGCGAATTCACCGCGCTGCTCGGCGGAGCGATCGTGCGTCACGCCTACACCGGCTCGATGCAGGGACAGCCGCGCCAAGGCGAGGAGACGATCGCGCGCGATGGGATCAGCGGTCGCTGGCAGGTGAGCTGGTTCGACTCGTTCCACATGAACTACGCACTGCTCTGCTCCGAGGGTGAGGCGCGTCCGCGCGGCTTCTCGGTGAAGGGGAGCTACTCGGCCGGTCCGGGCGCGCCGCCGTGGGGCTGGCGGACCGAGTACGAGCTCCGCGACGACGACCACCTGACGATCACCGCCTTCAACCTCACCCCCGACGGCGCCGAGGCGAAAGCGGTCGAAACGAACTACCAGCGGCGGCGGGGGAGCACCTGACCGGCGCCACCAGGGTCTGCGCGCTGGAGCCGGGAGCGCTCCCGCCGGGCGGCGGCGCCGGAAACGGCGGCGCGGGGTGCCGCTCTACCCGGGGCGCGACCCCGGCGCCATGATTCCGGCATCAAGGTGATGCCTGCACTCCGGATCGGCCGGCGGACGAAAGGTGGGCGGAGGACGACGACCATGGGACGCCGCGAGAAGTTCCTGTCGCTGCTGGCGCTGCTCGGCATCGGGACGGGCGCCTGCCTGCCCGACGAGGAGGAGAGCGTGAAGTCCGACGCGAAGAAAAGCGCGCGTTACTCGAAGCTCGGCTACGACCTGACGCCGCCGTCCGCCGAGGCGAAGGCGGCCCGGCTCAAGGAGCTCACCGAGGAGCAGATCCGGGTGACGCAGCACGACGGCACCGAGCCACCCGGCTGCGGCGTCCTGCTGAAAGAGAAGCGCGCCGGGCTCTTCTGCTGCGTGGTGTGCGGGCTGCCGCTGTTCCGCTCGACCACGAAGTTCGAGTCGGGGACCGGCTGGCCGTCCTTCTTCGACCCCGTCTCGCCCGACCACGTGACGATCCACGTCGATCGCAGCCACGGCATGGTGCGCGAGGAGATCGTCTGCGCGCGCGACGGCGCCCACCTGGGCCACGTCTTCGACGACGGCCCGCCGCCGACCGGCCGGCGCTACTGCCTCAACTCGGCCTCGCTGCGCTTCTACACCGACGGCGAGGCGCTGCCCGCCGAGAGCAAGCCGATCGAGACGCAGACCGCCTACTTCGCCGGTGGCTGATTCTGGGGCGTCGAAGACGCCTTCGCCGTCGTCGACGGCGTGATCGATGCGGAATCGGGCTACATGGGCGGCAAGGTCGACCGCCCGACCTACAAGCTCGTCTGCGGCGGCGACACCGGCCACGCGGAGACCGTGAAGGTCGTCTTCGATCCGAAGGCGGTCACCTTCCGCCAGCTGACGGAGCTCTTCTTCAAGGTGCACGACCCGACGCAGGTCGGCCGCCAAGGCCCGAATGTCGGCGACCAGTACCGCTCGGCCATCTTCGCCAGCGACGAGAAGCAGCTCACCGAGGTGAAGGCGCTCCTCGCCGAGTTGCAGAAGGCGGGGCCGTTCGCGGGGAAGCGCATCGCCACCGCCGTCGCGCTCGGCGGCAAGTTCTGGCCGGCCGAGGCGTACCACCAGGACTACTACGAGAAGAACGGCTACCGCTGAGCGAGCGGGGCGACGAAGCCCGCCGCAAGCCGGCGTCGTCGATTCCGCTCCGCCCCGCGATCGGCAGTCCCGCAAGCCGGCTCGATCGCGGCGGTCGCGCCACTTGGTGGCACTCGTCCGTGGCTCGGCGTGACGCGCGGCGCGGGTGCCGGATCAGCCGTCGTACGGAATCGTCCCGGCAACGACTGAGCCCGTCTGGGACGTCGTGACGTTCCCGGAGGCGTCCGTGGTCTGCTTCGACACGGTCGAGCTCGACTCGTAGCGGAGTTGACCGCGCTTGACCGATGCCGTCACGGTCCAGACCGTCCCGTCCGCATGCAGCGCGGTCCCGGTGAATCGATCCGTGTCGACCGCGCTCACGGTGACGGCGCTGAATCCCTCGGCCCCGAGGCGCTTCGCGAGCTGAGCTTGGACTCCCGCCACGGTGGGAGTCGGGTACGCGCAAGTGGCGAAGAGCATGAACGTTAGCGCAAGCACCGGCAGCTTCCGCCACGCGGCGCGATGTGCGAGGACAGTCATCACGGATTTCCTTGCCGCCAATCGATCGGCGGACCGGGAGCTATACCGCTTTTCTCGCTCCGTCAAAACCCGCCCGGCCTCGTCGTCGCTGTCGCCTCCTTTCCGTGCCTTGCCCGGAAGACGCCGCGCAGCGCGCGCGCCGGACGTGCTGACACTGCTGCAGCGCGTTGCGTCTTCTGCGGCGTTCCAGCGTCCGCAGGAAAGCGATCAGCGCGGTCTTCTCCTAGTCGCTGAGGTCGAGGCTGCACTCGTGGCCTCCCACCGCGCGCTGCTTCACGCCCGGGCCGCGCCCGCCTGCGCGCTCGCGATCGTCGAGCCGAGGGGCCATGCGACGAAGAGCGGCGCGGCGATCAGCTGCATGGCCCGTCCGAGCTGCTGTTTCGCGCGCGCGTTCATCCACCCCTTCCGTCGTTCGCCTCCGGTTGCAGCAGGCCCGGCCGGTCGGAGACGCGTCGCGCGTCCCGGCTCCTGCCGACCGTGATCCGATCTGCCAGCCATTCGTGTCGGGTGGCCGGATCGCGCCCGCGGGCTACGATCCGCGCTTCGCTCCCGACGCGAGCCATGGATGGCCGAAACCCCGTTGATCCTCCTCCTCGACGCCGAGCTCTACGCCCCGACTCCTTGCGGACGCTGCGACCTGCTGATCGCCGGCGAGCGGATCGCGTGGGTGGGCTCCGCGGGCGGTGGAGCCGGTGCCGCGACAGCCGCGAAGGCGGGCGCGCTGCCACGCGAACTGCGCGATGGCCTGGTGAAACACCTCGGGGTAAAGGTCGAGGAACTCCGCGGCCGCCGCGTGATCCCTGGACTGATCGACGGTCACACACATCTCACGGGTGGCGGCGGTGAGGGCGGGTTCAAGAACCGCGTGCCGCCGATGGTGCTGTCGAAGTTCACGCGGGCGGGGATCACGACGGTGGTGGGGGTGCTCGGCACCGATGACGTGACGCGCGATACGGCGGGACTGGTGGCGGCGACGCGCTCGCTGCGGGAGCAGGGGCTCTCGGCGTGGTGCATGACTGGCGGCTACCACCTGCCGCCGCGGACGCTCACCGGCACGGTGCGCGGCGATCTCGTGCACGTCGACTGCATCGTCGGCTGCGGCGAGGTCGCGATCTCGGACCACCGCTCGAGTCAGCCGACGCTCGACGAGCTCCTCTCGCTCGCCGCCGATTGCCACGTGGGCGGGCTGCTCGCGCAGAAGGCGGGGACGCTCCACCTCCACCTCGGCGACGGCAAGCGCGGGCTGGCGCTGATCGAGCAGGCGGTGGCGAAGAGCGAGCTGCCGGCGCGCACCTTCCATCCGACCCACCTGAATCGGCGCAAGGCGCTGTTCGAGGAGGCGCTCGCGCTGGCGGCGCGACTGCGCGACGAGGAGCGGCGCGGCGTCGCCGGTCGCGCCTGGCACGTCGACTTCACGGCGTTCCCGGTCGCACCCGACGAGGACGCCTTCACCGCCGACGTGGCGCTGCGCCGCTGGCTCGATACCGGACTGCCGGCCGAGCGCGTCACGATCAGCTCCGACTCGGGCGGCAGCCTGCCGGAGTTCGACGGCGAAGGCTGCTGCGTCGGCATGGGGGTGGGCGATCCGGCGTCGCTGCCCGACTGCCTGGCGAAGCTCGTCGCCGCCGGCCAGCCGCTCGAGCGGGTGCTGCCCGCCTTCACCGCGAACGCCGCCGACCTTCTCCGCCTCCCGACCAAGGGCTATATCGAGGCGGGCCGCGACGCCGATCTCTGCGTCCTCGACGAGCAGGGACGCGTGACCGACGTCATGGCACGGGGGATGTGGCACGTCCGGGATGGCCGCGCGCGAGTGCTCGGGACGTTCGAGCGCACGGAAGCCTGACGGGTCGTCGCGACCGGATCGCCGCGCGCAGAGGCGCGAGGGATCCGCCGTCGCGACCGCGCCGGCGTGAACCGACAACGCGCCGTCGCGACGGGGGGCGTCGGACCGCGACCGTGGCGCGAGCGCGGTCGCTCGCTCGACTCCACCCGAGGACCGACTGCGCATGAGCCAGAAGAACCGGCGCGGCTTCGTCATCCCGATCGGCGGCGCGGAAGAGCGCGAGCACCATCCGCGCATCCTGGAACGGTTCGCGGAGCTGTGCGGCGGCGCGACGGCGAAGCTCGCGGTGATCCCGACCGCGTCGCAGCTCAAGACCACCGGCCCCGCCTACGAGCACGTCTTCCACGACGTTTGTCATGTGGGCGAGGTGCATGTCTTGAACTACCTCGAGCGGCGCGACGCCGAGCGGCGCGACTGGCTCGAGGTGCTGCGCGAGGTCGACGGCGTCTTCGTGACCGGCGGCAACCAGATGCGCCTCACGCGCGTGCTCGGCGGCACCGAGGTGACCGAACTCCTGCGCGAGCGCAATCGCCGCGACGGGCTCCATCTCGCCGGCACCTCGGCCGGCGCCGCCTTCATGTCGGAACACATGATCGCGAGCGGTGACGAGGGGCCGACCCCGCACGAGGGGATGGTGCAGCTCGCGAGCGGGTTGGGCGTGGTCGCCAAGGTGATCGTCGACCAGCATTTCCGCCAGCGCGACCGGATCGGCCGGCTGCTCACGGCGATCTCGTCGGTCCCGGAGGCGATCGGCATCGGCCTCGACGAGGACACGGCGGCCTTCATCGGGCCGGACGACGACCTCCTCGTCGTCGGCAGCGGTGCCGTCACGGTCGTCGATCCGGCGGAGATGAGCTTCACCTCGATCGACGACGCGCCGCCGCACGCGCCGCTGTCGGTGGTGAACCTGAAGCTGCACGTGCTGACCGAACGCGGCCATTACGACCTGAAGAAGCGCAAGGCGACGCCGCCGGCACCGAAGCCGCCGCGGGACTGAACGCGCTCCGCCACGCACGCCGTGGCCTCGCTTCGTCTGCGCCGCGACTCGAAGGGGATTCCTGCGATGAAGATCGTCGAGACCAGCGTCTACGTCGGACCCAACCTCTACGCGACCTTCCCGGTCATTCGCCTCACGCTCGACCTCGGCCCGCTCGAGCAGTGGCCGACGGCGCGGCTCGGCGCCCCGTTCATCGACGCGCTGCTCGCCGCGCTGCCCGGCCTGGCGAAGCACGGCTGCAGCTTCGAGACGGAAGGCGGCTTCGTGCGGCGGCTGCGCGAGGGCGAGGGAACCTGGCTCGGCCACGTGCTGGAGCACGTCGCGATCGAGCTGCAGAACATCACCGGCGAGGACGTGACGTACGGCAAGACGCGCAGCGCCGACGCGCCGGGCCAGTACCACGTCGTCTACGAGTACGAGGCGGAGGAGGTCGGGCTCGAGGCCGGGAAGCTGGCGCTGACGCTGCTCCACTCGCTGCTGCCGGCCGACCTGCGACCGGCCGGCGCGGTGCCGGGCGACTGGAAGTGGGAGGAGAAGCGCGACGAGTTCATCCGCGTGGCGCAGCGGCTCGCGCTCGGGCCGTCGACCCACTCGCTGGTGAAGGCGGCCGAGGCGCGCGACATCCCGTGGCTGCGGTTGAACCGCTACAGCCTGATCCAGTTCGGCCACGGCAAGTGGCAGAAGCGGATCCAGGCGACCATCACCAGCGAGACGCGCCACATCGCGGTGGAGATCGCCTCCGACAAGGAGGAGACCGTCCGCATCCTCGGCGATCTCGGCCTGCCGGTGCCGAAGCAGCAGCTGGTCTATTCGGAGCGCGAGGCGGTGCGGCAGGCCGAGCGGATCGGCTGGCCGGTCGTCGTCAAGCCGCTCGACGCCAACCACGGCCGCGGCGTCTCGATCCGCCTGACCACGCCGGAGCAGGTGTCGGTGGCGTTCGCCGCCGCGCGCGAGCACAGCCGCGGCGTGATCGTCGAGAGCTTCCTCGAGGGGTTCGACCACCGCCTGCTGGTGGTGAACGGCGAGCTGGTCGCCGCCGCGCTGCGCAAGCCGGGCCACGTGGTCGGCGACGGCGTCCACACGATCGAGCAGCTGGTCGAGATCGTGAACCGCGACCCGCGCCGCGGCGTCGGCCACGAGAAGGTGCTGACCAAACTCGAGATCGACGCGCAGGCGCAGCGCCTGCTGGAGAAGAAGGGGTACGTGCGGACGACGGTGCCGGCGAAGGGCGAGGAAGTCTTCCTGCGCTCGACCGGCAACCTCTCGACCGGCGGCACGTCGATCGACGTGACCGACACGATCCACCCCGACAACCGCGAGATGGCGGCGCGCGCGATCAAGGCGATCGGGCTCGACATCGGCGGCGTCGACTTCCTGACGCCCGACATCACCCGGAGCTACCGCGAGGTGGGCGGCGGGATCTGCGAGGTGAACGCGGCGCCCGGCTTCCGCATGCACGTGGCGCCGACCGAGGGCAAGGCGCGCAACGTCGCCGAGCCGGTGATGGAGATGCTCTTCCCGCCGGGGACGCCGACGCGGATCCCGATCGCCGCGGTGACCGGCACCAACGGCAAGACGACCACCGCGCGGATGATCGCGCACGTCTTCAAGATGAACGGCTGGCATCCGGGCCTCGCGACCACGGACGGCGTCTACAGCAACGGCCATCTCACCATCGCCGGCGACATGACCGGGCCGACGGCCGCGCGCATGGTGCTGCGCGACCCGAGCGTCGACGTCGCGGTGCTGGAGACGGCGCGCGGCGGGCTGCTGCGGCGCGGCATGGGCTACAAGCGCTGCAACGTCGCGGCGGTGACCAACATCGCCGCCGACCACCTCGGGCTGAAGGGCGTCAACTCGCTCGAGGAGCTGGCGCGGGTCAAGCGGATCATCGTCGAGGTGGCGCGCGACTACGCGGTGCTGAACGCCGACGACGAGCACTGCCTGCGGATGGCCGACCACACCAGGGCGAAGATCTGCTACGTGACGATGGACCCGGGGCACGAGCTGGTGAAGGAGCACATCCGGGCGGGCGGGCGGGCGGTGGTGCTCGAGGAGGGCATCAACGGCCAGATGATCACGCTGTACGACAAGGGAGCGCACATGCCGCTCCTGTGGACGCACCTGATCCCGGCGACGCTCGACGGGCGGGCGCTGCACAACGTGCAGAACGCGATGTTCGCGGCGGCGGTCACCTATTCGATGGGGATCAAGCTCGAGGAGATCCGCCACGCGCTGCAGACGTTCGACACGACGTTCTTCCAGGCGCCGGGCCGGATGAACGTCTGCAACGAGCACCCGTTCAAGGTGATCCTCGACTACGGCCACAACCCCGCCGCGATCCGGCAGATGGTGGAGTTGATCGAGCGGCTGAAGCCGAAGGGGCGGAAGTTGCTGGTGGTGGCGGCGCCCGGCGACCGGCGCGACGAGGACGTGCGCGAGATCGCGGCGATCTGCGCCGGCCATTTCGACCACTACGTCTGCCGGCGCGACGACAACCCGCGCGGTCGCAAGCCGGACGAGATCCCGCAGATGCTCGCGGCGACGCTGCGCGAGAAGGGCGTGCCGGCCGAGAAGATCACGGTCATCATCGACGAGCCAGAGGCGCTCGACTGCGCGCTCAAGCTGGCGCGCAAGGACGACCTGGTGCTGGCGTTCGGCGACCAGATCACCCGCTGCTGGAACCAGATCACGCGCTTCCGGCCGGAATTCGGCGAGGTGCGATCCAGGCCGGACGGCGCGATCCCGCAACCGGTGAAGATGGAGCTGCGGCAGCAGCATCGCGAGGAGCTGCGTCCCGGCTTCGAGCGGCTGATCCGCGACGAGCGCGGCGTGCGGCTCGCTCGCGAGGTGAACGAGGACTGAGCGGCGACCGGACGGCGCAGCGCGAAGCAGACGCAGATGGCCGGTGAGCGGGAGGTGCGGCTCGCCGTTGATTCGAGACTCGGCGCGTGACGACCCCGACCTACCGATCCGCCACGCTCGTCCAGGTCGACTCGCGTCGACTGCCGGGCCGCAACCTGTTCTTCGCCGCGCCGGCGGTGATCCTCGACCTCGCCGGCCCGCCGGCGCAGGTGCGCGCCGTGGTCGAGATCTGGCGCCGGCACGTGCGCAAATGGCTGGCGGCGGTCGGGTGGCGCGACGCGCCGATCGCGACGCGGGTTTTCGGCGGCGAGGGCCATTGCGGGGCGAACGTCGCGATCGCCGCGCCGCTCGACGCCCTCTACGCCGCGACCGAGGTCAACGAGGCCGCCTTCGCCTCCGCCTGCGCCGAGCTGCGCGCCCCCGCCGCTGACCAACCGGACAAACTGATCCAGGAACAGTTTGTCCGGTTGGTCGCGAAGATCGCGCAGGAGCGGGCGCCGCGGCTGGTGGAGTTCGGGGCGGCGTGCGCGGCGCGCGGCGTCAGCTTCGTGCCCGACGATCGCGTGGTGTCGGCCGGGATCGGGCGCGGGGCGGTCGCGTGGCCGCGGCGCGAGTTGCCCGATCCGGCGACCGTCGACTGGAGCACGATCCACGACGTGCCGGTGGCGATGGTGACCGGCACCAACGGCAAGTCGACGACGATCCGGCTGCTCGCCGCGATGGTCCGCGCCGCCGGCAAGGTCCCGGGCATGTCGACCACCGACTGGGTGAAGGTCGGCGACGAGACGCTCGACACCGGGGACTACTCGGGGCCGTCGGGCGCCCGCCTGGTGCTGCGCGACCGCCGCGTCGACGTCGCCCTGCTCGAGACGGCGCGCGGCGGGATGCTGCGGCGCGGCCTCGCCCTGCCGCGCGTCGACGCCGCCGCCATCACCAACGTCACTGCCGACCACCTTGGCGAGTTCGGCGTCGGCGGCATGGACGACCTGGTCGAGGCGAAGTTCATCGTCCGCCGCGCGATCGACGCGACGGGGCTCCTGGTCCTGAACGCCGAGGATCCGCTGCAGGTCGCGCGCGCCGCGCCGTTGAGCGAGCCGCTCGGCTGGTTCGCGCTCGATCCGGCCAATCCCGTGCTCCGCGCCCACGTCGCGGCCGGCGGTGCCGCCGCCACCGTCGAGCCGGGCGCGCGCGGCCCCGCCTTCGTGCTCCACCGCGGCGGCGTGCGCACCGAGATCGCCGCGGTCGCCGACGCGCCGATCACGCTGGGCGGCGCCGCCCGCCACAACGTCGCCAACGCGCTCGCCGCGCTGCTGGTCGCCTCGCAGTTGCGCCTCGACGCCGCCGCGCTCGCCGCCGGCTTGCGCGCCTTCGCCGGCTCCCCCGACGAGAACCCGGGCCGCCTGAACGTCCTCGAGCTCGGCGGCGTGACCGCCATCGTCGACTTCGCCCACAATCCCGACGGCATGCGCGTGGTGATGGAGATGGCGGCGGCGCTGCCGGCCACCCGCCGCCTGCTGGTCATCGGCCAGGCCGGCGATCGCGACGACGAGTCGATCCGCGCCTACGCCGCCGCCGCCGCACCCTTCCGTCCCGATCGCATCGTGATCAAGGAGATGGAGAAGTACCTGCGTGGCCGCGAGCCCGGCGTGATCCCCGCGCTGCTCGCCGCCGAGTTCGTCCGCGGCGGCATCCCGCCCGAGCGGATCGACCACGCTCCCTCCGAGTTCGCCGCGGTCGAGGCGGCGCTGCGCTGGGCGCGCCGCGGCGACCTGCTGATCCTGCTCGCCCACGCCGAGCGGACGAAGGTGCTGGCTCACCTCGAGCAGCTGCGCCGCGACGGGTTCACGCCGCCGAGCTGACGCGCCGCGCAGCACGGCGGCGGCGGCGGCGCGACCGGCGGGCGGTCGCTGCGTGGCCCACTGGTCGATCGGGGCGACGCATTCACCGTCGGCGCCGAACGGGAGCGTTCGCCGCTCGGTACTGTTCGCCCCGTCCTCGAGAAGCCTCCCGCCATGACGCCTCGCCACGCCATCGCCGTGCTGTTGCCGCTTGCGCTGCCCGCCGCCCTCGCCCTCCTGCCGCGCGCGGCGGACGGGGCGGCCGCCGGCGAACCCGCCGTCACCTGCGTGATCCGCGGCGGCCAGCTGTTCGAGGCCGAGACCGGCCGCGTGCGCCCGCTCGGCCAGTTGCGCATCGCCGGCGAGCGCATCGTCGGCGAGGCGCCGCTCGACGCGCCGATCCCGCCGGAGGCGCGCCGCTTCGACGCCGACGGCTGCACGGTGCTGCCCGGCCTGTTCGACCTGCACACGCACGTGATGGTGCCGGGCGGCAGCATGACCGGCGGCGTGGCGTTCGATCCCGAGCTCAATCTCGCGACCCACGCTGCCTTCGGCGTGACCACCGCCGTCGACCTCCACAACGAGCCGGAGTACGTCTTCGGCCTGCGCGAACAGGTGGCTGCCCGGCCGTCGCTGGCGCGCCTGCTGGCCGCCGGTGCCGCCTTCACCGTGCCGGGCGGCCATTGCACGCAGTTCCCGTTCGAGGCCAATTCCATCGCGCGCGCCGAAGACGTGGCGACCCGGTTCGAGGCGCTGCTCGCGCGCCGCCCCGACGTGATCAAGGCGGTGGTCGAGCACGGCGGCTGGGGCACGCTGCCGGCGATGCCGACCCTCGACGAGGCGACGCTGGCGCAGATCGCGGAACGGGCGCGCGCCGCGGCGGTGCCGCTCTTCTGCCACGTCTGGACGCTGGACGAGGCGAAGGAGGCCGTGCGTGCTGGCGCGCGCGCGCTGGTGCACGGCGTGTTCGTCGGCGAGGTCGACGACGAGTTGATCGCGTCGATGAAGGCGCGCGACGTCGGCTACGTGCCGACGCTCGCGGTCGTCGTCGGCGCGAAGCGCGTCGGCCAGGGGCGCACGGCCTACCGGCCGGACCGGCTCGACGGGCTGCTCGCGCCGAAGCTGGCGCAGGCGCTCGGCGATCCGAACTCGGGCACCTGGCTCGCCGGCTGGGCCGACTACGACGAAGCGCGCTTCCTGCGCAACCTGAAGCGGCTGCACGCGGCCGGAGTTCGTTGCGGGACCGGCACCGACGCCGGCAATCCGCTGACGCCGCACGGCCCGTCCCTGCTGGCGGAGATCGGGCTCTATGTCGAGGCCGGCATCGCGCCGGCGGCCGCGCTGCAGTGCGCCACGCTCGAATCGGCGCGCCTGCTCGGGCGCGAGCGCGACCACGGCTCGCTGGCACCGGGCAAGGTGGCCGACGTGCTGGTGCTGCGCGGCGATCCGACCCGCGACATCGAAGCGCTCTGGCGGATCGAGGGCGTGCTGAAGGCCGGCGCGCCGGTCGATCGCGCGGCGCTGCGCGAGCGGCAGCTCGGACCGCAGGCGCAACCGCGGGTGCGGCGATTCGGCCGCGACCTCCTGCCGAGCATCGACGGCTTCGACGACGAGGACCTCGACTCCGACTGGGGCGGCACGTGGCAGGGCGTCGCCGACTCCGCGCTGCCCGGCGGCAAGTCGCGGGCAGCGCTCGAGCTGATCGAGGTCGAGGGCTCCGGCGGGCTGCTGATCCGGGCGACGGTGGCGGAGGGCTCGCGCTACGGCGCCTTCGCCGGTGCGTGGATCACCTGGAACCCGGTGGTACCCGAGCTGGTGGACCTCGCCGAGGCGAGCGCGCTGGTGGTGCGCGTGCGCGGCACGCCGCGGAGCTGGACGCTCGCGCTCGATCGCGCCGCCGTGACCGACTACGACGTCTTCAGCGCCGAGTTCGCCGTGACCGACGAATGGCGCGAAGTCCGCCTTCCGCTCGACTCGCTGCGTCAGGCCGGTTTCGGCGAGAAGGTCGCCCCGGGATGGGGCGATGTGACCGGGATCACGCTCTCGGCGCGCGTGCCGCCCGGCGGCCGCAGCGGCTTCGGCGAGTTCGAGCTCGAGATCGACCAGCTCCACGTCGAGTGACGCCGGCCGCAGCACCTGCCGCGCGGTCGCGATTCGGCGGCGCGCCGGTGCTCAGCGCCGCAGCTCGAGGATCGCTCCGGTGAGGGTGCCGTCCGTGGTCACACACTCGGCGCGGCGCGGCAGCGCCTCGAGCCAGGCGACGAAGTCGGGCCACCACTTCACGTCGCGGAACGGCGGGTCGCGGTTGGCGGCGGCCAGCCCGCCGGCACGGACCAGCTCCTTGGCGGGGACGATGGCCACCAGCGCGGTCGCTCCCTCGCGCGCCAGCAGCGCCTCGAGCTCGGCCAGGCTCTTCGCCGCCACCAGCGCCGGCCGCAGCGGCTGGCAGGCGGGCAGGAGGCCGCGGCTGCGCAGCTGCGCGAAGACCGCGTCGCGCACGGCGGCGGGGGGTGCCGCGACGTCCGCCTCGCGCCACGGGTCGGTGCGCAGCAGCAGCTCGTCGGCGTTCAGGAACGAGAATTCGAACACGCGCTCTTCGGGCGTGAGCTGCGGCAGCAGCGCGTGGTGGAGTTCGCTCGCGGCGTCGGGGGCGGCGTGCTTCGCGGCGAACTGCCGGTGGCGCTCGCGGGTCGCGAGCGCCGCGTCGACGCCCGTGGCGAGCAGCGCGACGGCGCCGACGATCCGGCCGCTGCGCACCGCCGCGGCGCCCGACCGGAGCAGGGCGGGCAGCCATTCGCCGCCGAGCAGTCGGTCGAGCAGCCACGCGCCATGCAGCAGCAGGAGGGGCGTCGCCGGCAGCAGGAAGCGTTCGCGGTGGAAGATGCCGCTGCCGAGGAAGAGGTAGAGCGGCAGCGATGCCGCCAGCAGCAGTCGATGGGGCGTGCCCGCGCGCCGCACCATGAGCACGAGCGACGCGAGCAGTCCGCCCGCGACCGCCACGGCGAAGGCGACGCCCTGGTGGGCCGGCGCGAAGCTCGCGGCGTAGAAGAGCCAGCCGAGTTCGCCCTTGCGGACGTCCTCCGCGCGATAACCGTCGTGGAGGAAGCTCGCCTGGGTCGAGAAGCCGTCGACGAACGCGGCCGGATTGAGCCAGGTGGCCGGGGCGCCGAGCGCGAAGCCGGTGGCGGCGCCGAGGAGGGCGGGCAGGCTGCGGCGCTTCAGGGCGGCGAGCAGCACCACGCCGAAGATCCCGGCGGAGTATTTGCACGCCGTGGCGATCCCGAGCAGCAGTCCGGCGGCGAAGCGCCGGCGCGCCGACGCATCGGCGCGGGCGCCGGTCGCCAGCAGCGCGTCGACCGCCAGCAGGCAGAGCAGCGTCGTCATGCTCTCGTTGCCGCACAGCGGGGCGCGGCCGATCGCGACGCCATCGACGGCCAGCGCCAGCGCCGCCAGCAGTCCGACGCGCGGCGAGAAGAGGCGCGCCCCGAGCCGCGCGACGAGCGGCACCGTCGCCAGCGATGCCGCGATCGAGAGCGTTCGCCCTGCCAGCACCAGCACCACCGGCGCCACCGTCTCGCGCGCCACGAACAGCTCGAAGCTCGCTTCGAGGCCGAGCAGCGTTCGCACGCCGCCGACCAGCGCGGTCGCGCCCGCCACCAGCCAGCCGAACAGCGCCGGGTTGATGAAGTAGTCGGTGACGAAGCGGCCGTTCAGCAGCTCGCGCGCGAGGCCGACGTAGTGCTGTTCGTCGTGGCGGAGGAAGACGCGGCCGGGCACCGTCGATCCGTCGAGCCAGGCGCGCAGGAACAGCGCCAGCGCCGCGATCGCCAGCAGGACGAACTGCTCGCCGCGCGACCATGGGCGCGGCCGCGACGTGCTCCCGGTGTCGGTCACCGGCCCGCTCCCATCGGCGCCGTCGCGCGCACCAGCGCCTCGAGCGCGCGCGTGCTCCCCGTCTCCCCGAGCGCCGACGTCTCGATCACGTGGTGGGCGAGGCCGTAGAGCGGCGCCCGTTCGGCCAGGATCTCGCGCAGCCGCGCCATCGCCGCCGGTTGCCCCTGCATCGGCCGGTGGTCGCCCTGCGCGACCACGCGATTCCAGTGGTCCTCCGGCGACGCGCGGAGCCAGATCGTCGTGAAGTGGCGGCGCAGCAGCTCGTAGGTCTCGGGCGCGGCGACGATGCCGCCGCCGGCCGCGGCGACGACGCCGCGCGGCGTGTCGATCACGCGCTGCAGCGCGTCGCGCTCGAGGCGGCGGTAATAGGCCTCACCGTGCAGCGTGAAGAGGTCGGCGAGCGGCATGCCGGCGGCGGCCTCCACTTCCTGGTCGAGTTCGACGAACGCGAGGCCGCAGCGCTGCGCGACTGCGCGACCGAGCGAGCTCTTGCCGGCGCCGCGCAACCCGATCAGGGCGACGCGCGGCAGCGGCGGGCGGCGCGCCGTCAGCTCGGTCAGGCGC
>Ga0194121_10004013_pt1 | contig 21731 bp, 16 predicted proteins | sample TA2MahCa50mmetaG_FD_148609 | JGI IMG/M metagenome (GOLD analysis project Ga0194121, IMG submission 148609) | Freshwater microbial communities from Lake Tanganyika, Tanzania - TA2015020 Mahale Deep Cast 50m | ecosystem: Environmental > Aquatic > Freshwater > Lake | place: Tanzania: Lake...
CATGAGCGTATCCTTTCGCCCTCGCCAAAGGGCGGTGAGTGATGGTGGTCATACTCAGGATACGCTCTCTTTTTGTCCCCGGCCATCCACAACTTCTGAACATAGCTCCCGCCGACCTGCTCAACGACCCAGTGTTGCCCTTCTCCGAGGAGCAGCAGGTGCGACTGCTACGGGTGCTCACCGATCGGGGCACCGAATACTGCGGCAACCGCGAGCATCACGAATATGAGCTCTACCTGGCGGTCAAGGACATCGACCACGACAAGACCCGTGCTCGTAACCCCCAGAGCAACGGCATCTGCTAACGCTTCCACAAGACGGTCCAGGACGAGTTCTATGCCATTGCCTTCCGCAAGAAGCTCTACGACAGCCTGGAAGAGCTACAGCGGGATCTGGATGCCTGGATGGAGGACTACAACACCGCCAGGACTCATACCGGAAAATACTGCTTCGGCATAACCCCCATGCAGACCTTCCAGGATGCAAAGCACTTGAGCCAGGACAAAATGCTCGATACCTTACACCAAGCGATGGCAGCCAAAACGGCTGTCGGATAGTACCCACCGGTCAGATCACGTCCTAGCAAGTACACGGGAGGAAACCCTGGTTATGAATGAGCGTATCGACCACCTCCTGACTCCTGCATTGCCACTGGGAGTCACTTGAGGCCGCTATTTTCCTCGTAGACTGCCGCCGTCCCTGCTCGAATAAAACGCAATCTTCCCACTGACCTGAAGATCCTGCCCCTCTGCGCTGTCTCCATAGCCACGACCAGCACCAGCACCCAGAGCAAACTGCTACCAAGAAGAGTCCTCTTGGCCTGTATATCTTTCCGCCCTATCTCGAGATGCACAGGGCACGGATGGGCCTTGCAGCCCCTCGCGTTGCCCCGTGCGCTTACAGCCTCTTACCTGCCAGGGTCCGCAGGCTGAGCGCCAGGTCCAGTTGCACTTTGCTTGGCGTTGTTCAGGACAAAGGGTATCTTGTCCCTATGCGGTTGTTTTTCATTCTACTGTGAGCACAATTGTGGCCGAAACTCTGGGAACCAAAGACGTTCTGGACCAGATGGACACCCGAGTGGGCAATGTCGAGCAGGATATCCGCGACCTCGGGTCGAGATGAACGGCCGCTTTGACCGTGTGTACCAGGAGATCGGCGGCCTGCGCTGGGAACTCCGCTGGATGTACGGCCTGCTGGTGGCTGTGCTGCTCGGGGTGGCCGGCCTGTGGTTCAAGTGAGGTAGGCTCCAAAAGAGAAGGGCAGGGAGGGACCTTGCGGTCCCACGCGCTGCCCTGTGCGCCCGCGGCCTTTATCCTGCCAGGGTCCGCAGGCTGAGGGCCCTTTTTTTTTGTTGCCGCCCAACTAGAAATTGCTATCCCGCTACTGGGACCGGCACCCAGACCGGTCCGTTTAGCCTCTCCACGTGTTTCTCGACTTAGATAAGTTCGGACCTCAGGCCGCTGGACCCGTCCACATTGACGACATAGAGCCGGTAATAGGCGGGAAAGGCGATCCTGGTGCCGTCTCGGGACCAGCGCGGGGGGGCGGGAAACCGCCGATGCTGGTCAACTGTCTCTTGTTGCTCCCGTCGGCTTCCATCACCCATAGATCCCACTGCCGGCCCTGCCACACGGTGAAGGCGATGCTGGTGCCGTCCGGCGAGAACTCCGGCCAGTTGCCAAAGCATTCGGGCCCGCCGATAGGGTAGCCTATTTCCCCGGGGCCATCGATGTTGATGAGGGTCAGTAAATGGACGTGGACGTAGCCGCAGACATCCCTGGAGAATAGGATCTGTCCGTCCCCGGGGTCCAGGTGGGCGCGTCGTCGCACACCTGGTTGTGGGTCAAGCGGAGTGGGTTGGAGCCGTCCGCATCCATCGCGTAGAGTTCGCAGCGGTTGTACTCGGAGAACAAGCGGCGACCAGGCAGTTCAATTCTTCCATATTCCGAACCCTGGCAATAGGCTGCTATCAAAGGGACCCAAGTTGCCGGCAAATGGTTAGCGCTAGGCAGGAAAATCGGGAATTTTCAGTGGTCGGGAAAAGCGCCGCTGGCCAATAAGGCAGGGCTGGAATTGCGCGGAACGCCGAGCGGCTGTAGTGGGAAGGAAGAGGGATAGGGTGGGGGACGGAGCAGGTCGGGGAGGTCCGGGGTCCCTACCGTGCGTAATGCACGGCCCGCACCTCGCGGATGAGGCAGATCTTGAGCTGGCCGATCTGGTCGAGTTCCTCTTCGAGGCGGTCGGTGATCTCGTCGGCAAGCTGGTCGGCGTAGGCGTCGTCGACCACGGCGCTGTCCACCAGCACCCTCACCTCCTTGCTGCTCTGCAGAGCGTAGGCTTTGGTGACCCCCGGATAGGAGAGAGCGATGGCCTCGACGTGTTTGAGGCGCTGGATGTACTCCTCGACCTTGTCCTTGCGCGCCCCGGGCCGGCTGAGGGACAGGTCGTTGGCCGCGTCCACCAGGGCGGCGATCAGCGAGCGGGCGGGGAGGTTATGGTGGTGGGTCTCGATGACGTTGACCACCTCGGCGCTCTCGCCGCACTTGCGGGCCAGGGCGGCGCTGGTCTGGGCCGGGTCGCTGCCCACCTCGTTGCCGAGGGCCTTGCCGATGTCGTGGAGCAGGCCGGCCCGGCGGGTCAGGGCCATGTCGAGCTGCAACTCCTCGGCCATCATGCCCGCCAGATAGCCCACTTCCTTACTGTGTGTAAGCAGGTTCTGGCCGTAGGAGGTGCGGAAACGCAGCTTGCCCAAGAGCTCCAGCAGTGGCTCGGCCAGGTCGTGCAGCCCTAGGTCGAAGGCGGCCTTAGAGCCGGACTCGCGGATCATCTCGGCAACGTCCTGGCGGGCCTTCTCATGGACCTCCTCGATGCGGCCGGGGTGGATGCGGCCGTCGCGGATCAGCTTTTCGAGGGTGTTCTTGGCGATCTCGCGGCGGAGGGGGTCGAAGCCGGAGAGCATCACCATGCCGGGGGTGTCATCGACGATTACCTCGATGCCGGTGATCATCTCGAAGGAGCGGATGTTGCGGCCGTCGCGGCCGATGATGCGGCCCTTCATCTCGTCGGTGGGCAGGTGGACCACCGTGACGGTGCTCTCCACCGCCAGGTCCGCGGCGAAGCGCTGCACCGAGCGGACGATGATCTCGCGGGCCTCGCGGTTGGCGTTGGCGATGGCGTGGTCCTTGATCTCCTTGACCTTGCGGGCCGCGAATTGCTGGGCGTTCTCCTCCTGCTGGAGGATGAGGGTGCGGCGGGCCTCGGCCTGGCTCAGCCCGGCCAGGCGCTCCAGGCGCTCGCGCTGTTGCAGCACCAGGGCCTCAGCTGCCTTCTCCACGGCCCCGATGCGCTCCTCGTGCCGCTCCTGCTCCTGCTCCTGCTTGAGCAGGCTGCGCTCCTTGCTGGCCAGCACGTCCACCTTGCGGTCGAGCTGCTGCTCGCGCTCCTGGAGTTTGGTCTCCAGCTCGCGCAACTGCCGCCGGGCCACCTCCTGCTCGCGCTCCAGGGGCTCCTGCTGCCGACGCCATTCGTCCCGAGCTTCAAGCATGGAAGTCTTTTTCAGGGCCTCGGCTTCGTTCCTGGCGGCATCGAGCAGGGCAGCGGTCTGGGCCTGGGCGTTTTCCTGGGCGCCCCGGCGGAGCTTGCCATTGGCCAGCCAGCCAAAGAAAAAGGCGAAAACGAAGACAGCGGCGACGAGCACTGCTTCGCCCACGGGGCGACACCTTTCTATCGTTACCTAATTGCGGTTTACCCCTGGCGGGGCGTCTCGGCGCCGATTCCCTGGAAGACCCGCCCCAGCGAGGCGGCCAGCCGCGAGGTGCGCTGGGCGATCTCGGACTCGGCGTCCTCGTAGTCTGCCTTCAGTTGCTGCAGCTCCTCAACCAGGTTGAGGCCGGCGAGGATGGCCAGTTGCAGGGGCGATTGGATCCGGGTCTCCTGGTAGACGCGGCGCATCTGCTCGTCGACCAGGAGGGCCACCTCCTGGATGTGCTCTGCCCGCTGTTCGGGCGTGAGGGCAAAGGTGTAGTTCTTGCCGTAGATGGAGACGATTAAACGGGCGGCATCGGATGCGGCCATCGCGCGCTCCCGCGGTGTCAGGCGTTGACGGCGTCTAAGCGGCTGAGGAGGCCCTCGATGCGGCTCTTGACCTCCTCGCGGGTCTTCTGGGCGTCCCGCTCGGCCTGCTGCAGGCGCTGACCGATGCCCGTCAGTTGCTCGTTCTCGGCCCGCAGGCCCTCGTTCTGTTTCTGCAAGTCGGCGTTGTCCTGCTTGAGCCGGCCCAAAAGCTCCAGGAGGCGATTGATCTCCTCTTCGAGCCGGGCAAAGGTGCTGTCCACTGCCATAGAGCTCCCCTCTCCTCGTGGATGCGACGCTCAGCGCAGCCGGGCGTCGAAAGCCTCGGCCAGGCGGCGCAGGATCTGTTCGACCGCCTCGGTGGCCTCGCGGTCTTCCAGGGTGCGCTCTGTCGAGCGCAACCGGACGGTGAAGGCCAGGCTCTTGTACCCGGCGGGGATCTGGTCCCCCTGGTAGTGGTCGAAGACCTCGACCGCCTCGATCAGCCCGGGGGCGGCGGCCCGCGCCTGGGCCACGACCAGGGCGGCGGGGGCCTCGGCCCTCAGCACCACTGCCAGGTCGCGCTCGATGGGTGGGAACTTGGGCAGGGGGCGGAACCCCCGCTCTCGCGGCGCGAGTGCCTCGGCCAGGGCCTGGCAATTCAGATCAAAGATATAAATTGGCAGGTCGAGGTCAAAGGACGCGGCAATGGCCGGCCGCAACTGTCCCAGGAGGCCCAAGGGCTGGTCCCCGGCCAGGATGGCGGCGCCGTGCCCGGGACGGCAAAGGGGGTGGGCCAGGGCCTCCAAGCGGGGGGCCGCCGGCTCCAGAAAGACCTCCAGTAACCCCTTGAGGTCGAGAAACTCCACCGGCCTCGAGGCGGCTTTCCAAGGGGAGGCCGAGGCCCGGCCAGCCCACAGACCGCTCAGGCACAGCGCCTCGCGGCGGCGGCCCTCCTGCCGGGAGAAGCACTTGCCCAGCTCGAAGATGGCCACCCGCTCGGCCCGCTGATTGAAGTTGCGCCGCGCCGCCTCCAACAGGCTGGGGAGGAGGGTGGGGCGCAGGGTGCACAGGGATTCGGTGGGCGGGTTGGCCAGAATCACCGGCTCCCCCTCCTCGCCGGCCAGTTCCAGCCACTTGCGCTCGATGATGGTGTTGGTGACTACCTCGTCCAGCCCCAGGCCGGCCAACTGCCGCCGCCACTGGTTGCTCTGGGCATGGGCCGAGGGGGCCGGGGTCAGGGAGATCTGGGCCACTGGGCTGGGAGGGATGCGCTCGTACCCGTAGATGCGGCCCACCTCCTCGATCAGGTCCACCTCGCGGCGCAGGTCGGGACGGAAGCTGGGGACCTGCACCTGCAGGGGACCGGCGGCGCTCTCCACCTGGCAGCCCAGCAATTCAAGGATGCGGCGGCACTCGGACCCGTCCAGGGCGGTGGCCAGCAGGCCGTTGAGCCGCTCCAGGCGCAGCGGCACCCGCGGGCAGGACAGGGGAGCGGGGTAGACATCTATAGGCTGGGGAGCCACCTGCCCGGCCGCCAGTTGGGCGATGAGGAAGGCCGCCCGATCCGCGGCCAGGGGGGCCATCTCCCAGTCCGCGCCCCGCTCGAAGCGCATCGAGGCCTCGGTGTTGAGGCCCAGGCGGTTGCGGCCCAGGCGCACCCGGACCGGGTCGAAATAGGCGCTTTCGATAAGGAGATCGGTGGTCTGGGACCTTACCTCGGAATGCAGGCCGCCCATCACTCCGGCCAGGGCCACGGGCTTTTCCCCATCGGCGATGACCAGCAACTCCCCGTCGAGGGCGTGGCGGCCCCCGTCGAGGGTCTCCAGCTCCTCCCCGGGGCGGGCGCGGCGCACGACAATGCGAGATTCGGCGAGCCGGGCCAGGTCAAAGGCGTGCAGGGGCTGACCCAGTTCCAGCATGACGAGGTTGGTGGCGTCCACCACGTTGTTGATGGGCCGCATCCCCAGGGCCTTGAGCCGGTGCTGAAGCCACAGGGGCGAGGGGCCGATATGCACATTGCGGATGACCCTGGCCGCGTAGCGCAGGCAGCCTTGGGGGTCTTCGATGCTCACCGAGGTGGATTGAGCCGTGGGCTCTCCAGATTCAAACACCTGGTGGGGGGGCAGGCGCAGGGGGCGGCCGGTGAGGGCGCGCACCTCGCGGGCCAGGCCCAGCAGGCTGAGGCAATCGGCGCGGTTGGGGGTTACCCCGAAGTCGAGCACCACCTCGGCGAGGCCCACCTGGGCGGCAAAGGGGGCGCCGACTTGCAGGTCCTCGGGCAGCACCAGGATGCCGTCGGCGTCGCTACCCAGGCCCAGCTCGGCCTGGGAGCAGATCATGCCGGCCGACTCCACCCCGCGGATCCTGCTCCTGCGGATCTCAGCCCCGTCGGGAAGTTTATGGCCGGGCAGGATGACGGCGACCTTCTGGCCCGCAGCTACGTTGGGGGCACCGCAGACGATGGTCTGCGGTGCCCCGCCCAGGTCCATCTGGCAGACGGAGAGCCGGTCGGCGTTAGGATGGGGCCGGCGCTCCAGCACCCGGCCCACCACCACGCCCCGGTAGCGGCCGGCCAGGTCCTCGACCCCTTCGCGCTCGAGGCCGGTCATGGTCAGGCGCTCGATCAGTTCGGGCCAGTCCCAGGGGACCTCGGTGAATTCCTTGAGCCAGTTATAGGTGATCTTCATGGGGGTGCATTTTTCAGAACTGCCTGGTGAAACGCAGATCGCTATCCAGAAAAAGCCGGATGTCGTCGATGCCGTGGCGGATCATGGCGATGCGCTCGATGCCGATGCCAAAGGCGAAGCCGGTGTACTGCTCAGGGTCGTAGCCCACCGACGTGAAGACCGCCGGATGGACCATGCCGGCCCCGCCGATCTCGATCCAGCCCGTACCTTTGCACACCCGGCAGCCACGATCTTCGCCCCGGCACAGGGAGCAGGAAAAATCGTACTCCACGCTCGGCTCGGTGAAGGGGAAGAAGTGCGGGCGGAAACGCACCCTGGTCTGGGGATCAAGCACCTGCCGGCCCATCGCCACCAGGGTGCCCTTGAGATCGGCCAGGGAGACCTGGCGATCGACGCAGAGCCCCTCGATCTGGTGGAAGGCGAAGTGGTGGGTGGCGTCCACCGCGTCGCGGCGGTAGCAGCGGCCGGGGGCGACGATGCGGACCGGGGGCGGGGTGGTCTCCATCACCCGGATCTGCACCGTGGAGGTCTGGGTGCGCAAGAGGCCGCCGCCCTCCAAGTAAAAGGTGGCGTGCAGATCGCGGGCCGGGTGGTCGGCCGGGGTGTTGAGGGCGTCGAAGTTGTGATACTCGTCCTCGATCTCGGGGCCGTCCACCACCGTGAAACCGAGGCGCTGGAAGATGGAGGACAGTTCCTCGGCCAGGCTGTGGAGGGGGTGGAGCCGGCCGCTCAAGGGGCGGTGGCCCGGCAGGGTCAGGTCCGGGGTGGCGCCGGCCTCGGCCGCCTCCTGCAGGGCGGTCTTGCGCTGGTCGAGGGCCTCCTGAAGGGCCTTCTGGGCCCCGCCGGCGGCGCTACCGGCGGCCGGGCGCTGGTCGGCGGGCAGGGCGCCGAGTTGGGCCATCAACTCGCGCAGGCGGCTGCGGCGGCCCAGGTGGCGGACGCGCAACTCCTCCAGGGCCTGCAACTGGTCTACCGCCGCGATTTGGGCCAGCGCCTGGCGGCGTAGCGCTTCGATCTCGTCTAACATGGCGGTCAAAGATGAGGATGGTGCAAAAAGGGGGCTATCCTCTATGGTCTGACATCACCCACAGAGGACAACTAGAAACTCTTCCCTGCGCGGGGGAGTATTGCAGGGTAAAAGCGCTTCCGGTGGCGCCTAAAGATGGGCCTTGGCCTTCTCGGCGATGGCGGCGAAGGCCGCCGGTTGCTGCGCCGCCATGTCGGCCAGAAGCTTGCGGTTGATCTCGACGCCGGCCTTAAACAGGCCGTTGATCAGCCGGCTGTAGGAGAGGCCGTGCAGGTGCGCGGCGGCGTTAATGCGCATGATCCACAGACTGCGCATCTCGCGCTTTCTGTTGCGCCGGTCGCGGTAGGCGTAGACCTTGGCGCGGTTGACGGCTTCCTGGGCGGTGCGGTAGAGGCGGCTCTTGGCGCCCCAGAAACCACTGGCCCGCTTGAGCAGCTTCTTTTTGCGCCTCTTGGTGGCTACCCCGTGTTTTACCCTGGGCATGGATATTCTCCGTGGCGGTGTAAATCGGTGTGCGGCGTCCTACTTAAGGCCCAGCGCCAGCCGGGCCTTGTCCATGTCGGCCGAAGAGACCAGTTCGCTCTTGCGGGCACCGCGTTTACGTTTGCTGGAACGGCCCCCCAGCAGGTGGGTGGCGTAGGCGTTGCGGCGCTTGAGGCTGCCGCTCTTACGCCTTTTCATGCGCTTGGCCGAGGCTTTGTGGGTTTTGATCTTGGGCATGGATCGCTCTTTCTGAAAAGCCAGGTCAGGGGTCGGTTTAGAAAAGGGAAAATATAGGCTCTTGCACATAGGCTGTCAAGGAAGCCGGGCCATGGGCTGGTTGGCCGGTTGCTGGGCGGGGTGGACCCGCTTGAGGGCCGGGGATCGCTCGCCGAAGTGGTCGGCAAAAAGGAAGAAGTCGTTGAAATCGACCAGCCCGCTGTGGTCTAGGTCGTAGACCGGATCAGTGCCGCCGAAGTGGTCGGCGAAGAGAAAAAAATCCTGGAGATCGACGGTGTCGTTGCCGTCGAAGTCGGCAGCCAGGCGCTGCGCCGTGGTCCCGGCGCCGGCGACCCGCAACCGCACCGTCGGATGGCTGGGATCGTTGGTGGAGAAGCGGATGGTGCCCTGCCTGGCCTCGGCGGCGATGGGCACGAAGCGCAGTTCGAGGCGGGTTGAATCCCCGGCGGGCACGGCGCTGGCGGCGAAAAGAGCGGCAAAGGACAGGTCGCCGATCTGCAATTCCGAGATCTGCAAAGACCCGGTGCCCGGATTACGCACCGCGCGCACCACCCGGCCGGTGTCGCCTATGGCCACCTCGCCAAAGTCCACGGCGCTGGTGTCCAGGGCAAGGCGGGGGATGCTGCGGCCGTCGATGATCCAGGCAAAGGCCGTGGTATCGGCCGCGTCCCAGACCAAGGCGGTCAGGGTGTCGAGTTGGGTGGCGCTGGGGGTGAGGGTCAGGGCCGGCGCCGCGGCCCCTGGCCGGGCCAGGCCGTTGAGCTGCCAGGCATAGGCGAGGGAATCCCCCTCTTCGTCGGTGGCGGTGACGGAGAACTGCACCTGGACCAGGGGCGGCAGCACCAGAGGGCCGGCGCCCCTGGCCGGGCTGTGGCGGGCGATGGCCGGGGCGTCGTTCACCTGGGCGACCACCACGGCAAAGGTCTGGTTGGTGGCGGCGCCGAGCGGATCGCTCGCCCTCAGGGTGACGCTGTGGCGGCCCACGTCGGCCTGGGCGGGTGTCCACTGGAGCAGGCCGGGAGCGCTGAGGGTCATGCCGGCAGGCCCGCTGGCCAGGGCGTAGGTGATGGCGCCGTTCTCCTCGTCGGTGGCGCTGGCCGCATAGAGGTAGAGGGAGTCCTCGATGGCGCTGCTATCGGGCTGGCTGGTGAACACCGGCGGATCGTTGGTGGCGGTGACCCGCAGAAAATAGCTCTGGGTAGCCGTGGTCTGTGCAAGGTCCTTGACCTCCACCCGCACCGTATGGCGGCCAATCTGGGCCTGGGTGGGGGTCCAGCGTATCTTACCCTGGTTGGTGATGGTCATGCCGGTGGGGTTCTGGGCCAGGCGATATGTGAAGGTATCCCCAGTGTCAGGGTCGGTCACGGCCAGGGCATAGACGTAGTTCGCGTCCTCGGCGGTCAGGGTATCTGGCTGGCTGGTGATCACCGGGACATCGTTGACGTTGCGCACCTGGAGGACGAAGTGGTGCAGGGTGGCGGCCCCCCTGCTGTCGGTGAGGGTGACCTCCACGGTGTCGGTGCCCACGTCGGCCTGGGTGGGGGTCCACTGGAGCAGGCCACCGGCGCTGAGGGTCATGCCCGCCGGTCCCTTGGTCAGGGCGTAGGTGATGGCGTCGCTGTTGGGGTCGGTGGCGGCAATGGCGTAGCTAAAGGTCGAATCCTCGGCTGCCGAGTTGGGCGCGGTGCTGGTCACCCGAGGGGCCTCGTTGGCCGGCTTGACCCGCACGGAGAAGTACTGCCGGCCGTAGCCGTCGTTGGTCCAGACCTTGACCCCGATTAGGAAGGTGCCTGTGTCGCCGGCCGCCGGTGTCCAGCGGATGGGGGGCTGCTTGCCGAAGACGGTGAAGCGGTGCAGGCTGGACGGCACCGTTAGCCCCTCGATCAGTTCAGCCTCGTCGATGCGCGGGTTGTTGGGCAGGGTGGGGTTGTAGGTGTAGACCTGCCCCTCGGTGGCGACGCTGTCGGGCAGGTTGGTGATGTTGAGTTCCTTGAAGCTGGTGTCGGCCGCCGGAGCGCCGGCGTTGCCCGGCCCGCCGAAGTGGCCCATGTTGTTGCGGTTGCCCGGGCTGTCGCGCAGGGCGACGATGGGGTTGCCCGCGTCGATGGCCGGGGAGCCGGGGTCCTCCAGCTCGAAACGGCTGATGGAGGTGTTGATGAACCTGGGATTGAGGTACTTGTTGTTGCCGGCGCTCGCAGCAGTGGAGAAGTTTGGGACCAGCCCGTTGATACGGCTGACCGCCGTCACGGTATCGGGGACCAGGCTGAGCCTGACGGTGGGACCTTTGCCGACGGTGTCGGGGAAGGTCTCGGCCGTGTAGACCCGCACGTTGTAGTCGAGGTACTGCAGGGAACCGACTGGGTCCTGTATCTCAACATATATATTCTTCCTGCCAGTATCGGCGATGGTGGGGACCCAGCGGATCTGTTTCTGATCCTTGACCTCGGTGGCCGAAATGCCCGAAGGCAGCAATCGACCCGAATCAAAATTGGCCAGGAAGATGTAGGCGGCTTTGTTGCCGGTGGTGGTGGGCACATAGAGATAGGTGGAGCCCACCTTGGCCACGGTGTCCGGGTGGTTGGTGATGAAGGTGGGCACCTTGACCTCGGCCTTAGAGAGGGTGATGGTGTCGCGCACGGTCTTGGCCAATTTGATGCTGTCGGCCTGGTCGGAGATATAAAAGATGGGCGTGCGCCACAGCAAATTGTAGCGGATCAGCGGGAAAGCAGTGGCGGAGGCGTCGAGGATGGCCGGCGGGGCGACGAAGGTGCGGGACTCGGTGGTGTCCGGATTGGAGAAGATGTTGCTGCTGATGTCGGTGCGGTTGCCCGAGGTCTGGATGGCCGGGGCGAGGTTCCAGTAGAAGGTGTTGTTGCGGATGTACTCGCGCCGGGTGGTGTCGGCAAAGGTGTTGTGCAGGGAGAGCACTGCCCCGGTGTCGCCGGCGGCACCGTTGTCCCGCAACATATTCTTATCGAACTGGAGCCGGCCGTTTTTGACGTAGAGCACCTGGCCGCTGCCGGTGGCGCGGTTGTTGGCAAAGATGTTGTCCACCACCCTCAGGGAGCAGCTCTCAGCGTAGATGGCCCCACCCTGCTCGGCCAGGCCGTTGCGGAAGGTGATGCCCTTGAGGACAAAGTCGCTGGTGGCGGCGGTGATGCGGATAAGGTTGGACTTGTTCTCGGCGTCGAAGGTGATCACCCCGCTGGTGGACAGGTAGATCCGGTTCTGGGAAATGGTCAGGGGAAAGGTCTCGCCGCTGCTGGGGGAGTAGGTGCCGGCGGGAACGTGGATGACGTGGGGCCGGCCCTCGGTAACCAGGTGGGCGATGCGCAGGGCATGGGTAATTGTGCGGAAGGGGGTGGCGGAGTTCTGGGCGCTCTGCACGCTGCGGCGGTTGTCGCCGGTAGCGGGATTGACATAAAAATTGAGGGCGCCGGCCGGCAGCACCGTCGCCAGGGTCAGCAGGCAGCAGACAAGGAGGTAAGCAAAGGACATGAGGGACCTCCTAGGAAATCGGTAGACGGGGGAAGCTGGGGGAGACGCGGTGGCGATCTTAAACAACACTCCGAATATATGGCCGCGGGCCGGCTCACTCCATTTTTGTTGAGTGGGGCCCCGGTGGGTTTTCGAGGAGTTCCCTCACCGAGGGGCGGAGGTAGACCCCCTCCAGGGGCAGGCGCCGCAACTCGCGGATAAGAAGGCGGATGCGCCCATTCGTGGCAAGGTGGCGGCCGGCGATCACGTAGTACCTGCCGCCGTACCGGCACAATCCGCCCTCACCCTCCAATTCCTCGTAGCGCACCTCCACCCCCAACTGGGCGGCCAGGGTTTCGAGTTCCTGGAGGAGCAGGGCCTGATTCATGAGGTAGGAAGGGAAGGGGGCCGCCCAAAGATAGGGCGGGTTACCGGTGGTGGACAAGAGGGTACTTTCGTAATATAAAGCCCATCCGAACCTATCCCTTGCCGGTGAGGTGGAGGTGGCACCAGCCGTAGCGCCCTGGATTCTGGTCACCAACGACGACGGGGTGGATTCGCCCGCCCTGGCGCCGCTGTTGCGTCGCCTCTCGGCCATCGCTCCGGTGCGGGCGGTGGCGCCGGCCGGCGAGCGGAGCTGGGCCTCCAAGGTGCTGACCCGCTTCGGCCAGCTCCAGGCCCGGGCGCATCGGTGCGACGGGTTTGAGGTCTGGGCCCTGGACGGGTCCCCGGCCGACTGCGCCAATCTCGGGCTACACACCCTCTTCCCCGCGCCGCCGGCCCTGGTGGTCTCCGGGGTCAACGTGGGGACTAACGCCGGGCTGGCCTATTTCCTTAGTTCGGGCACGGTGGGGGCGGCCATCGAAGGGGCCCTGACCGGCCTGCCGGCCCTGGCCTTTTCGGTGGCGCTCAAGCCAGAGGACTACACCCGCTGGCGCCAGTATCGCGACGCCGGACCTCTCACCTTGTGGGAAAACGCCGCCGAGGTGGCCGGCCAGATTGCCGCCCAGGTGTGGCGGGCCGGCCTGCCCGCCGGGGCGGCCCTGCTTAACGTCAACATGCCCGCCGGGGTCAACCCGCACACCCCCCGCCGCTTCGCCGCCCTCACCCCAAGTTGTTACGGGGCTTTTTTCGGCCCCGGCCCGGCCCCTGATTCCTTTGCCTACCGGCTCTCAGGGCTGCGGGCCGACGATCCCCAGGGCCTGGGAGACCTGGCGGCGCTGGAGCGGGGGGACGTGGCCCTCACCCCCATCCGCTTCTCCCTGGACGCCCCGCCCCATGCCGGGGATCGCCGGCGTTTCGAGCAGCCCTAATGGCCCCCTCTGCGACCTGGTCGCGGCTGCTCCTGCGGCTCCTGTTGGGTGAGCTGCTGGCGCTGGGGGTGGCAACCCCGGGCCGGGCCGCCGGCCCCGGCTGGGTGGACCCGGCCGACACCCTGGCCCGGACTGAGCAGGGGGAGGGCACCGCCGCCGACAAGGTGCTGTGGCTGGCCAAGCGCAAGCAGTTCAACGTCGGCGGCACCCCCTACGGCGTCACCGGCCTGCCGGTGGTCTTTTATAGCCCCCGCACGGGCTGGAACTACGGGGCCCGCCTCCAGTGGGCCGATCTCCAGCGCCGGCCCTACCGCTACAAGCTGATCTTCCACGTGGTGCGCTCCACCGAGGACAAGATCAACTACTTCATGCGCGTCAAGGTGCCCCGCATTTCCGGGACCCACTTCGGGGTGCTGCTGGTGGGCAGCATGGAGCGGAATCTGAGAACCCGCTACTATGGCCGGGGGAACAACACCTCCAACAACTTCCTCGACCCGGCCGGCAACAAGGTCGATGACGAGAACTACTACTACTATGTGCTCGAAGAGCCGCGCTTCATCTTCAGCCTGTTGCGCGAGATCTACGGCCCCCTCTCCATGTCGGTGGGCCTGGGCATGGAGCACACCGAGGTGCGTCCGCACGGGGAGCGCTCCTTCTACGTAGACGCCGGCACCCCGGGCGGGGTGGTGGGCGGCAGCACCGGCTTCGTCAGCGCCACCCTCGAGTGGGACACCCGCGACGACGAGGTGATGCCCTTGGTGGGCTCGTACCACGAGTGGTCCTACGAAAATTCGCGCAACTCCCTGCTGGCCCTCTTCCTTGAGGAGATCGACTTCCGGCGCTACACCTTCACCGACGTTCGGTACTGGCTGCTCTCCCCGCGCCTGAGCCTTGGGCACCGCAGCGTCTTCGAGGTGCTCGAAGGCTCCATCCCCCTGTACGCCTACGGGGAGGTCGGTGGCAGCCGGCGCCTCAAGGGCCTGGGCGGGGGCGACGTGCTGCGCGGCTACGACACCCAGCGCTTTACCGATGATGTGCGTTTCTTCACCAATACCGAGGCGCGCTACCTGCTGCATACCTCCTACTGGTGGGGCCAGCACCTGGATTGGAAGGGCGTTCTCTTTATCGACAGCGGCAGGGTCTGGCACAAGCTGAACCAGGTTAGTCCTGAGGGGCTGCACTGGACGGCCGGGGTGGGGGGACGGGTGTACTGGAACGCGGATTTCGTGATCCGGCTGGACCTGGGCTTCTCGGCCGAGCAGGCCTACATGGGGGTGAAGTACCGCAACCTCTTCTAAACTAGAGGGCTTCCGGGGCCCGCAGCATGGCAAGGAGGCGGCCCAGCGCGGCGGGCAGTTCGTCGCGGCGCACGATGTGATCGATGAAGCCGTGCTTGAGCACGGTCTCGGAGCGCTGAAAGCCCTCGGGCAGGGACTCAACCTTAAGGAACTGCTTGATGACCTCGGGGCCGGCGAAACCGATGCGGGCCCCCGGCTCGGCCAGGATCACGTCCCCCAGCATGGCAAAACTCGCCGTCACCCCCCCGTAGGTGGGGTCGGTGAGCACGGCGATATAAGGGAGCCTGGCGAGGGCGAGCCGGTGCAGCTTGGCGCTGATCTTGGCCATCTGCATCAGGGAGTACGCGCTCTCCATCATGCGGGCCCCACCCGACTGGCAGACCAGCACCAGGCCGCTGCGCTCGGCGAGGGCCCGGTCGATGAGGCGGCTGATCTTCTCGCCCGTGGCGCTGCCCAGGCTGCCCAGGATGAACCGGGTGTCCATCACCCCCAGGGCCAGGGGCTCCCCGCCCAGCCGGCCGATCCCGGTGCAGACCGCCTCGTTGAGTTCGCTGGCCTTCTTGCCGTCGCGGATGCGGTCGGTGTAGCGCTTGGTGTCGCGGAAGCGCAGAGGATCGGCCGCGGTGAGAGAATCGTCCAGCGGGGTGAAGGTACCCTCATCGGTAAGCAATTGCACGTAGTACTGGTGGCCCACCGGGTAGTGGAAGCTGCATTCGGAGCAGATCCAGTGGGCCCGCTCCAGGGCTTGCTGGTAGGTGGAAAAGCTGCACTGAGGGCACTTGGACCAAATCCCGGCCGGAATCTCCCGCTTGCGCCCGGTCTTGAACCCGGACTTCATCTTCTCGAACCAGTTCATGCCGGACTCTCCTACTGAGGGGACCTGCGCCCTGCGGCTGACATAAAATGAATTCTATCAGGTGTTTATGTCAAGTGCTGGCCCAGGTCTTGGCCCTGGCCGGGGCCGGCGGGGGCCAGGGCCTTGAGGCCCGCTTGCAGGCCCGCATCGAATACCTGGCCGGGCTGGGCTCCCGGGTCACTGGGTATGGGGGGGCAGCCGCGGCGGCCCACTACCTGGAGGCCCAACTGCGGGAGGCGGGGGTGGGGCAGGTCCACTGGATGCCCTTTGGGGTACCCGTGCCAATGGACCAGGGGGCCGGCCTGGAACTGGAGGGGGGCGAGCACCTGCCCCTCCATTGCCTGTGGCCCAACCTGGCCCGCACCTCCACCCTGCCCCCCGAGGGGCTGACCGGCAGGCTGGTGTACGCCGGTCGGGCCGAGCCAGGGGAGGTGGACCACCTGGAACTGGCCGGCAGCATCGCCCTGCTGGAGTACGACTGCGGCCAGAACTGGGTGGAGGCTTTTGACCTGGGGGCGGTGGCCGTGGTTTTCCTCGCTCCTCCCGGCCGGGAGCGCGCCCATCGCCGCGAAGGGGAGGACAAGTTCCTTTCCACCCCGGCGGACCTGCCCCGCTTCTACGCCCCGGAACCGGCCAGCCGCCGCCTGCGGGAGGGCCTGGCGCGGGGCGGGTTGCGGGGCCGGCTCCGGGGCCGCATGGACTGGCAGTGGGCCGAAGCTCAGAACCTGGTGGGGATCATCCCCGGCGCAGACCCCGCGCTGGGGGGGGAGGCGGTGGTGGTGGGGGCGTACTACGACGCCATCTCGCCGGTGCCGGCCCTGGCGCCGGGGGCCGAGCAGGCCCTGGGGGTGGCGGCCTGGCTCGAATTGGCCGGGGCCCTGGCCGCCCGCCCGCCCCCCCGCACGGTGCTGCTCCTGGCCACCGCCGGCCACTTCCAGGCCCTGGCCGGGATGCGGGCCTTTGCCGACCGCTGGCGGGAATTGGGGAAGGGGGCGGCTCCCCAGGGGGGGGTGGAGGAGCTTCTGCGCGGTCTCAAGCCGACCTATTACCTGGGCCTGGACCTCAGCTCGCAGAGCCGGCACTTGGGCCTGGTCCAGGCCGGGGAGCCACACCGGGTGCGCACCATCCAGCCCCCGCTGTACGGGCCGCTTTTGCGCCTGACCCAGGAGTGGGAGGGGCGGGAGGCGGGCGGGCAACTGGTTCTGGGAGGGGACCTCAAGCCCCTCAACCAGCGCCGGCTGATGGGGCAGTTGCCCGAGCGGGTGCCGGTGGAGGGGGCAGCCTTCAACCTGACCGGGCCCCTGGGCCTCACCCTGGTGAGTGCCGGGGACGAGCGGGCCCTCTTCGACTCGCCCCTGGACCTGCCCGCCGGGGTGGACCTGGGCAACCTAACCTTCCAGACCCGCTTCCTCCTCCACCTGATCCCCGGTCTGCTGGCCGAGCCTGAGGCCGGGGTGCAGATCCCCGAACCCAGGGATTTCTCCGGCACCCTGCGAGGGCAGTTGCTCACCTGGAAGGAGTACGCCCCGGACCAGCCGGTGGTGGGGGCCTGGGTGCGGGTGCGCAGCCTGGCCAAGACCCTGATGGGGGTGCGCCTGGACTATGCCGCCCTCAGCGACAGCGCCGGCCGTTTTGCCCTGCAGGGCCTGGAGTCCCAGACCTTGTACCTCCAGCCGGTGCAGTTGGAGGCGTATCGGGCCGACCCAGGGACCGGCGCTCTGAACCTGGCCCTGGACCAGGGGCCGTACGGGGCGATGCAGTACCCGGCCGAGATCCTGATGGGCCACGCCGAGGAAGAACTCACCCTCGTCGCTTTTCCCTGCCTCCCCTTTACTTTGCTGGACCTCTTTGACCCGCGCCGCCTGGCCACCCTCGAAAACCTGCGCCTGCTCGACGCGGCCCAGGACGCCCCCCTGGTTAACTACGGCCATTGCCTGCCGCCCACCCCGGCCGAGATCCGGCAACGGGGGTACTACAACGCCCTGGGCAGCCGGGTCGAAAGGGCGGGGGTGGCCTTTGTGCCGCCCGGCGCGCGGGTGAAGCTGACCATGAGCGCCGGTCGCTACGGCCTGGGCCGGCGGCTGGTGCTGCTGGGTGAGGGCGGGGGATTCGATCCCCAGCGCCAGCCCCGCCTGGAGCACGGCGCCCGCGCGGTGGCCGGGGATCTGGCCGGACTCAACGCCGCCCGCCTGGGGGAGCTGGAGCGCCACGGCATCCACAGCTCGCTGCTGCGGCGCCTCCACCAACGGGCCGACTCCCTGCTGGTGCTGGCCGACAGCGCCCTGGTGGCGGGGGCGCACCGGGCCTTTGTCGCCCAGAGCCAGCGGGCCTGGGGGCTGGCCCTGCGGGCGTACGGGGGCTTGCAGGATCTGGTGGGGGACGCGGTGCAGGGGATCGTCTTCTTCCTGCTCCTGCTACTGCCCTTCGCCTATTTCGGGGAGCGGCTGCTGGTGGCCCACCCCCGGCTGTCGGGCCAGGCCGCCTGGGCAGGGCTGATCTTCCTGGCCGGCTTTGCCCTGCTGCGCTACGCCCACCCGGCCTTCCAACTGAGCATCCATCCCCTGCTCGTCCTGGTGGGGTTTTTGGTGCTGGTCCTCAGCGGGGTGGTCATTGCCCTGGGCCTGGGCCGGCTCAATGCCCAGTTGCGCGCCGCCCTGGCCCCCCGCCTGGCCAGGCACCGCGATCCGGCCCGACCCGGCGGGATGCTGGCGCGGGCCCTGCTGCTGGGGGCGGCCCAACTGCGCAACCGGCCCTGGCGCACCGGCCTGACCTGCGCCACCCTGGGGCTCTTGAGTTTCTCGCTGGTCTCGCTGACCTCGATCAACGCGGCCCTGCGCATCGAGCGGCGCGACCAGGGGCCCTCCCCGGCACAGGGCGCCGGGGCCCTGCTGCGCCTTCCCGGCTGGGCGGCGCTGGAGCGGGAGGTGTACCAGGGACTCAGCCGGCAGTTGGGGGCGGAACGGGTGTTGCCGCGCTGGTGGTACCTGCAGCCGGCGCTCCTGTGGGGGGAAGGAGGGCGCAGTGTCCGGGTGGAGGCTGCCCTGGGCCTGGACGCTGCCGAGGCCGGGTTGACTGCCCTGGAACCGGTGCTGGAGGCGGGGCGTTTCTTTGCCCCCGGCGAGGAGGCGGTCTGTCTGTTGGCCGCCCCCCAGGCCCAGGAGCTGGGCGTCGCGGTCGGCGGCTGGGTGGGCTACCTGGGGGGGCGGTACCAGGTGATCGGCCTCTTCTCGCCGGCGGCCTTCGACGCCCTGCGCGACCTCAACGGCGCCCCCCTCACCCCGCTGGACCGCGAGGCGCAGCAGCCCGAGGAGGAGCGGGCCGGTCGCGACCGCCAGGGCGGGGAGCCGGCCTTTGCCCACCTGGGGGCCGCCCAGGTGCTGCTCCTGCCCTGGAGGGCGGTGGCCCGCTGGGGGGAGCACAGCCGGCTGGCCTCGGTGGCCCTGCGCCTGGAGGGGGAGGAGGAGATCGGGGCGTTGGCCGAGGTCTGGGGCCTGAACTTCACCGCCGCCCTCGGCGGCCGGCGCTACCTGATCCAGGCAGTGGAGTCGCAGACCTTCTCCGGCCAGGCCGGGCTGTGGGTGCCCCTGCTCATCGGGGCGCTGATCGTCTTCAACACCCTGCTCGGCTCGGTGTACGAGCGCCTGCCCGAGATCGGCACCCTCAACGCCATCGGCCTGGCCCCCTCCCACGTGGCGGGCCTCTTCTGGGCCGAGGCCGCGGTCTACGCCACCCTCAGCAGTGGCCTGGGGTACCTGGCCGGGCAGCTGCTCTCGCGCCTGGGCTGGGTGTACGGGCTCTTACCCGGCCTGACCGTCAACTACACCTCCCTGGCCGCGGTGGGCACCCTGGCCGGGCTGGTGCTGGTGGTGCTGGCCTCGGCCCTGTACCCGGCCAGGCAGGCGGCGCGGCTGTGTGTGCCGGGCATCGAGCGGCGCTGGCGCCTGCCCCCCGCCCAGGGCGACCTCCTCGAACTGCCCCTGCCTTTCTCGCTGCGCCGGGGCGAGGCCGCCGCCTTCTGCGCCTTCCTGGCCGAGTACCTGGAGGCCCACGACGAGCAGTCCATCGGCGGGGGTTTCTACGCCGAGGCCGTGCAGGGCGGGCCGGAGGGGTTGCGGGCCAGGCTGTGGCTGGCCCCCTTTGACCAGGGGATTTCCCAGGAACTGGACCTGGGGCTGCGGCCCGAGGCCGACCCGCGCTTCTGCGCCCTGATGCTGAGCCTGCGCCGCCTGGCCGGCGAGGATCACGCCTGGCGGCGGGGCAACCGGCTCTTCATCGACCAGTTGCGGCGGCAGTTCCTGGTGTGGCGGGCCCTGGAACCGGCCCATCGCGAGGAGTACCGGTGAGCGAGGCGGGGCAGTTCGAGGAGGGCATGAGCCGGCGGGTGGTGCTGGGGGCCTTCTTCATCGGCTTTCTGATGATGCCGGGGGCCATCTACATGGGCCTGATCGCCGGCTCCAGCCTGGGACCTGCGGCCGAGTGGGTGACCTTGATCCTCTTCTCCGAGGTGGCCCGGCGCACCTTTGCCCCGCTGCGCCGGCAGGAGATCTACACCCTGTACTACATCGCCGGAGGCCTGACCCACGCGGCGGGGGGGATGATGCTGGCCGGGGGGCCTTTTGGCGGCCTGATCTGGAACCAGTATCTGGCCCAGTCCCAGGTGGGGCAGCTGCTGGGCCTAGCCGCGCAGTTGCCCGCCTGGGTGGTCCCCCCCGCCGGCTCCGAGGCCCTGGCAGAACGCACCTTCTTCCACCCCGACTGGCTCCTGCCCATCGGCCTGCTGGTGGTGGGGCAGGTGCTGGCCCGGGCCGAGTGGTTCGGGCTGGGCTACGTGCTCTTCCGGCTCACCGCCGATGTGGAGCGCCTGCCCTTTCCCCTGGCCCCGGTGGCGGCGCAGGGGGTGATGGCCCTGGCCGAGAGCGAGGCACAGACCTGGCGCTGGCGGGTCTTTGCCTCGGGGATGGGGCTGGGCCTTGGCTGCGGGGCGGTGCTGGTGGGGCTGCCCGCCCTGTCGGGCCTGATCGCCTCCCGGCCCCTGGTGCTCCTGCCGGTGCCCTGGATCGACTTCACCCGGGATCTAGAGCGGGTGCTGCCGGCCGCCACCCTGGGCATCGGCACGGACCCAGGGCTGGTGTTGGCCGGGGCAGTGCTGCCCTTCTGGGTGGTGGCCGGGGCCTTTGCCGGCTCCCTGGTGCAGGTGGCGGCCAACCCGGTGTTGCACCACCTGGGCCTCCTGACCCGCTGGAAGCCGGGCATGGACGCGGTCTCCACCCACTTTGCCAATGACCTGGACCTGTGGCTGAGCGTGTACGTGGGGGCCGGGGGGGCGGTGGCCCTGGTGGGGCTGTGGCAGGCCGCCCAGGCCCTGCGGGGATACCGGCAGGCGGGTTCCTGGGCGCCCCCGCCGGGCCGGGGGGATTTCCCGCTGGGGCTGGGGATCGGCCTCTATGTGATGGCCGCCTGCGGCTACATCGCCCTGTGCCTGATCCTGCTGGAGGACGATTCCTTCCCCCTGGTCTTTCTCCTGGGATTCGCCTTTGTACTGACCCCGCTGGTATCCTACGCCAACGCCCGCATGGTGGGCCTGACCGGGCAGAGCGCCGGCATCCCCCTGGTGCGCGAGGGGGCTTTTCTGCTGAGTGGGTACCGCGGGGTGGACATCTGGTTCGCCCCCATTCCCTACGGGGACCACGGCCGGCGGGCGCAGTTCTTCCGCGAGGTGGAGCTGACCGGCACCCGCCTGAGCAGCATCCTCAAGGCCGAGCTGCTGCTCCTGCCCTTGGTCCTGGGCTGCGGCCTGCTCTTCTGGTCGGTGATCTGGAGCATGGGCCCCATCCCCTCCATCCTCTTCCCCTATGCCCAGCAGTACTGGCACCTCTTCGCCCTGCGGCAGTTCATGTGGCTCTCCTTCACCGCCCAAGGGGGGCTGCGTTTCGGCGAGGTGGTGGACCCGGCCTGGGCCCTGGGCAGTTTTGTGGTGGCCGGCGGGGCCCTGTGGGGGCTGGCCGGCTGGGGGGCGCCCCTGGCCGGGGTGTACGGCTTCATCCGCGGCCTCCAGAGCCTGCCCCACCTGCTCATCCCCGAGATGCTGGGGGCCTGTCTGGGCCGTTTCTGGCTGCGGCGGCGGCTGGGGCCGGAGGAGTGGGGCCGGCGGGCGCCCATCCTGCTGGCCGGCTTTGCCTGCGGGCAGGGGCTGATCGGGATGGGGGCCGTGGGCGTGGTGCTCATCGTGCGGGCCGTGGCCCAGTTGCCGTACTGAGATGGTCAAGGAGCGATTCTTCACCTGGAGGGTGCTGGCCCTGG
>Ga0194121_10004018_pt1 | contig 21711 bp, 11 predicted proteins | sample TA2MahCa50mmetaG_FD_148609 | JGI IMG/M metagenome (GOLD analysis project Ga0194121, IMG submission 148609) | Freshwater microbial communities from Lake Tanganyika, Tanzania - TA2015020 Mahale Deep Cast 50m | ecosystem: Environmental > Aquatic > Freshwater > Lake | place: Tanzania: Lake...
CGCCGCCTCCGCCGCCGTCGGCGGTCGCGAGGTCGCCGCGGCGAACGCCCACGCGAGTCGCGCGGCGTCGTCCGGCGCGTGCCGCACGATCCGCTCGGCGAAGGCGCGCGCCGCCTCGACGAACTGCACGTCGTTGCGCAGCACCAGCGCCTGCAGTGGCGTGTTGGTGGCGGCGCGCTCGAAGGTGCAGAGTTCGCGAGTGGGCGCGTCGAACAGCGCCATGTTCGGCGGCGGCAGCGTCCGCTTCCAATAGGTGTAGAGGCTGCGCCGCCACAGCTTCTCGCCGTGGTCCTGCACGAACGCCTGCGCCGTCGCCGGCGTCGAGCCGTAGTGGCTCACCTCGCGCCACGGATCGCCCGGCGTGTAGGGATTCACGCTCGGACCGCCGAGCTGATCGACCAGCAAACCGGAGATCGACAGGGCAGCGTCGCGGATCAGCTCGGCCGACAGCCGTCCGCGCGGCCCGCGTGCCAGCAGGCGGTTGTCGGGGTCGAGCGCCAACGCCTCCGGCGACGCCACCGAGCTCCGCTGGTAGGTGGCGCTGGTGACGATCGTCCGCACCAGCCGCTTCACGTCCCAGCCCGACTCGACGAAGTCGCAGGCGAGCCAATCGAGCAGCTCGGGGTGCGACGGCCACTCGCCCTGCAGGCCGAAGTCGTTGCCGGTGCGGACCAGGCCGATGCCGAAGAGTTGCTGCCAGATGCGGTTGACGGCCACGCGCGCGGTCAGCGGGTGGCGCGGATCGACCAGCCAGCGCGCCAGCGCGAGCCGATCACGCGGCGGGCCGTCCGGCGATGCGGGGAGGAATGCGGGCGTCGCCGCGGCGATCTCCTCGCGCGGATCGGCGTAGTTGCCGCGATGCAGCAGGTGCGTCGGGCGTGGCGTCGCGGCGGTGTCCATCACCAGCGTGGCGATCGGCTCGGTGCGCACCGCCAGGCGCTCGCGGGCATTGGCAAGATCGATCCGCAGCGGCTCGAGCTCGGGTGCGTGGCGCGCCCAGTACGCCCCGAGCGCCTCCTGCTCGGCCGGCGCGAGCGCGGCGAAGTCGCGCTCGACCAGTGCGGCGATCGCCGGCGGCAGCGGGCTGCCGTCATCGCTCCCGCTGACGAGGTGGAACTCCATCCGCTTCGCCGTCGGTGAGCCGTGGCGGCCGAAGTTCACCTGCACGGTGAGATGGTCGGCCGTCGGCTCGAGCGGGGCGGCGAAGGTCAGCGTGAGGTGCGCCGGCCCCTCCTGCGCCACGTCGGGAATCCACGCGGTGGCGGCCAACGTCTCGAGCACGCCTTCGGGTCGATCGTCGCCGCGCCAACTGCTGGCGGTCGCGGCGCGCAGCGCCACCTGCCGATGGAGGTTGACCTGGTCGCCCGGCACCGTTCCGGACGAGAGCGAGACGTGCGTGACGGCGAACGACTTGCGCGCGCCGTCGGCGCCGACCTCGGCGCCGCCCCAGCCGAGGCCGGTTTCGGGCGCCGCCGGATCGGGGTGCATGACGATGCGCAGTCCCGTGATCGGCGCCGCCGGCCGCTGGAAGCGCATCGACACGTCGAAGGCGACGAAACCCATCGGCCGCTCGACCCGCGCGAACCGGCCCTCCTCGATCGAGAAGCCGCTGCCGGTGTTGGGCGTGCTGATCTTCAGCAGCTCGACCGGATGGAGCGCGAAGTCGCGCCCGCGTGCGGCCAGCGCGGCGCGCTCGCGCTCCTGCCACGCCGCGATCTTTGCTGCGGGCCGCTCCGCGAGCGCCGCCTCGAGTGCCGCGATCCGCGCCGTGACCGCCGCCTCTTCGCCCGTGACCAGCACCGTCTTCAACGACGCAGTGGGTGCCGCGTTCACGCCGCCGTCGCCGCCATGCGCCGGCTCGCTGGTCTGGTGGAAATAGGCGAAAAGGCCGTAGTAGTCGCGCTGCGTCAGCGGGTCGTACTTGTGGTCGTGGCACTGCGCGCAGCCGACGGTGAGCCCCAGCATCGCCTCGCCGAAGGTGCGCACGCGATCGACGCTGTAGCTGACGACGTTCTCCTCGGCGATCGTGCCGCCTTCGTGGGTGATCATCGCGTTGCGCTGGAAACCGGTCGCGATCAGCGTCTCGTCGCTCCGGTCGGGCAGCAGGTCGCCGGCCAGCTGCTCGACGAGGAAGCGGTCGTACGGCTTGTTGCCGTTGAACGCGTGGATCACCCAGTCGCGCCACGGCCAGGCGTGGCGGCCGCCGTCGATCGAGAAGCCGTTGGTGTCGGCGTAGCGCGCGGCGTCGAGCCACGGCAGCGCCATCCGCTCGCCGAAGTGGGGCGAGGCGAGCAGAGCCGCGACGCGTTGCTCATAGGCGTCGGGTGCGGGGTCGGCGACGAACGCCGCGACCTCGTCGACGCTCGGCGGCAGGCCGATCAGGTCGAGGGAGAGCCGTCGCAGCAGCGTCGCCCGGTCGGCCGGCGGCGTGACGCGCAGCGGCGAGCGGGCTATTGCGCGTCGTGCCTGCACCAACGCGTCGATCGGGCCGGCAACGGCGCCGCGTTGCCCCGCCTCGGCCGGCGCGGTCGGCACCAGCGGGCGGGTCGGCGGCACGAACGCCCAGTGCTCGGCGTAACGCCCCCCCTGCTCGACCCAGCGCGTGAGCGTGAGTTGATCCGCCGCCGTGAGCGTGCGGCGCGTCGACGGCGGCGGCATCACCTCGCGCGGATCGGTCGAGGTGATGCGGCGCACCAGTTCGCTGGCGGCCGCGTCGCCCGGGACGATCGGCGTCACCTCATCGCGCGTCGCCCAGGCGAACTCCGCGCGATCGAGCCGCAGCTTGGCGCGGCGCGTCGACTCGTCGGGGCCGTGGCACGGGAAGCAGTGGCGCGCCAGCAGCGGCCGCACGTCGCGGCCGTAGTCGATGGCGTCCTGCGCCACGGCGCGCGGCAGCGTCAGCAGCGCGAAGGCGACCGGCAGTCGCGCGACGGAGCTCACTTTGGGGAGGATGCGCACCGGCGGCTCAGCAGCGCAGCCGCTGCCGTTCGCGCGACCGTTCCTGCGCGGCGGGGGAGGCGAACTTGGTCCCGGCCCGCGTCCATAGCTTCTCGATGTACTCCGCGGCGTCGGGCGTCTCGCACGAAGTGTCGCCGTGGTCGACCTCGAGCGTGCCGATCCGCTTCGCCGCCGCCGTCGCCGCCTTGCGCAGCGCCGCATTGCGCCCGCCGATCTGGATCACCGCCATGTTCATCGGCTCGCGCTCCGCGTTGGGCGCGGCGTGGATCGACTTCTCGATGGTCGCGAGGTGGGCCGCGAACCAGTCATCCGTCAGCGCCTCGTCGTGGGTCGCGAGCTGGCCGACCAGGAGCCACCCCGAGCAGCGGCGCGGCAGGTCCTTCGCCGCCAGCCACTTCTTCACCAGCGCCGGCCCGTACGGCCCTTCGGCCGCCAGCATCGCGACGTAGCCGCCGCACATCCGCCCGCGGTCGACGGCCGCCCAACGATCGAGTTCGGTCGCGGTGGTGGCCGTCGGGTCCGCGATCTTCATCGCCACGTTGCGTGCGTCGAAGTTCCCGGTCTCCCACAGCGCCTGCGCCAGCGCGTGGTCGACGCCGATCCGCTTCAGCAGCCCCTTGAGCAGCCCGAACTGCACGCCGAACGCCGGCTCGCCGGCGCTGTGGCGGGCGTAGATCTTGCGCGTCGCCTCGCTGCCGAGCTTCTCGAGCTCCTGCATCGTCTCGGCGCAGGTCAGCCGGGCGGCCGGGGCCTTCGCTGCCGGCTTCGCCGGCTTCGTGGCGGTCGCGGACTTTGCGGCCTTCACGGACTTGGCAGGCATCGTCGGATCCTTCATGCTTGCGCCGCCCGTCGGGGCGCACGACGGGCAGCGCATCGTACGGTGGCACCGTCGCGGCGGGCGCGGCTGGAGTGGCGAATGATCCTCTCGATGCTCCTCGTCGTCGGGACCGGCGGCGGCCCCTCCGCGGAACCCGGCAGCCTTCCCGCCGCCGAGGTCCGCTTCGCCCGGGACGTGCGACCGCTGCTGGCGGATCTCTGCTTCGCCTGCCACGGTCCCGACGCCGCCACGCGCGAGGCGGAGTTGCGCCTCGACACGCGCGCCGGGCTCTTCGGCGACGCGACGCGACCCGGCGTGGTCGTCCCCGGCGACCTCGCGGCGAGCGAGCTCTGGCGGCGCATCGCCGAAGCGGACGCGATGGAGCAGATGCCGCCGGCGGAGTCACCGAAGCCGCTCGCTCCCGAGGCGCGTGCGACGCTGCGCCGCTGGATCGAGCAGGGGGCGCCGTACGAGAGCCACTGGGCCTACGAGCCGCTCGCGCGCCCCGCCGTTCCGTCCGGTGCCGACCATCCGGTCGACGCCTTCCTGCAGGTCGAGCAGCGCGCGCGCTCGCTTGCGCCGACGCCTGCTGCCGATCGGCGCACGCTGCTGCGCCGCCTCTCGCTCGACCTGCTCGGTTTGCCGCCGACCGCCGCCGAGCTGGCGGCGTTCCTCGCTGACGCGGCGCCCGACGCGTGGGAGCGGCAGGTCGACCGCACGCTCGCCTCGCCGCACTACGGCGAGCGGATGGCGATGCAGTGGCTCGACCTCGTGCGCTACGCCGACAGCGTCGGCTACCACGGCGATCAGGAGGTGAGCATCTGGCCCTACCGCGATTGGGTGATCGCGGCGTTCAATGACAACCTCCCGTTCGACCGCTTCACGATCGAGCAACTCGCCGGCGACCTGCTGCCGGCGCCGCCTGCCGCCGACGTCGCGCGCCGCCTCTCAGTGGCGTCGGGCTACAACCGCCTCGGGATGATGAGTGCCGAAGGCGGTGTGCAGCCGAAGGAGTACCTCGCGAAGTACATCGCCGAGCGGGTGCGCAACGTTGGCGGCACCTGGCTCGGCGCGACGCTCGGCTGCTGCGAGTGCCACGACCACAAGTACGACCCGTTCTCCGCGCGCGACTTCTATTCGTTCGCCGCCTTCTTCGCCGACCTCGAGGAGCAGGGGCTCTACTCCGGCGCAGAGATCAGCGGCGAGTGGGGGCCGCGGCTCGCGGTGCCGAGCGCGGCGCAGGAAGCAGCGCTGGCGCGCATCGACGGCGAGTTGGTGGCGGCACGCGCGGCGCAGGCGGCGGCGGAAACGCAGTGGACGGTGGTGACGCCAGCGCGCTTCACGAGCGCCGGCGGCGCGACGCTCGCGCTGCAGCCGGACGGTTCCCTGTTGGTCTCTGGCGACCATCCCGATCGCGATGACACCACGCTCGAGTTCGCCGCGCTGCCGGCCGGCACCACGGCGCTGCGCATCGAGGTGCTGCCCGACGACTCGCTGCCCAACCGCGGACCGGGTCGCGCCGGCAACGGCAACTTCGTGCTGAGCGAGCTGATCGCTTCGATCGGCGGCGTTGCACTGCCGTTCGCGAGCGCCGTCGCCAGCTTCGAGCAGACCGGCGTCGCGGGGGGGAATCCGTACGGTCGCTGGCCGGCTGCCGCTGCGATCGACGCCGACGTGCACGGGGAGGGCTTGGGCTGGGCGGTGATGGAGCAGGCAGGGCGCGCGAACTTCGCGATCTTCACCCTCGCGGCGCCGATCGCTGCCGTCATCGACGCCCCGTTCACGCTCCTCCTGCGCCAGCAGCATGGCGCCGGCAGCCATACGCTCGGCCGCTTCCGCGTTGCCGCGACGACGGCGCCGCCGCCGGTGGCCGCCGACCTCGACCGCGTCGCGAGGCTCGATGCGGACCACTCTGCGCTGGTGGCGTCGATCCCGACTACGCTGGTCACGCGCACGGTCGCGCCGCGCGAGGTCCGCGTGTTGGCGCGCGGCAACTGGATGGACGAGAGCGGCGAAGTGCGGCTGCCCGATCTTCCACCGTTCCTGCCGCGCCTCGGCGCGGCGACCGACCGCCGCCTCACCCGCCTCGACCTCGCGCAGTGGCTGGTCCATCCCGACCATCCGCTGACCGCGCGGGTCTTCGTCAATCGCCTCTGGAAGCGCCTCTTCGGCGAGGGGCTGTCGCGCCGGCTCGACGACTTCGGCGCGCAGGGCGAGCTGCCGAGCCACCCCGCGCTGCTCGACTGGCTGGCGCGCCGCTTCATCGACTCCGGTTTCGACGTGAAGGGGCTGGTGCGGCTGCTGGTCACGTCGGAGAGCTACCGGCGCCGTTCCGAGCCTTCGTCCGAACTGCACGCTGCCGATCCCGACAACCGCTGGCTGGCGCGCCAAGGGCGCTTCCGCGTCGAGGCGGAGGTGGTGCGCGACCTCCTGCTGCGCGCCAGCGGGCTGCTGGTCGAACGGGTCGGCGGCAAGAGCGTGCGGCCGTACCAGCCGGCCGGCTACTTCTCCTACCTCAACTTCCCGACCCGTGAGTGGCAAGCCGACGGCGATGACGGGCTCTGGCGGCGCGGCCTCTACGTCCACTGGCAGCGCCAGTACCTCCACCCGTCGCTGCTCGCGTTCGACGCGCCGAGCCGCGAGGAGTGCGCTGCCGATCGTCCCCGCTCCAACACGCCGCTGCAGGCGCTGGTGCTGCTGAACGACCCGATCTACGTCGAGGCAGCGCGCGTGCTGGCCGAGCGGATGGTGCGCGAGAGGGGCGCTTCGGCCGCAGCGCGGCTGCGCTACGCGTTCGAGCGGTGCGTTGCGCGGCCGCCGACGGCGGAGGAGGCGGCGGTGCTGCTCGCGCTGCTCGAAACGGAGCGGGCGGCGTATGCCGCGGATCCGGCAGCGGCGGCGGCGCTGGTGGCCGTCGGCGCGGCGCCGGTCGCGCGCGATCTCGATCCGATCGAGTTGGCGGCGTGGACATCGGTGGCGCGCGCGCTCCTCAACCTCCACGAGGCGATCACCCGTGACTGACCGCCGGCTCGAACTCGGTCGGCGCGCCTTCCTTGCCCGCGGCAGCCGCGGCCTCGGCGCGCTCGCGCTGCATGCGCTGTTCGCCCCGAACGTCCGTGCGGCGGCCGACGACGGCGCGCGCGCGCCGCTGCATCGCGCGCCGCGCGCGAAGCGGGTGATCTGGCTCTACATGGCCGGCGGCATGAGCCACCTCGACACCTTCGACGAGAAGCCGCGCCTGCGCGAACTCGACGGCCAGCCGATGCCCGAGTCGGTCACCAAGGGGCAGCCGATCGCGCAGTTGCAGGGCGCCGCGCTGCGCTGCCTCGCGCCGCAGCATCCGTTCGCGAACTTCGGCGAGTCGGGGCAGCGGATGGCGACGCTCTGGCGCGAGCTCGGCGGGCGGTGCGCCGACCGGCTCTGCATCGTCCGCAGCCTGCACACCGACGCCATCAACCACGACCCGGCGCACACCTTCATGAACACCGGCTCGATGGTGGCCGGCCGGCCGGCCATGGGCTCCTGGCTTTGGTACGGGCTCGGTTCGGAGAGCCGCGACCTGCCCGGCTTCGTGGTCATGGTCTCGACCGGCGCGTACGGGCAGAAGCAGCCGATCGCCGCGCGCCAATGGCATTCCGGCTTCCTGCCGAGCCGCTTCCAGGGCGTCGAGTTCCGCGGCGCAGGCGATCCGGTGCTGCACGTCGCGCCGCCGCCGGGCGTCGCGCCGCGCGGCCAGCGTTCGGTGATCGACGCCGTGGCCGAGCTCAACCGCCAGCGCGCGGAGCAGGTGGCCGACCCCGAGATCGCGACCCGCCTCGCGCAGTACGAGCTCGCGTTCCGCATGCAGTCGAGCGTGCCCGACCTGATGGACCTCGGAGGCGAGCCGCAGCACGTCTTCGACCTCTACGGCACGCAGGGGCGCGACGGCAGCTTCGCCGCCAACTGCCTGCTCGCCCGCCGCCTCGCCGAGCGCGGCGTGCGCTTCATCCAGCTCTACCACCGCGATTGGGACCACCACGGCGCGGTGAAGTCGCACGTGGCCGGGTCGGTCGGCGAGGTCGACCGCGGCGCCGCCGCGCTGCTCGAGGACCTCGCGCAACGCGGGATGCTGGAGGACACCATCGTGGTGTTCGCCACCGAGTTCGGCCGCACGCCGATGGCGCAGGGCGACGGCCGCGACCACCACCTCGCCGGCTTCTCGATCTGGCTGGCCGGCGGCGGCATCCGCGCCGGCAGCTCGTTCGGCGCCACCGACGAACTCGGCTACCACGCGGCGGTGGATCGCGTCAGCGTCCACGACCTCCACGCGACGCTGCTCCATCTGCTCGGCATCGACCACGAGCGCTTCACCGTGAAGCACCAGGGGCTCGACGCCCGCCTCACCGGCGTCGAACCGGCGCGCGTGGTCAGCGAGCTGCTCGCGTAGCCGCTCCGGCAATCTGCGCGGCGTCGAGCAGCGGCGTCGCAACCGGCAGCCAGCCGGCGCGCGTCCCGCCGCACAGGCGCAGCCGCTCCTCACGAGTGGCGAGCATCAGGCCGGCGATGGCGGCCGCGATGTTGGCGTCGCCGAGGTAGTGGTCGCCGCCGTTGTTGCCCTTCGAGCCGAGGTAGGCAGCGCTGCCGTCGGGCTGCCGCATCAGCGTGAGGTACCAGCTCCACTCGTCGAAGTGAGTGCGCCACCCTTCCGCCGAAAGGAGCTTGAGCGCGAAGGTGCCGTAGATCATCCCGATCGAGCCCATCGCGTGCGCTTCGCGCATCCGCTTGGTGTGGGTCACGAGGTAGCCCGCCATGCGCCGTGCCAGCGCCGGCTCGCGCCCGGCCAACGCGAGCGCGGCGGCCATCGACCCGGTGCGCGCCGACGCGTCGGCGTAGCCGGTCTCGAGCGTCCAGTAGCGGACGCCGCCGTTCTCCCCGGTGGACGCCTGGATCAGCTCGAGCGATTTCTGCCACGCCGCTTCGTGGATCGTGCAGCCGGCGAGTCGCCCCAACGCCCAGGCGAGATGGACCTGCGTGTTGATCGCGTTGAAGCCGTTGCCGCCGTAGCTGAGCTCGTCGGTGTGGCCCATCTTCCCGTCGGGACGCATGCGCGCCGCGAAAGCGTCGCAGAGCCGCTGCAGCGGCGCCTCGAGCGACTCGTCGCCGGTGGCGATGCGCATCTCCGCCAGCAAGAATGCGGTGGTCAGCAGCGGCCAGTTGTCGAGGCCGCCCGGTCCCGGCGTGAAGTCATCCGGCAGCAGGCACTTGCCGTCCGGACCGACCAGGTAGGCGACCGCCTTGCGGATCACCGGCAGGTGCGCGTCGCCGTCGTGCGCCAGCAGCGTGAGCGCGAGCAATCCGGTGATGAAGCGATCGGCGGTCTGGCCGGTCGGCGCTCCCCACGAGCCGTCGGCGCGCTGGGTCGCCACCACCTGGCGGCAGAGCCCGTCGGCAAAGTCGCCGGCGATCGGGAGCTCGAATTCGAGCGCGAGTTCGGTCTCGCCGCGACGCACCGCGAGTCGCAGCTTGCGGTCGATCGGCGCACGCTCGCACGCCTCGATGGCACGTCCGATCGCTTCTGGCGGACCGGCGTCGGCGACGTCGATCGACGCGCTGAACCGTTCGAACGGCTGTCCCTGCGCGGCGACGATCCGATCGCCGGGCTGCAGTCCGGCGCGCGCGGCCGGCGCATCGGCGGCGACCGCGGTGACGATCGCTTCGCAGCTGTCGGCCACCGCCTCCGCCGACCCGCCGAGCGGCCCGAGAGGGAAGGGGTGGCGGAAGGACGGCGACGAGCCGCTCTCCTGGGTGACTGCGGGCGCACTCGGGGGCGCGATCAGCAGGGACCAGAAGAGCGCGGGGGCTAGAGAGCTATTTCCGAACCACAGAAAACTTAGACGATTTGAACGATTACATGATAGGTTTGAACGAGTTGAACGTTTTGAAGGTCGTGGCTGAGGCATGCTCCCCTTGCTCCCCATCGCCCATCCCGTGATTGGAGTGGTCATTCGTGCTGCTCCGGAGCCGTGTCTTAAAGCCGCCCAAAGCGACTGCGGTCGCTGCCGAACTCCCAGCTTCACGGTCACTCGAACCGTCGTGCGTCGCCGGAACCGATCCAGCGCGCGGACGCGCTTTTCACCATCCCATGAAGGAGCTGCAAACGGTGTTCACAAAAGCAGACTGGATGATCCTCATCGCGGCCTTCGTGTCCTTCCTCTTCTCGATCTCGCTCTGGTTCGGGGTCGGTGGCGAGGCCAACAAGGACGCCGGGATCTTCGTCGGGATCTGGGTCCCATCGATCCTGGCGGCCGGCAACTACGTCCGCAGCGCCTCGAAGGCGGTGCGCCGTGAGTAACGACGTCATCGTTTTCAGCTTCGGCGTGCTGGCCACCATCCTGACGTTTGGCGGCTTCATCTTCTCGGCGATCGAGTTCCGACGCATGGGGAAGGAGGCGGGTCGCGACCAGCGTTGACGCGCGACGGGACGTCGCGCGCAGCCGGACCCGGCGCGACTCCAACGCGGCAATCGGAGGAGGATGCGAGTGCCCCCCTTGAGTTTACTGAGTTTCCTGCAGTGCGCCGTCGCACTCGGATTGCTGAACGTGTGGATCGTTCGCGCACGGAAAGCGACTCGATTCCGCGGTGGAGCAGCGAAGTCGTTGGCGCAGGAGTTCGGCGTCTACGGGTTGCCGGCGTGGTCCTGTTTCGTCGTCGGCGGACTGAAGATCGGCGCGGCGGCGATGCTGCTCGCCGGTCTCTGGATACCCGCGCTCGTGCCGGTCGCTGCGGGCGTCGTCGCCCTCCTGATGGTCGGGGCGTCGTGGATGCACGCCAGAGTGAAGGATCCTGCGATCAAGTCGTTGCCGGCCGCTCTGATGCTGGTGATGTCCGCAGCGATCATCGCCCTGGCCTAGACGCAGCGGGCCATTAGCTCGAGGTCGCTCGCGCAGGAGTCGGCGGTGAGCGGCCCGAACGAGAAGCGCGCCATCCGGCCGAGCGGGCCGCGGTCGCCGCGGCGCGCCATGTCGCAGAGACGGCCCGGCAGGATCGCGGCCGAGTGGCGCATCAGCCGCTCGTTGAAGGAGTCGCCGGTCAGGCCGTCCGGCAGTCGCAGCCAGTGGTAGAAGCCGCCGTCGCCGGTGAAGAGCTCGAAACCGAGCTGCTCGAGGCCGCCGGCGTAGCGGCGGCGCTGCTCGCCGTAGAAGGCGCCGATCGCCGTGCGCGCCTGCGCGACACGCCGGCGCTCGAGCAGCGCGGTGACGTAGAGCTGCGACGCGCGCGACACGCCGCCCATGCCGAGCGAGCTGTAGTTGCGGAAGATCTCGATGTGGCGCTTCGCCGCGACCACCCAGCCGACGCGCATGCCGGGCGCCTGCAGCCCCTTGGTCGCCGCGCCGCAGATGAAGAGGTTGGTGGCGTCGAGGTCCCGGACGTGGCGCAGCGCGCTCACCGGCTCGGGCTGATGGAAGAACTCGTACGCCTCGTCGAGGATCGCGCCGCGCGTCGGCGTCGAGTAATGCGCCACCAGCTCGGCCAGCGCGGCGCCGGCGAGCGTGACGCCGGTCGGGTTGCACGGGTTGCTCTTCAGCAGCATGACCCGCTCGCCCGCCGGGTGGTCGGCCAGCGTCGGCCGGAAGCGATTGTCGGGGTTGCTGGCGATCAGCGCGTGCGGGCGACGCAGCAGCTGCAGCACGTCGAAGTACGGCGTGTACTCGGTCTCCTCGACCGCGACCTTCCAGTCCTCGAGCAGGAAGAGCAGGATCGCGAAGAGGCCCGGCCGGCCGCCGGCGAAGACGGCGACGTGGTCGGCCGTGATGTTCGCGCCATGGAAGTGGCGGTAGTAGTCGGCGATCGCCTCGCGCAGCGCCGGCTGGCCGTCCGCCTTCGGGTACATGCGGTCGGTTGCGGTGATGGCGATCGAGTCGGGGAGCGGCGGCCCGCCCGGGACCTGCGTGGTCAGCGGGAAACCCTGGGCCCACGGGTGGGTACCCGGGTCGCCCATGTACTTGTGCGTGACGTCGGCGAAGCGGAAGAGCGTCTCGTAGACGCCCATTGGCGGGAATTGGCGGAGGATCATGCGGCGAACGGTAGGCGCCGCCGCGGCGAAGGGCAATCGTCCGGTCGCGGCGCTACCGGGTCGGCGGCGCGACCTCGCGGATCACGGCGCCGCGCTGGTCGTGCAGCACCAGCACCGCGTAGCGCACGGCGCCCGCGTTGGGGTCGTCCGAGAGCGACGCGTAGTCGAAGCGGCCGCGCAGGTCGGTGTAGCCGTCCTTGTGGAAACGGACCCGGCCGTCGGGCAGCTTGGCGAAGACCTTCACGTAGCTCTTCGGCAGCGGCCGGTCGCTGCCGGGCTCGGCGACGACGAGCTGCCCGAACGACTCGACGAAGCGGACGGCGAGCGCGTTCGAGAACCACGTCTGCGCGCGCACCAGCCCGCCGCCGCGCACCTCGATCAGCATGTTCTTGCGGGCGAACCGCGCCGGCAGCTCGAAGGCGAGCTCGGTCTGCCCGGCCGGGAGCGTCCGGTTCTCCTGCAGGCTCGGCTGCACGAACGCCGCGGCGGCGCCGCCGCTTTCGGCGAACGGCTGCGCCGAGAAGGCGAACTCGACGTCGAGCTCGTAGTAACGCACCTCGCAGGCGGCGAGGTTCCGGTAGCGGAGGGTCAGCTCCTGGCCGGTCAGCGCGAGCTCGAGCGACGGCGTCGTCGCCGCCAACGCATCGGCGCCCGCCTCCGGGCCGAGCGGCGCCGCCTTCCCCTCGGCCTCGTCGAGCTGCCGCAGCACCTCGGCGAAACGCTTCTGCCAGTGGGGGACCGGATCGGCGCGGTGGCGCTCGGCGATGGTGCGCGCCCGCGCCGCGTCGCCGGTGAAGAAGCAGAGATAGGCGTCGAGGTAGTCGTACTGCAGCCGCTCGTGCAACTCCGCCGGCGCCACCTTCGCGAACGCCGCGATCCCCTCCTCGATCCGATCCTGCAGCAGCAGGTAGTACGTCACGGCCAGCCAGTCGCGGCTGCCGAGGCGCGGCTGGTAGGAGAGCCGCGCCAGCAACGCGCCGTACTGCCGCGCGAGGTCGGCGTTGCCGATGAGCCGCGCGCCGCCGAGGCGGTGCGCGCGCGCGTGCACCAGCGGCTCGAGCTCGAGCTGCTGCCAGCTGCCGCGCGCCACCGGGTCGATGGTCAGCAACGGCGCAGTGAGCACCATGCCGCACTGCTGCACGAATCCGGTCGCGTGGCTCAGGTACTCGCGCGCCGCAGCGACGTCGCGATGGAGCAGCGCGTAGCTCCAGAGCGTGTCGTCCCAGGCGTGCCTTGCGCGCAGCCGCTCGAGCACCGCGCTGAACTGGGCGCGGTCGCGCATGCGCCAGGCGATCTTCTGCAGGTCGAGCCGCTCGAGGTTGTGGCGGTCGAGGAAGGCGAGCAGTTCGGCCGGACTGCCCTGCTGTGAGACGTGCTCCCAGGAGCCGGTGTCGACCGTCGTCGCCGTGGCGACGACGCGCAGCGTCTGCGGGGCGGCGGCGGCCGCGAGCAGGCCGCGCTCGCCGGCATGGGCGGGGAAGTGGGCGAAGTCGCCGGCCGCCGGGAAGTAGAAGGCGTACTCGATCGAGGCGGTGGCGTAGGGCGCGAGCTCGACCGCGATCCCCTTGGTCCAGAAGCCGCCCTGCACCGGCAGCGCGCCGGCCGGGATCTGCAGCAGCAGCTCCGCCGTCCGCGGGCTCGACGTCGGGTTGGTGACGATCACCTGGCAACCGTAGGCGACGCCGACGAGGAACTCGCCGGTGATGAAGGCGTCGCGGCGCTGCTCGCCGTCGAAGCGGTAGCGATCGTCGAGGCGGAAGAAGTTCTCGCCGAGCAGCAGCGGCGGCAGCTCCTTCGACAGCTCGGCCGGCTGCACTTCCTTGCGCACCAGCAGCAGCGGGGTCGCGGCGCGCAGCGTCCGCCGCTCGCCGTCGGTCGTCACCTCGTGCTTGCCGGCCGTGAACGGCAGATCGAGCACGGCAAGGGCGAACATCATCTCGAGGAAGCTGCCGCCGGTCTCGATGATCGCCGCCGAGACGAACGGCTGGCCGGCGGGGGCGGCGGCGTAGTCGGCCCAGAAACGGCTCGGGGCGACGACGTCGGGTGTCGTCTCCTCGCGACGGCGCCGCCAGTAGTCGTGCTCGGCCCAGAGCTTGGTCGGCTCGACCGCGCGGTAGAGGGCGCGCACTTCGCCGCGGCGCGTGAGCTCCTCGTTGAGCGCCCGGAGCGAGTCCTGCTTGTCGCGCCCTGAATCCTCGAGCTTCTTCAGCTCTTCCGACTCCAAGACGTCCTCGGCGTCGGCGTTCTTCTTCTCGGCTGCGGCCCGCGCGTCCTTCGTCGCGGCCCTTTCCGCCGGCATCCGTGCCGGCGCGCCGGGCGCCCCGGGATCGCCGACCGGCGGCATGGCGTCGCCCGGGCCCTTGAAGTCGCCCTGATCGGCGAACTCCTCGCCCGCTCGGCCCGCTCGCGGTTTCGTCTTCGCCAGCTCGTCGCTCTTCAGCGCGAGATCGAACAGGCGGTCGCTCCGCTCCCGGTTCGGCGGTCGCAGCTCGAGCTGCTCGCGCACGCGCCGCGCGATCGCGGCGCGCTCGTCGTCGCCGAGGCGCTGCGCCAGCAGGATCTGCTCGATCAGGTTCAGCTGCGCGAACGCCCACGGTTCGGCGAAGGCGCGCAGGTCGTCGCCGAGCAGGTAGCGATCGAGGAAGGTGCGTTCGCCCTTGTTGGCGAGGAAGGGACGGACGATCGCCGCGAAGAACTCGGGGTCCTTGCGCGCGAGGAAGAAGTGGAGCTCGTGGCAGGCGTGCTGGCTGTAGAGCTCGCGCTTGCGCTCGGTCGGGAGGTTCGGCCAGTCGAGCAGGAAGGCGAACTTCGCCAGCGTCGCATCCTGGCTCACCGCCATCAGCAGGCGATGGACGCTCGCCAGCGAGTCGTAGATCTCCACCCGGGCGCTGCGCGCGTCGCCGAGCACGGCGGTGGCGCCGGCGGCGAGGAACTCGATGCGACGCTGCTCGATGAAGTGGCGCTGGCCGTCGAGCGCCACCCGCAACTGGCGCGGCCGCGGCTCGAGCGGACGCTCGGCGAGCACCAGGCGGTCGTAGAGCGCCTCGTCGCCGTCGATCGCCAGCACCTGCACGAACTGGCCGTCGCCGAGCTCGCTACGCGGGACACGGACGGTGCCGTCCCGGTCCGGTTCGAGGTTCGCCAGCGTGACGCTGCCGCGCGGCAGCCAGTCGAGGTTGGCGAACGTGGCGGGATGGGGGCCGCCGGCGCCGGGATTTCCGCTCAAGCCGCCGCCAGCGGACTTGCGCGAGCGTCCGCCGCCGCGCCCGCCGAACGCACCGCCTCCGCCGCCGCCGATGCCGATCGCCTCGTTCGCCGATTCGTCGTCGATCGCCCACGGGTTCAGCAGGAGGGTCGGCCGGCGCAGCATGTTGCCGGCGTACTTGGTCTGGAAGCGTCGCTCGAGCACGTAGCGGTACTCGTCGCCGAGCGTGCGACCGGCGTGGTAGCTGCTGACCGGCAGGGTGCCGTCGCCGCTGCGCGGCGGTTCGCTCGCGACGCCGCGCAGGAGCGCGTACGGGTCGTCGGCCGGCAGGAAGCGGCTGGCGACGACATGGACGCGCGTCGCGGCGGTGGCATGGGCGAGGCGGATGGTGAGGGCGCCTGCATCGGCCTCGATCGCCCGCAGGTGGAGCGGCTGGCGCGAACTCGCCTGCAGCAGCCGTTCCCGGCCGAGCAGCCAGCCGCCGTCGCGCTCGCCGGCCGTGACGCGGACGGTGATGCGCTGATCCAGCTGGTGCAGACGCAGGTCGTAGTCGCCGGGCGCGAGGTCGCGCAGTTCGAGGAAGCCGTCGGCGAGCGCGAGGCGGCTGAACTCGTCGCGCTCCTGGCCGAGCAACGCGAACTCGGCGCGCGACGCGGTGGTCGCCTGCCCCTGATAGGGCAGGCGCAGCACCTCGCCGGCGCGGCCGTGCAGCAGCGTCGGCAGCGTGCAGCGTGCGCGCGGGAGCGGGAAGGAGCCGGCGAAGCCCGACGGCAGCTGCACGCCGACGCTGTCGATGCCCGGCAGCGGTCCGAGCTCGATGCGCCCGGTGGCGTCGGTCTGCAGCGTCGCCGCCACCGGTTCGCGGTAGTCGCGATGGAACAGCGCGAGCTGGCACGGCTGTCCCGCCTTCGGCTCGCCGTTCTTGCCGCGCAGTTCGAGCACGTAGCCGCCGGGCGTCGGCAGGAGCATCGCACCGCCGGTCTGCGCGGTCGCATCGATCCCGTTCACCTCGAACGTGCGGGTCGGCGTCTGCAGCACGACCGGCTCGCCGGCGAGATCGCGCACGCTGCCGCGCAGGCTCGCCTGCAACCGGACCAGCCGCTCGGGCACGCGGAACTCGTGCACGAATTCGCGCTCGTCGGCGAGCGCGAGGCCGCGCACCTCCTGCGGCGTCGCCAAGCCGTCCTGGTCGGTGGCGATCAGCGTCAGCACCGGCTCGGAGAGGAGCGCGAGCGAGACGGCGCGGTCGGCGAGGCGCAGTTGCGGCCGCACCAGCAGGCGCGCGATCTGGCCGGCGACCAGCGCTTCACGATCGACGAGCAGCCCGGCGTGGAGCTGGTAGCTCTCCGCGCGATGGTCGAAGCGGGCGAGCGTGGAGCGGTTGCCGTGGCGCAGCACGAGCGTCTTGTCGCCCGGCTCGGTCGAGAACGGCAGCAGGAACTCGCCGTTCTCGTCGGCGGCGTACTCGCGGCCGCCGAACCAGAGGACGGCGTCGCGCAGGTGGAGGCCCGCCTCGTCGTAGACCCGGAACAGCTGGCCGGCCGCCGCGGTCCGCTCGACCTGGCGCAGCCCGCCCTTGTGGATCACCGCGCGGCTGGAGATGCCGTTGCCGACCAGTTCGACCACGTAGGTGCCCGGCGCCTTCAGCATCGGCAGGTCGAAGGTGCGCCGGACGCGCCGCAGCGGCGGCTCGTTCGACGTCGCGGTCTGCTCGAAGTTGGGGACGACGCCGTCGAGGTCGATGGTCGCATCGACCTCGCGCTGCCGCTCGACGTGGAAGCGATAGCTGTCGATGGCGAAGACCTTCACCAGCAGGGTCGGCACGTTCTTCACGTCGACCGCGAGCTGCACCGCGTCGTCGGCGGCGAAGAGCGTGCGCTGCGTCGGCGGGAACTCGATCTCCACCCGCCGCTCCAGCGCCTCGAGCCGGCGCGGGTCGTTCAGCAGCGCAGTCCAGCGCTCGAGGTCGCCCTGTCCGAGCAGCAGCTTGGTCTCGGCCAGGACGCCCCGCAGCCAGTCGGCGTCGAGCAGTTCGGAGTAGGCCTCGATGCCGTCCTCGCGCACGAAGAAGTGCTCGAGGCAGGCGCGGACCAGCGCCGTGTCGTCGCCGATCGCCGGCAGCTCGGTCGGGTAGCGGCCGCCGTTGTTGACGAACTCGTCATTCCGCGTGAAGCGGCGCAGGTGCCCTTCGGCCGGGTTGCCGCTGCGGCGGGGGAGGCGCAGGTAGGCGAGGAAATGCTCGCGATCGGGCGCGCCCTGGGTCAGGTCGTGCTGCAGCCAGTGATGCAGCACGTGCGCCTTGAGCGAGTTGTGCGCCGCGGGCAGCCGCTGCGCGAACGCCCAGAGGCGGGCGAACTGCGCCGCGCGCGCGGCCGGATCGGCGCGCCAGTCGCGGTCGGCTCCCGGCGTGAGGCGGGTCAGCCAGGCGTTCACGAAGTTCGCCTCGGCGAGCAGCGCCGGCCGCAGGCGCACGCACTCCTCGAGCTGTTCGAGGCGCAGCTCGGCATGGATCGGCCGCGAGCCGAAGCCGCGGCTGTTCTTCAGCGCGAGATCGCGCACGACCAGCGCCGGCAGGTTCGCGACGTCGGGTCGCGCCAGCCGCGCAAGCAGGCTCTGCAGCTGGTCGTCCCGCAGTTCGGTGGCGGCCAGCGCCGCGAGTGCGCGGTCGGTGAAGCCGTCGACGGTGCCCGGATGCTGCGCGAGCGCCCGCGCCGTCAGCGTCGCCGCGGTGATCGCCTGCGGGTCGAGGCGCGTCGGCAGGTCGGAGCGCTCGCCCGGCACGACGCGCTGGTGGTTCCACTGCAGGCCGAGCCGGTCGCGCAGGAAGGAGAAGGTGCGCTCCGGATCGGCCGGGAACGAGAGCAGCGCCTCGCGGTTCTCGATCTCGACGACCCGCTGCGAGCGGCCGTGCCGTTCGACCCAGGCCGGCAGGAGCGCCCGCACCCGCGCGAAGTCGCCGGCGTCGAGGCGCTCGCGGCAGCTGTACCAGTACCAGTCGTCGCTGCCCGGCGTCAGCGTCGCGATCGCCTGCGCCCGGTCGGCGGCGAGCGCGTAGGTCTCTTCGAAGCCGATCGGCGCACCCTGCGCGTGCAAGTACTCGAGCGGCGCTGCGAGGATCAGGGGGGCGAGACACAACGAAGAGAGTCGCGAACGGACCATGGCACCACTCCGGAGGAAGCGACGCGACGCGGGCAGCAACGGGCCTGCCAACCGGCGGTTCGCGACGTCGATTGTCACCCCGTAGACAGGGAACCGGTCGAGCCGTTCCGGTGGCGCGCGGGGCGTTGGTGCGGGGCGCTACCGACGCGCCACGATCCGGCATCGATTCCCGCAGTCCGCGCGCTCGCGCTTGCCGTCGCGCCGGCGTCGGCGAGCGGCGAACGGCTCCGCATCGACCGTCCCTCCCGCGCCACGCCGGGCTCCACTAGTGCGGATAAAGAACTCTGTTTTTTCTTGAACGTATTGAACGATTTGATCGATAGAGTCCCCGGCGTCTGAACGAAAAGAACGTTTATCTAGAGGGAGAACCGCATGTTGCTCGCGACTTCAATCCAACCCTGGCTCCTGGCGTGCCTGCTGGCGGCGCCGCTGCCGCAGTCCGCGTCGGTCGATCTCGAGTTCAATCAAGGGACTCGCGGCTGGAGCACGGTCCTCGACGGCGTCATGGGCGGCCTTTCGACGGGTGCGATCGCCGCCGCCGATGGCGGGGTGCTGCGCTTCACCGGCGACCTGTCGCTCGAGAACAACGGCGGCTTCTCGCAGATGCGCACCAACGTCGAGGAGGGCTCGTTCGCCGGCGAGCGCGGCCTCGCGCTGCGCGTGCGCGGCGATGGTCGCGAGTACCAGTTCGACGTCCGCGTCTCGAACGCGCGCATGATGGCCGGCGCCTACCAGAAGGTGTTCGCCACCCGGGCCGGCGAGTGGATCACGGTCGAACTGCCGTTCGACGAGTTCCGGCTGTTCAACTTCGGGCGGGAGATGCGCAACGCCGGCCGGCTCGATCCGGCCAAGGTCGAGTCGATCGGCATCACGCTCGGCGACAAGAAGGCGGGCCCGTTCGCCCTCGAGGTCGACTGGATTCGCCCGCTCGGTGCCAGGGAGCCGGCGAGCAAGGCGGCCGACCTCGCCACCGTCGCCGGTGATGCGGGTCTCACGACGCTGCTCGCGCTGGTCAAGGTCGCCGGTCTCGAGCTGCCGCGCGATGCGAAGGTGACCATCTTCGCCCCGACCAACGATGCGTTCGCCAATCTCCCCAGGGAGACGGTCGAGTTCCTCGCCAGCGCGAAGGGCAAGTCGACCCTGCAGGCGGTCCTGAAGCACCACGTCGTCGCCGGCCCGCTCGATTCCGCGGCGCTGCTCAACCGGCGCGGCCTCCGGTCGCTGTCGGGCCAGACGCTCGAGATCGACGCCGAGCGCCTGCAGGTCGACGGCGCCGGCATCGTCGCGGCCGACGTCGCCTTCGATGGCGGCCTCGTGCACGTGATCGACCGCGTGATGATGCCGGAGCTGCGGCCGATCGAGGCGCTGCTCACCGCCGATCCGCGGCTCGCCACGCTCCGCCAGGCGGTCGAGGCGGCCGGGATCGGCGCGCAGCTCGGCGCCGAGAACCCGGGTCCGTGGACGGTGCTCGCCCCCTCCAACGAGGCGTTCGCCGCGCTGCCGGCGGGCGCGCTCGAGGCGCTGCTCGCCGACCGACAGCAACTGCTCGACGTGCTCACCGGCCACGTCATCCCGAGCGCCGTCCGCCGCGAGCAACTGCTCGGCGTCGGCAGTGCGCGCACGCTGATGGGCGAGGGGAGCGTCGAGTTCAAGCTGGTCGACGGCCGCCTGACGGCCGGCGGCGCCGGGATCGTCGCGGCCGACATCGAGGCGGCGAACGGCGTCGTCCACGTGATCGATCGCGTGCTTCTGCCGAAGCCGGCCGCGACGCCGCTCGCCGAGCTGAAGCGTGAGCAGACCCCGATCGATCCGCAGCAGGCGACCCGGGTCGCGGCGCTCTTCGCGCGGGCGATCGAGCGCGGCGTGCCGCTGTTCAACGCCGGCGAGCCGGCGGCGTGCGCGGCGGTCTACGAGGTCGCGATCACGGCGGCGGTGGAGCTCTGCGCCGGCGGCCTCGATCGCTCCGCGCTGGCGTTGCTGCAGGACGCTCTGCGCAAGGGTGCGAGCGAGCCGAGCGACCGTGAGCGCGCCTGGCTCTATCGGCGGGCGATGGACCGCTTCGAGTTCGCGACCGCGCCCTGATCGCCGCGTTGCGGCCGCTGGAGCGGGAGTCGATGGCGCGACGTGCTACGATCCCCGTTCCATGCGGCCGCGACAGCGTCTCCAGCGTGCGCTCCGGGTCGCCGCGCTCCTCGGCGCGGCGAGTGGCGGTGCGGCGCGGGCGCAAGGCAGCGACTCCTACGAGCAGGAGCCGATCCGCTACTCGGCGAGCGCCCCGCGCGATGCCGTGGCGCGCCTCGAGGAGCGGCTGGCCGCGGGAACGCTCCGCTTCGCCGGCGATGAACGCGCGGTCGTGCGCGGGCTGCTCGAGGCGCTCTCCGTCCCGATCGAGAGCCAGCTCCTCGTCTTCTCGAAGACGAGCCTGCAGCGCGACCGCATCTCTCCCTGGACGCCGCGCGCGCTCTACTTCTCGGACGACGTCTACGTCGGCTGGGTGCCGGGCGGCCTCGTCGAAGTGGCCAGCATCGATCCGGAAATCGGGCCGATCTTCTACCGCTTCGATCCGCGCGCGGCCGCAGACGGCGACTCTGCCGGCGAACCTGCCGGCGACGCGTCGTCGTCCGCGCCCGCGCCGCGCTTCGTGCGCGACCGCTCCTGCATGAGCTGCCACGGCGGGCAGTTCGTGCGCGACATCCCCGGGCTCTTCGCCCGCTCGATCCACGTCGAGCCGAGCGGCGAGCCGCTGTTCCGTTTCGGCAGCGTGCTGGTCGACGAGTCGACGCCGTTCGAGAATCGGTTCGGCGGCTGGTACGTCACCGGCACCCACGGCCGCGCGCTCCATCGCGGCAACGTCTTCACCAAAGACGTCGACGGACGGCCGCAGCTCGACCTCGCCGCCGGCGCCAACGTGGTCGACCTCGCCGGACGCTTTCCCGCCGAGGACTACCTCGCGCCGGGCAGCGACCTCGTCGCCCACCTCGTGCAGTTGCATCAGCTGACGGTCCACGATGCGCTCACCCGCGCGGCGTTCCAGTGCCGTCGCATGCTCCACTACCAGCAGGGCATCCAGCGCGACCTGAAGGAGCCGGTGACCAGCGAGCCGACCTGGGAGAGCGTGGTCGCCGTCTTCGAGCGCAGCGCGCAGGAGCTGACCGACGCCCTGCTTTCGCACGGCGCGGCGCCACTGCCCGAAGGGGGCGTGAGCGGCGATCTGGCGTTCCAGCGCGCGTATGTCGCCACCGCGAAGCGCAGCCCCGAGGGCGATTCGCTGCGCGATCTCGATCTCGCCACGCGTCTGTACCGCAACCGCCTGAGTCCGCTGATCGCGAGCGAGTCGTTCGCCGCGCTGCCGGCGCCGCTCCTGCAACGGATCTGGACGCGCCTCGCCGCTGCGTTGCGACCGGGTGCGAACGACCCGCGCTACGCCTACCTCGGCGAGGAGGAGCGCGCCCGCATCGTGGCGATCCTGCGCGCGACCCATCGCGGCCTGCCGGAGAGGTGGCTCGCCGGCGAGTGAGC
>Ga0194121_10004026_pt1 | contig 21682 bp, 22 predicted proteins | sample TA2MahCa50mmetaG_FD_148609 | JGI IMG/M metagenome (GOLD analysis project Ga0194121, IMG submission 148609) | Freshwater microbial communities from Lake Tanganyika, Tanzania - TA2015020 Mahale Deep Cast 50m | ecosystem: Environmental > Aquatic > Freshwater > Lake | place: Tanzania: Lake...
GCCGCTAGTCTTTCGCTTTCTGCACATTGGTAGCCTGCTCACCCTTCGGACCATTGACAATCTCGAACTCTACCTCTTCCCCCTCACTCAGGGTCTTGAAGCCGGCGCCTTGGATCGCGGAGAAGTGGACAAAAATGTCTTTGCCCCCATCACGGGCGATAAAGCCATAGCCCTTACGATCGTCAAACCACTTGACAGAACCTCTTGGCATGCGACGTTCTCCATACCTGTACACAATGTGGAACGTATTGAGAGCCAGTGGCAAGGCACCACCGCTCCAACCTCAAACTGCAGACAGAGGGGGAGGGAAAACCTGACTATGCTGTGCATACTCGGCAGTTACGACACTTTCCCGAAGCCTACTCTCTACACTGCTTGATGGGACTATAGCAATGGTGGGGTAGGCTGTCAAGCGAAAGGCTGGAACGCCCTGGGCACCGCTTCAGTGCACCGTCAGTCTGCGCGCTGGGACTGACGCGGGAGCCCTTCGAGCGGATACTGACGCTTTTCCCAGCCCGGTAAACCCTCTTCGAGCACATGCATGTTCCGATACCCCGCACGATACAGCTGCTGATAGGCCAGACTGGCCAGATGATGCGGGCAGGTTCAATAGAGCACTACCGGGATATCGCGGGGGATCTCCGCCATGCGCACCGACAGTACCCCGAGTGGGATGGAGGTCGCCCGTGGGAGATGGCCTGTGTCAAATTCTTCCCGGCTGCGGACATCGACAGACATCTGCGGCCGGCCGGCATCGAGTTGGGCTTTTACCCGCTCAGCGCTCATAAACGTGATAGGAATGGCGGGGTCGACTTGATGTTGGGCAAATTCAGGATAGGCAAGTGGATTGGCCACGACAGGCCCTGTCCACCCCAGCGCGAGCGTGAGCAGGCCGACGGCGACAGGCGTTACACACGCCATCCATAGGGACATACGATACTCCTCGTGATCGTGGGAAAATAGCCATAAGCGACGCAGAGACGCTTATGCACATTGTATACAACGGTCCAGGACCTGAAAAGGGATGTTTTTACACCGCTGGTCGTGTACTATGCGAGACACGATGTGAACCATGCCCATAGAAGGAGGTTGAGCGTACACGCATGCATACACCTGGTTGGTGGCAACACAGACGATGGATAGGCAGTGGCCTGGCCAGTCTTATACTCCTGGCGGCTACGGCATGGGGCCATAGCGATCTTGACCCACGGCAAAGTATTCCCAGCAAATGGGAAACCTACACAGTCAATGTGCCCACTGAGACGGAAAGCCCAACAGTGCAGGTGCGTTTGCTCGTACCACGGGAATTTGAAGTGGAGATGGTTGGGCACACACCGCTCTGGCAGATTGCCAAAACACGCGATGAGCGCGGCTATGTCAAAGACGTCACCTGGAGTGGCAGCACCATCCCGTCCCAGACCTTTGCCGAGTTTAAGCTGCTGATTCGCAATCCGTCCACCCCTGGCACCTACCGCTGGAAAATCGAGCAGGGATATCAAGACGGGACCGTGGCTACCTGGGACGCGCAGACGCAGATTGTGCCAGTGGCCAGTGCCGGGGGTATACAGCGGGCTGAGGAAGCCTGGCGGGCAGCCCAAGTGGCCACGACAGTGAGTCTGGTCGCTCTGGGTATCGCCATTGTACTGATTCTGGTGACCGCCCTGGGGATTGTACGTAGCGCCCGAGCACCCGCGCGTGAGGAGCAGGCATGAAACATGTCCTGGAATACCTCGGTGCGCTGCTACATCTGGTGGGGATGCTCCTGTTTGTGGGGGGGCATCTGTGGTTTGGTTGTCTGGCGGCCCTAACGGAACGCCGCCGGGATGATGAGGGAGCACGTTTCCTGGCGCGCCATCTGCCACGCCTGGCGAATATCTTTGGGGCTGGCATCCTGCTCCTCTTTAGTAGCGGCATGCTGCGCCTGCTTGTCTGGGGTGAGCCGGGCTTGATCTTCCTGCCTGATCCTTATGGCTGGCTGCTATTGAGCAAGCTGATTCTGTATATGCTCATTGTGCTCAATGGCGCCCTGATCGAGCGTCGTTATCTACCCTACGTCTTGCAGGAATGCCCCTCGCCCACTGGTGTGGGTACCACGCTTACCCTGACGCCAGCCTGGGCCCAGGTCAAAGTCCGCGCGCGCCTCAATTTGTTGCTGGTGCTCATTGTCGTGGCGCTCGGTGAAGCCCTGCGCTATTCGAGGCTGTAAGATATGGTCAGGATACGAGCACAACACCGGGTACTTGGAGCGGTGCTAACCGTGGTGCTGAGCTGTCTCCTCCAGAGACCGTGCGCCCTGGCGCATCACGGCGGGCTGGGCATTGAGGGCGACCTGGTGCAGTGGGCTCTGAAGGTCGATCAATGGCAGGAAGAAGGCATTGCCGAGGGGCATCGCATCAAATTCCTCTCCTATCCCCGCCAGCCTGTCCTGGGCGGTAGCACCCGTCTGGTGTTTGAGATCCAATCTACGGCGACCGGACAATATGTTACGGGCCTCACGGCACAACTGGACATCCGTACCCCGGATGGGACGCAACGTCTCGTGCCCTTGCCCGAGATTACCGGTGTGACCGCCTATTACGAGGGGACCGTGACGTTCGAGCAGGAGGGTGAACATACATTGACCTGGCACTCGACGGCAGGCAACGTCCCCTTCAGTACCACCTTTCGTAAAACCGTGAGCCGCAGCCCGCTTACCGGTGACTGGCCCACACTGTTGGGCTATAGTACGGTCGCCGCGGCTTTTCTGGTCACCTGGGTCGGACTCGTGTTGTCCGTGCAGCGGCGCTTTGCGACAGCCTGGCGCTAGTCACTCCCCCTGCCTCGGTTCTGGCGTGGTAATGACAATCGTTGGATGCTGTAAATAGGTGTGCGCCACCCGTTGCACATCGCCTTTGGTCACCTGAGCCAGCCGCTCCTGACTGCGCTCACTGGCATCATAGCCTAGCCCATAGAGTTCGCTCAGTGCCATATCACCGGCAAGCTGAGCATTCGCCTGACGTCGTAAGCGAGCCGTTACCAGGGCCATTTGCTTGGTCGTATGCAGCTCTTCATCACTGATCTCACCGCTTTTGGCTTTTTCTACATGGTGCAAGATCCGTTCAACGACAGTCTTGGCTTTGTCAGGTTGCGTGGCCGCATAAATACCAAAATAGCCCGATTCTGGGCCTGACCAGTGGAAAGCGTGTACCACATACACCAGTTGCTGGCCACGCAGGTCATGGTGCAGCCAGCCACCAGGGAGGTCGAGTCCTGACAAAAGACCATCAAGGATATGCAGGGCAGAGCGGTCGTCCAGATTCGCCAAGGTTGCTCCGGGGAAACCAATATACACGGCGGCGACCTGTTTCTGCGTCTGCTTGCTCTCACGGCGTGTCTGGGTCGGTGCTGGCTCTGCCGGCACGTGTGGGAACGTCACCGGCGGCGCTGTCAGGGTAGCAAAAGTCGTCTCCACGAGCGCCAGCGTCTGGGGCACGTCAATATCCCCCACAATAGCCAGCGCCATGTTACTGGGGACGGCATAGCGCTGATAAAACGCTAGAACATCCTGACGTTGCAGACGTTGCAGAGCCATGGTCGTGCCTTCCGGCGTGAAGCGATACGGACTCACCGTAAAGAACACACGGCGCCATAAGTGCTCGACCTCAGTACGCCAGTCGTCATTTTGGCGTTCCAGGTTCGCGAGCAACACCCGGCGCATTTTGTGGAGCTCGTCATCGGGGAAGCTCGGATGCAGCAGGATGTCGGTATAGACCCGGAAGATGTCCGCAAAATCGTCGCGCAAACAGGCCGCCGTCACAAAAAAGCTGTTGTAGCCAGATTCCGCACCGACTGAGGCACCTCTGGCATCAAAGAACTGCGCCAGGGCTTCCGCATTGTAGCTGGTCGTGCCTTTAAGCAGCATGTTCGCTGTCAGCAGGGAAAGGCCATTGGTCTCGGGGGTCTCGACGCGGACGCCTCCTTGAAAATACGCTTGCATGGACACCGTTGGCAGTGCCGGGTTCCGTTGCAGCAGTACGGTCAGGCCATTGGCCAGCGTTTTTTTGAGCACGGCGTGCTGCGCCGCCGCCGCAGGTGCCTCCGCCACGACAGGCGTGGCGCTTTTGGGGCGGACGACTGCGTGCACCATGGTCTCTTCCTGAAAATAGCGGCGCGCCACATCCCGGATTTCTTCGGCCGTCACCCGTTGAATGTTTTGGACATACGTGGCGCTGAACTGTGGATCGTAGGTGCTGAGCATATCCAGCCCGAGAGCCTGAGCCCGTTGCTCGACCGTCTGGCGTTCAAACACATAGTCCGCCAGTTTTTGCTTTTTGGCACGCGCCAGTTCCTCCGGGCTCACCAGTTCCTCGCGCAGTCGGTACAGCTCTTGCAGTATGGCTGCAGTCGCTGCTGTCACCTGGTCAGGTTCGAGGGCTGCGGAGACGGCCATGGTGCCTACCGCATACGCCGGGGTATAGGAAGCAGCGCTGATGCTGTATACCAGTTGCTGCTCTTCCTGGATGCGTCGTACCAGACGGGAGCTATCGCCATTCGCCAGAATGTACGCCAGCACATCGAGGGGATAGAGATGCGGATGCGTCAAGGCCACGGTGCGAAAGGACAGCTGCATGGACGCCTGCGCCACCGCCAGGTGTTTCACCGCGGTGCGTTTGCCGAGTTGGGGAGGCTCCTCCGGCAGACTGATAGCGGGGAGAGGCCGGCGTATCCCCTGGCCAAAGGTACTCTGAATGTGCGCCAGGGCGCTGGCTGTCTGGATATCGCCGACGAGCACCACGAGCATATTATTGGGGGTATACATACGCTCGTAATAGCGCACCAGATCCTCACGGGCCACTTTCTGCACCAGCTCTTGATAGCCAATGACGGGATAGCGCGCCGGATGCACCTGGAAGCGGGTTTCCAGGGCGAGTTGGGCAAGCACCTGACCAGGGTGGTCGAGCCCTTGCTCCAACTCCCGCTGCACCACCCCTTTTTCGCGCTCGAACTCCTCCAGGCTGATGCGACTATGCAACATCCAATCTGCCAGCAGGTCAACGGCAGTGCGCCAGTGCTCCGTGGTCGTATTGATGTAATAGGCCGTGTGATCTACCGTGGTATATGCATTCGAATTGTTGCCAATGGCATCGAGGAGACGACGGCTCTCGGCTTCGCTACGTGTGCGCGTCGTGCCGCCATGAATGATATGCTCAAAGAAATGTGACAACCCGCTACCCAGGTATTCCTGCTCGTGGATACTTCCGGTACGCACAAATACATAAGCGGATACGACTGGGTTTGCGTGGTTTTCCTCAATGAGGACGGTGAGCCCGTTGTCAAGTGTGGTGTGAAACACCTCCGCTTGTCCTAGGCTCACCAACATCGCCAGCACGACCAGGCCCCCGATGCCCCGGAACCAGAGCGTGGAGCACTGCGGCTGCACCCATCCGAGGCAACGCCACCAGTGGTGCATACGCTGGTGCTTTACGAGAGCCGTGCTGCACCAGCGCGGGCGCAGTCTTCATCCTGCTGGCCGGTCCCACCGCCCACCCCACAGGCGCCTTCCACCACCCCATTGCGGATGATCGGGACCGCTCCCTGGCTGGGAATCATGTGCCCACCTTCTGCCGCGCCAATCCCGCGGATGATGGGCGTCTCGGCGCGCTCAGCCAACTCGCCGCTAGGGCGGGCAAAGGCCACGGATGCCACCGCTTTGCCCTGCGACCCATAGGCGCTTCCCCAGATGGCGCCGTCCATACGATTGAACGCCACCAGGCGCCCTCCGGCATCACAGACAGCGACACTGATGCGAATGTTCATTTCCTGAGCCTTCGCGATCGCACCCGCCAATACTTTATTGGCGTCTTCCAGTGTGAGAGCCATAAACGATCTCCTTTCTTCCCTTCCGTGTCAACTCGCGGCATGTACCCCGCCTGTGGCGCCATAGTAGACGTCACCCCACGGCCTGTCAAGCCAGCGTCTGTACCCTATTCAACTCTGGCCTTTCGCACCGGCGCTGAAGAACAGCCAGACCCAGCCGAGCAAAAAGCCTAGGCCACCCACCGGGGTAATCGCCCCCAACCAGCGCAGATTGGTCACCGCCATGACATAGAGGCTACCGCTAAACAACACGATACCAGCGAGAAAACTCAGGACGACCCCCATGGCCACCCCCGGCTGCGCGGCCAGGCCCAGGAGCACCAGGGTGTGGAGGGCATGATACAGTACCGCTTTTTCCCAGATCTCAAGCGTTTGATGCGTCTGCAACAATGGCTTGAGACTGTGTGCGCCGAACGCACCCAGAGCAACAACGAGGAAACCATTCACCGCGGCCAGACGTACACACCAGGCTGACGTCATCTTCCTCACTCCTTATATGAAGTCCTATCTAGGGCATGCTACGCCAACATTACAGAGACATCCCTGCGAGGCACTGCGGCATCATAGGGCGTCTGATCAGGTCAGCGCAAGTGCCAGCGCACACCTTGCGCGCGTTCTGGGCCTCATGTTTCCCGCGTTGACATCCGATAAGACAAGCGTCCTGTCGCTCAGCGAACGTCGAGAATCCCGTAGAGAGATATGAGCTGAATTATGGTACGTACAGAGCAACCAGTCGCCCCTCGCACGCCAGCTTCTGCACCATCAGGCGCATCGAATAACCCGACGGCAGTCTCCAGTGCTTCGGCAACGAGTCATGTCTTGGCAACACTCCTGATCAACGAGGGGCATATCAGTGCCGAGCAGCTGGCCTATGCCCGCAAGGTGCAGGCCAAGATGCCTACGCCGGCAACGCTTATCCATGTGCTGCAAGAGCTGCAGTTTATTACCGCCGACCAACTCCGCCAGACACTGCGTCATAACCATGTCTCTGTGCGCTTAGGTGACTTATTGGTCGAACTGGGTTATCTGCGGACGGCGGACCTGGAGGCGGCTCTGGAGCTCCAGCGTACCTCACAGCCCAAGAAAAGGCTTGGGGAAGTGCTCATCGAGGAGCATTTCATTGAAGCCCGGCGCCTGGCCGAAGTGCTGGCCTTTCAGCTTGGTTTCCTCTACGTCGAGCCGCATTGCGCCGAGCTCGATCACGAGTTGTTACACCAGGGCCATGGGAAGCTCTATGCTGAGCACCTCTTTCTCCCCATTGGACGGGAAGACAAGCGCGTCATCGTAGCGTTTGCCGATCCGCTGGATCACCATGCGCGGACTGCTGCAGAGGGCCTCTTTGGCAAAGACCTCTGCGTGGCGATTGCTACCAAAGCAGCCATGCTGGAAGCCCTCGCGCTCCTGGCGCGCGGTGCCGCACAAACGACCACGCAGGCACTCAGCGACAACTCCGTCGTGACCCTGGTCAATGAGCTCTTTGAGGCGGCGTACCGAGAGCAAGCGAGCGACATTCACATTGAGCCCATGAAAGACCGTCTGCGTGTCCGTTTTCGCTGTGATGGGGTGCTTATTCCGCATAAAGAATTCCGGAAAGAACTGGCGCCGCCGATCACGAGTCGCATCAAAGTCCTCGCACGCGCCGATATCGCCGAAAAGCTCCGCCATCAAGATGGCCGTATTTTGTACGAGAATCCCGCACGGGGACTGGCCATCGATATGCGCGTGTCCTGCTATGTGACGATTTATGGCGAAAAAGTCGTCCTGCGTCTGCTCAGCAAACAGGCGCAGATGCTCGACCTCGCGGAGATCGGCATGGCCCCGAAAATCCTCGAACGTTTTCGTCATGATGCCCTGGAGACGCCTACCGGCGTTATCCTCGTGACGGGTCCAACCGGCTCGGGGAAAACCACGACGTTGTATAGCTGCGTCAATGCTCTCAATGATATTCATACCTGTATTGTGACCGCAGAAGAACCCGTCGAATACATTATCGAGGGCATCGCACAGTGTTCCATTAACCCGAAGATCAACGTGACGTTCGACGAAACCTTGCGCCATCTCATGCGGCAAGACCCGGATATCATTGTCCTGGGCGAGATCCGTGATCGCCTCTCTGCCGAGACAGCGATTCAGGCCGCACTCACCGGGCACAAAATTCTCACGACCTTTCACACCGAAGACAGCATTGGTGGGTTGCTCCGCCTGCTCAACATGGATATTGAAGCCTTTCTCATCTCGTCCACCGTTGTCTGCGTCCTGGCGCAGCGCCTCTTACGGGCAGTGTGCCTGAACTGTGCCGAACCGTATATTCCCACCCCAGCTGAGCTCCAACGTCTGGGCTATAACGCTTTAGACATCAAAGAAGCGACGGGGCAGCTGGGGCGAGGCTGCACGATGTGCCGTTTTACCGGATATCAGGGGCGTATCGGTGTCTTTGAGCTGCTGATCCTGGACGAAATGGTCAAAGACGCCATCCTGGCCCGACGCACCTCACACGAAATCCGCCGTATCAGCCTTGCCTCCTCTGGTCTCGTGACGCTGCTGGAAGATGGTATTGTGAAAGCCGCACGCGGCCTCACCTCATTTCCCGAGGTCCTGCATCATTTGCCGCGCCTCACCAAACCCAGACCGCTACGCGAGCTCCGACGGCTCGTAGGAGAAGTATAAATGCTTGCCGAGAAGTCACTGGTCGATATTATTCACGAGCGGGTCAGCTCGAATACCCTGCAACTGCCCGTGTTCCATCACGTCGCGCTGAAGCTCATGAATGTTCTCGCCAAAGAGGACTATAGTATCGCCCAGGTCGCGCAGATGATCATGGAAGACCAATCCCTCGCCAGTCATGTACTGCGCATGGCAAATTCCGCCTTTTTTGGCGGCTTGAGTAAGGTCACAACGATCCGTGATGCGATCGTGCGTCTAGGAGCCAGGCAGGTCACCAATGTGGTCACTGTGGTCACGCAGAGCCAGCAGTATCGTGCCAAAGACAAGGCTATCGCGGCCTATATGGCCGTGCTCTGGAAGCATGCCCTGGGCTGTGCGCTCGGGGCAAAATGGTTCGCGGAAAAAACCGGCTATAAAGAGCTGGCCCAAGAGGCCCTCCTGGCTGGGCTGTTGCACGATATCGGCCAGTTATTCCTGCTGAAAGTCCTGGAAGATGTACAGGCATCCGAGCAACAGATCACCCTGTCCAAGCCAGTAGTGCTCGAAGTCCTCCAGCACATGCACGTGGAACAGGGCACCATGCTGCTGCAGAATTGGAACATTCCAGAGCTCTATGCGGACATTGTTCGGCAACATCACGACGAGGTCTGTGATCCCGCGAATACGCTATTGCTGGTCGTCCGCCTGGTCGATACGGCCTGTCGGAAAATCGGTATGGGCTTGCGTCATGACCCGTCGATTGTGCTGGCGACGACTCAGGAGGCGCAGGTGTTAGGCGCCAAAGAGGTGGTACTGGCCGAGCTGGAAATTATGCTGGAGGACACCTTGACGTTCAGCAATAATTGACCGGTTAGCGCCGCGTGAGAGGGCTGGAGCAGTAACAGAATTCTTGTATAATAAAGCCAGTCATAGAGTCGCAAGGCAATGCTACCCTTTGCATGAGGATGAAAGCGCTGCATGCCTCCTACGCGCTTGCTGTTGGCTGATGCTCTGCACTGTTTGCCCCCAGCCTGGGCTGAGGACCCGCGTCCTGCCATCCGGACAGCGCGTCATGCCCGGCCAGATAAAGTCATTGTGCTGGATGACGACCCCACAGGGACCCAGACTGTGCACGGTATTCCGGTGCTGACAGCATGGTCGGTGGAGGCCCTCCGCGCTGAACTGACCAATGATCTTTCCGCCTGTTTTGTCTTGACGAATTCCCGGAGTCTGCCCCTGGCGGAAGCACAGGCACTGCATACCACGATCGGGCGTCATGTGCGGGAAGCCGCTCAGACCACCGCGTGTCCCATCGCGGTGGTGAGCCGGAGTGATTCGACGCTGCGGGGGCATTTCCCTGGCGAAGTCGAAGCGCTCGCCACAGCGTTAGGGGAGCCGTTTGATGCCTGGTTGCTGATGCCGTTTTTCCAGGAAGGCGGGCGTTACACCATTGACGATGTGCACTATGTGGCGGAGGGCGACTGGTTGGTGCCAGCCGGTGAGACGGAGTTCGCGCGTGATGCCGTGTTCGGCTATCGTGCGTCGCACCTCGCAGAGTGGGTAGCAGAAAAAACCACGGGACGTATGCCTGCAGCAAGCGTGGCGTCAGTGTCCCTGGAGGACATCCGGCTTGGCGGCCCCGCCCAGGTGACGCAGCGCCTTATGGGTCTCACTGGCGGCCGAGTATGTGTGGTCAATGCAGCCAGTCAGCGTGACGTGGAAGTCTTTGTGCAAGGCCTCTTGGAGGCCGAGGCGCGCGGACGTCGCTTCCTCTATCGTACCGCGGCGTCCTTTGTCTCCGCGCGGGCGGATATTGCGCCACGTCCGTTGCTGACCCCTGCAGAATTACATATGCCGGCGGCGGGTGGTGGACTCATTATGGTGGGTTCGCATGTGCCGCGGACCAGCAGTCAGTTGGAAGCCCTACGGGCGCAAGCAGGCGTACTCAGTGTCGAGGTCCAGGTGGCAGCCCTCCTACACGACGCCCAGGCGGCTGCCGAAGTATCGCGGGTGGCCAGCGCGATTGACCACGGCTTGCAACGCAACCTGGACGTAGTACTGTTTACTAGTCGTACGCTGGTCACCGGGACCGATGCGCAGAGTAATCTGGCGATTGGCCAGCGCGTGTCCACTAGACTGGTCGCCATGGTGCAGGCTTTGACGCGCCGCCCCCGCTATGTGTTGGCGAAAGGCGGCATTACCTCGAGTGACATTGCCACGCATGGTCTTGGAGTCAAACGAGCTATGGTGCTCGGGCAGATTTTGCCTGGAGTGCCGGTGTGGCGCTTGGGACCAGAAACGCGCTATCCTGGCCTTGGCTATATTGTCTTTCCTGGCAACGTTGGGAGTCCGCAGGCATTGGCCGACGTCGTATTGGCACTGCGCTGAGGGCAGGGAGTCTACCGCACTATGTTGACCTCCACGCAAGCATTGTTACAGGCAGCCGCTGCCGGAGGCTACGCCATCGGAGCCTTCAACGTGTATAATTTGGAAGGGGTGCGGGCGGTTATTAGTGCCGCCGAAGCGCAGCGCAGTCCGGTGATGTTGCAGTTGCATCCGGCCGCCTTGCGCCATGGGGGCCAGCCGCTGGTGGCGCTGTGTATGACCGCCGCCCAGGCCGCGACAGTACCAGTTATGGTGCATCTTGACCACAGCACCTCGGCGACGGCGATTCAGGATGCGTGCACGGCAGGGGTGACTTCGGTGATGGCTGACGGCTCGCATCTGCCCTATGCAGAGAATGTGGCTTTTACCCGTGAGATGGCGACATTGGTGCAGTCTCATGAAGGTATGGTCGAAGCAGAGCTCGGACGTTTGACAGGCACAGAAGACGGCCTCACGGTCCCAGAATATCAGGCCAAGTTTACCGATCCGGCGCAGGCCGCTGATTTCGTCGCGCAGACAGGTATCGACGCCCTGGCGGTGTGTATCGGCAACGTGCACGGCCGGTATCCTGGTGCACCGCAGCTTGATTTTGAGCGCCTCGCTGCCCTGCAACGCACGGTCCCGGTGCCGCTGGTCTTACACGGGGCCTCAGGGTTGCCGGTAGCAATGGTCCAGCAAGCCATTGCCCTGGGGGTGCGGAAATTGAACGTCAACACGGAAGTGCGTGAGGCGTATGTCGAGGCGTTGCGTGGGAGTTTACAGGCCCTGGGCTCTCCAGATGTCCTGGACCTTATGCGCCAGGCGGAAGCGGCTATGCAGAGTGTTGTGGCGACGAAACTCCAGCTCTTTGGCTCGGTGGGTGCGGTGTAGCAGGGACTGGCCGGAGGGAGAAAATGGGATGCGAGCTGCCGGAGAGTTGACCACGACTACAAAGGGAGTTAAAATAGCCGTGGAAGTGGATATAGTGTCTTTGGCCGCCTCAGAGCACTCCTGATATCGCTCCTTCCAGTCGCCTCTGAGCGGGCCATGTGCCAGGCAGGCAAAGAGTAGAGAGACCTCTTTTTTCCATCTGCGCTTTCGATGCGACACGCAGGCTGGCACCTGGTCATATGCATGATGGTGCTTCACGTGTGGGCCGCTAGCTCAACTGGCAGAGCAACGGACTCTTAATCCGTGGGTTGAAGGTTCGATTCCTTCGCGGCTCATCCTGGCTGCCTGGTGAAATTGGTAGACACGCTAGCCTTAGGAGCTAGTACCCTTACGGGTGTCCGAGTTCGAGTCTCGGGGCAGCCATGTTACTGACCAGAGAGGGAAGAGCGCGAAGTAAAATAGGAAGAGAGTGATGAAAGTCGAGATAGAACAGCTGGCAACCTGTGTGCGGCGCTTAACCATCGAAGTCCCTGCGGACAAGGTAAATAGCGAATTCAGCACGATTTATAACGATCTTCAACAACGCGTGCGGATGCCAGGGTTTCGTCAGGGGAAAGTGCCGCGGCGTTTGCTGGAAAATTATTATCGGCAATCGGTTGAGCAAGAAGTGCTGCGCAAACTGGTGCCGGAAGCGCTTACAGAAGTCATCACGAAAGAGAATGTGGCTTCGGTGGGCGAGCCACAGATCGATCAGATTACGCTGGTTAAAGGACAGCCCCTACGCTTTGTCGCAACCACACAGGTCATCCCAGAATTCACTCTAACAGATTACCACGGTTGGCAATGTGACCGCCGTATCGCCGAGGTCACGGAAGCACACATCGATCAGGCATTGGAGAATGTCCGAGCACGGCATGCCATGCTCCAGACGGTGGAAGGCCGTCCGGTGCAGGACGGTGACGTCGTTCTGATGGACTATACGGGTCTTGTCGATGGACAGCCGATGCCAGGTTTTGCTGGGACCAAGGTGTCAATTGAGGTAGGGAGCGGTCAATCGTTTACCGAGATTGAGCAAGGTTTGTTGGGGATGTCCCAGGGGGACGAGAAAACCATCCATGTGCATTTCCCTGACGATTTCCGCACAGTAGCCCTCGCGGGCAAAACCGGGCAATGTCAGGTAACCGTGGCCGAAATCAAGGAAAAGCACCTGCCAGCACTCGATGACGATTTCGCCCGGAGTGTGTACGACGATATTGACTCCCTGGAAGCGTTGCGTGTCAAAGTGCGTCAAGAGCTCGAAAAAAATGCCCTACAGCGGGCCGATGCGGTGGTACAACAAGACATTTTACAGCGGCTCGTTGCCGCCCATCCCATCGAGGTCCCAGAGGTATTACTGCATGATGAGTTGCGCCGTGCCTACCTGCAGCATAGACGGCAAAGCACCGACGGCCAATTGACTGAGGCAGACTATCAGGTCGCGCCTGAGAGTTTGCAAGAGGCCTTCGGTGAGCAAGCCCTGGAAGCAGTCCGAGGGCAACTCATTTTGCGGCATATTGCTACCGAAGCAGAGATTACGGTTGAGCCAGAAGAAGTCGATGCTGAAGTCGTCGCGATGGCCGCGCGGACCGCTCAAAATGCCGATGCCTTGAAACGGACCATGGAGCGTAATGGGACATTGCGTGCTCTTGAGCTCAACTTACTTGAAGCCAAGGTCTTTGCCAAGATCATGGCAGACCTTCAGATGACGGATACCATCGTCCATGCGGATGCGGTGGTGTCTCATACCTAGCGGATGCGGGCTTGTCCGTGCAAGGAGGGTGATGGTATGGCTCTGGTGCCAATGGTAGTTGAACAAACGAATCGTGGCGAGCGGGCATACGATATTTATTCACGTCTCCTGAAAGATCGTATTGTCTTTCTGGGAACGCCGGTCAATGACATGATTGCCAATCTGATCATTGCTCAGTTGCTCTTTTTGGAGGCCGAAGACCCAGACCAGGATATCTCGTTTTATATTAACAGCCCTGGAGGCTCGGTTACGGCAGGCATGGCGATCTATGACACTATGCAGTATATTAAGCCTGATGTGTCAACGATTTGTGTGGGAATGGCCGCCAGTTTTGGGGCGCTGTTATTGACCGCGGGGGCGCATGGGAAGCGCTTTGCCCTACCCAACGCCACCATTATGATTCATCAGCCACTGGGTGGTGTGCAGGGGCAGGCCACTGATATTGAAATCCATGCCCGTGAGATTCTGCGTCTCAAGGACGTCTTGAACGATATTCTGGTGAAGCACTCCGGCCAGCCGAAAGCAAAAATTGCCGAGGATACCGAGCGTGATCGTTTTATGACTTCGGAAGAGGCAAAAGCCTACGGCTTGATCGATGAAGTGATTGTCGCGCGGAATGGCAGCAGGCGGACTCCTGTGACGCCAAGTACAGAGTGACGGGCGAACGCCTACATGATCCAGGCATCTCCAGGTATTTCTGGCGCGAGCGAGAGGGAGTAGGCATGCCGCGGAAAGATTCACAGGCAGACGTGTTGCGTTGTTCGTTTTGCGGCAAATCCCAAGACGAGGTCAAGCGGCTCATTGCCGGACCCACGGCGTATATCTGCGATGAATGTATTGATCTATGCAATGATATTATTCTTGAGGAAGGCGCCGCCGAGCAGAGTAAAGCGCGCAATCGTCTGCTGACCCCGAAGGAAATTAACCAGAATCTCGACGAATACATTATTGGTCAGACAAAGGCCAAAAAGATTCTCTCGGTCGCCGTTTATAACCATTACAAACGTATAGAGGCCAACGCCCTACGGGGTGAGGTGGAATTGCAGAAAAGCAACGTCCTGCTCGTTGGCCCGACTGGTTCTGGGAAAACATTGTTAGCCCAAACGCTGGCGCGTATTCTGGACGTGCCTTTTACTATCGCTGATGCCACGACGCTGACGGAAGCGGGCTATGTTGGCGAGGACGTCGAAAACATTATCCTCCGTCTTTTGCAAGCGGCTGACTACGACGTTGAACGGGCCGAAAAAGGTGTTATCTATATCGACGAGATCGACAAGATCAGCCGCAAATCGGAAAATCCCTCTATTACGCGTGACGTCTCCGGAGAAGGGGTTCAGCAAGCTCTCTTGAAGATCATTGAAGGCACGGTCGCGAGTGTGCCGCCGCAGGGTGGTCGCAAGCACCCACACCAAGAATTCCTCCAGGTGGACACCACCAACATTCTCTTCGTGTGTGGTGGGGCATTTCATGGCCTGGAGAAGATTATTGAGCGCCGTATCAGCAAGCGCACCATGGGTTTTGAAGCGCAACTCTATACGCGTGATGATAAAGCGCTCGGCGAGTTGCTCTCACAAGTCCAGCCAGAGGATTTGCTCAAATTCGGTTTGATCCCTGAATTTATTGGGCGTTTACCGATTGTGGCAACGCTCGAGGAATTGACTGAAGACGATTTTGTGCGGATCTTGACAACTCCCAAGAATGCACTGGTTCGCCAATATCAGCGATATTTTGATTTTGAAAAAGTCAAACTCCAGTTCACGGATGCCGCGTTGCGTGCGATTGCCCAGGAAGCCCTGCGTCGAAATACCGGGGCGCGTGGACTCCGCTCCATCATGGAAGAGATCATGCTCGATACCATGTATGAATTGCCGTCGCGTAATGACATTCAGGAGTGTATGGTCACCGAAGAATCTGTGGCACGACGTCAACAGCCAGATTTGCTGTACAAACAGGCCAGTTAACTTGGGCGATATGCACTCTTTTTCTCTTGACAAGCAAGATGACCAACGGTACTCTCGCACTATAGTATATCTTTAGGCACGTAGCTCAGGGGGAGAGCGCTTGCTTGACGCGCAAGAGGTCGGCGGTTCAAAACCGCCCGTGCCTACTACTGGGAAAGGAGTAGGGAAAAGCTAGTGTAAGCTAGCGTTTACATAACACCTATGTAGGTATAGCTGGAGGTGAGCGCCTATTGCTAAGCAACAGCGTGTAAACGAACTTATCCGTGTACGTGAAGTGCGCGTGGTCGGTCAGGATGGGTCTCAGTTGGGCATCATGCTGACGGCTGAAGCATTGCAGTTGGCAGAAGAGCAAGGCTTTGATCTGGTAGAAGTGGCGCCCAATGAAAAGCCACCAGTATGCCGGATCATGGACTACGGTAAGTATAAATATCAACAGAGCAAACGGCTTCAGCAAGCCAAGAAAAAACAAAAAGTTATCTCAGTCAAAGAGATTAAGTTGCGGCCGAAAACTGAAGAGCACGACTATCAGTTTAAGAGCCAACACGTGCGTCGTTTCTTGCAAGATGGTCACAAGGCGAAAGTCACCGTGGTCTTTCGGGGTCGTGAGATGGCCCACACGGAACTTGGGCGTCGCATGTTAGATCGCATTGTCGAAGATATGGACGATATCAGCACGGTTGAGCAGACGCCACGTCAGGAAGGTCGCAACATGTCGATGGTTTTAAGTCCACGCTCGGCGTAAGTTACAGAGATTCTGGACGCGATTACTGTGACAATAGTAGTGACTGCGGACTTCACTTGTAGGTTTAGGGTTGCCTCATGCCAAAAATGAAAAGTAGTCGGAGTGCGCGCAAGCGCTTCCGTCTCACTGCCACAGGTCAAGTGCGACGGAATCACGCCTTTGTCCGTCATATCCTCACAAAAAAGACACGGAAACGGAAGCGTAGTTTACGCCATACGACGCTTGTGTCGGCGGCAGACTCACGGCGCATCAAAAAGCTATTACTCGCCTAATTGGTCTTCCGATAGAACAATCGATGTGGTGAAGGGAATATGTCATGCCGCGAGCGGCCAGTGGGCCCGTGACAACTCGGCGTCATAAACGTTTACTCGATCATGCCAAAGGCAATCGTGGAGCACGCAGCAAGCTATTTCGGCGGGCTCGTGAGACTGTCGAGCGGGGATGGAAGTTTGCCTACCGCGACCGTAAGACGCGCCAGCGGAATTTTCGGCAATTGTGGATTGTCCGCATCAATGCGGCCGTGCGTTTGCATGGGATGTCCTACAGCAAATTTATCGCAGGTCTCAAGGGGGCACAAATTGCCCTTGACCGGAAGATGCTTGCCGATGTGGCCATGCATGATCCAGAGGCCTTCGCGCAAGTGGTTGCTGCGGTGAAAGGTCATTTACAGCAGGTGGGTGAAGCCTGAGTTGGCCCTTGATGGTTCAGGGGTATGCGTCTGCAGGTAAGCGATGGATACAACGAGACTGGATAGACTCGAACAACAGATTGGCCAGCTATTACAGGCCTTTCAACAGCTCAAAGAAGAAAACCGTCGTTTAACCCAGTGCATGGCGCAAGCTCAGCAGTCTATGGACGATCAGCAAGAGCAATTGGCCGCCCGCCAAGCAGAGCAGCAAGAGCTGCACCATTTGCGTACAATGAATGAACAGTTGCAGCGCGAACGTCTTTTTATGCGCGATCGTTTAGAAGAAATGTTAGTTGCCATTGAACGTTTAGAGGGATGTGCCTGCATTTCGAGTGCGTCCTAACGCTCCATTCCCTAGGGCAAGGCTATGGCAGAAGAGGTTGAGGTGGAAATCTTTGGGCAGGTCTTTCGTGTCGCCTCTGGCGAGGCTGCTCCTGCCTATATCCAAGACCTTGCCTATTATGTGAATGAAAAAATGCGGGCTATCGCCTTGTCCACAAAAACTATGCCCGTGAATCGGATGGCCATCCTTACTGCGCTGAATATCGCCGATGACCTGTTTAAGCTCCGCGATTCCTATGAGCAATCTGCTCGCCTGGTTCATGCCAAAACCGAACAGCTCATTTCCCTCGTCCGTGAACAACTGGATAGTGAATAGCGCCCATACATGCCTGGAGCATGTAGGTGTCCTCAGACGTTGGTGTTGCTCTTGCTTCTGGGATACACATCTGTTACAGTAGCTAGTATATCCCGTAGCGAGTGCACATGCTGGCTAGGGGTGTTATAGGGCACATGAGGTAGGGGCATGAGCATTGTACATTGCAAGGCAGCGAGATTTCCCACAACGCGTAAGTGTCACTATAGAATGTTCAGACGAATAGTCTTGTGGTATCAGATATGACGTAACGCCATGGAACAAAGATGGTTCCTCGTAGATAAGCCGTATGATGGGTAGAGCCAGCATGGTGAAGCTCATATAAGACAATAAGACAATGTCCTGTCTTGCACAGAAGGTCTGAAAATTCTGCTAGATTGGGCTGAGAGGCGAGCTTAGTAAGGGCTTGTCGACAGCTTCAGAACAATGGGAAATACGCGTCACTTCTAGTCTGTCTTCCGTGTGAAGTCCTCGCTCTCTCCTGCCTCCAGGATTCTTCCTCGTTGCAATGGTTTTGGTCTGGCTTACAGCACTATGATGTCTGCCAAGGCGCAGCTACGTCAGAGGATGTTAGCACAGCGAGCGTCGCTTTCAGGTGTGGAAATTGCCCGCCAGAGTGCCATGATTGCTGTGTTTGTAGGCTCGGTGCCAGCGTTTTGTCACAGCCATACTGTCATGCTGTATTTAGCGCTGCCTCAGGAAGTCCAGACGCTAGCGCTGTTGACGCAGGCATGCCAGCGTCAGCAGCGCATTGCCGTACCGGTTGTCAACGGCACAACGCTCGCTGCTGTAGCGCTGGACGATGCGTCGATGCCGCTCAGGCGTGGGCGTTTTGGCATTCTCGAGCCGGCAAAACCCTGGAGTGTCATTGCCCCTGAAGAGATTGGCTGCATTATCGTACCAGGGCTGGCCTTTGATGTACACGGAGGCCGCCTTGGCTTTGGCAAAGGGTATTATGACCGTTTTTTAGCGCAGTGCCCCACTACGACATACAGGTGTGGTGTGGCATTTCATATGCAGGTGGTCACGCGTGTCCCGCAAGACGCGCATGATATATGCATGCATGGCATCGTGACGGAACAGGGGTATCGCCCCTGTATACCAGCTCTACCGACAGCGTAGGAAGCCATCGCGGTACTGGTAGGGTATAAGGAGACTTATCTTGTCGTCTCATCTCTCCATTCTTGTTATTAGTATCGTCCTTGCCGTGGGGGTAGGGGTCTTCCTCGGTTATCTCGGACAGCGTATCGCCACCCAGTGGACACGGCGTGAGGCTGAAGAACGAGCACGTCTCATCCTGCAAGACGCCGACAGGGAAGCCGACACCAAAAAACGTGAGGTAGCTCTCGAAGCCCAAGAAGCCTTATATCAGGCGAAAGCGACTCTCGAGCAGGAATCGACCGCGTCGAAGCTCGAACTCCAACGTTTGGAGAAAAAAATTCTCGTGCGTGAGGAAAACCTGGAGCGCCGGTTTGAACAGCTTGAGACGAAAGAGCAGGCCCTGCAGCAGCGCGACCAGAGTGTTATGGAGCGCGAGGGCCTCCATGTGCGCAAGGAGCAGGAACTCGCAGCGCTCATGGCTACCCAGATGCATACGTTGGAGCAGATTGCCCATTTGACAGCCGCCGAAGCGAAGCAACAGCTTATTGATCGCATGCTTGCCGAAGCCCGGAGTGAGGCGGCAGATAAAATCCGGTGCACTGAAGAAGAAGCCAAAGAACTGGCGCGTAAACGCGCCAGTTTCTATACAAGTTTAGCCATTCAGCGTTTCGCCTCAGACCACGTCGTCGAGAGTTCTGTCTCTGTGGTAACGTTGCCAAGCGAAGAAATGAAGGGCCGGATCATTGGTCGTGAAGGCCGTAATATCCGGGCCTTTGAAACGGCGACCGGGGTTGATCTTGTCATTGACGACACACCGGAAGCCGTAATTATCTCGGGATTCGACCCTATCCGGCGAGAGATCGCCAGGCTGGCGTTAGAACGCCTCCTCGCCGATGGACGTATTCATCCTGGCCGTATCGAAGACATGGTAGAAAAAGTCAAAAAAGAGATGGCCAATACGTTGAAAGAAGAAGGTGAAGCAGCGGCCTTTGAGGTGGGAGTCGAGGACCTGCATCCAGAAATGATCAAACTCTTAGGGCGCTTGAAGTATCGGACCAGCTACTCCCAAAATGTCTTACAACACGTCAAGGAAACAGCCTTCCTGGCGGGTATCATGGCGGTAGAATTGGGGGCTGACGAGCGTATGGCCCGCCGTGCCGGCTTACTGCATGATATTGGCAAAGCCGCTGATCACATGACCCAGGGTACCCACGTGCAGATTGGACAGGAACTAGCACGGAAATACAACGAACCAGATATCGTCCTGAATGCGATTGGCTGCCATCATGAAGATGAAGAGCCACGCTATGTTGAGGCGATTCTTGTGGCTGCGGCTGACGCGCTGTCCGCGGCTCGCCCTGGGGCGCGTCGTGAAATGCTCGAAGGGTATGTCAAACGTTTACAGAAACTCGAAGAGATTGGCGACTCTTTCGCGGGGGTAGAGAAGACCTACGCCATCCAGGCTGGTCGTGAAATTCGCATTGTGGTCCAGCCGGACCAGGTGAATGATGGTGAGGCGACCATGCTGGCGCGTGATGTCGCCAAACGCATTGAACAGGAAATGGTGTATCCGGGGCAAATCAAGGTAACGGTCCTCCGGGAAACGCGCTCGACTGAATATGCCCGTTAGGGGCTAGGAGGAGGGAGCCGTCCCGAGCTGCTGTTGGAGCTGGATCACCAGTTGCTCGAACGTGAGTTGGGGATTCACGTTCATGGTGAGATAGTGTTGCAGTTGTCCCAGGGAACTAAAGAGATCGAGCAAGCCATCGACAGTAAGCGAACTGGCCAGGTGGGCCAGTTCAGCTTGCAAATCATGATTATAGAGTGTGGCTGTCGAGACGACTTTCAGCATCACGAGATCCCGACAAAATAGCATCAACCAGTGCAAGATCTCTTCACATTGTTCACGCGAGTTGGCCCATTGCCGGGCGAGGAGAAACAGCGGCGTATTGTGGACGTGTCCGCGGTTCTGCAGCAAGGTATAGGCATCACGCCGCCGCGCCAGCGCTTGTGGGATGTCTGCCTGCTTCCAGGTATCGAGGCGTCCTTCGGCCAGTGTTGCGGCAATGGTGGCGGTAGCCTGATCAAGCCCCTGGGCTGTGAGAATGGCCTGGAGATGAGCAGCGGCCAGGGGACGGAAAGGAATCTGCTGGCAACGTGAAATGATCGTCAATGGCAAAGCATCTTTTTTCCCGGTGATGAGGAGCAACAGGGCACTCGCTGGCGGTTCCTCTAGCGTTTTCAGCAGGGCATTCGCAGCTGGTGGGGTTAAGGCCTCACAGCCATCGACAAGCACCGTGGTACGCTGGCTTTCGTAGGGTTTATAACCGAGCTGACGCTGCATGGCACGGATATGTTCTATACGGATAGACGTACCTTCTGGCCCAAGACAGATGAGATCTGGATAGTTCCCGGTACGCATCTTATGACAAGTGGTGCAGGAGTCACACGCCTCTGGGGTCGCATAGGGGCAGGCGAGTGCCTGGGCAAAGCGCAGTGCCGTCAATTTTTTGCCGACTCCACTTGGACCATAGAAGAGATAGGCATGTCCGAGACGGGAGCTGGTGAGTGCCTGGCGTAGAAGGGTGAGCGCATGTTCTTGTCCTAAAATCGTGTGTAATCCCACAGAAGCTCCTCGCACAATGACATACTCAACAGTACTGGCAGCATAGCATGGTCGTGCCATCCTGTCAGCCTTGCCCATGAGAAACTAGTCGTAATGCCAGGGCACCAGTGCTACAATAGACAAATAGCAAAGGGGTTTGCAAGCTCTCAGGGCCGCTGCGGTTGGCGTGTTGGATGCTGGATGTGAGGAAGGGTAACGTGTATGCGAGAACCTCAGGAACCAGAAAGTCTGGATGAGCGTACGCGCAACATTTTAATGGCGGTGATTCATAGCTTCATTCATACAGGTGAACCCGTCGGTTCGCGCACTCTCTCCAAACGCTTTGATTTTGGTCTGAGCCCGGCCACCATCCGGAATATCATGTCT
>Ga0194121_10004029_pt1 | contig 21667 bp, 17 predicted proteins | sample TA2MahCa50mmetaG_FD_148609 | JGI IMG/M metagenome (GOLD analysis project Ga0194121, IMG submission 148609) | Freshwater microbial communities from Lake Tanganyika, Tanzania - TA2015020 Mahale Deep Cast 50m | ecosystem: Environmental > Aquatic > Freshwater > Lake | place: Tanzania: Lake...
TGGGAGCTGAAAGGACGCTTCCCCGGCCTTCTCGACCACCCGCAGTACGGCCCCGCGGCCCGGGAGCTGTACGGCCACGCGCGGACGCTGCTCGAGCGGATGGCCGCAGACCGCCTGCTGACGCCGCGCGGGGTCTACGGCTTCTGGCCCGCCTGCTCGGAGGGCGACGACATCGTGCTCTTCGAGCCGGGATCCGGGAGCTGGGCACCGGGATCCGACCAACGCGGAACGCGGTCGGATCCCGGATCCCGGATCCCGGATCCCGGCACCGGAGTCCTCCGCTTCACCATGCTCCGGCAGCAGGAGCAGATGCCCGAGGGGACGCCGCACCTGTCGCTGGCGGACTTCGTCGCCCCGCGCGAAGCCGGCATCGCCGATTTCGTCGGCGCGTTCGCGGTGACGGCCGGGCATGGCGCCGCCGAGCTGGTCGCGGCCTTCGAGCGCGACCACGACGACTACCACGCGATCATGGTCAAGGCACTCGCCGACCGGCTGGCCGAGGCCTTCGCCGAGTACCTCCATGCGCGCGCCCGGCGCGACTGGGGGTACGGCGTCGACGAACATTTGTCGAACGAGGACCTGGTCGCGGAGCGGTACCGGGGCATTCGCCCCGCGTTCGGCTACCCGGCCTGCCCGGACCACAGCGAGAAAGGGAAGCTCTTCGAGCTGCTTCGGGCCGAGCGCGCCGGCATCTCTCTGACCGACAGCTTTGCGATGGTGCCGGCGGCCTCGGTCAGCGGCCTGTATCTGGCCCACCCCGCCGCGCGCTACTTCAGCGTGGGCCGCATCGGGCGCGACCAGGTCGAGGACTACGCCGCGCGCAAGCGGGCGACCGTTGCCGCCGTCGAGCGGTGGCTCGCCCCACATTTGTCGTACGAGCCCGTCGCCGTCTAGCGGGGTCCCCGACGCGCGGATTTTGCGCGCTGGGGTGCCTAGGGTATGCTTCGGCTCTCGGCGAGGCGCGCAGCGCAGGCGGCCGCCCTCCCCTGGCTCATTCTCTTCTTTGGTCATCGACAAACGCGAACAGGCCCGCCCGGGTGCGCCCGGCGCGGCTCAGAGGACTAGCGAGGAGCACCTATGACGCCGGACGATTTCCCCAAGAGCGCGAAGGAGTTCTTTTCGTACGCCAAGAAACACCAGGCCGAAATGGTGGACCTGAAGTTCGTCGACATGCTCGGGAGCTGGCAGCATTGCTCCTTTCCCGTCGACATCCTCGACGAGGGCACCTTCGACGAGGGCCTCGGGTTCGACGGCTCGTCGATTCGCGGGTGGATGGGCATCCACGAGTCCGACATGATGGCCGTCCCCGATCCGACCACGGCGCGCCTCGACCCGTTCTTCGCCAAGCCGACGGTCAGCGTCATCGCCAATGTCGTCGACCCGCTGTCGCGCAAGGACTTCTCGCGCGACCCGCGGCACGTGGCGCGCAAGGCGGAGGAACACCTGCGGCAGTCGGGTCTTGCCGACACCTGCTACATCGGGCCGGAGCCCGAGTTCTTCATCTTCGACGAGGTCCGCTACGAGCAGACCCAGCACCGCGGCTACTACGAGATCGACTCGGTCGAGGGCGCGTGGAACACGGCGCGGATCGAGGAACCGAACCTCGGCTACAAGCCGAGCTTCAAGGGCGGCTACTTCCCGGTCAGCCCCACCGACACCTTCCACGACCTGCGCGGTGAGATGGTCCACGAGATGCGCCGAGTCGGCATCATCGTTGAGGCGCACCACCACGAGGTGGCGACCGCCGGCCAGTCGGAAATCGACATGAAGTTCCAGCCGCTGGTGAAGATGGCCGATCAGTTCATGTGGTACAAGTACATCTGCAAGAACGTCGCGAAGCGCCACGGCAAGACGGTGACGTTCATGCCGAAGCCGATCTTCGAGGACAACGGCAGCGGCATGCACACCCACACGTCGCTCTGGAAGGACGGCAAGCCGCTCTTCGCCGGCGAGGGCTACGCGGGGCTCAGCCAGATGGGCCTGTGGGCGGCAGGCGGCCTGCTCAAGCACGCGCCGGCCATCCTCGCCTTCGCGGCGCCGACCACCAACTCGTACCGCCGGCTGGTCCCCGGCTTCGAGGCGCCGGTCAACCTGGCGCTCTCGGCGCGCAATCGATCGGCGGCCATCCGCATCCCGATGTACTCGAAGAGCCCCAAGGCCAAGCGCCTCGAGTTCCGCTGCCCCGACCCGAGCTGCAACGGCTACCTGGCGTGGTCCGCGATGCTGATGGCGATGATCGACGGCATCGAGAACAAGGTGGATCCCGGCAACCCGCTCGATCGCGACATCTACGAGATGACGCGCCACGAGATGAAGGAGATGGGGGTCCGGACGACGCCCGGCTCCCTCGAGGAGGCCATCAACGCGCTCGAGGCGGATCATGCGTTCCTCCTCAAGGGCGACGTGTTCACCGAAGATCTCATCCAGACCTGGATCGACTGGAAGCGATCGAAGGAGCTCGACCCGATCCGGCTGCGGCCGCATCCACACGAGTTCTCGCTGTATTACGACAACTAGCCGGCAGGTGGGAGCCGGCAGCTCGTAGCCGATTGCGTGGCGTGGCCCGGCTCATGGCCGGGCCGGGCCGCGCCCGCCCGACGGGTCCGAGGCGTTCCGCCGGACTCCTGCTAGCATGATGGCGGACGGAGCCCGCGTGGAATATCTCATCAAGCAATATCCGCTCGAACGCGGCGCACTCGAAATCCAGTACATCGAGGAGTTCTTCGGCGAGTTTCCCCGCAAGAAGACCGCCCAGGAGGTGATGGGGCGGCTGTCCGACCGCGAGTTCCTGATCCTCATGGCCGAGGCGCCGCTCCCGGAGGATCCGGGGACCGCCGTGCCGGTGTCGTACAAGGTGGTTCACGAGCTGCGCGCGGTCGAGCAGGAGCCCAAGCTGCGCGACCTGGTCGGCCGGCTCAGCGGGTGCGTCCGCTTCGACGGACGGCGCGTCCTCTACAGCTGGATCGGCGCGACGCGGCGCGACTGGCGCGGCCAGGGGCATTTTCGCGCGCTCACGGAAGAATCCGAGGCGTGGGCGCACGCCGCCGGCTTCCACGAGGTGATCGTCAAGACGAAGAACCGCTTCTACGACATGCGGGGCACGCTCGATCAGCTCGAGTTCGACGTGGTCAAGTACGAGCCGCACGCGATCGACAACCGCGAGTCGAAGGTCTACCTCAGCAAACAGCTCACCTCCGACGTCGTTCGCGCGCACCGGAGCCTGCGGACGGTCGTCTACGCGGAATGAACCTCGCTCCTCCGCGCGTCGTCACCATCGACGACCTGCGGGGCCTGGCGCGGCGGCGTCTGCCGCGGGCCGTCTTCGACTACATCGACGGGGGAGCCGAGCGCGAGGTCACGCTGCGGGAGAACTGCCGCGTCTTCGACGAGGCGGCCTTCCGCCCCCGTCAGGGCGTGGCCGTGCCCCAGTGCGATCTCACCACCAGCGTCCTCGGCGCGCCCCTCGCGCTCCCCGTCCTGCTGGCGCCGGTCGGGAGCAGCCGGCTCTTCTACCCGCGCGCCGAGGAGGTCGCCGCGCGCGAGGCGGGTGCCGCGGGCACAATTTACGTGCTGTCCACGCTCTCCGGCTGCCGGCTCGAGGACGTCAGGCACGCAACGACCGGCGCCGCCTGGTACCAGCTGTATCTCGTCGGCGGGCGCGAGGCGGCGCTGGCGGGGATCGCCCGCGCCAGGGCCGCCGGCTACGCGGCGCTCGTCGTCACGCTCGACACGCCCGTAGCCGGCCTGCGGGTGCGCGACGTCCGCAACGGCGTGAAGGAGGTGCTCGCGGGCGGACTGGCGGGGCTTCCCTACCTGCCGCAGTTCCTGACCAGGCCCCGGTGGCTGATCGACTTTCTCCGCGACGGCGGCCTGATGCACTTTCCCAACGTCGTGGTCCCGGGCCGGGAGCCGATGGCCTATCTGGACGTCGAGGCGGCCCTGCAGCAGACGACGGTCACGTGGGACGACCTCGGGTGGATTCGCGACGCGTGGGGCGGGCCGCTCCTGGTGAAGGGCATCCTGACCGCCGCCGACGCGCGCCGTGCCGCGGCGCTCGCGGTCGACGGCATCATCGTGTCGAACCACGGCGCGCGGCAGCTCGACGGGGTGTCGCCGACGCTGCGCGCCCTGCCCGAGGTGGTGGCGGCGGCGGGCCCGCGCGTGGCCGTGCTGATGGACGGCGGCATCCGCAGCGGCGGCGACGTGGTGAAGGCGCTGTGCCTCGGCGCGACAGCGGTGCTCGTCGGACGCGCGTATGCCTACGGGCTGGGGGCCGCGGGGGGCGCCGGCGTCGCGCGGGCGCTCGACATCCTGCGCGCCGATCTCGTACGGACGATGAAGCTGCTCGGGTGCGCCGCGGTCAGGGATCTCGACCGCTCGTACGTCGACGTCCCGTCGGACTGGGATCTACGTCGTCAGCACAATCTTGCCGACGTGCTCGCTTGACTCCATGAGGCGATGCGCCTGGGCCGCCTCGTGCAGAGGAAAGGTACGGTAGACGACGGGCCGCACGCGGCCGCTCTCGAGGAGCGGCCAAACGTCGCGCCGCAGCGCGGCGGCAATCGCGCCCTTCTCGGCCACCGACCGCGGACGCAGCGTCGATCCCGTGATGGTCAGGCGGCGGCGGAGCACCGCGCCCAGATCGAGCGGCGGCCGCCCGCTCGGCCCCATCAGCCCGATCTGGACGAGGCGCCCGTCGACGGCCAGCGCCGCCATGTTGCGCTCGAAGTAGTCGGCGCCGATGATATCGAGGACCAGGTCGACGCCCGGCCCCCCGGTCCGCTCCCTGACCACCGCGACGAAATCCTCCGTCCGGTAGTTGATGCCGCGTTCGGCGCCGAGCGCCTCGCACGCCCGGCACTTCTCGTCGGTGCCGGCCGTCGCGAAGGCGCGCCCGCCGAAGGCCACCACCAGCTGAATGGCCGTCGTCCCGATGCCGCTCGTTCCGCCGTGGACGAGCGCCGCCTCGCCGGCGGCGAGCCGGCCCCGCTCGAACACGTTGGTCCAGACCGTAAAGAACGTCTCCGGCACCGCCGCCGCCGCCACGACGTCGAGCGAGGCGGGCACCGGGAGACACTGCAGCGCGGGGGCGACACACACGGTCGCGTACCCGCCGCCCGCCACGAGCGCGCACACGCGATCGCCGACGCGCCACCCGTCGACGCCCTCGCCGACCGCCGTCACCGTGCCGGCAACCTCGAGGCCCGGCACGTCGCTCGCCCCCGGCGGCGGCGGGTAGCCGCCGCGCCGCTGCAGCACGTCCGGACGGTTGACGCCGGCCGCCGCGACCGCAATCAGCAGCTCGCCGGCGCCGGGCCGGGGATCCGGCCGCTCGCCGGGCGTCAGCACCTCGGGGCCGCCGGGCGTCGAGATCTCGATGCACCGCATCAGGAGTACCCCTTGCGAATCGTGGGAATCAGGTACTCGTCAAACGCCCGCGCACAGTCGTAGCGGGGTGCGAAGCCCCAGTCGCGGCGCGCCGCGGAATCGTCCACGTCGGCGGGCCACGAGTCGACGATGCGCTGCCGCTTCTCGTCGACCTGCCAGGTCACCGACGCCCGGGGAAACGCGCTCGTGACCAGGCCGCCGATCTCCTCCGCATCGGGGTTGAAGGCCGTCAGGTTGTAGGCGGTGCGCGTCAGCCGTTCCCGCGGGACGCTCGACAGCTGCAGGAGCGCGTCGATCGCATCGGGCATCGCCATGAACGGAATCCGCGTGTCGGGCCTGACGAAGCACGCGTACGGCTCGCCGCGGGCGGCCGCATGAATCATCTCGGGTGCGTAGTCCGACGTCCCTCCCGACGGCAGGGTCACCGCCGAGATCAGTCCGGGAAACCGCACGCACCGGAAGTCGAGGCGTCCGCTCGGCAGCTCTGCGGTCAGCTGCTTGTAGTGCCGCGCGTAGTACCGTCCAAGCTGCTCGCAGTACAGCTTGTTGCATCCGTACATCGTCGTCGGCGTGTTCCATTCGTCCTCGCGCACGCGCCGGGCGCGCAGCTTCGTCGCGAGGTCCGGCAGCCCGTACACCGCAATCGACGACGGATAGAGGAAGACGACGGGGCGGCCGTGCGAGACGCCCTCGTGATAGGCGAACTCCAGCAGGTTGAGGGTGCCGTCGACGTTCACCTGATGTGCCGTGATCGGCGTGAACTCCGCGCGCGTCGACAGGAGCGCCGCCAGATGGAAGACCAGGTCGATCTCGAACTCCGACAGGATGCGCTCGAGCAGCGCCCGGTCGGTCACCGATCCGGTGAACTCGCGCCGCGCGAGGCGCGCGAGCGCCGGCTCGAGCGGCTGAATGTCGAGCGTGACGATCGAACGCCCCTCGGCGGCCAGCCGCGCGAGCAGCCCGTGCCCGATCTCGCCGTTCGCACCGGTCACGAGGACCGAGGAGGCACGCATGGGAATCTACGACATCTACGGATGTCCGAATTGACAGACGGTGCAATCCAATTCGTCGATTTGTCAATGCGTCAATTCGTCAATGCTCATGTCATTGACTGTCGCCGTCGAGCAGGTCGCCGAGGCCGCCGAGAATCGACCCGCCCTCCCGGCGGCTGCCGCCCGCCGCGGGCGCCGCCTTGTAGATGCGGTCGGCCATCCGGCTGAACGGCAGCGACTGCAGCCACACGCGCCCCGGCCCGGTCAGGCTCGCGAAGAAGAGCCCTTCACCGCCGAAGAGCGCCGTCTTGATCTTGCCGACGAACTGGATGTCGTAGGCGACCGAGGGCTGCAGCGCGACCAGGCACCCGGTGTCGACCCGCAGGGTATCGCCCGGGCCGAGCGTCGTCTCGTGCACCGTGCCGCCGGCGTGGACGAAGCACAGCCCGTCGCCCGTCAGCCGCTGCATGATGAACCCCTCGCCCCCGAACAGGCCGACGCCGATCTTGCGCTGAAACGCGATGCCCACCGAGACGCCGCGCGCCGCGCAGAGGAACGAGTCCTTCTGGCAGACCAGTTCGCCGCCGAGCTGGCGCAGATCCAGCGCGAGGATCTTGCCCGGATAGGGCGCGGCGAAGGCCACGTGCCGCTTGCGGGTGCCCTCGTTGGTGAACACGGTCATGAACAGACTCTCGCCCGTGACGAGCCGCTTCCCCGCCCCCAGCAGCGCGCCCATCACGCCAGCCCGCTGCCCGCTGCCGTCGCCGAACACGGTCTCCATCTCGATGTCCGGCGTCATGTACATCATCGAGCCCGCCTCGGCGACGGCGCTCTCGCCCGGGTCGAGCTCGACTTCGACGAACTGCATGTCGTCGCCGACGATGCGGAAGTCAACTTCGTGCTGCTGCGGCATGTGGCTCCCTACAGCGCGGTCCTGACGCGCGGCGGCGGCAGCGCCGGCTTCTCGGGCTCCGGCGTGAAGTCCTCGCCCGGATTGATGAACCGGTCGGCCTCGAACCGGTACTGCTTGTCGTGGAGCTGCCGGTAGCGGCCGTTGAGCGCCAGCAGCTCGGCATGCGTCCCGCGCTCGACGACCTCGCCCTCTTCGAGCACCAGAATCTGGTCGGCGCTGCGAATCGTCGACAGGCGGTGGGCGATGACGAACGTCGTGCGCCCCGAGCGCAGGCACCGCAGCCCATCCTGAATCATCTGCTCGCTTTCGCTGTCGAGGCTCGAAGTCGCCTCGTCCAGGATGAGGATCCGCGGGCTCGCGAGAATCGCCCGGGCGATCGACACGCGCTGCCGCTGGCCGCCCGACAGCTTGATCCCCCGCTCCCCCACGACCGTCTCGTAGCCGTCGGGAAAGCGCTCGATGAACTCGTCGCAGTGCGCGATCCGGCACGCATCCTTGATCTCCTCGAGCGTGGCGCCGGGCCTGGCATACCCCACGTTCTCGGCGATCGTCCCGTCGAAGAGAAAGTTGTCCTGCAGGACCGAGGCGAGCTGTTCGCGGTAGTCGATCAGCCGCACGTCGGCCAGGTCGCGCCCGTCGACCAGCACCCGTCCGGCCGTCGGCCGGTTGAACGCCATGACCAGGCTGATGAGCGTGCTCTTGCCCGACCCGCTCGACCCGACCAGCGCCGTGGTGGTGCCAGGGGCCGCGCGGAACGACACGCCGCGCAGCACCGGCTGGCCCGCCGTGTACTCGAACCAGACCTCGTCGAACGCCAGCTCGCCGCGGATGCGATCGATCGGCTGCCGGCGCGCGTCCTCGTCGGTCTCGGTCGGCATGTCGAGCACCTCGCGGATCCGGTCGAGCCCGGCGATGGCCTCGGTGATCTGCGTGCCGATCGACGCGATCGACACGAGCGGCGCGGCGACCAGGCCGATGAAGAAGATGTACATGATGAGGTCGCCGAGCGTCATCTCGCCGGCGATGATCGCGCGGCCGCCGAGCCAGATCATGAGGATGCCGACGATGCCGACGATCACCGTGCTGCCGGCGGTCGTCGCCGAGACGCCGGTCATCGACTTCGCCACGTTGCGCAGCAGCCGGTGCGCGCCCTTCGCGAAGACGAGCGCCTCGCGGCGCTCCGCCGTGTACGACTTGACGACGCGGATGCCGCCAATCCCCTCCGTGAGCCGGCCGGTCACCTCGGCGTTGATCTTGCCGCGCTCCCGGAACAGCGGGCGGAGCGTCCGGAATGCGTGGGCCATGCCGCCGCCGAACGCCCCCAGCACCAGGAGCGTGATCGCCGTCAGCCGCCAGTTCAGCCAGAACAGGACGACCATGCCCATCATGGCCGTGACGATGCCGCCCACGAGCTGGACGAGGCCGGTGCCGACGAGATTGCGAATCCCGTCGGCGTCGGTCATGATGCGCGACACGAGCGCGCCGGTCTGCGTCGAATCGAAGTAGCGGACCGGCAGCCGCATGACGCGCGCCTGGACGCGCTTGCGCATCTCGGTAATCGCCCGCTGCGCGGCCACCCCGAGAATCTGGGAGAGCGAGAACGCGGTGACCGCCTGCACCAGCGTCGCCGCGCCCGCCGCGAGCGCGATCGGAACGAGCAGATCGGTGCGACCCGCTCCGATCACGTCGTCGATGAGCCACTTCGACGAGGCGGGCAGCACGAGGCCCGAGACGCGGCCGACGAGCATCAGCACGAGCCCCAGGACGAGCCGCCGGCGGTGCGCCCAGAGCAGCTCGCGCGCCTCCCGCCACGCCGCCGAGGCCGAGACGGGCCGCTTCTGGTCGCTGCCGAGCGTGCCGACGACGCCGCGGCCCGATTTTTCACCGGTGCGCGTACTGTGGAAGTTCACCATGCCATACAATTTTGGTGTGTAGACGACGAGCGACCAGCCTCATGAGTGATACGACAACGCGCGGCATCCGGATTCAGGTCAAAAGCACCTATCTGTCGGATCAGAGCTCGGCCCGCGACAACCATTATCTCTTTGCGTACCACGTACGCATCTCCAACGTCGGCTCCGAGACCGCGCAGCTCATCTCGCGCGAGTGGATCATCACGAGCGCCGAAGGCGAGGTCGAGCGGGTAAAGGGGCCGGGCGTCGTCGGCGAGCAGCCGGTGCTGACGCCGGGCGGCGCCTTCGAGTACACGAGCTATTGTCCGCTAAAGACCCCGGTCGGGTCGATGCAGGGCAGCTACCAGATGGTCACGGCCACCGGCGAGAAGTTCGACGCGCAGATCGCCCCCTTCACGCTGGCAGCTCCCCACGCCCTGCACTAGCCCGTCGGCCGTTCGCGCGCCGCGCGGCTGGCAGGGCGCGCCTCCCGGCGCGCCGACACACCGTCACTCCAGGTGGGCCCGCTCGGAGTCGCCCATCGCCACCGTCCCGGACGGGAAGTACTCCTTCCACCGCCGCGTGACCAGCTGTGCCACGTCGTCGCGGCACGTGAGTTCTCGCGGGAAGTCGGGCTTCAGGCGCGCGTCGATCACAATGGGGATGTCGTAGGCGACGTGGTTGCGGACGATCCGGCGCTCCGCGGCATGGATGTCCGCGGCGGGCTCGAAGCGCGTGAACGTCGTCCAGAGGAAGTTCATCGGGCTGGCCGCCGCCCGCGACGGCTCGTCGCTGAGGACCACGAGGGGCCACTCGCGAAAGGCGGCGTCGCCAGCCAGGCGGGCCGCGGCGCCCGGCTCCGCCGCGTAGGCGGGCGCGCCGACGACGAGACACCCACCGCAGAACACGCGCACGTCGGTCACCCCGCCGGGCGCCGTCCCCGTGAACTGGCGCGGCAGCGCCCGAACCGGGTCGCCGAGCCCGAGCCAGACGCCCTTCGACCCCTCGTTGACGGCGGGCCCCGTGTAGTCGAGCGTGTCCATCGACAGGTTCGAGAAGACATACAGGTCGGTCTCGGTGCGGGTCCGTGCGAGGATGTGCTCGAGCGTGGCCCGGAAATCGCGCACGTCGACGTGCCGGTCGGTCACGAGCAGGAACTTCGTGAGTGACAGCTGGCCTTCGCCCAGGATGCGAAACGCGCTGGCCATCGCCTCCCGCCGGTACCGCTGCTTGACGACGGCTGCCGCCAGCGAGTGGTAGCCGGTCTCCCCGTACGACCAGAGCCGCTCGACCGCGGGCATCACCAGCGGGAAGAGCGGCGACAGCAGCTCCTGGAGCAGATCGCCGACGTAAAAGTCCTCCTGACGGGGCTTGCCGACGACCGTGGCCGGGAAGATGGCATCGGCGCGGTGGGCGATCCGCTGCACCTCGAAGATCGGATAGTCGTGCTGCAGCGAATAGTACCCGTAGTGATCGCCGAACGGGCCCTCGGGCCGCCGCACGTCGGGCGGCACCGCGCCGATGAGCGCGAACTCCGCCGTCGCGATGAGCGGATGGGGGCCGTGGCCGTGCAGCTGCGGCAGCCGCTCGCCGGCGATGAGCGAGGCCAGCAGCAGCTCGGGCACGTTCTCCGGCAGCGGCGCCACCGCCGCCAGCATCAGCGCCGGGGGCCCGCCGAGGAAGACCGTGGCGGGCAGCGGCCGGCCGCGCGCTTCGGCCACGGCGAAGTGAAAGCCTCCGCCCTTGCCAATCTGCCAATGCATCCCCGCCGCCCGTGGACCGTGCACCTGCATGCGGTACATCCCCAGGTTGTGTCCGCGCCGGTCCGGATGCGTGGTGTAGACGAGCGGCAGCGTGATGAAGGGACCGCCGTCGTCCGGCCAGCACGTGAGTGCCGGCAGGCGGTCGAACCCGAGGCTGGCCGACACGTGCTCGGCGACCGGACCGCGGCGTGTTCCGACCTTGAGCAGCTCCCGCCCCACGTCCCGGGCGCCCCACAGCCCGGGGAGACTCGGCGGCAGGAGCGTTTCGACCAGCTCGACGATGCGGCGCACCAGCCGCATCGGCCGCTCGCCGAAGGCAAGCTCCGCCCGCCGCGCGGTGCCGAACAGGTTCGTGACGAGCCGGAAGTCTGACCGGGCGACGTTGGTGAAGAGGAGGGCCGGTCCGCCGGCCGCGATGACGCGGCGATGAATCTCGGCCACCTCGAGGCGTGGATCGACGGACGCCTCCACCGTGACGAGGTCGCCGTCACGGCGAAGGCGGTCGAGAAAGGCCCGCAGGTCGGAGAACACGCGGGGCGGCGCGGGTCAGACGCCGGCCGGCGCCGCGTCCGCGCTCGGCCCGTAGATGTTCGGCACCTTCGAGCCCAGCGCCCGCAGGTAGGCGGCGAGCTGCCCGCGGTGATGGGTGCTGTGGTTGTTGGCGAACACCACGAACTGGGCGCGCGACATCTTCATGACGCCGAAGAAGTCGATCGACTCGGCCATCCGGTCGGCCGGGAGGGCGCGAAGCGCCGCGAGCTTCTCCGGGAAGGTCTTCTGGTAGAACGCCACGACGTCGGCGATCGTCTTGAACTGGCTCTCGGCCTTCTTGGCCGCCGCCTCGTCATAGACGAAGGCCCCGCTGGCGATGCTGTCGAGGAACCACACGTCGCCGGTGGCCAGGTGCACGGCCAGGTCCCAGGCGCTGCGCGACTTGGGATCCGGCTTGTAGTCCCTGCTGTCGTCGTTGACCGCGGCGATCACCTCGCAGGTGGCGCGGAACTCTCCCTCCCACCATCCGGCCACCAGTTCGGCTGCGGCCTTGGCGTGTTCTGGGCTCATGGGTCCTCCAATCTCATCGCGTGAGCTTCCGGTACTTGATACGGTGCGGCCGGTCGGCCTCGGCGCCCAGGCGCCGCCGCCGATCGGCTTCGTAGTCCTGATAGTTCCCCTCGAACCACACGGCGCGGCTGTCGCCCTCGAATGCGAGCATGTGGGTGGCGATGCGGTCGAGGAACCAGCGGTCGTGGCTGATGACCACCGCGCAGCCGGCGTAATTGAGCAGCGCCTCCTCCAGCGCGCGGAGCGTGTCGACGTCGAGATCGTTGGTGGGCTCGTCGAGCAGCAGCAGGTTCGAGCCGCGCCGGAGCAGCGTGGCCAGGTGCACGCGGTTGCGCTCGCCGCCCGACAGCGTGCCGACCTTGCGCTGCTGCTGCGCGCCCTTGAAATTGAACCACGAGACGTACGCCCGCGAGGGGACCGCCCGCTTGCCGACCTGCAGCTCGTCCTCGCCGCCGGAAATCTCCTCCCAGACGCTCTTCTGCGGGTCGAGCGCGTCGCGGCTCTGATCGACGTACCCGGGCTGCACGGTCTCGCCGAGCCGGAGGGTCCCCGCGTCCGGCTGCTCCTGCCCCGTGATCAGCCGGAACAGCGTCGTCTTGCCGGCGCCGTTGGGGCCGATCACGCCGACGATGCCGCCGCGCGGCAGCGTGAAGGTGAGATCGTCGAACAGGAGCAGGTCGCCGTACCCCTTCCGGATGCCGCGCGCCTCGACGACGACGTCGCCCAGGCGGGGCCCGGGCGGGATGTAGATCTCGACCTGCTCGAGCTTCTGCGCGGTGTCTTCGCTGAGCAGACGTTCGTAGGCGTTGAGGCGCGCCTTGCCCTTGGCCTGCCGCGCCCGGGGCGCCATCCGGATCCATTCGAGCTCGCGCTGCAGCGTCTTCTGGCGCTTGGTTTCGGCCTTCTCCTCCTGGGCGAGCCGCTGCTGCTTCTGATCGAGCCACGAGGAGTAGTTCCCCTTCCAGGGGATGCCCGACCCGCGGTCGAGCTCGAGAATCCACTCCGCGACGTTGTCGAGGAAATACCGGTCGTGCGTGACGGCCACGACCGTGCCCTTGTAGTCCTTCAGAAAGCGCTCGAGCCAGGCGACCGATTCGGCGTCGAGATGGTTCGTCGGCTCGTCGAGCAGCAGCAGATCGGGCGATCGCAGGAGCAGGCGGCACAGCGCCACCCGGCGGCGCTCGCCGCCGGAGAGCGTGGAGACGTCGGCGTCGGGGGGCGGACACCGCAGCGCATCCATGGCCAGCTCCAGCTGCGAGTCGATGTCCCACGCGTTGGACGCGTCGATCCGGTCCTGCAGGCGGCCCTGCTCCTCCAGGACCTTGTCCATGGCCTCGGGCGAGAGCTCTTCGCCGAGCTTCGCGTTGAGCGCGTCGAAGCGCTCGAGCAGCGCCTTGATCTCGGCGACGCCTTCCTCGACGTTGCCGAGGACCGTCTTCGACCCGTCGAGCCGCGGCTCCTGCGGCAGGAACCCGACCGACACGCCGTCGGCGGGAAACGCCTCGCCGATGAACTCCTGATCCTCCCCCGCCATGATCTTGAGGAGGGAGCTCTTGCCCGCGCCGTTCAGGCCCAGGACGCCAATCTTCGCGCCGGGCAGAAACGAGAGCCAGATGTCCTTGAGGACGACGGCGTCGGGAGGATGCACCTTCCCGAGCCCTTTCATCGTGTAGAGGTACTGCATCGCGTGCTGGGGGAGTCCGAAATGCCGAGTATACCAAGCGCCCCCACGCGCCGTCAGGCCCGGTGCGGACCAGACGCGCACCCGATGAGGTGGACGCTACGCGCGAGGCGGAAGGATCTGCGCGAGGTGATGCCGGAGGTGCCGCAGGTAGTCGCGCATCAGCCACTCGAGCGTCACCGGCTCGTCGTCGCCGATGCGGCAGCGAATCGGAAGCGCCGACGCCGGCACCGATTCGATGACACACGCGAGGTGGCGGTTCAGCGCGGTCCAGAGATCGACGAGCTCCGCCCACCGACGATCGCGATACCCGTGGGCGGCCACCCACCCGTTCTGCGCGTAGCCGGGCCAGACGAACGGATCGGCGAGCGGCGCCCGCACGAACCGCTGGTGGTTGTTGGCGGCCGAGTCGATGAGGTGGCCGAGGATCTCCTTCGCGACCCACTTGCCTGCGCCGCGGTCGGCCGAGGCTGCCCCCTCGTCGATCGCGCGGAGGCGCAGCTGCGCCGCCTCCACCTCCGATCGGAGCTCTTCAGCGAGTGGCTGCATCCGCCCGGTCCTTTAGTAGTACGTCCTTCCCAAATCGGGACTGGCCGCGCCGTTGTCGCGGCCAGCGAAACCGCGGTCGAAAGGCTGTCGTAGCTGGTGGTGCATCAGTTGATACCGTCCACTAGTCGCTGCCCGCCGGCGGCGCCACCGTCAGCCCGCGCACGCCGTTCCGCTCGATCGCCCGCGCGACGAACCCCGTCGCCTTGATGTCCTCGACGAAGCTCCGGAGGTACGCCGCGCCGATGTCGCGGCCGGCCGGCGTGCCGACGGCCTGCTGAATGGTCGTGAAACGGCCGTCCAGGACGCGCGATCCGGGGAGCTTCTCGGCATAGCCGACGAGCGCCGGCCGGAGCCCCGCCATCGCGTCCAGCTTCTCGTCGACCAGCTTCGCAAAGGCGGCGTCGGCGCCGTCGGTGCGCTCGAGCCGGGCGCGCTGCAGCGTGCGGCTGAGGTACAGGTCGTACGCGCTCTTGGCGGCGATGGTGATGCGCACGCCGTCGCGGTCCACGTCCTCGACGCGCTCGAGCGGCGATCCGGGCGGCACCAGATAGGTCGACTCGATCTCGGCGTAGGCGGCGGTGAAGCTGATGACGCTCGCCCGCTGTGGTTCGGCGCCGAGGAACCCGATGTCCCACGCCCCGGCCGAGGCCGCGTCGGCCAGCGCGCCCGCCGACTCGTAGGGCACGATGTCGACCGGCACGTTCAGCCGGCGCCCCAGCTCCCGCGCGATGTCGGCCGCGACGCCGCGCGCCTCGCCCGTCGCCGGATCCTTGCCCGTCAGCAGCGCGTTGGCGAAATTGAGCCCGGCCCGCAGCCGGCCGGTCGGCGCGAGCTCCCTGGCGGCGGCCGGCGGCTCCTCGCGCGGGGCGCTGCACGACGCGCACACGACGGCGATGAGACCCAGCAGTATGACGTCTCGCATGGCAGCCTCCTCAGCGTGCCGCCACGGGCGCCACACCGGCATCCGGCATGAGCGTGACCACCGTGTGGCGATCGGATGGAAAGTACTGGCGCACGGCCTCGTGGATGTTGTCGCGCGTCAGCGACTCCGCCCGCTCGAGCCGCTGCAGGATCCGCCGCGGGTCGCGCCCGAGCAGGTGCATGGCCTGCAGCGAGTTCAGCCAGTAGCCGTTCTGGCGCAGCGCGGTTTCGATGTCGCGCCTCTCGGCCTCCTTCACCGCCCGCACGTCGGCGTCCGCGGGCCCCTCGCGCCGCAGCCGATCGAGCTCGTCCAGGACGACGGTGGTCAGCCGATCGGCGTTCTCCGGCGAGCTGCCGAACTGGACGGTCGTCGTGCCGTAGCCCGCGACGGGCGCGGTGTCGGCGTGCGTGACGCCGACGGAGTAGGTGCCGCTCAGCTCCTCGCGCAGGAGGTCGCGCAGGCGCATCTGCAGCACGGCGGTCGCGGCGCGGAGCCGGTGCGACTCGAGCTCGTCGAGACCGGTGTCGGAGAAGAACGTGATGGCCGTCTGGCTGCGCGGCTCCTGCCCCTTGCGCACGGTCTCGCGCGCGACCGCCGGCGGAAACTGCAGCCGCAGATCGCGCGCCCGTGCCTCGGCCCGCCCCGTCGACGGCAGCGAGGCGAGGTACGTCTCGAGGAGGGGGGCAATCGTTTCGACCGTGAACGCGCCCACGACGACGAAGGTGAAGTCGGCCGCATTGCGGAAGCGCGCATCGTAATAGGCGACCACCCGCTCAGCGCGCAGGCGCGGCACGTCGTCGGGCCGCATCGGACGGACCGAGTAGTGGTCCATCGTGTTGATCCGGCGGACGGTCTCGCCGAAGGCGGCGCCGGGGCTCTGGGCCTGGTTCGCGAGGCTCGCCTCGAGGCGCCGCGTCAGGAGTGTGAAGGCCGCGGCATCGCGATTCGGCGCCGTGAAGTGGAGATACACGAGCTGCAGGGCCGTCTCGAGGTCCCGGGGCGTGCTCCCCCCCGCGAGGCCGTGCGTGTACGTCGTCATGAACGGCGAGACGGTGGCGATGCGGCCGGCCAGGAGCTTGTCGAGATCGACCGGCGTGAAGCCGCCGACGCCCGCCACGCCGACGAGCGACGCGCTCAGCGAGGCCTCGAGGTACTCGGCCTCCGAGGCCAGCGACGTCCCCCCGGGCGCGTAGGCGGTGAACGCAATCTGGTCGTTGCGGAAGTCGGTCGGCTTGAGCCACACCTCGACGCCGTTGGACAGCGTGACGACCGTCACGCCGATGTCGGGAATCTCGCGGCGCGCCCGGATCGTGCCGGGCCTCGGCCGCTCGGCAAGCAGCTCGCGCCCGGCGATCTCGTCGCGCCACGGCTCGACGGGCGCCGCCGCACCGGCGGCGAGCGCGTCGCGCAGGCCTGCCTCGGTGCTCGCGCGCACGCCCTCTTTCTCGGGAAACGACGCGATCACGACGCGCCCCTCGTCCGTGACGAGGGGCCGTACCAGGGCGCTCACCTCTGCCCGCGTGATCCCGGGCAGGGCCCCCCGGACGAGCTCGAGCTCCCGCTCGATGCCGGGCGCGGGCTCCTCGTCGACGACGTGCCGGACGAGTTCGGACGCGAGGCCGCCGGTCTGCGCCTTGTCGCGCTCGTTCCAGGCGCGCTCGTATCCGGCGAGCAGGTCCTTCTTCGCGCGCTCGAGCTCCGCCTCGCCGAAGCCGTGCTGCTGGAGCCGCGCGAGCTCCTGCGCGAGCGCGTCGAGCCCGCGCTCGATGCGGCCGTCGTCGACGCGCGCCGACACGGTGAAGGTCTCGACGTCGCGTCCGAGCCGCGACTCGCCGGACGAGGCGCGCAGGAACGGCGCGTCGGGACGGCGCGCGATCTCCGCGAAACGCGCGTTCACCATGCTGTGGACGAGCGACCGCACGATCGACGCCCGGTACCCGGCGGCCGTGCGCACCACCGACAGCGGCCGCTTGTGCACGAGGGCGACCGACGACCCCTGCGCCTCGCGGTCCGACACCGCGACGACGCGCGTCCCGGCATGCAGCGGCACGGGGTAGGCGGCGCGCGGCGCGGGCGGCGCGGCCGGCAGCGCGCTGAAGTGCCGCCGGACGAGCGCCTCCATCGCCGCCGGGTCGAAATCGCCGACCGCGATCACCGCCATGCGATCCGCGCGGTAGAAGTCGCGGTAGAAATCGCGCAGGCGCTCGGCCGGGAACGTCTTCAGCACCTCGGGCAGGCCAATCGGCAGCCGGTCCGCGTAGCGCGATTCGCCGAAGAGCGCCTCCATCTGCGCCGCCTGCATCCGCGTGGCCGCGCCCTGGCGGGCGCGCCACTCCTCGATGACGACGCCGCGCTCCCGATCGATCTCTGCCGCCTCGAGCGAGATGCCGCCGGCAAAGTCGCTCAGCGCCTCGAGCCCACGCTCGACGATGCCGTCCCGATCGGTCGGGACCTCGAGCATGTATACCGTCTCGTCGAAGCTCGTGTAGGCGTTCACATCAGGACCGAAGCGCGACCCGATCGACTCGAGATAGCTGACGAGCTCGCCCGACTTGAAGTGCGCCGACCCGTTGAAGGCCATGTGCTCCAGCAGGTGCGCGAGCCCCCGCTGGTCGTCGGCCTCGTCGACCGATCCCGCCTTGACGACCAGCCGCAGCGCCGCACGCTTCTCGGGCTCGGCGTTGCGCCTGACGAAGAAGGTCAGGCCGTTCGGCAGCGTCCCGGTCCGAACGGCGGGATCGAGCGGCAGCGGCGCTTCGGGATTCTGCGCGAAGGCGGCCGGCGTCACCAGGGCGGCCGCCAGCAGGTATGCTGCGCTGATGCGGCTGAAGATTCGACGGCTGGATCCCACCATTCCCCTTCCGAGCTACGGCACCGACGAAGCGGCCGGATTCGATCTGGCCGCCGCGTCCGACGTGGACGTGGCGCCAGGTACGGTGGCGCTTGTCAGGACCGGCTTGATTATCGAAGTGCCGACCGGGCACTTCCTGGGCATTTTCGCCCGAAGCAGCACGCCACTCAAGCGAGGCCTGCTCGTCGCCAACGGCGTCGGGATCGTCGATCCGGACTATTCCGGCCCAAACGACGAGGTCATGATCCAGGTCCTGAATTTCACGGCCGCGGCGGTGCGCGTGCGGCGCGGCGATCGGCTCGCCCAGGGGGTGGTCCTCCCGGCGCCGCGGGTCGCCTGGCAGGAAGTCGAGAGCATCCGGCCCGCGACGCGCGGCGGCTTCGGCGCCACCGGCGCGTGACGCCCCGGTCGAGTCGACTGGCCGCCCGGAATGCCGCACCGACGCGCACGTCAACCCGAACCCAGACGCGAGAGGATAGAAGCGTGGACGGGGATCTCCGGGCCGCGGCCGGGCTTCGGCGGATCGTGCACATCGACATGGACGCGTTCTACGCGTCGGTCGAGCAGCGCGATCACCCCGATCTGCGCGGCCGGCCCGTCGCGGTCGGCGGCGCGCCGGACCGGCGCGGCGTCGTCGCAGCCGCCAGCTACGAGGCGCGCGCGTTCGGCGTCCGATCGGCCATCCCAATGGCCCGCGCCGTCCGTCTGTGCCCGTCGCTCGTGATCGTGCCGCCCGACTTCACGAAGTACCGCGCGGTGTCGCAGCAGGTGTTCGAGCTGTTGCGCCACGTGACCCCGCTCGTCGAGCCGCTCTCGCTCGACGAGGCGTACCTCGACGTCACCGAGAACGCCTGGGCCGAGTCGCTCGGGTCGGCGGTCGCGCGGCGGCTGAAGGCGGAGATTCACCGGGCCACGGACCTGACGGCATCGGCGGGCGTCGCCCCGAACAAGTTCCTGGCCAAGATCGCGTCCGGCTGGCAGAAGCCCGACGGGCTCACGGTGATCGCGCCCGAGCGCGTGGAGACGTTCCTCCGGCACCTGCCGGTCGACGCGCTCTGGGGCGTCGGGCCGGTCACGGCCCGCAAGCTCCGCGCCCGCGGCATCGAGAAGCTCGTCGACGTGCGCGCGGCGGATCCCGCCGCGCTGCGCGAGACGGTCGGGTCGCTCGCCGACTGGCTGCAGCAGCTCGCGCGGGGCGAAGACGACAGACCGGTGGTCGCCGACTACGACCCGAAGTCGTCAGGCACCGAGAACACGTTCGCCAGCGACCTCGCCGACCTCGCCGAGATCCGGCGCGAGATTGCCGAGATGGCGCGCGACGCCGCCCGATGGCTCGTCCGGCGCGAGCGATACGCGCGCACGGTCACGATCAAGGTGCGGTATCACGATTTCACCACCATCACGCGCAGTCACAGCGCCGAGCCCACGCGCGACGAGGACGCGATCGTCGCGCGGGCGGTCGCGCTGCTCGAGCGGACGGACGCGGGCCGGCGGCCGGTGCGGCTGCTCGGCGTCAGCGTCCACAACCTGACGACGACGCTCGTCGCCGAACCCGACGAACAGGCCAGCCTGCCGTTCGAGAGCGAGTAGCGCCCCTCAGGGCGTCAGGACCCGCACGCGGGGCACGTCGATCCGCGCCACCGGCGTCTCGCCGTCGACCGGAACGCCCTCGATCGTCTCGAGGACGCCGAGCCCGTCCACGACGCGTCCGAAGACGGTGTAGGCGTTGTCGAGCGCCGGCGAGCGGGCAAGCACGATGAAGAACGACGAGGTGGCGCTTGCCGGGTCGTCGCCGCGCGCCATCGACAGAATCCCGCGGTCGTGCGGCGTGGGATTGAACTCGGGCGGGAGCGGGCGCACGTAGGCCTGCTGTTTCGGCTCGAGCGGCGAGGTGCGCGAGCCGAGGAACCCGCCCTGGATCACGAAGCCGCGCGCCACGCGGTGAATCGCGGTGCCGTCGTAGACGCCCGAGGCCGCCATGCGCAGGAACGCGCGCACGTGCGTCGGCGCGCGGTCGGGGAACAGCTCGACCGTGATGTGCCCCATCGACGTCTCGATGACCGCGCGATGGCGGCCCAGCTCGTCGACCGACGTCTCGGCGAACGGCTCGGGCTCCGGCGCCGGCCGGTCGCGGATGATCGCGCGCGTGATCTCGATCCGCTCCGACAGCAGGCCGTTCTCGGCCGACGCCAGCGAGATCTTCTGGGCAACCGTGATCCCCTCGACGACCCGCGCGAACACCGTGTACTGGCCGTCGAGCGCGGGCTGATCCGTGATGCAGATGAAGAACTGCGACCCGGCGCTGTCGCGGCGCCCGGGAATGAGCACGGCGGAGACCGCTCCGCGCGTGTGCGTCTCGCCGTTCGGCTCGAACTGCAGGACGCCCAGACCGCCGGTGCCGTACTTGGCCCGCTGCGCGGGGTCCTTCGAGATCGGGTCCCCGCCCTGAACGATCCCCATGGCGACGGCGCGGTGGAACGTCGTGCCGTCGTAGGCCCCCTCGCGGACGCGCGTGATGAAGTGGGCCACATGGGTGGGCGCCGCGTCCGCCAGCAGATCGAGCACGATCGTGCCGTAGGAGGTCTCGAGCACCGCCTGCTTGTTCTGCAGCTCGGCGGGAGGCAGGGTCGAGCTGAAGAACGTCTGCGCCTGGACCAGACCGAAGAGCATCAGCGCGATCAGCATGCGCGCCAGATTATAGACCCCGCTTCTGCCTGATGTGCTTCTTCGCGGCTTTCCCGAGGATCCGCGCGCGGCGCTTCTCCTCGAGCTGTGCGCGCTCGTCGCGCTGGCGCGCCAGGACCGCCAGCTCGTCCTGGAGCTTGCGGTAGCTGTCGAGGCGTGGGACGTCGAGGCGTCCGTCCTCGACGGCCGCTTTGACGGCGCAGCGCGGCTCGTCCCGATGCCGGCAGTCGGTGAAGTGGCACCCCTCGGCGAGCGCCTCGACGTCGTCGAAGGTCTCGCGCACGGCTCCGCCGACGTCCCAGAGCTGCAGCTCGCGCATGCCGGGCGTGTCGATGAGGAGGCCGCCGTTTGGCAGCACGATCAGCTCGCGGTGGCTCGTCGTGTGGCGGCCGCGGGAGTCGGCCTCGCGCACCTCCTGCGTCCGGCGCACGTCCCCGCCGATCAGGCGGTTGATGATCGTCGTCTTGCCGACGCCGGCCGATCCCAGCAGCGCGCCGGTCCGGCCCGGCGTCAGGTGGGCCGTGACCTGCTCGAGACCGTGATGCAGCTTCGGACTGACGACGCGGATCGGGGCTGTGCCGGCCACGGCCGCCGCCTGCGCGCGCTGGTCCTCCACGCCGTCGCTGAGATCGGGCTTCGTCAGCAGCACGACCGGCGCGGCGCCGCTCTCGCGCGCCAGGAGCAGATACCGCTCGAGGCGCCGCAGATTGAAGTCGGGATCGAGCCCCATCACGATGAAGACGACGTCCACGTTGGCGGCGACCACCTGTTCATCCGTGACGGCGCCGGCCATGCGGCGGGAGAATGCGCTGCGGCGCGGCAGCACGGCGACGATGGCCCCACGGTCGAGACCCGGGCGGCGCCGGACCGCGACCCAGTCGCCGACCGCCGGGAGCTCGCTGCGGCGGGCGGCCCGGTGCTTCAGCCGTCCGGCGATCGCGGCCTCGAGATCGCCGCCGGCGGTCCACA
>Ga0194121_10004032_pt1 | contig 21657 bp, 27 predicted proteins | sample TA2MahCa50mmetaG_FD_148609 | JGI IMG/M metagenome (GOLD analysis project Ga0194121, IMG submission 148609) | Freshwater microbial communities from Lake Tanganyika, Tanzania - TA2015020 Mahale Deep Cast 50m | ecosystem: Environmental > Aquatic > Freshwater > Lake | place: Tanzania: Lake...
TTTCTGAATAGAAACCTTTTTTTGGATATGCATCAAAGATAGTTACTTCGTTTATTGGATCCAAAAATGTAATACTAGAATTTGTAAAGCCACCTAAAGAGTCGGAATTTTTTACTACAGCTCTGTTAGTATCCAGTGAAGTGAGTTCCCTTGGATTAAAATACTCATCATTAAATTTGAAATATTCAAACAATTTCTCAGGGTCTTTTTGTGGTCCTCTAAAATAAAATTTATGAAATTCAGAACTAACGAATTTATAGTTGAAACTCAACGAAACTGATGCGACTGGTGATGGTAATTGCTGTCCACCTACAGTTATGTCGTCACCATGGGTTAAACTATTGAAAAAAAATTCACACTCATAAAGATTATATTCTTTTTTTGAAATCAAATCACTTAAAACATAGTATGATGAGTCTTTTTCACCAGTAGATGAACCAAAATCTCGTAGATTATTAGTAGAATTTCCTATAACTTTCATAACTCTATTGTAATTTCTCATTTCAGTTACTATTATTCTACAGTTAAATCGAAGTAGATTTTGTGGTATTATTCTTCTACCCTCTATTCTAGAACGCGTAAGAATATTATAGAGATACATAAGGTATGAAATGTTTTGACTAACATCTTCTCTTATTGAAATAGTCACCATATCTGTTGGAAAGTTTGTAAATAATTTTGGGCCTCCCTCTGCACTTTCTGCGCTTTTAACGTGACCAAATTTATTCAATCCACTAATTTTTTCTAAATAATAATCTTTAATCTTTTGTTCAGTCTCTTTTGCTCTATTGTTTTTGAAGAACTTAAATAATTGTTCATGAAACTCTGCTAATATTCTAGGACGACTTTTTATCTCTGAAATATCTCCTCGCATTTCATCCTTTACTTGGTTTTGACGGTTCAGCCCTGAAAATGCCTCTATAAAATCATGACAACTTCCGTTAAAGAATGGTGAGGTGATAGTATCTATTTCTAGATCAAATCCGAGTATAGTCGGATCTTCATTTTCATCTAGAGTGCTGTCCCAGCTTTCTAAGGATATATTTTTCTCAAATTGTAATCCTTGGTCTAATATTTGACCCGCATCACTAGTCTCGCCAAATTTAGGATTTATTTCGTATTTTTTATCGTTTGGGTTCAAACCAAAAATAAATTCCTGAGTTGATGGATCTCTTTTATTGAGTATATCTCTACGATATTTTATACTATTGGAAATAGTTTGGATTCCTATGTTTTCTTCAGCAAGTGGTCCTGATTGACGTTCCAGATAGGGTATCCAACCTTTTTCTTTTGATATTGAGGTGCTATCTCCAAATTTTCTCCAGGGTTGATAAGTATCACCGGGATTCTGAATAAACGCGTATGGTGGTGTAAATCCAGCTGGATACAACTCACGAGTCGAAGATTGACCATCGGCTGAGTTTCCCGATCTGTAGGTTTCCCATCTTTTTATTTGAATAGTATCAACACCAGGTTGAAATATAGTTCTGAGATTACGAACTCCTCTACCTACAGACTGGCCACCAGAACCTGGATGACCTTTAACATAATCACCAGGAGCTTTACCAAAAAGAAAGTTTATGCCTTTACCGAGTAAAGAGTTTCCAAAATTAATACCAACTCTAGGTATTTTAAACGGACTATTTGCTCCACCGATACCTCCTCCACCGAAGAGCTGGAGTGAATTTTGAGAACTATTGAAATTGAATGGCATAATATATTGTAGAACTATATATTCAATTTGGTGCCTGTTCAGGAAATTTTACTTTATTTCTGTGTCTGAAATTGTTAAATCTCTTCTGGACAAGTGTAAAATTTGATTGAATTCTCCGTTTGTAACTTCATATTTTATATTTGTTATGAGGTAATACCCAGTCAATCTTTCATTGTAGATTTCATTGAAAATGTCTCTTACTTCATTTATGAATAAAACAGAAATTTTTTGAAAAACATACAAAGAAAAGTTTGGTACTGGCAGAGTAGCGATTATTGTTATTTTTTCTAACTCTTGTAAATTTCTATTGTTCAAAAAATCAGCATAATTATAATTTTTATGCATATTATCAACATCTAGTTTACCGATATATTCCTGTGTAAAATTACTTTTATAGAATTCCTTATCACCAGGACTTTTTAGATTAACTAAATTTTTTGAAATCGTATTATCGACTAAAGTATCTAACTCAAAGATCAATTTTTCTTTTTTTTGATTGTCATAATAGAATACTGTTTTGAGGTATCCTTCTTGAATAGATATACTTGTTGAGTTATTAATAATATTATAGCTTTCTATAAAAAAATTACTGTGTCTTTGAGAATGATCAGTACTCAATACAGCTACTTGTTTTTTTGGTGGAACTTTATCATCTAAAATAGCCTCTGGTGGAGAAGTATCTACCAATAGTTCATCTTGTGATACATCTCTTAGAAGTTCTTTTTGGATATTTATATAATTTAGATGATAATAATAGTCAATATAATAAGAAGTAAAATCATTATCAGAAATGTAGCTATTGTTCGTTATATACTTTATAAACTGATAAACTTTTCTACCGTAATTCAACCATGTCATTCTATCATTAGTAGAGCTAATGTTTGAGTTGAAACCAAGTCCTAGTTGTTTGGATATTTTTTGTAAAACTTCTATTGAACTCGAGCGTGGAAAAGATTCATAATTGATGGTATATAAGTCATCCAAGTCAATTGCGCCTTTTAGAGTGAATATAGTCCTTGATTCCTTTTTTACATTTATTATTTTAAACTGAATGAGTATAGGTTTGAGAAGATCACTTCTAGTATTAATGAATACTACTAATTTAGTATTATCTAGTGGCATAGCTCGTTGACCCATAACACCTAAACTATCGTTAAAAGTTATTTTGACTTGGGGAATATTTTCTTTCAAATGAAGATTTAGATACAGAAGATCTTCTGTTTTTATTTGTAACTCGTTATAATACACCAGTGGTATGTAACCCTGGTGTTGTTTGAACTCATTTCTTACACCTTTATTCACATCAAGAAACATTTCTATCGGTTTTGGTGATGTTGTATTTTTGAAATAATTTTTAAACATATTCTATTCTCTGTTACCTATAACAATAACCCCATTTCTATCAATCACTTGTTCTACAGGTCGAGAGTTAAAGGTCGGATTATTTTCTATATTATTATATTCTGTTCTATTCGGATCAACTTTATTTCCTCTATTTAATCCATTCAAAAACTCTTTTGATGTTCTTTCATCAGCAGCAATTTTAAATAGACCTATTAGATCTTCTGATGGATAATTTATTATATCACCAGCTTTTATATTTAATGGATTATCAATATTGTTATAATACATAAGAAATCCAATATTATCGATATTTCCATAAATTGATCTACAGATAAGATCTATTCTCATTTCTTCAGACCTATCAACAAGATATCTACTAAAAGGCACAGAAACAGAACTATTAAATGTTCGTTGATCTAGATTATATTCATCATTTTCTCTAAGTAAGATTTCAAGATCGTAAATAATCATTTGATATCAATATTTTTTTTCTTATAGGTGTGTTAGATATAAATCTTGTCATCTCACCAACTTTAGGATAAAACAAACCATCCTTATATAATCCAGTGCTAGTTAATCTATTTTTAAGATTGGTCAACTCTTCATTCAGTGTAGTTTTATTCAAAAAATTAAATATAAACTCTCGCTGACCAAAATTATTTCTCACTATTATAGAAGATGAATCTACTTGTGAAACTACCTCATAAAAATATACAACTTGTATTAACATTATGTTTATTTTTTTTAGCTTAGACCAACCGGTAGTGGTACAAAATCTCCAGCAAAACCCGAGATGGGAGAATTTGATGTTTGTATTTGTGTTAGTGGGTTTACTCTTCTTATTCTTGATGAAAGAATTACTTTTTCAACATCTGTTACACTTTTGAACGACGTATCACTTACAGAAATGTTTTTTCTGATAGATCTGGGACTAAACTTTTTATAAATTTCTTGTAATCCACAAGATCTTGCGTTGGTTAGTTGTGTAGAAAACTTGATAGTTGTAGGTAAATTATTGTAACCAAGTTCTGGGCCAAGTGTGATTTTATTTTTTTGTTCTCCTGGATACAAATCACCAGAGGAAAATAAAGGTCTGAATGGATTTCCAACTGTAATATGGTATATTCCACTCGGTGATCCGGTCAAGGCATTAATAATTCCTATAAATTTTAATCTGTATTTTTTTACTTGCGCGCTGATCATAAATTCAGTAAGGTTTACACCACTACCTCCGAATCCTAATAATCCAAAGAGTGTTTCAAATGTGGTTTTCAATATATTACCAGCAGAATCTATGAAACTTTCAACTATTTTGGTCACCTCACTTAGCACCTCTTTAGCATCACCAGAAGAAAGGTTTTTTAATATTTCTCTAGCTCTACTATTGAATCTTGAATCAAATTGAAATTGCGCTTCAGAGGTTCCAAATCTTAAAAGATTAGAGATAATATCAAAGTAAGCTAGTGTTGGATCCACTCCATCGATATATTTTATCTCATATTCTGTATCTATAGTTATAGTAAATTTGTAAGATAAACCCTCGAAATCACTACCTGAAGCAGGTAGTTTTCTCATTTTAGCGGACCTGATAATATTCGGATTACCCATCGGAAGGATTGCTAAATTGTTGGGGTCAGTAATATCTGCCTCATTGAAAAAATAATATTGAATGTAGTCTGTAAAACCGGGGAGAGAAGCGAGACCAAAGGCATTTTTTAATTGCTTTGTTACTTGATCATCGCTGTATCCGTACTCCTGAAAAGTTTTACCCCCTGGAGAGGCCGGATCAACCGATGTTACGTTAGCCCATTCTTCGCCATAAGTAATGTCTATGAATGTTTTGCCATCTTCTACCCAACTTGGTATTATAGCAGTTGGTGCTTGTGTGGACGTTAAAAGATCATCTCCTATCGGATAATCAAATCTTCTTGCTAATATTAGTCTGTTCGAAGGGTAAACACCTAATTTTTTTAGATATGCGAAATCATCATATTTTAGCGTAAATGCTGGCGCTATGACAGTATCCTGACCCTCCTTTTTTTTTGTGGACAAAGACTGCATCTCAGACACAATTTTTGATATTGAACTGTACTGATCAGTATAATCAGAATTCCAATAACCCGGATCTTTACTTTTAATAAACTCAAATATATTTTTAGCATCTACCTCAGGATTTGAGTCAGAATCATTATAGGCATAGAATGTACTTGGATTATTCGAATTATTAGTGAATCTAGATTGTACATCACCAAATGATCTATATCCTATTCCATATTCTCTTTCAAATTTTTTTTGCATAGCACCTTCGCTCAGATCCTGCGCAGTTACCTTAGCGGGCTCATCAAACGGTTTATATTTTTCCAAAAAACTGTTACCGGTTTTGTACTCAGAAAAAAAACTCAATCCCAGTGGAGATCCTCCTAATAATGGCATAGTATTCTATAATATTTTGTTTATATATAAAACCTACTCTTTTTCTAGGGGAAGATACATTTATCTATAAATAACATAAATAACAAATTTTTAGACCCTTTGATGAATTTCTTTTGTGTTTATACGAAAACTAGAAAAAAAATTGATAAATTTTTTAAAGTTAATAACATTAAAAACAAATATGTTATCGATATACACAAGTTGGTATCTGAAGAAGAGATAGAGGATTACGAAGATGAAAAAACATTTCTAAAAATATTAATTTTTCAGAAAGTTCAACACGCCATTGAAAAGGGTAAAGATATCTATTATATACCTGATTTCGAAAGAGAATTTTCAATTGAAAAACTCTTTAATCTAAAAAAACTTCTAGGTTCAGAAAACAATTTCAATATCTTAATATTCTATAATGAGTTTAGAAGAGAACCTCAGATTCTTGATGATATACTTGAAAACCTTTCTAAATTCTCAAACTCACAAATAATCAAAGATTATTAGGAATTATTTTTATATATACCCTATATGAAAAAAATCTACAGATTAAACGAAGAATTCGCAAGTCCTAGAATACCAGTAGCTGAGAAATATTGGCTGGATCGTGGTAAGCTTGGAAAAGTTGTTGCTCTATACACCCATGATGATATGGATGGTATTTTCTCAGCTATAGAAGTTAAAAAATATCTACTTGATAAAGGATTTGAAATAAAAAAATACGGAATCCTTAACTACTCTGAAGGTTGGAGATACACTACTCTTGATCCAGGTATGATAAACATAGTTCTTGACTTTGCAAATATGCCAGGTGACGATAGAGACGATTTGATTGATTACTACCTAGATCATCACGGATTATTCTCTGAAGAAGAGCTAGAACGATATAAAAAATCACCGGTCCAAAAAAAGAAAACTGGTTCAGCCTATGAGGCTATTTGTGATGCCTTGGGTGTTCGTAAAGATGAAATGATCTTATCGGTTATTGATATGATTGATTCAGCTAAATATAAAGATTATGGTATTTCTTGGCAAAGACTTTTAGATTTTAATATTCGAGATATGCTAGCCTCTCCTCAAAGAAGACTAGAGTTCGCAGCGGCCTTTAATCAGTTCTTGAAAAGATCAGACACACAAACTCTTATTGAAGTTATTCACAACACCAGGGATTGTTCTATTTTTGCGATATTCCAAATGATGAAAAGGCTATATCCAGAAAATAATATACACACTTCGGGATCAAGAAGAGGTCAAGGAAAAGATTTTATCGAAGATTCACTAGAAAGACAAGCTATTATGAAGGCTAGGACTAGAGGATCAACCGGCGTAAAAAAAGTTTATACTGATTATAGAGATTTTCGTAGAGATTGGGCGCCCGATGGCACCGTAACTAGAATGGATGGATACCAAGCTATAGGAAACGTTGTATTTATACCTTCTGGAACCTGGGCAAATACCTTAAAAGCTCGTTCAATTATTCAAAAAGATTCCACTGAGTCACGTTTTGATCTTGAAAATTACGCACCAAAATTCATACTTATTCAATACGGAGCTACTCTTCAAGTTTGTGCTTATAACAAAATAGAAGAAACCGAAGATTTACCAGTTCTTAAAAATGGTCAGAGGGTTGATAATCTAGGAAAGTATATGACTGATCTATTAAAGAATTTCCAAAAAGTTTTAGGATATTATGATCCTGATACCTCAACAGGCCAAGATGAAATAACCGTATCAGGAGGTCATGGTGGTATTGGAACTATCTCAAATATATTTGGTCGTTGTAAGGGCGGTGGTCCTTATAATGGTATGAAATGGCTTGATCTTTTCAAGAATAAAATAATCTCTGATCTATCTGGTGTAACTTTTGATCTAGGATTGATCTGGAGTGGTGAAGATTCTAAAAATCTAAGAGAACCAGAAATGGATAATAAAGTAAGAAATATAGAAGACGTGAAAAGAGTATCACCAGAAGGTCGTATCTTACGTTACGGTGAATTTTAAGGAGTCTTCTTGAAGACTTTAACACTTCTTGCCATTTTAGTATCTTTGTAATACTGATCATCGTCAAACTCTGTATCAAAAAAGTTATCCGTCTGGGAAATAACTTTAGTTTCAGCTGATATTTGAGAATTTGGTCCAAGTCTACCTGATCTAAATACACCACCTATCATTTGACTATCCAAAAATCCACCCATAAAGAAACACCCATCAAGGTTCGAAGCTTCACAAGAAGTATTTAGGACCTTGGATCCTTTTACCTCACATCCCCAAGTTTTACTACGGATAATTTGAGAGTTTGTGATGTTGGCGTTTATAAAATTACAATTCTCAAATATACCCTCACTAATCGTTGAGTTGATAAAATCAAAATCTGAGATATTAAGCTGAGGTATAATACTTCCACCAACAACTTCTATGCGGTGCTCTTTAGTTACAAAGTTTACAATACAATCTTTAAGATCTTTAGTTGAATCTACCAGTGTAAATAACTTATCCTTTATTTTTGAGAAATAAGCAGATACTACATCGTAGTGATTATTCTGATCAACTTGAACAACTACACCGGGATATTCAACAATAAAACTATCGTAAGAAGAAAAGTTTTTCATATTATCAATGTTTTGAGAAAGGTAGTTGTTTAATACACCTACATCATGACTATCAAAGTCGGTATCAATACATTCCCATGTATCTATAATAAACTTATCCATAAAATAAAGTAATCTTCCAACATTTTGAGGATAATCTTTACCACCGATATATCTATACTCTAGTCTTTGTTCTTTATGTGGTTTGTTGATATGTAAAAAGTTAATTCCGTAGTATTTATCGGTAGGTAGTCTTAGATTATTCTTTATAGAATAGATTGAGATATCTTTAAAATCATAATCTTTGTAGGGAATAATTTTTTTGATTGATTTAGCATAAACATTACCTTTTCTTCCTGGAAAAGCTCTGAATATTTCATCTTCGTCTGTTTTTAGGATAAGTTTTAGGATATTGAGATCGTTAAGGTCTTTTTCACCTTCGTTAGTGAAAGAAATATTAAAGTGAATAGCCGCTTTTGATGTAGCATACCCCCAGTCATTTATAAATTTAGTAATCTTTATAAGATAATACTTTGCTGAAAAATAATCAAGTGGTCCAGTGATAATCTCACAACCGTTTGATCCTAAAGAAAGATCTGGCTCGAGCTTGAAGTTTTTTTCATCTGGCTCAAAATCAGAGTGGTATTGACGAAACCCCCAAACCTTTACCGGCGAAAGAACTTGGTTAAGTAGTTCAAGTGTTTTATAATACGAAAGATCTCGCATATAGAGCTCGAACTCAAAACCAATTTTAGCACCCCTCAAAATAGACGATTTTTGTATAAATCTTTCAGAATATTTTCTCATACAACATTGTATATATAAAAACAGAATGATCCAAAATGTTATTACTCAAACTATAGATAACTATCTATCCGAATCAGAGCAATACTCTAAGGCAACGATTGAACTAGATCAGTTCTTGGATAGTATTCTCTATGGTAAGGAAGCGAATAGTCGTTTCACACGTTTTATTATTAGTGAGGGTATATTTCTAAAAATACTTGTAGGTAGTGATTATTTCACAAGAAATATTCACCAGATCGATCACGGATCTAAGATAAGAGTAGGATACTATAAAGGTATCTTGGTTTTTGTAGATATTCTTCAAGAAGATCATATACTTATTTTCAAGAACTCTAAAAAAAGAATAAGAGATAATAAAATAGATCAGGTGATATCTGGTAGATCACCTATACCTTCTGTATTTGTTTTAGATCTTCAAAAACTAACTCAAAGCTCAAGTGAAGAAACTTCACCGGTAGATACAAACGAATAATCTACACCGATTGAAAAACTACCAGAATCTTTAGGTAGTTTTTTGATATCAAACTTCTTTTTTATTAGAAGATGTACGGAGTTTTGATTTCCGTAATAGATTTTACCCATTTCAATCTCATTTGATGTATAAACCTTAATAGAAAATTCATCCATTTTTATAAAACCTCTATGAATAATACCACAACAATCGTTTCCGGGCTGATCGAAAAAGAAAGTTGAATCTTTTATTTTTGTAAAAATGTGGCTATGCATAATAACCCAATCCCATTTTACACCGGTCTCTATTATTTTTTTCATAAGGGTTTTTGGGTTTCTTCTTAGTAACGCTCTGGTTAGTGAAGATTTTTTACAATAAGACCATTTACAGGTATCTACTTTATTTTGGGATAAGTGCTCTAGGAACTGACGATTTAATCTTTCTGATACATATTCACAGATTTTTTTATCCAATAGAATAGTATCACCACCAGTTTCATCGGTAATAATCAAGGAATATTTTTGGCTATCTTTATAGATAATTTGTGTTTTTTTGAGATTTATCGAGTAATCTATAGTTTTTGAGGTCTTTATTCCCGAAATGTCTTTTGTTTGGCGAAGTTTTATAGAACCTTCATTACCAGAGATAAAAGTTGTACCCACAAGCTCATCAATAAGGGAGAGTTTTTTTATTCTTCCAATCAGACCTTTTTCTATACCTGTTATTGTCGCCATAAAAAATTACAAGTTATTCAAGCGGTCAAGATAATTAATCTTGAGCTTTTGTAGCTGAGGTTTAATGCCTTCCCACTTTTGGGAACCGATCATTAAATCAAGTGCGCTTAATCTTTTGTTAAGTTCTTCACCGCTAAGATTGCCAAGTTTAATTTTAATGCCAACTTCTTTTGACTCGTAAATTTTAATAATATTTAGAATTTTTGTAATTTGATTTTGATATTCACTCTCTAAAAGAGCTTCTCGTATATTTCTATCTCCACCCTCTACTGAACCACTCTCTCCTTGAATAATGAGTTGGACTATAGCTGAGGCTAAGTCTTCTTTTCCATCAATAATCACATGAGGAAGTATTGATTTTCTAGCTGCTCCAACTGAACGAATTCGTAAAAAATCATCAATCATCGAAAGAACCTTATCTCGCAACACCTCTTCATGTGAGGGGCCTTTGAACTCGGTAAGATTCTCGTCTCTTTCGCCTACTTGAGTGCCTGTTATTTTAGAGAATTTTTTTATCATTTTTATATTTTATGTATATATAAATTTTTTAGATTATTTTTACCGCTAAACCTTTAGTTTTTATTAAATTTTCTAGATCATCTTTTTTTAGAACTTTCCTGAAATCTTTATCTAGTTTATCAAGATTTTGTAAATACCACTCATTGGCGTTGGATGTATAATAAATCCACCTCTGATCCGTATTTGAGAGTTCGATTGTTTTAGAAGTTAGTTTGTCGTAAAACTTTTTTACTTCGTTTTGTAATTTTCTTAATCTAACTTCCTCCCACTTTTCAAGAGGTTCATTCCATACTTGATAAATAATATAGAGTGGCTCTTCAAGATCAGTGGATTCTATAGGATAGATAAAACAAAACCGCATAGTTCTTTTCAAGAAAGTTTGATAATCATCAGTATTTTGTAGTTGTGATTTTTTTAGTCCAATGGATCTTAGAGAATTTAAAAAGAATGGATCATCGAGAAGATTTTCTAAATCTTGTGTAGATATTTGCGAATCAATAAGATTAAATGTCCCAATAAGATCAATATCTTCTTTAGAAAGAGCATCCAAGACCAATTCGTGTAGAACTGATAAGCTTTCATTAAGATCAATAATATCAGTTGATAGGTTTATTTCTAAACTTTCTAGAAAATCTTCGTAGCCAAGTAATGTTTTCATAAATAGAATTTATATATATATTCTATTATGTTAAGTAACTTTGAACTTTTTTTAGAATCTTTATCACAAACTACCTATACGAACAAAAATATCGTAAAAGAAATATCGGTTGCGATGTGTCTAATAAATCCGGGATTTTTAGATAAAATTCTTGATTTAGGTCTTCGTGCTAGATATACCGAAAATTCATCTATCTATCTTTCTGATCTAAAATCATTATTGATGAATAAAAATAGACTGAAACTTGGAAAATTTGTAGATGATAGATGTGTAGAAGATACTGAAATATCAAAAATAAATTCACTTTTCGAAGAGGTAGATTTTTCTTTTGAGGATGATTTTGGTATAATATCTGATTCAAGAACCTGTGCTCGAAACATATCCGATAAACTTATACTTCCAGATAAACTTACACCAGAAATGGTAACTTGTGTCTATTGGATAGGACCAAATGGAACAAAAGATTTCTCGGAAGATTTAGTTGTAGAGGTAGGGGATGGTCGTCAATTTTCATTATTTTTAGATAAGAATTTCACTGCTACTCGATCGAGTTCCTTTCAGACCTTTACCGATCAGATTATACCTAAAGAAGTTAGTAATCTCTATTCAGAGAGCTATATCTCAGGTTGGAATAAACTAGTCCAAACCCTAGTTGGTATTATCTACAAATGGTCTACATCAAACAACAAAGCTCATATACAAAAGTTTATAGCTCCTGATAGGATACAAACCCTTGATTGGTTTGGATATTTCAATATTAAACACTCAGACAAAAGATATCAAATTTTAGGTGAATATCTTCGGGAATTTGATAAAAATGTGATATGGTTTTCTGATCTTATTAACTTAATCTGGAAGAATAGGGAATCCGCTCTTACTGATAATAAGGCAGCCGAACAGGAGTGGATGAAGGCAAAATCTATTATCTTAAACTCAAGAATACTCGAACATACCTTAACACAATCTTTAACTCGTCATAATCGTCAAGATATATCAAGATTAAAATCAGGTATGAAGCTCGCAAAAGGCGTAGCGAAGATGAAATTTGTAAAAACTATTGTAGAAAAACTAGGTTGTCTTGAAAGAGATGTAATCTTTGTTGGAAAAAAAGGTGATGATTTTATCCATGTTCCAAGTAGATCGTTCTTTAGAAAGCATTACGAAGATTTAGATGTAAAATTCGATTATCATGTTAAACTTTCCTCTGAGGATACCCCCACTGATGGAGATTTCAAGTTTAACGTTCAACTCTTTCTAGATAGAAAAAAACTACTTGATCTTGAAATCTCTATAGGTTTTACAGGTTACCTATCAGAAAAACTCAAAGCTCGTTTTTCATTTACACCCGTGTCAGATTTCAATCTAAAACTATCGGATAAAGAGGGTAAAAACTGAACTTTTTTTCTCTCACCCCTATAATGAAGAAAAATATTTATGGGAAAAAAAGCTAAAGAACACCGTAAGAAAGTTCAGAAAAGAAATCAAAAAATAGCAGAGGCTAAAAACCAGTTCCAGAAAATGCAAAAAAGTTTTCTAGAACAAATGATTGCTAATCAAGAGCTTCAAGGTCAAAATATTGGAAAAGAGGAAACCAAACCATCCGTAGAAGTAAATCCGTTCGAGATCCAAGGCCCACAGATCTAATGATGATATCTACAAGTAACCCGGCTCTAGGATTAAACTATCCTTCTGAAGACTACCTTTCTAATGAGGGTATGCTAGTTTGGAATTTCTGGGGAAAAAAACCATTCAAGAAAGGTTATAGTGGATTATTTTCTCTTGGGCCTATAGATGAACTATTATCAAATTACAATACACTTGTAATCTCAGATGAAAAGTTTTTTGATACCTCTCAAGGTGAAAACCATGTTAAACGAGTGGTGAGTCTAGGTGATTCACTTGCCATTGGCTATCAGTATCTCAAAAAAGATGAAGAAGATGCGATAGTTCCAATATTTACAATCTACTATCTTGATAGGGCTGAAGAGGATATTGAGGGACTTTGTAAAAAAATCTTGGAATCCAAAGCTACATCCGATGAACTTGATGATGAACTCGAAAGAAGAACCTGCTACTTATCGATTTCTCCAGCTACCGGTCTTTCACTTGAAGATGTTAAAATACCACAAGTAGATTGGAAAGTTTTCTGGAAGTTCTATTCAGGTAGTGTCGAAGAGGGTTTCAAAAATCTATTAGAGGTTTTAGATGAAAAAAAACAAACAATTACACTGATCTCGGGAGGTTCATGTAGTGGTAAAACCTCACTCACAAGAGCTTTATTCGAAAATATTGATAGAGATATTATTTATATCGCGCCTTCACTGGTTGATCTATCGGTATCGAGTCCAGATTTTTTAAGTTTTTGTAACACACTAGGATCATCTGTTATTATTTTAGATGGTATAGATACTATCTTTGATTTACCACACAAAAATCCGGGTATACTCCTGTCAATACTACAAAATCTCACCTCTGGATTTTTTAAGGATATTTTAGATATTCATTTTGTTTTAGTTCTAGAAAATAAGAGCTCTATACGTAACATAGAAAAGTATCTATCACTTGATTATATTCTTGAATTGGAAGATTTAGAACCAAAAAAAGCTACTAGTCTATCAAAATATTTAGGTAAATCCGAGAAATTTAGTTCACCAACACCGTTATCTACTATTATTCACACTAGAGTCTCCCAAAAATCCATGGGATTTTAAAAAAGAATATATATAAAGTGCTATTTGGTAATACAAGAGAAGATATTCTTGATTTTCTAATGTGGTCTGATTTTGAAGAAGGTCTGTCCAGAGAAGAATTCAAGTTTTTACTTAAAAAGATGCAGTATCATCTTAAAGAGGAAAAGCTAAAAAAGGAAGGTCTTCTTAGAACATTAGAAGATAGAGAAAAAGAAATAGAAACACTAAAGATGATCGCTAAAGAAAAACAAGAGGAAACTCAGAATTGTGAACAAAGATTGTTTACCACCAGAGAAGATCTTGAAAATCTTCGCAAAAGAAAACTTACCCTAGGCGAGAGAATCTTTGGAAAAATTAAAACAAAATCATGAAAATATCAGAATATAAAGAACTAGAAGAAAATGTAAAAAATAACGACTTTTTCAAAAACTATAAAAACATTAATAAATTGATGTTTTTTATGAGTATTTTTGGACATATCTCATCTATTTTCCTCGCCTATTTTTTACTTGTGAAGATTATATCTTCTACCGTAATAAGTAGCTTATTTTTCGCTGGGGCAGCATCAGTAGTGATGCTCGTAGGTCTTGAGCTTCTTAAAAGGGAAGTTTTTGATAAATTCACGATCGGTTATCTTCGAGAGCAAGTAATCTCTAATAAGATTTTACCGCTATTTATCTTTAGTTTTTCTCTTTTTGGTATGTCTTTCTATGCTACTATTAATGGAGCTAAAGAGTTTTCATCCAAAGAAAGGGAGATAGTTAAACTAGAAGAAACAAAAGTTCAAAGCGTTGAAGATTCTCTTACTACTATATACACCGCTAAAATTTCAAAGATAGAGGGTGAAATTGATAGTCTAAAGGGTATATCCGCTGAAAAAGATAGAGAACAAACAGATCTAGCCGCTATTCCACAAACTCGTTCAACTCGCCAGCGTATCGGTGATCTTAAGAGTGAAAAAACAGCTATTCGCTCAGAGATTCTAGCAACTGAAACAAAACTCAAAGAAACTAAAGCTGAAAGAGATAGTGAAATACAAAAGTTAAAGGATAGAATACTTTCGAAAACAGGTGAAGAAAAAAAGCAAAACAAATCAAATACTCTATTTTTTATCATACTTTCAACGATTATTGAATTTTTGATTATTATCGGTGTTTATTTCAACGAATACTATAAATTCAGAAGCTACAACGAATATCGTCAAAGACTTGAAAAAGATCCTAATTTCCAAAGATGGTTTCTTTACAACTCTATTTTAGACGCTATGATTACACCAGAGGCTAAGGTAAATGATAAACTTGATAACATCAAAAATATCACAGCTATATGTAAGCTACAAGGTATTAATCTACTTCAAAAAGACTTAGCCGAAATGCTTAAACTCTATACAAGTTTAGGCATCTTAAGAACATCTGGTTCGGTCAAATATATCGCTAAAACCAAAGAAGCCGCACAAGAACTCTTGAAGAAACATTTCGGGGTAGAGTAAAAAATATTTTTTTTCTTTACTAGAACTCCTTATCTTTGCTATACTAAACAAAGAAAAACTTATGAATCTAACGAAAGTGTCCCGTGCTGTTGAACTCCAAAAACGTATCGATCTACAACTGCTTCATTTCGGTCAAATCGATGGATTTAGCCTTGAGCTTCTAACAGATTTGATGAATACTCTTTCTGATGAAGAACTAAAAAAAGTAGATGAGTTTTACTTTAGAGAAACAACTCCTGTAAACTAATCAGTGGAAGAAAACTATTACTCAGTTTTGGAAATATGTGATAACTTATCTTACTCTTTAGCTGAGAAGGTGAACTTTCTTCTAACTCCGGTTGTTGATATTACAGGTAGGGAATTTTTTTCAGAAACAAGGTTAGAGGATATCCTACCAAAAGATGCTCTCTTACATATTAAAAATACCTGTAGCCAACATACCTTAAAATAAAAAACCATATGAAAACGATTATAATAGGTGATATTCACGGAAGAAATATTTGGAAAGACATAGTTTCTAAAGAATCTTACGATCGTGTTATTTTTGTCGGTGATTACTTTGATAGTTTTGATATACCTGGTATAGATCAAATCTACAACTTCAACGAAATTTGCAATTTTGCTAAAAGTTCTCCAAAAGAGGTTGTGCTTCTGGTTGGAAATCACGATCTTCATTATATGCAGATTGGTCAGTCTTATTCTGGTTTTCAATCTTCTCTTCAGTTTGATATTTCTGGAATCCTATCCGATAACCGTGATCTACTTAGTATGATCTATCGTTTTGATAATGTGGTAGTAAGTCACGCTGGAGTATCACCTATCTGGATGAATGAAAATTTCGACAGAAATTGGTCTTATGATAATATGACCGATAAGATTAATGATCTTTTCAAGTTTAGGCCTAGAAGTTTTAGATTTTCGGGATGGGATCCCTACGGTGATGATCCTAGACAATCACCTGTTTGGATTAGACCTTCGTCTCTATTAAAATCTAATACTAGAAATAGTAATCTTATTAAAGATCATTTGATACAAATTTTTGGTCATACCCAGATGTCACAAGAACAAATTCAGAACCGTGATAAATGGTTAGGCCCTAGATTTTTTCCGGTAGATACTCTAGAAATTGGTTATTATTTAGTGTATCAAGACCAAAATTTCACGTATAATACTATATGAGTGAATATTTACGACGCGGTGTTTCCCCTACAAAAGATGAAGTTCATCGAGCTATAACGAGGCTTGATAAAGGCCTTTATCCTAAGTCATTCTGTAAGATCTTACCTGATTATCTAGGTGGTGATCCAAAATGGTGCTCGATAATCCATAACGATGGGGCGGGAAGTAAAACTTCTTTAGCCTGGGCTTACTGGAAAGAAACTGGAGATCTTAGTGTATGGAGAAACATCGCCGTAGATGCTCTAGTAATGAACTTGGATGATTTAATATGTAGTGGTTCGACTGGACCTTATCTTTTTTCTTCAACTATTTGTAGAAACAAAGGTCTTGTTCCTGGTGAAGTTCTAGAGGCAATTATTTCAGGGACTCTTGATTTTATAGATCATATGAAAAATTTCGGTATTGAAATTATTCATGGTGGTGGCGAAACAGCAGATCTAGGTGATTTGGTTAGAACCGTAGTAGTTGATGCTACGATGACGACCCGTTTAGTAAAGAGTGATGTTATCGATAATGCAAACATTCGTTCAGGTGATGTAGTTGTAGGATTATCATCTTTTGGTCAATCTTTTTATGAGAGTGAGTATAACGGTGGTATCGGATCAAACGGTCTTACCTCTGCTAGACACGACATTTTCAATAAAACTTTAGCTAAATACTACCCAGAAACTTATGATCCTAAGATGCCAGAAGATTTGGTATATCGTGGAGAAATGAGTCTCCTAGATGAAGTTGAAGATTCTCCACTGAACGCTGGGAAATTAGTTCTTTCACCTACAAGAACTTACGCACCGGTCATGATACCACTACTTAAATCCAAAGAACTTGATATTCATGGTATGATTCACTTAACAGGAGGTGGTCAAACAAAAGTTCTAAACTTTATTGATGGTCTTTGTGTTGTTAAAGACAACTTGTTTCCCTTGCCACCACTATTTAGATTAATAAAAACGTTGTCAGGTAGTAGTGATGAAGAACTCTATCAAGTTTTCAATATGGGTCACCGTCTAGAAGTTTATCTCCCCGAATCAGATGCTGATAAACTTATAGAAAAGTCTATTTCACTAGGTGTTGATGCTAGAAAAATTGGATGGGTTGAACAATCTTCCACACCACAAGTTCTAATAAGAACAGAAGATAATTTTATTTGTTACAACAAAAATGAGTGAAGATAGAAATCCTTCTCTACTTCCTTACGGAAATAGTGTTTCATCCCCTAAGATTGAACCACTTGATATAACAAGTTGGAAATCTCAAAATGTTCTTAAAGCCAACAAAGAAATTTCTGCTAAGTGGGAAGAAATAAGAGACGAGTATCTTAAACTTGTTCAAGAAACCGAGTGGACTCAGCAGATTTATGAAGCTCATTTCAATTTTGAACCTATTGTAGGAGAGGTTTATCATCTTTATCTTTCTAGAGATGATAAACCTTTTCTTTCTATTATATCACCTAATCAATGGAATAAAAGACATCTGGGAAGTTTTAGGTTAGATACTGGTAGAAAATGGATAAAGATATGAATGAAATTATGAATAAATTTAATAACAGAATAGAAATGTTCCAAGAACTTTTGAAAAAATATCCAAAAGGTAGGGGAGAAGAAGTTGGAGTTTTCAAGGGATCTTTTTCCAAAGAACTACTAGATATGTGGAGCGGAACTCTATATATGGTTGATATTTGGCGACAGGAGGACTTTGATAAATATCAAGATCAATCAAATCATGCATTTCATAGTGATGCTTGGAGTATAACTATGGATAACATAAGGGAATACGAAAGTAGAGCAATAATGATAAGATCCGATTCTTTCGTCGCTTCTGAGATTTTTGCTAATGAATCTTTAGATTTCATTTATCTAGATAGTAATCACGCGTATGAACATGTTAGTAAGGAACTAGATATTTGGTATAGTAAATTAAAACCAGGTGGTCTTTTTTCTGGTCATGATTATTTAGATCTAGATTGGTATAATGATCCCCACTATAATGAACAAACAAAGGATCTTCATATCTGGTCTGATACTTACATGGGCAAATTTGGTGTAAACCCAGCCGTTGATGAATTTTGTAAAAAAAGAGGTTATAATTTTAATGTTACCAAAGAATTTCTAGGAACATGGTATTTTATAAAATAAAACAAATTCTATTTCGTATTATTTAATATATAGATTATGATCTATTTATTAGTATTTTTATCACAGATGTTTTTCAATGTTGGAAAAGTTTTAGAGATTAAACTTACCTATGAGAACAAAACACGAGGTCTTATAATCAACACTATTTTGATAAACCTTGTTAGTTTGATTTCGATTTTCTACTCTATTGAAAACCTACTTAAAGGAGATACCCTTATTATTTTTTTTTATGTGCTTGGTTCAGTTGTAGGAAAATGGTTTGGTATGACGCAAATAGAAAATTATCGTCACAAAATTTTATCCCTTTTCAAGAGTGGAAATAAGAACTACGAAGTTTGAAGAAGTTGAAAGAGAACTTTCACATCTCAAGCCTGATATACTTGATGTATCAGCAACCTATCAGGGTGCCTATTTCAAAGATACGTTAGTAGGTGTGGTTTCGTATGTCGAACATCCAAATCATATCTACTTAGGACACGCCTATGTAGTTGAAGAGCACAGAGGCAAGGGTATTTACAAACTCCTTTGGGAATATAGAAATATGAAAGTTAAGGAGCTTGGAAAACCTCTGATAGCACATTGTAATGTTTCTAGTCTAAAACATTTCTTAAACAACGGTTTCACACTTGATAAAGGACTCTTCATGGTAATCAAAGAACCAACCTAGGTTCTAGATTGGTTCCCATCAATGATCAAGGGAGATAGATCTGTTTCCCAGAAGTTTAGATACTTCTGGGAATGATATAGGTGTATAATCAATCAAGTTACATCCAACATCCATAACTCTTCCCAGATAATAATCAGGTTTTGTTCTAAGTAGATTCCCGTGACAGTGACCGTGGAGGTGAAAACTACCGTGGTGAGCTCTATTCCAGCTTAGGATAGGATAGTGAGAAAGAACAACATGTCGATATCCTTGATTTCTTTTTAACTCTGGAGAATTATCATCACGAATATCGATACCTACCCCGTAAGGATAGATATTCTCGAATCTTCCTAGCCTTCGTATTTGATCTTCTCTATCGTGATTTCCAAGAACACAAGATATTCTACCACGAACATTGTTCAGGAACCACACCGCAGTATCAATTCTAGAGAAAAAAAGGTCACCTAGAAAATAAACAACATCATCATCTCCTACCACAGAGTTCCATCTTTCTACAAGAGTATTGTGCATTTCATCGACGTTAGCAAAAGGCCTGTTGTCGTAACGAAGAACGTTAGTGTGACCTAAGTGAAGGTCACTTATGAAGAAAATATTTTGTGATTCGTGTCTCATATCTTTATCAAAGATAAGGATGAATTTTACAATTTCAAAATTAAATTTTGGATTTCATCCAAGATATTGTTCTGTTGAGGTCCTCTCCGTATTTGAATCCATGATAAAATAAAACACTTAAAGGATCTTTACACATCTCGTAAATTTTAGGATCCTCATTTGTTGTTTCAAAATTCCAAGTTCTTTCTATAGATTTTATTTTTCTAGTTTCTACAGATTCAAATGAATCAAAACTTATAGTGTTGAAAAATCTATTTTTCAAATTATATTCAACACCTCTTTTCCAAAGTAAGACATTAAGTGGTGTCTCATCTTGAAAAGGAAAGTAGATCTCGTGATTTTTCTGAAAATATTTATTTGATACTAGAGAATCCCATTCTTCTAGAAAATCAATACAGCTACTATTACAACTTATCATTGAAGACCAAACATATTCACAAGTTCTTTTTTCAACACCGTAGTATTTCATAAGTGTTGTCTCGTCCCTGATGATCGTTTCTCCATTTGGTAGAAGTATCCATACATAGGGATATTCCTGTGGACCAGATGAAGTTATAGGAAAGTTGTAATCGTTGTTGATGACCAAGTTTTTATCAAAATTTTTACTAAGAAGTACATCTGAATCCATGTAACAAATATGTTCATCGTATTGTAGAGCGTCAACAATGATCGATGGTTTATAAAAGTTGAATTTGGGATATAGATTATCTACCTTCCAAGGTCTTATTTCTAAGTTGTTGTAGTCCAAATTTGATGTGAATCCAACAGAATAATAGATAACAGGTATATCTTCTACACCGGCGTATTTTCTAGAAATTAAAAAACATTCTATTAAACTTTCGTAATTTTTATCTGAGTAAAGAAGAAATTTCATTTGAATAATAAATATATAGATATATGAATGAAACTAGAAATGTTTATGTCTTAGATTGGGAATCATTTCTTGAAAAGTGGTCTATGAAATATAAAAAGACCATAGATTGTAAAAATCCAAAGGGATTTTCTCAAAAAGCTCATTGTCAGGCTAGAAAAAAGAGAAAAAGAGGTATGAAAACTCTATCTAAAAAAGTTAAATAAGGTGAAAAAATATCCACATGGTTTTTGGAAGGATGGAAAAAATAAATATTCCGTTGATCAACTTTTTGATATAGTTGAAGAAAGAGAGCCAAAAAACATATCAATTCGAAAAATAATAGAGAAAAACAAAGATCTTGAAACTAAAGAAGGTAATTTTTTTGATAATATTGAAAACCCATCAAAAGAATTTAAAGGGAGAGCAGAAAAATCAGATGAAAACTATCCTATACTACTCAGTAGAGAGGGGTGGATTATTGATGGATCACATAGAGTGGCAAAACTAAAATGGTTAGGTAGAAGGAAAATTTCAGCACATATCCTATCAAAAAAAGATTTAGAAACCGCTATTGTAAATATAGACGAATCAATAATTTTTGGGTTCGAGATGTGGAAAAAACTCATATCTATTTGAAACTTCAACTCAGGTGGATCCTATAATCTTTGGATGACAATTCTAATAAGACCTGAAGAATTTGAAGAAGGTGTCCTACCAAAGTGGCGACACGGATTACTTACAAGTCCTAGTATAGACTACGCTACGAACACCTTAAATTCTTGGATTGGAAATG